>JAABUJ010001772.1_pt1 | contig 29613 bp, 33 predicted proteins | sample 5559131 | NCBI WGS metagenome assembly JAABUJ01 (sample SAMN10711875, study PRJNA513366) | rock metagenome | isolation source: Antarctica rocks | place: Antarctica: Victoria Land, Mt New Zealand nord | collected 2016-01-07
TCGAGGAGACCACGTCGGACGCGGTAACGGTCTTGCCGTCGGAGAACGTGGTGTCGCGCAACGTGAACGTATAGGTTTTCCCGCCGTTCGTCACCTTGGGCATCGACGCGGCCAGATCCGGGACAACGTTGTTGGTGGCGGGGTCAATCTTGACCAGGTTGCCGTAGAGCATGTAGAGGACCTGGGTCGACTGTGTGTCCTGCACGTCGCCAGGGTCGAACGTGCCTGGGAAACTGGTTCCGATGTTGACGTAGTTCAAGACATGCGCCTGGGTCGCGTGGGGGCGCGCCTGGGGGGTGGTGCGCGCGGCGGAGAATCCAGCCGCGCCGAGCACGACCGCGCCGAGCGCGGCGACGCCGGCGCCGCGTTGCAACAAACGTTTCTGTACCATCGTGTTATACCTCACGAGATGACAAGACCAGTGGGATGAGAGAGTATCATCTCACTTGACTATGCTTTACGATTGAGCAGGCCATACAATATTGCTGCAAGGGGCAGGGACCCACGGTTGGATCTGTTTCTCAGATAGACCAACTGCGCTCGTCTATGGTAACCATGACGGCGCGGCGGTCGCCGCGCGGGCACTCCTCCGCTACCTACAACCCCGTTGTGACAACGTGGCTTCACATACCTCCTCTCGCCTGCCCCATGCCTAGCGCACTGGTGGCGCCGGTCGGGGTGTGACCGTGTGACATGACGTCTCGTCAGCCCTGCGGCGAGTGCGCCGTAGCAGACGCACCAACTGAGGCCCTACACAGTCTGCTGCACATCGCTGGTCAGGAAGCCCGCGCACGTCAACGCCACGAGCGCGCCGAAGAACCTCCCCGCACGCTCCTTCTCACGAGCGGGGCGTCAGCACGCAAAACTCGTTGCCCTCTGGATCGGCCAGCACCACCCACGGCGCCGCACCCTGGCCGACGTCGACGCGTCGCGCCCCCAGCGCCAGCAGGCGCTCCACCTCGGTGGCCTGGTCGTCGGGGGCGAGGTCGACGTGGAGGCGGTTCTTGACGACCTTCGCGTCGGGGACAGGGACAAAGACGAGCGCGGGGCAGCGCTCGGTCGGATCGTCGGGGGGCTCAATGCCGGTCTCGTGGGGTTCGGCGTAGGCCACGCGGTAGTCGCGTGCGTGACGCCAGAACGCGGCGAGGGCGGCGTGATCCTGTGCGTCGATGGTGACGTTGTAGAGACGAAGAGCCATGTCCACTGTCTTTCACGATACGATCCACGCAGCGGCGGTGTGCATAACCTCATTGTCTCCCCCGGGTCGTGCATCCGGCTATCAAAATCTTTCGTTGGCTGACCCATCCCCACAGCGGCAAGGCGCGGCTGGGTCAGGCAGCCACGGATGCTGGCCCCGCCGCGTGGTCTCCCGAAACCGCGACGGGGTTAGCCCGAACACGCGCCGGAAGACGGCCGAGAAGTGGCTATGGCTGGAGAAGCCGAGGTCCAGCGCCAGCACCGTCAAGTCATCAGCGTGGGGCAGTTCAGCCAGCGCACGCGCCAGGCGCAAATGCGTCAGGTACTGGTGCAGGGCAACCCCTTCCTCCCGGCGGAACACGTCGGTGAGATAAGCGGGCGAGGCGCCGACAGCCTGTCCCACGTCGCTGAGCGAAATGTCGGTCGAGAGTTCAGACGCGAGGAACTCTTTCGCTTGCCTGATGAGCCAGCGCGTCGTCGGGCCGACGCGCGTGGGGCGCGGACGGTCGTCCTGGAGCGCCGCGCGCAGCAGGGCCACCACCGCTTCCTCGGCCACAAGATCATCCGGCGCCTGCTGCGCCCAGTGCAGGAAGCGCACACCCAAGCTCTGCACCTGTGGACTAGCCCGCCAACTGCGCCTCTGCGCCGGCACGGGCGGCCGGTCGGCCCCCATCAACTCGGATAGCACACGGAGGTCGGGGGTGATGATGAGCTCGGCGTATCCGCTGGGGAGCGGGCTGCTGAGGTGGTAACTTTCGCCAGCGGTCACCCAGAGCACCTGGTTGGCGTCGGCCACCACATCGTCGCGTCCGACATGCCACACGAACAGGCCGTGGTAGGGCAGGCACAGCTGATACTCCGGCGAGAACGCTTCGGGGCTGCCGGCAGGGGACGCACCCGGACGCCGCACATCCTCGACCAGCCCCACCGGCACATCGAGCAGCCGCGTGCGCGACACCGCATCGTGCGCGGGTCCGTCACCGTAAGAATTTGATAGCGCGCAGCGTGGCGCGTGGCGGATAATGTCTCTTGGCACACCCCTACTATACGGTATGCGCACGGAGGGTACTGTCACATGACGTTTGGCCGACCGCCCCGTTACACACTTTTTACACATTCGGTTACCGCGCGGTAACATCGCGCGCGTATGATGGGCCTTGGATGACTCACGGCCCGCGACACCGCACGCCGGATCCCAGAGATGGCCGACAGGAGGCGGCCTCACGTACCCGCGCCGCGCGCCGTCATGCACGCGTGCTCCCGCGTTTCCTAAGTTCACCCGAGCCCGTGCGCCGTCCGCATATCCGCCACCTCATAGTCGATTCGGGAAGGATCTATACCATGACCACGACGACGCGTCCCACGCGCACCCTGTGCGCCCGTGTAAACCGCCCCTTCGTTGCCGGCCTGCTCCTTTCAGCCGTTCTGCTTGCCCCGTCCGCCCTCGTCCCCGGCCACGCTGCCGCCGCCGGGCGCAGCACCCACACCCTGGCCGCCTGCCCTGCCACCATTGCCTACGGCTCCCACGGTGGCCTCGTCGTGACCCTCCAGAATAAGCTCAATACCTACCCCACCTACGTCGATGGACCCTATCTCAACCCCGATGGCATCTTCGGGCAGCGCACCCGTGCCGCCGTCGTGCAGTTCCAATCCTACTACCGCCTCAGTGTCGACGGCATCGTCGGTCCCCAGACCTGGCATCAGCTGGGCTACTGCTAGGCCCCGCCACCACACGGGGGGCGCCGCCCGGCAGACTGCTGGGCGGCGCCGACAAGCCAACCATGTGAGCCCCTGTGCGCGACCGTGGGGGCATCCCTCGCCGCTCTTGCGGCCACAGCGAGGACTCAGGGATGCGTCAGAACTCAGCATCACGGAAGGACAGCGCGACAGATATGACGTTCTTCGGTTCAGTCGGCCGGATGCTGTGCAGCGTAAGGACGATCGCCTCCTTGGTCTTGGGTGCGTACGCGTCCGCGCTTGTGGTCGCTGGCGCCTTCGCGGACCAGCCATACACGTATGCGCGGCAGTACGTCGCCGGGCAGGTCGTCCGCTACACCTACACGGACCAGCGCGCCGCTGCGGCGGCCGGCGTCACCGCCGTGGCGCAGGTGACGTCAACTGTGCGCGCTGGCATCGGTGGAGAGCGCGTCCGGTGGGTCGCGTTGCGCGATAGGGCCGGTCACGACCTCACGGCGCTGGCCCAGGCGTTCCCGGCCTACGCGCTCTCGCTCGATCCGCGCGCGGGATGCGCTCACCTTGCCACCGCGCCGCGTCCCCGCGGCGTTGCAGGGTCCCGTTGATGACCTCCTCACGTTTTTTGTCGACCTGAGCGCCAGGGTTGGCATCGCGCGGCTGCATCGGGTCGGCACCTCCTACACCGACCCGGACCCGCTCACCGGCAACTTCGCCAGCGCCACCGCGCCCGTCGGACGCGACGTCATTGAGCTGACGACGACGCTGCGCGCCCTGAGCGCGCGACAGGCCACGTTTACGTCGTCCTACCAGCCGCCCCCCCAACGCAAGCTCACCCCGTATCGGCCCTGGATGCGCGCGTCCGTCTGCGGACGCGTCCCGAACAATTTCCAGCTCGTGCAGCGGCAAGGGGTGCGCGACACCGCCTTGTGGGGCTGTGAGTCCTTCACGGTGACGACCGTGGTCGACCGGACCAGCGGTCAACTAGTCTCCGTCACCATGGTGAACCCGCTGCACCTCAGGGGAGCGTCGTGTCCCAGTCCGGCGTTGACCGGATGCACCGCGATCCCGGACACGCAGCAGGAGCGCCTTGTCAGACTCGTGCGGATGGCTTGACGCATGCCCGCGACCCTCCCCATCGTGGCCGCAGGGACGGTGCCGGTGGGCGCGGCGTGACGAGAGCGAGACACCACCAAGAGGGGAGCGTCGCGTGGTACCGGACAAGCTGATCAATTACTGCCTCGCGGGCGCGGGCGCGAGCGCCACGTTGATCGGCCTGCTCTTCGTTGCCGTCTCGGTGGCACCGGAGCGGGTCTTCGGCCAGGGCGCGCCGGTTGAGCAGCGCGCCCTCGCCGGCAGCGCGTTCATCGCGTTGGTCGACGCCTTCCTCGTCTCGCTCGTGGGGCTGATCCCGGACACCAACATCGGCTATCCCGCCCTTGGCGTGGGCGTGGGCGCCCTGATCAACACGCTCAACCTGGCCCGGCAGCTGTGGGAGGAGCGGCGCGCGGGGCCTGGGGGGCAACGGCTCACCCTGGTGGTAGGGGGCGTGGGCCTCTACTGTGGGGAGCTCTGGTTCGCCGTGCAGCTGATCCGCCAGCCCCACGATACGGGCTACGTCTATGGGCTGGCCTATCTCCTGGTGGGGACCTATGTCCTCGGGGTGGGGCGCGCCTGGGAGTTGTTGGGCGCGCGGGACGAGGGGCTGCTGAGCCTGCTCGGCGTGCGCCGCGGCCGTCGTGACGACGCACCAGTGGTCCCCCCAGGGGATGATGTGCCCGCGGAGGAGCCGACCGCCCCCTCGCCCCGGAGCGATGCGCCCTCCCGCGCCTCCGACTAAGCGCGTCACGCCCCCGCTGTGCGGGCGCGTCCCAACGTCGCGCCTCGATGACCGGCAGGGTCGGAGAGCGCTAAAAAGCCGGGGGTAGCGCACCGGGCGCGCTCATGGTGGCTCCAGCGCGGCCCCATGCACAGGCACGGTCCGCCAAGGCGTCAAGAACGTGGACGGTGGATTTTGCGTACCCCCCGACTTTTTAGTGCTCTCACGGCCCACCACCGCGGACACGTTACACTGAAAACGACGCGCATCTAGGCGACATGGAGCGACCGGCGGCTCCGCGAAACGTTGCGCCGCTGGGGAGAGCCTGCGGCGCCGACGCGACCTGGTGGATGCGTCAGGCCATCACCCGAGACAGAGCGGTGCCTCGGTCACACCAGACATACGAGAGGGGGAGAGAGCCATGCCATCCGTGCTGACCGGCGCCATCGTCCTAATCTTGATCGCCTTTGCCGTGTATCGGCGCATGCGCGCGCAACCGGTGCAACCGCGCCGCGCCGTCGTCTTGTCGGCGGTCGTCGTGCTGCTGTCGGCGCTGAGCCTGGTCGGGACCAACCGCCTCACGGCCCATCCACTCGCCCTCATCCTGGCGCTCCCTGCCTTCGTCGTCGGGTTGGGGGGCGGCCTGCTCCTGATGCGCTCGATCCGCTTCTGGCGCGACGCGGCCACTGGCGCCCTCTGGATGAAGGGCGGCGCGATCTACCTCGCCGTGTGGCTCGGCACGGTGCTGCTGCGTCAGGCCGTGGCCTACGCCAGCGGCGCCTACACGCCGACGAGCGGAACCGGGCGGCCCATCGTGCACCCGGTCAACCCGACGCTCGCCGTCCTCTCGGCCGATCTGGTCATCGTGTCGATGGGGTTGTGGATCGCGCGCGCGGCGGCCCTGGTCCTGACATACCGCGACCACGCGCGCGCGGCCGGTCCGGCGCTCCGCTAAACTGTCCCGCCGCGACTCACGCATCTATGTGACATGAGGCGATCGGCAGCTCCACGAAACGGTGGGCTGGCGGTGAGATCTGGACTGTGTTCGGCGTTTCGACGGAGATTTACTCTAAGCCTCGATCATGTGCCGGACATAGAGCACTCTCGACGCCTTCTCGACGCCTTGCGATTAACCACCTGGTTGACAAGCGCGACACGCTGCGCTAAACTGGGATCAACCAGGTGGTTGGTGCGGATGGCGCTAGCGGACCACCCGCGGTAAACAGGCCGCACACGCGCTGCATGGAGGTGGAGGATGACGGTCACGCGGTGGGTCCAACTCGTCACGCTGGCGACCAGTTGCTACAATGTCGGCACGATCTGGATGGTCCAGGTCAGTTGGCGGCTCTTCGCGCGCGTCGGGCGCGCCGAGTTCCCCGCTTACCACCGCGCGTGGTGGTTTGGCTGGCGGGGCATCCAGCCCGTCGTCTTTCCGGCGGCCATCCTCACGGTCCTGGGCTCGCTCGCCCAGCTCCGCTGGCGACCGTCGCGCGTCCCGGCGCGCGCCGTGTGGGTGAGCATCGCGCTCCAGACCCTGGTCTATGCGCTGACCGGGGCGTGGTGGGGACGCTGGCAGGCCCAGCTCGATCACGCGGTGGCGGAGGACGGCTCCCCCACGCCCCTCTATCGGCGGCTCGTGACCACGCATTGGCTGCGCGTGGCGCTCCTGACGGCCACCGCGCTCGTGCAGTGCTGGATGGCGACCCGCGAGCCCGCCGATGATCCGTCCTAGCGCCCCCGCTCCCGCCCGGGGTACGACGGTGGAGCGGGAGACGCCACCCGCGGCGGAGCCACGGGCGCCGCGCGTCCTCGCCGCCGTGCTCGCGCTGCTGCTCCTGGCCCAGTTCCTGAGCGGGATGGTGGTCAACCTCTACGTCCAGATCCCACCGGGGCATCCCGGCGCGACCGGGTCCGACTATTTTCAGGGCCTCCTGCACGGCGTGCCCTGGGCCGTGCTCCATGGGGGCGTACCCCTCCAGGTCCATGCGGCGCTCGGGCTGCTGCTCATCGTGGGCGCCCTCCTGCTGGTCGTCCTCGCCATCGGCAGATGGCGGCGTGTCTGGCTGGGCGCGTCACTTGTCGGCACCGGCGGGCTGGTGGGGGCCGGCTTCAATGGCGGCAGCTTCCTAAACGACGGGCACGCGGTCAGTTCGCTGCTCATGTCGCTCGGTTTCGCGGTCGCCCTCGCCGCCTAGGGGTCGGTTTATCCGTGACCCGCGACGCGCGCACGCTGATAACGCTGCCGCTATGCTATAAGGGACAAGGGGGAGGAGAGAGGTAGCGAGGACATGACGGAGCGGGGACCGGGGATGGGCGACGGGGCCGCCGGACGGGAACGCCGGCGCGCGCTGGTGCAAATCGCCTACGACCATATCGCCGCTCGAGGCTTGGAGGGCCTACGGGTCCGCGCCGTCGCGGCTGACGCGGGGATCAACCACGCCACGCTGCTGCACTACTTCCCGACCAAAGAGGCGCTGATCCAGGGGGTGGTGGAGTATCTATTGCGGGAGTTCCAGGTCTCGCGGGTCCCCCGGCCCGCCGCGCCCACCCCCGTGGAGGAGGTGCGGTTGGAATTCGAGGATATGCGCCTGCGCCTCCGCGATAGCCCGGAGATGGTGGTCGTCCTGACCGAATTGGTGGCACGGGCGCGGCGCGATCCGGCGGTCTCCCGGCCGCTGCGGCTGCTTGACGACACCTGGCGTGGCTATCTGGCCGGCCTCCTGCGGCGAGGCGTCGCGGCGGGCGCCTTCCGCGCGGACCTCGACCCGACGGCCACGGCCACGGCGCTGATGGCCCAGATCAAAGGGCTGGGCTTGCACGCGCTGGGGCACGCCGACCCGGCAGAGGTGGACGCCCTCGCGGCCCACCTCGCCGCCCAGGTGGAGCGGTGGCTGACCGGCGGCGCGACCCTATGAGCGCACGGAGCGGGCGAGCGACCAGAGGAGGTACGGCGCATATCTTGGTCGTAGACGACGATCGCCCGCTGACGGACGTGCTCGCGCGCGGGCTGGCCCGCGCGGCGCACACGGCCGACGTGGTCCACGAGGGGGGCGAGGGATGGGCGCGCGCCGTCGGCGACGTCTATGACGCCGTGATCCTCTGCCGCGACGAGGTGAAGCGCGCACAGGCCGCGCGGCGCGCCCAGGCCTACCGCCAGCGCACGTCGGGCTACGGGGGAGTGCGCTGACCGCACCCCCCGGCCGGGCCGCGGATTTCGTCGTGGTACAAACAGAAATGAGGACCGATGGATTCACAAAGCGGGGGTTGTCCGGACCCTGGGGTAGCAGTCGGAACAGCGTCGCGGGTCGCCCCGGCGGTGATCGTGCTCAACGGCGGTTCCAGTGCGGGCAAGTCCGTCTTGGCTGTGGCCTTGCAGGAGGCGTTGCCGGAGGCGTGGCTGAGGCTCAGCGTCGACACGTTAATCGGGGCGATGCCGCCCTGGATGACGAGCGGTGGGCCGGGGATCAGCTTCGGCGCCGACGGCGAGATCGGCCTGGGCGCGGAGTTCACGCGGCTGGAGTTGGCCTGGATGCGGGGGGTGGCCGCGATCGCGCGGGCCGGCGCGCCTGTTATCGTCGAGGACGGGTTTCTGAGCGGGCCGGTGGCTCAGGAGCGGTGGCGGTCCGCGTTGGAGCAACTGCCGGTGCTATGGGTCGGGGTGCGCTGCGCTGCCGAGGTGGCCACCGAGCGGGAGCGAGCCCGTGGAGATCGCGGCCTGGGCATGGCGCGCAGGCAGGCCGAATCGGTACATTGGGGCATCGCGTACGACCTGGAGGTGGACATGACCCACGCGACGCCGACGCAGGCCGCCGAGGTGGTCGTCGCGGCAGTGCGGGACCGTGGGATGGAAAAGGCCGGTCGACAGTGTGCTGGGCCGGCCAAGTCGTCTACGTCGTCCGCGACGACGACGACCCCGTAGCCGGCGGTCGCGCCTACGGTGTATCCTGGGGACGACGGTCGCCCGTGCCGCCTGTGGTCGGCCTCGATGGAGCGGCGTCCTGGCCGGGTGCCGAGGCGGCGGAGCGCTAGCCGAGGATGTCGGGCTGGTCGATGACCCAGAGCCAGGCGCCATCCGGCTGGCGGCGTGCTACCTCGACCGTGGCGCTCTGTGTGAGCGGCTGTCCATCGGGGCCGACCCTGTCGATCGCGAACCGCGTCGAGGTGAGCGCCAGGTCGCCGCCGCGGAGCGCCGGTTGGGACGCCCCCACAAACGTGGGCCGCCCGGCCACCAGCCGCTCGAACGCCCGCCGGAGCGCCCGGGTCCCGGTCACCACCCCGTCCGGCGTCCCGGCGAGCGTCGCGTCGGGCTCATACAGCGCCACCAACCCCTCGACATCGCCCGCGTTGGCCCGTTCGAGGAAGAACCGGCCCAGGTCTTCGGGCCGCGCCGCGCGCTGGCGTCCGTCCGTGCGATCCATCAGTCCCATCCCTCCACCCGGCCGGTCTGTTCGGCCCCACACCCGTCCAGATGCCAGTCTACAGCAGGCGGGTGACAACAGGGCGTCAGCCTCTCCGACGACCCGCAGCCCCACAGGGACGCGTCCGCGACGGGTCGGATAGACCGGCAAGCCCGCGCACGTGGCACCCCAACAACCTTTCATCGTAGGGGGCGCGCGTCTCATGCCGGATGCGCCGTCCGAGCCACGGCGCGACACCCTGCTATTGTGTCGGCGAATGCATAGCAGCAGGTGCGCCCGTGCCCCCAGTCCTGCCTGAGGTGGAGCATCAGCTCACTGCCATCTACAACGATCTCGTACAGCAAGTGGGCATTGAGAGTATGGCAGAGGCGATGCAGCGTGCAGCCGACGAGCAGAGTCGCGCCAAGGGCGACAACAGCTACGGTATCGTCGGTGTTTTCTTGACGGCACGTGTCGTCACCATGTAAGCATGCAGGGCGCCGATCGCCTCGGGCCGCCGCCGCGATCCTTGGGCGCAAGTCTTACATCGGCGACCTGCGGTGAATGGCCTGGGCTGTTGGTGACGCCTGCCGCACAGGAGCCCCCTCGCTAGCACAAGGATTGTATAGGTATGAAGGCTGGCGGCCCACCTGTCACCCGGTGAGGGCGGCGGACAGGACGTGTGGATGGACCGTCAGGGCGCGCATAGCACGCGCATCGTACACCAAGCGGGCGTCAGGAGCGCGCGGCTCAGTAGGGGCCGTCGTCGGCCTACCCGCTAGCCTCGCCTAGAGCCATCCCGTCTCCTCCACGAGGCGCGCGGCTTCGACGCGGGTGTGCGCGCCGAGCTTCTGCATGGCCACAGAGAGGTAATTGCGCACGGTGCCCTCAGAGAGGTACAGCGACGCGGCGAACGCGGCGATGGTCGCGCCGGAGGCGGCGCCCAGCACGGCGCGCTCGCGCTCAGCGAGGGGGTTGGTCCCCTCGCTGAGCGCGGCGGTCGCTTGGGCTGGATCGACGACGCGCTCGCCGGCCATGGCACGGCGGATGGCAACGGCCAGCTGCGCGGCGGGGGCGTCTTTGAGCAGGAAGCCGGCCGCGCCGCTGTTCGCGGCCTACATCAGGCTATCATGACCCCTTTGACGGCATCCTGGATGAGCTGTGTGAGCGGCTTACCCAAACGACTTCTTATCCTCGCGGCGGTAGGCGCGCACGGCGATGATCGCGAAGACAATGCCGTAGCCGAGCAGCCACAACGCGGGAGTGCTGAGGGGCTCTTTAATGTCGTAGCCGATAGCGTTCCAGGCCAATTGCCCATAGCGATAGGTCGGCAGATAGGGCGCGATTTTCTGGATGAAGCTGGGCAACTGCTGCACGGGGATGAACAGCCCCGAGGCGAACGAGAGGATCAGAAAGATGATCTGGGTGATCGGGGCCGCCGCGGAGGGGCTGGCCACGTAGCCGACGGCGAAGCCCAGCGCGATAAAGGGCAGCGCGCCAAGCAGCAGACGCCCCGTCAGGACCAGCCACATCCCCGCGTCCATACGTATGCCGCCGGCGATCGCCGCGAACGCGAACAGGATCAGCAGCATCAGCAGGGCAAAGGCCAGGGCCGTCAGCACCTTGGCCCCCAGATAGACGATCGGGCGCAGCGGCGTGGCGCGTAGCAGCACATTCATACGTTGGCCGCGCTCGACCGCGACTCCTACACCAAACGAGAAGAGCATCACATTGATGACCCCATATGCCGCGAACGAGGCCAGGATATAGGGACCCGCGCTCACCGCGCCCTCATGATAATGGGCGTTGGGCAGCCCAAAGAAAGCGAAGAAAATCGCCGGCAGCGCCAGGCTAACGATGCTGAAGCCGGGGTTACGCCACAGCTTCAGAAATTCGGCCCTGGTCTGACGCCAGAGCATCGGCCCGAGGGGGGCCACGCCACGCGTCGCCGGGTTTGGTATAGCCGCTGGTACAGCGCTCATGTTGTCTCTCCTTGCCGTCGGAAGTCGATGGTCGATGGTCGGAAGTTTCACTCGTCACTCGTCACTCGTCACTCGTTATGCGTCAGGGTTAGGAAGGCCTCTTCCAGGCCGGCGCCGACGACTTCGAGGTTATGTACAGTGGCGCCGCGCGCGAAGAGCGCCCGCAACACCGCTTCGGGTTCGGGGCTCAACAGCGAGGCGTGATGCGCGGCCAGTCGCAGGTTCTGCACGGGTAGGCCGGCGAAAGCCGCGTCGTCGAGGGGTTGGTCCGTGTCGAAGCTGACGCGCTTGCCCGCCACGCGCGCCTTGATGACGGCGGGCGAGGCGTCGGCGATGACCTGACCATGGTCGATCACCACCACGCGGTCGGCCAGCGCGTCGGCCTCCTCGATGTAGTGCGTGGTGAGCACGATCGTCTTGCCCGCCTGCACGAAGCCGCGCACCTGTGCCCAGAACTCGTGGCGCGCCTCGACGTCGAGCGAGGCCGTCGGCTCGTCCAGGAACAGCACGTCGGGGTCGCCGCAGACGGCCAGCGCGAAGTACAGGCGCTGGCGCTGCCCGCCGGAGAGCGTGCCGGCGCGGGCGCGGGCCTTGTCTTCCAGGCCGGCTATCGCGATGGCCCGTTCCGCCGTAAGCGGCACCGGGTAGTAGCCGCGGACCAAATCGACCAACTCGCGCACCGTGAGCGTCATGGGCACGCCCGACTCCTGTAGCATCACGCCGCAACTGCTGCGCGCGCGCGGGTCGCACGGGTCCAGGCCGAGCAAACGGGCCTGCCCGGTGGTGGCCGTGCGCAGCCCCAGCATGATGCTGATCGCCGTGGTCTTGCCGGCGCCGTTCGGACCAAGCAGGGCGACGACCTCGCCTTGCCGCACCGCCACGTTGACGTCGCGCAGCGCCTGCACCGCGCCGAAGCTCTTGCAGACGGCGTGCAACTCGACCTGCACGGCGCCCCTGCGGTCACTGTCGCGCGGCACGGCGCGCGCCTTATCCAGCGTCATCCCCACCATGGGTGCCTCCTTCATCCCGTCTCGTGCGCTCTTCTCATCTCAAGCGCATGCGACACGGCCTGACTCTAGCGTAGGGCATCGGCGCTGCGGCGGGTAGTGCGGAATGTTGCCGCTTTCCTATGACAATTGTCATAGAGGAGAGCAAGACAAACCGGGGGCAACCAGTGGGCAGGGGGAAGACAACCAATGAAGGTATCGTTCCAGGCGCCGTTTACGGCCTCATGACGCCCTGGCCGTACCCCGGCCGCCTCCGACCGTGCCAGCATGCGAGCTATCGGCACCTATCACACGCGTCGTAGAGCTACTCAATCACGGAGGATAGGCGACAGATGCGATCTGTAGCGTGCCATGCCATGCGTTCTTGGTCGACTGTATAGCAATGCATGTCCGTGCACATTCATGCAGGTGTCGGCGCGTCCCAATCTACCACAGCGGTCGCCCCATGCCGCACGTAGGAACCATTGTGCCGTCCGTGTCACCGCGACTCGGGCGTTATCCTTCGGGGCAATGCTCGCGCGCGGCGGACAGGCGCGGCACGGGAACATGACATAATATATGGCTTGGCGACCGTGCGCGAGCGCTCCCCGGTTGACGCGAAGGACGGGAACGACGCGCTACGCGCCGCGCAGAGGAGCGCAAGCGCGAGCAGACCCGCGAGCGGATAGCGGCCATGCGCCAGCGCGCTGAGGGATAGGACAGCCGGCGCGCTGAGGACAGGGGCGTAGGGTTCTGCACCCTACGCCCCTTCATGACGTGACGCTACCGCTGAGCGGACGACAGCCGTTAGCCTTTTGGGGGGAAGGCGCAGAACTCATTGCCCTCGGGATCGGCCATGATCGTCCACGACAGAGCGCCGTCGTCGCGGCGAATGTCCCGCAGGACGCGCGCCCCGAGCGCGAGTAGGCGTTCCCTCTCGGCGTCGTCGGGCATCGCGATGTCGAGATGGACTCGATTCTTCGCCACCTTCGGCTCGGGGACCTTGTTGAACCAGAGGCGCAGGCCGCCGGCGGGCGGGTCGAGGGCCACCGGGTCGTCGGGCGTATCCTCGGGGTCGGGCTGGGGCACCGCGTACCCCAGCACGTCGGCCCAGAAGCACGCGACGCGGTGCTGATCGGCGCAGTCGAAACAAATGTCGCGAAGAGAAGACGTGACCATAGATGATCCTTCCTACGTCGTGTCTTATGAGTGACGTTGAACGCAAGATGCGCACAAATAGTAGGATATCGCGCGGCACAGGGGACGGCGTAGAAAGGGCCACGAGAGGCCACGAGGGGCGCATAGGAAAGGGGTGTAGTTGTCCAAGCCTAACACCCCTTTCCTATGCGCCCCTCGTGGCCCCAGGATCGCGCTAGGGGCCGGACACGGACGCCTCGCACGCCTCGGCGTCGTCGGGCTCGCCCAGGTCGTCGAGGAACGCCGTGGCCGCGTCGTCGAACGGGTCGGCGTGGTCGGACGTGGCGGCCTGTCGCGTGGCGGCTTTGGTGCTGGTTTCCTCGGCGTCGGCGTCGGCGTCGGTTTCCTCGGCGTCGGCCAGGCCGTCGAGCGCGGGCGGCTCTAGCGGGCCGTCCTTGCGCAGAGGGCCGAGTGGCGGAACCCAACTCATGCCCGCGCGCCGCACCCGGCCCCGCCTGCGATACTGACGGAGGACAGCGAGAGAGTCGTATCCACCACGGACGGGAGACAACGGGATGAGGGAGCCGACGCGCCGTTTGCCGGTCAGCGAGCCGGGCTGGAATGAGCGCGCCGCCGTGGCGCTCCTCATCCTCGTCGCCGGGCATCTCCTCGCAGCCGAGCCCGCAGCGATGGCTAGCCCGCTCGCCCCCGACCGCCTGGCCCGCTTCGTCGCCGGCCACGACCTCCCCGCGCTCGTGGCCGTCTGCGCGGGGAGTCCGAGCGCCCCGGTGCGCCACGGCGCCCAGCAGCTCCGCCGCCTCATCCGCGCCGGCCAGGCCCAGGTCTACGTGCGCGTCCTCCCCGGCATCCCCGTCGCCCTGGCCGACCCTTATTTTCGCCTCGACTTCGCCCGCGCCGCCCACCGCGCCAGCCTCGATCTCTTCCCATCGGCGTCCTGAGAGCCGTCACCGCGCCTCTGTCAGCATGCAATATTGCCCGCTCGCAGCGGGCCTATCACCAACGGACGTGATAGGCCCGCTATTGCACATTTGACGGGCGACATCGGGGGGATATTGCACCCGCCTAGCCTCCTTTACCCTGGGGTAGCGGCCCCACCCGTGCAGCACCGCCAGATAGGCGCCCCGCGCGGAGCGCACAGGGGCGCAAGGGAGAGCAAGAGGGCACGCCCCACGAGCGATCGCGAGACACGACGGCCACGACACCCGGCGCTGTCGTCGAGCCGCTCATTGGGTCCTGGTACGGGACCGTCGCCGGGAACGCCAGGGTGGCACGTTCGCCGTCCTGATCGACCACCATGCTAGCTGCGGTATCCGTCGTCAAGGATTGGTTGGGGAGCGCCTCTAATTGGTGGGCACAACCGATTGGAGCGTGTCAGTTGTGACAAGGGGATGCGCATCGGTTATCGTGTACCTGTACAGTTCACACAGCACCAAGTGCTGAAAGGGATTTTTATGTTGCATATCGGGTGGGGATATGACATCCATCGCCTAGAAGAAGGTGCTGTCCTTGTTCTTGGCGGCGTACGTTTTCCCGCATCAGCAAAAGGCTTTAATACCCATTCCGATGGCGATGTTGTCGCACATGCCATTATCGACGCTCTATGCGGCGCTATGGCCGTTGGCTCACTCGGCGACTATTTCCCCGAGGATGATCCCGAAGACCAAGATGCGCGGAGCATCGATTTCCTACAACGTTTCCTACCCACGCTGCAAGAACACAAGGCACAGGTCGTCAACCTCGACTGCACTATATTCGCGGCTAATGTCAGAATTAGCCCTGCTGCATCCGAGATGAAACAAAACATTGCTAGTCGTCTGGGTATTCCTGCAAAGGCGGTTTCTGTTAAAGGTAAGACTAAAGACTATTTGGGGTTGGAGGGTCGGGGGGAAGCGATCTCAGCGGTCGTCGTCGCATTAGTCGACGTCGGAGCTGCCGAAGCGTAGTTGCCGAAATCACCGTCTTACAATCCTTCCCACAGGCTGATTAACACCCGCGCTTCTATTCCCTGCAACTGTGCAATCTCGTCGTGACCATCCATGCTACTGACCTTCACATGCACCTGCTCAAGGCTAATCCCCAGCCCCTCCGCGATGTTGCGCTGCATGTCAGGCAGCCGTTTCTTCATGCGAGGCCGCTCACCACAGACGATCGTGACATCCACGACGCCGAGGACAAGGTGCTCGCTTTCGACCAGCCGGCGTCGCATGTCGGGAAGGTAGTCCAGCGACTTGACTCCCGTTTCTCCCCTGTCGGGGAACCAATCGTCGATGTCCCCTCTGTTGACGGCTCCCGTCAGGGCCATCACGATGGCATGCGCAACCACATCGCCGTCGCTTCGCTTCGTGTTCGGCCCTTTCGGAAAGTCCTCGAAGGGCACACCGGCAAGGGTTAGGACGCGCCCATCTACGAACGCGTGAAAATCAGACGCGAAGGCAAGACGCTGCTTCTTTGCCAAGGTTAGTGCTATGTCACGGATGAGTTCTGTCCGCGTCGTCTCCTCTACGTCCATCACGTACTGGCCTCCTCATCAATAGGGTACACATAGTCGAACTCGTGAAGGGCGCCATTTGCCACGATATGTGTGTACTCAAACAGAGTATCGTCATTGGCCCAGACGCATCGATCCATGTCGATCACGGGTTGCCCTCGTGCAATGTTCAACAGCAGCGCTTCCTCGGTGGAGGGCATACGGCAATTCAAGCGCTCCTCCGCGCGTGCGGCCATGAGCCCTGTGTGATTGCGCAACCACTTAAAAAGGGGAACGTAGCCTTCATCCCGTCCTACGAGGTCACCAAGCAAGGACGCAATGTAGTAGCTGTCCAGTATGCGGTACGGCACTCTATCGATCAGGTGGATACGGTAGCGGCGCAATAATGTTGTGTCTGCATCTATATGCATCTTCGCTCCCAGGTCCTCCCCTGCCGGGATGATGGAGGAAGGTTCAAGAAAGCGAACGAGTGTTTGCCGCCCTTGCCGCTCCATCGTACGGATGAAAGACCCTGCCTGCTTCAATTCAGGACCACTTGCGATGATTGCTTTCGCATTGGGAGCGCGGACGAAGGCTCCTCCGCGCGGCACGATGTCGAGGAGGTTATCCGCTTGTAGTCTTAAGAGCGCGGCCCGCACCGTCACACGGCTCACGCCCATTTCTTCGGCGATCTCGCGTTCTGATGGCAGGCGTTGACCGGCAACATAAAACCCACGGACTATGTGTTCACGCAGATCATCCACAACCTCATCGATTTTCGTTTCTTTTCCTAGTGGCGTAACCCCATCCTCCCTTCGAGGCCGACGCCTCTGGTAGTTACCACAGGTATACCATATCTTTTCATCTCAGTCCCCCATGGCCGCTGCGACGGTCACCCCCGCTGATGAAAGTAGCCGTAGGCGGCTACTTTCATCTCAGTAGTCGAACAAGGGATACTATCTCCCTTTTGTCTATAGTGACACGCTTATGCCTCACTCATCAGTAAGGATGACGTGCACCATCACCCATTTGTGAACCATAACAACGCCCATATCGCTTTTTGGTATTGACTACTGGTACCTACCAGTGGTATCTTTCGTTGTGAGGTAGTCCAACAACTGATAACCGGGCTGCAATCAAACGTGACATAAAACAGGGGGGTGATGGAAAGCTTGACCGAAGAGCGGGGGAACCCGACCGGTGCGTTGGGTGAGCCTGCTCACGGACACCGTGAGCAGGTCCAACTATCACAAGAGAGATCACGCCAATGAGATGTGCGGCCGTCCACTCTCCATAGCTGGCCGCGCGCCCAGGTTCGCGTCAGTTACGCCAAACGTCAAACCCGGTCCCCGACCGGGCAATATGTGAGCCATTGGAGGACACAGCATCATGATTCACGAGACAGTCATGGCTATCACGAGCGCCCATGTCGCCCTGACACACTCTGCGGCCGTCGCGGCCTTCCAGCCCGTTTTGGGCGACGAGATAACCAATGGGTTCCAGTTCGTCAAGACCGATGGCTTGGTCATCGGCCCTATCTTGCTCGCCGGCTCTGGCGTCGGCGCGCTGCTGTTGCGCGTCATGCACTACAACCACGCCGGCGACTACATCCGCAACATCCTGATCGCGGCGCCCATCGCCGGCACGCTCCTCACGGGCGGCTCGCTCTGGCTCAACCTGTTCGGAAAGGTCGGGTAGGACGTCGGGGCTAGCGACAGGGCGAGGGGTGCCGCGTGCGGGACGTAGAACGGGGGCGTAGGGATGCATGACCAGATCGACAACAAGACATTGCAGGGAGCCGACGAGCCCTTCAAGCTCGCTGGCGTCGCGTGGTACTACGGTGGCTATGTCCTGCTCGCCGTCCTTGTCCACTGGCTTATCCTGTGGCCGCTCATCGGCGTCTACTGCATCCTGACGGCCCTCGGCGTGTACTTCACCCTGCTGCTCCTCTCCGTGTCGCGCGACGAGCCGCGGGTCAAAAACATCGCCGGCTACGCGCGCCGGCAGGTGCGGAGGCGCTGGTCGAAGGGGCCACTGTCACCGATCGCGACGGTGGAGGACGAGGTGATCCGCACGAGCCACGGCTTGCGTATGGCCGTCGAGGTCGATCTGACCTCACTCGATTCGTACGACCAATCCGGCAAGGCCGCGCTCTGTGGCGATCTGGCGCGCTTGATTCGCACGCGGACCAAGGGGCAGTGGATCGAACTCACGGTGCGCAGCGCGGCCGTCGACGGCGCGGCCGTCATGGGCGACATCAGGGGGATGCTCGCCGCAGAGATGTTCACGGCTGAACTCGCCGCGATGGCGGAGCGCGACGTCGCCGAGCTGGACCGCCAGATGCGCACGCGCTTCGTGGGCACGCTGCGGGGTTACATCATCGTGGGTCCGCCGCCCTCGCTCGCCGACGAGGAGGGCGGCGCCGGGGGCGAGGTAGAAACGCTGCGCCACACAACCGAGACCGTCGAGACTGAGCTCGCCGGCATGGGACTGGGCTCACGCCGCCTTGAGGGTGACGAGCTACGTGGCCTCGTGGCCGTCCCGACCGTGGAGCGGGAAGGCCTGCTCTCGGTCAAGACGGACCGTGGCTACGCGGCCACCCTGGCCGTGCTCCAGCCCGACGATCAGACCAGCCCGGGCTACCTCGTGTCCCTCATCGCGGCGCTCTCGTGCCCCTTCGACCTGGCGATCCACGTCGAGGGGCTGGACCGGGCCAAGGAGAAGAAACGCTTTAAGTTGCGCCGCCGTTTCGAGCGCGAAGACGACGCCGGCAACGCGGGGCAGGGCGTCGAGATCGCGCGGTCGCGCCGTAAGGGTGTGGTGCGCTGGGGGCTGTACCTGACGGTGTGGGCCGAGAGCGAGAAGGCGCTGCGCCGACAGGTGATCCGTGCGCGCGAGAAGCTCACCGTCGAGATGAACGCGGAGGTCGCGCGGTTGCGCGGCCACCAGGCGCCGGGACTGTACGCCACCTTGGCGCACGGCGTCGATTACGCCGATCGCCGCTGGCGTATCGACACCGCCACGGTCGGTAACTGCTTTCCCTTCCTGCGCTTCAATCCGGGGACGGAGGATGGACCGCCGATCGCCTTCGCCGGCAATCAACTCGTGCGGTTGAACCTGCAGCACCCCGATCACCGCAACGCCCTGGCCAACGTGATCGGTCTGTCGGGCTCGGGTAAGACCGTGCTGGGCCTGCTGTTGCTCAAGTGGAAGCTATATCAAGGGGGGCGCGGGACGGTGCTGGAACGGACCGGCGACCCCGCCAAGGGTATCCCCTCGCACTACGCCGCGCTCTGCCGCGCCGCCGGCGGCGCGATGGTCTACATCGGCGGCGCGAAGACGGCCACGATCAACATCTGGGAGCGCTCTATCCCCGACATCGTCGGCGCCCACGAGATCATCCTGGGCGAGCCCGGCAAACAGTTCCCGAAGCTATGGCGCTCGTTGGTTAGCCAGGGGGTCCGCGACGTGAAGAAGGCGCAATCCACGCCGCGCGAGCGCCATTTCAAAGCCTGGCTCGCCAAGCAGGCCGAGAACACGAAACGCTCGCGGGTCGAGCGCGACATCCTGCGTGAGATGGCCGCGACGTTGGAGCCCTACGTCTACACGGAAACGGGCGAGGGGGACATCCCTGGCGAGTTCGCGGAGATCTTCGATGGCGCCAGCACGGTCGCCTGGGACAGTCACCTGCTCGTGGTCAACTCGCAGGCGACGCCCGATCATCTGCAACCGGTGCTGATCTTCCTCGTCAACGCGGCCATCGCCGACCGCGGCATGCGCGCGGGCGAAGCGCCCCCCTTGACGGTCCTGGATGAGGGCTGGAAGGTCGCTGAGTTCGAGGCCGGGGCGAAGGCCATCCAGGAGCACGGCAAGCGCGGACGGCAGACGGCCGCCGAACTGCTCTTCCTGACACAGGCGGTGCGCGACATGAAGAAGTCGGGCGTTGTCGACTTGTTCGACAACGCCGCCGTCACGATCCTGATGCGCCTGGTCGATAACACCGGGTCCGCCGTCGACGACATGGCGACGAGCTTCGGCCTCACCCCCCGCGAGAAGGACATCGTGCAGGGCCTCAAGACGGTCCGGGATGAGCGCCTGTTCAACGGGAAGGCGCAGGCCTTCATCATCCGCCAACTGCGCAGCCAGTCGCACAGCGTACGGCACGCCGTCGACGTGCCGACCAATCGGGACGAAGGGCTCATGTTCCTCTCCGACCCGCTGCATATGGTGTGGCTGCGCGAGCGGCTGATCGAGGAGCACGGCTCGGTCCTGGCCGGCATTACGGCGATGCGCGCGGTCCTGGCGCGCGGGGAGAGCCTCCTCACCCTACAGGAGACCAATGCGGTAGAGGCCGTGGATACCTGGGACGAGGATCTGGAAGGGGTCGCGCGATGACGATGAGATTGACACGAGACGCCACGCTGCTCGTCACCCTGCTGGCCCCTCTTTTGTTCACGGCCCAGGTCACGCTCGCCGCGGCCACGCCACATCCGACGGATACCGCACAGCCAGCGCCCACGGTGGCGCCCACGGCGACCCCTTATCCAACGTATACGCCCGCGCCGCAGGCGACGCCCGTTCATCGTCCCACGCTCACGCTCTCATCATCGAACGGCACGGCCGGCGCGGCGCTTCTGGTGGCGGCCGCCGACTTCCCCGCGAACGGCACGGTCACGCTCTCCTGGGATGGACAGTATCTCGCGCGGGACACGACCGATGACGCGGGCTATGTTGTCTTCCGCACGGCCGTCCCGGAGGGGGCGACGACGGGGCCACATGAGCTGCGCGCCATTGGGCCGGGGCATACCTCGGCTGCGGCGCTCTTTACCGTCACGACCTACAGCCCCGTCCTTACGCTCACCCCGACGCAAGGTATCACCGGCACACAGGTTCTGGCTCGCGCGTCGGGCTTTGCCCCCGAGACCTCCGTTGCCTTCTACTGGGATCGACGCGACGCCGCGGACTTGCTGGGCATCCTCGTCACCGGGGCGGACGGCACGGCTCAGTACGCGTTCGCGGTCGGTGAGCCGCGGCCGACCCTCACCTCGCCCTTGCGCGCTACGCCCGGCGCGCACACGGTCTACGCCGTCGAGGCGCGCCCCGCCCTGTCCGCGCACGCGCCGTTTTCCGTGCCGGTGCTGGCGACGGGCACCGGTGGCCCGTCCGTGCCGGGCAACCCGTGCGCGGAGGGTGAGTTCGCCCTGTCCATCCCCCTGCCCGTGATCGGGGGGACGATCTGTGTTCCCACGACATCGTTCATTGGTGACGTCGTGACGGGGCTGGCGAACCTCCTGGTCGGCGCGGTTGGAACTGTGATGAGCCCGTTCACGAACGCACTGACCATCGAGCCGCGTATCGATACGTCGCTCGTGGGCGCCGACCTCTTCCACTACGCGTACGGGCTGGGGATCGGCATCGCCGGGTCATTCTATGTGCTGGCCGGCCTGCACTACTTGCGTAACGCGACACGGAAGGACTTCGAGCCCTTCTTCTCGCTGCAAGACGCCGTGCTGGGCGGTCTCTACATGGGCGGGATGCCCCTGTGGACGCCGATCCTGTTCACCACCGGCCAGTGGCTCACCGACCGCATCAAGAACCACGTCGGCGCGCTGGCGCTGGCGAGCCTAGGGCGCGTGTTCAGCGACCTGGTGAAGGCGATCGCGGGTTCCCCCGGCATGGCGATCGTGGACCTCTTCACAGGCGTCCTCATGTTCGTGTTCGGGCTATTGGTGGGCCTGATCCGCCTGATCGGCGTCTATGGGTTGGGCTGGCTCTACATCGTGGGCGTCATGGCCATGGCGACGTGGATCTATCCCGTGACGCGCGGGATCGCCACACGCTGGTTCGCCGCCTTCTGCGCCATCCTGTTGTGGCCGGTCGGCTGGGCTGTCGCGCTCCAGATTATCGCCGTCGTGTGGCTGTGGCTGCCCACGAGCGATCCGGCGTGGAACAACCCGCTGATGCAGGCGCTCTCGGCCGTGTCCGCGCTCGTGCTGCTGTTCGTGACGCCGCGCCTGGTGGACATGCTCATCGGGACCGGCATCGCCGGCGTCAGCGGCGCGTACGCGCTGACGGAAGGAATTATCGGCGGCCTCGTCGGCGGGGCGACGGCCGCGCTGAGTCGCGGCAAGAGGGGGGCTGGATGAACGTCCATCGTCGCGATGCGCGCCGCGCGATGATCGCGGTCGATCACCAGGCAGCGGATAAACCGGCCAGGATCGCGCCGCGCACGCCCGCGCGGCAGCCGGAGCCAGACCGATCGGACCGGCCGGATCTGCCGGCGCTCTCCCCCGAGGCGGTCGTGCGGGTGATCCACATGGAGCGCCGCCTTCGCTGGCAGGAGCGGCGCGTGGCCGTCACCGTCGCGCTTCCACGCGTGATCGTGGGGCGGCGCGTCGCGGACGGACTGATCGCGTTCCCCCTCCGGTTCGGGGTGATAGCCTTCGTCGGTCTGGCCATGCTCACCGACCTCGGCCTGCACGGCGCCGTGGCCATGACCGTCTGTGGCATCGTAATGGGGGCGGGTATTGGACTCGCCCTCATGAAAGGAGCGACCGGTGAAACCGTATCAAGTCGTGGCCGTGCAGAGCGCGGCGGAGATGGAGTCGTTGTTGAACAATGCGTGGACGCAGGGGTATCGCTATCGGGACGCGATCCCCTCGACCGACCCGACGCTCTTTGGCGGCAGCAGGACGGGCCGGTTCGTCGTCGTCCTCGAGCACATCGGCGTGGAACACGCGGTCCACGCGGCACCCGCCGCCGACGCTAGGTAAAGCCTGCTAGGGCGCTGCTTGTCGTAGGCCACTCCCTCAGAGATACGCCTGCTAGCAGGCTGCTACATCGAACGGCGGGCGCTAGCAGCCTGCTAGCGCCGCTATCTCAGGTGGCAAGGGGATGCGCTAGCGCCCTGCTAGCAGGCTTTACCTAGCGTTGGCGACCCGAGCCGCGTTGAGGTGAAGGTCGGCAACAAGGGTGACGAGAAAGGGATGAGGGATGGCGGCGACCAAGCAGCGCAACATACGGATCGAGGATGAGCCCTACGAGTGGGCGAAGGCGGAAGCCGAGACGCGGGGCGTGGCGATCGGCGACTTCATCCAGGGACTGATCGAGGGCGCGCGCGCCGGCGCGGCCGCGACCGAAACGCAGACCGCCGGCGCGCCTGTCTTGCGGGAGGCCGTGGACGAGGCGATGCGGGTGAACGTCGAGAAGCTCGTCGGGCACCTCCAACCACTCATGGACGCGCTCATGCTGGAAACCGTCCGCGGGCGCATGACCGCCGAGGAGATCCTGGCCTACCAGTACGACGGAGATACCCTCATCTGTCCCTCCTGCCACAAGCCCTACGCCGCGCTCCAATCGGGCGCGCGCTTTGTTGACCAGCGGTCGGCGGCCATCCTACAGAAGGTCCGCGAGGCCCTGGCCGCCGGCCGTGTCCCGAAAGTGAGGGCCTGGTAATGGACACGCCTCGCCTGCCCGTGATCGTGAAAGGGACGGGCTACGTCCCCATCGTCCATCCGCGTAAACCCCAGGAAACGGAGGCCGACCGGACGCGCCGCATCGAGCGTGGCCTGCGTTACGCCATCGTCTATCTTGTCCAGCCGCCGCCCGACGGCGCGGACGATCCAGGCCGCGCCCTGTTCGGGCCAACTACGCGCGACGACGATCCGGACGTGGCGCGCGCGCGCGTCCGCGCCCACCTCGGGCGACGAGCGGCATTCCACCGCGTCATGCTGAGTCCTCACGGCGCGCTCGACCTCGTGTCCGCCGACGAGATGATCGACTGGACCCGCGCTGTCATGGACGCGGCACAGCGACGCGTGGCGCAGGAGTGGGCCTGGGTCGGAGGCATCCATTCCAACACGCGCACGCGCCACGCGCATGTCGTCATCGCCGGCGGCGCACTCCAAGGGGCCGAAGACGTGATGATGACGCGTGGCCTCTTCGCGCACATGCGTCAGGCCGGCGTCCGCGCTGCCGGCGCCGTGGCGGCAAACCGGGCGCGGCGCTACGACCGCATCTACCGCATGGGGGTATGACAATGAGACTCTGGCTCCTACGCGCTCGCTGGCCTCTGGCCGTGGGTCTCCTGCTCACGCTCACGGTCACCGTCGGTCTCGGCGTCGCCCACGTCCTGCTCGTGTGGGTCGCGCCGGAGGTCACGCGGGTCACGCCGACGCTGGCCTGCACGGTTACGCTCGTCGAGCGCCAACAATCGCCGTTCCGGCTCCTACCAACCGTGCAATGGACCGTGCGTCCCGTGCCCTGGTGCGCGCCGCCAGCGTTGCGCCACGAGGTGCGCCTCGCCTTATGGGGACTCATCGCCCTGGTCGGGCTCATGGTCCTCTCCACCAAGCCGATCCGTAAGATCCTGGCAACGGTCTGGTACTGGGTGCAGGGCGTGGGGCGCCTCGTGCCCGGCACGACGCACGGTCGCGCGCGTTGGGCCACGCGGCGTGAGCTCAGGCGCCGCCGCCGGCGACGCGCGGCCGTCCCTTATCTGCTGGGTCGGCGCGGCCGCCTTCCCTGGGCGCGGCGGGCATGGCTCACGGACCTGGAGCAGAACCTGCACGTCCTCATCATCGGGCAGCCCGGCGTTGGCAAGAGCTCGGCCCTCTTCATCGCCAACATGCTGCGCCGCGCCCTGTGGCGGCCACGCGGCTGGCGCCTGCGCCGCCTGCTCCATAAAGGCGATACACGTCCCAGCGGCGTCGCGACCGACCCCAAGGGTGAGTTCTACACGACCACCAGCAAGGCTTTCGGCGCCAACGGCTACCTCGTGCGCCGCCTCGACTTCTACGATCCCCACGGGGCCAAGTACAACCCGCTGGCGCATATGGAGAGCGAGGGCGACATGCAGCGCTTCGCCCAGCTCCTCATCGACAATACCGGCGGCCGCTCCGACGAGCCCTACTGGGACAACACGGCCATGCTAACTATCGTTGCCGCGATCGCACACCTGAACCACCTGGCGCAGGCTCAGGGGCGCGCGGCCGCCACCCTGACCGAGTTACGCGACTTTGTGGGCCGCGCCGACTACGGCGCCATGCAGCGCGAACTCTTGCAGAGCGTGCCAACGGCGCGGCGCATGGCCGCCCAGTTCATGGCAAATGTGCGAAAAAAGCCCGAGCTGGAGGGCGCGATTCAGACCGGCCTGCCGCTGCGCTTCCAGTTCCTCAACGACCCCGAGATCGCCGCAGCGACGGCCGGCGACGACATCGACTTCGCGGCCCTGGCCGACCCATCAGGCCCGCCCTGGCAAGTCTATGTCGTCTTGACGCGCGGTCGCGAGGACATTCTGGCGCCGCTCACGGTCAGCTTCTTCACGCAGATGTTCGATACGCTTGTCGTGAAAGTCGCCAACGCCCGGCCAGGCGGCGTGCTGGCGCGCCCCGTCATCTGCGACCTCGATGAGGTGGGCACGATCGGCAAGATTGGCGACCTGGCGGCCTGGCTCAACACGGTGCGCTCGGTGGGCGTGTGGCTGCGCCTGGCCGCGCAGAGCTTCGGCCAGATCGTCACGATCTACGACGAGTTGCCCGCCGAGGCCATCGCGGAGGGCTGCCAGACGCATATCTATTTCGGTGGGGCGACGGTGCAGGGGCACGCCGCCGAGTGGATGAGCAAGCAGGTCGGCAAGGCAACCGTCGTGCAGCGGCAGGCCAACGCCGGCCGCGATCGCGAGGAGTTCCTGGCCGGCCAGGGCGGCGTCACGCGCAGCGAGGCCGCAGCGGAGTTGCTCACGCCCGACGACATCATCCGGATGCCACGGCACCGCATGGTGGTGGTGCCACGGCATGCCTATCCCTACATGCTCCAGGCGGTCCCGTGGGGCGTGGATAAGCGTCTTAAACGGGTAGGCGGACAGATCGGCCAGGGCAAGTCCCTAGAGACGCTCCCCTCGCTCTTAACGCCGGCGATGAGTGTGCCTGAGCGGGAGCACGAGTGGGCCGAAGTCGGCACGCCACTGCGCGCGCGACCCGTTCACGTCATCTCATGGGAGTACGATTTATGAGCCGTGCGTCGTGGATTGGCCGTGCCCTCGGCGGCGCCATCGTGACTCGCGTGCTCGATCGCGCGTCCGCGCACAACACCGGCCTACCTCCGTCGGCGTTTACACCCGTGGTCTCGCCGCCCCGGCGTGTCGTCACCGCGCTACCACGAACACAGCCCGCGTCCCTTACGCTGCCCCCACCGGTCCTGGACCACGAGGGCGTGGAGTGGGCGCGCCCAGGTGCCGGGGCGGCGAACGCTGACCGGCTAGCTGAGTTCATGGACCGCTTCTGTTGGTACAGGGGCGACCATGCGCGGCAATACAAGGCGGTCGATAAGGAGACCGGCGAGATCTCCTACGGCTGGGCCAGGGTCGGCAAGCGCCGACCCGACGACTGCGCCTTCACGCGCGATGTCGCCGAAGCCCACCTGCGCGGTCAGATCACCGCCGGCACGTATCTGCTCGACGACGAGGACCGCTGCCGGTTGCTCGTGCTCGACCACGACGACAAGCGCACGCTGCCCGAGGTGGACCCCGCGACCGGCCGGCGGCGCGTGATCGAGGAAGACGGCTTGGCCCTGCTCCAGGACTGCCGGCGCCGGTTAGAGGAGCAGGGTATCGCCTGCGCCGTCTCCGAGTCGCGCCGCGGCGGCCATCTGTTCGTGTTCTTCGACGAGCCCGTACCGGCGCGGGACGCCCGCGCCCTGGCGATGCTCGCGCTCGGAACCGACGAGGTGGAGCGGATGCATCGCGGGCACGAGGCCTTCGAGATCTATCCCAAGCAGGACAAGCGTGGCGCACGGGACGGGTCGACCGGTTCCAACATCGCTCTGCCGTTGGGCGTCCATCTCAAGGACGGCGAGAGGCATCCCTTCATCGACCGCCACGGCGAGACGGTCGCGCACACACTGAGCGGGCAACTCGATTACGTGGCGTTGATCGAGCGCTGCCGCGCGCGCGCCGTGCTGCACGCCCGGCCTTGGCTGTACGAGGAGCTTGACCGGGCCACGCACCCGGTCAGGGCGCGGACCCCGGAACGCACGAGGGAGTCGGCCCCGGAACGCTCGTTAGGGCCGATTCCCTGCAGCGGCGCTAACGAGCGCCGTCAGGACCTCCACCCCAGCCCGATCGCGCGCTGGAAAGAATCCTATCCCCTGGACGTCATGCTCGCGCAATACGGCGTCCACGCGCCCTACAGCGGGTCGTACCAGTGCCCCATCGCGGGACACCATGCCGACGGCCGCGACAGCACGCCGAGCCTGTCGGTCAACCTGGAGATGGGCTCAGGCGTCTGGTTCTGTCACACCGGAAACGTGGGTGGGGACAGCCTCAGTCTGGTGCAGCACATGGAAGGGCTACCGTCGCCGAAAGAGGCACTGGCGTTCGCTAAGGAGCGTTGGCCGGTTCCCGAGATCGAGCGCGACGACAGGACGCGCTAAAGGAGGGAGACATGTCCATGACGGATCGCTACCACGACATCTTGCGGGCGTTCGCTGACGTGGCGCGGCGGGGTGTCGTTCGGGGTCGCGTGGGGCACGGCCACAGGCGGCTTGCTGCTCCTGATCCTCGACGCCGCCGGCCACATCAACGAGTGCGGCGCAAGGATGGACACCTGCCGCGCCGACGCAATCCCAGCGAGGAACGGGGACGCCGGTCAAGTGGACGACACGGCCGTAATAAGACAGGAGCACGTCTTGGAGGGCAAAAACTTGACTATCTTGTTAGTTGCGTCTATGCTAGGTGACATACGCGGTGCGAAAGGCGATGGTGTCACTCATGATGCGAAGAGACAAAGAGGCTACGGGCGCGATGGTTACCTTCCACTTTGCCGGGCTAGACTCGGAAGAGGCGAAGGCCTTAAAGGCGCATCTGAATGCTGTCGCCGGCCAACTCGGCTACACCTCGCACCGCGGGCCATTGTCCGGCCGGGGCAACGCGGCGGCACTCCTTACAGCCATCGCCAACGGCGAGGTCACGGTAACGCGACGGGAGCGGTCGGACACAATGCCACGGGAACTTGCCATGTAGCATGTAGCGCGGTCGCATCGACCGCAAAAGCAAGAGGCCCACCGGTGCCACCCGGTGAGCCCCTTGCCCGCCTATCAGTTTTATATCTACCCGGCTCTGGTGTCCCACCAACCAAGTGATCACCAAGGCCGCTAACCAAGGTCCTAAGCTTGGGGTGCCAACCCCGCGATTTAGGACCGCTAGGAGGTTTTATGCTCTATAAAGAGCATAGCAACGCTGCGCGTCCTTGTCAACAGCCCGATGTGGCTAGCGTTGACATTGTGGCTGTTCCTATCTCTGCTCCCCTCTCTATCGTCGCCTGGGCGTGTACCGGGCCGGTCGATGTGGGGCGTGTCGTGGCCGCTGTCACACGGGCTTATAATAGCGCCCATCTCGCAGCCGCTGTCGAGGTCACGCCGGACGCGATCCTCGGCACGGGCCGGCAGCCCGATGTGGCATGGGCGCGCCATCTGTGCGCCTATCTGCTCGTCGAGGACGCCAAGCTCGCCTACCACGCCGCCGCACAGGCCCTCGGGCGGACCAACCACACGACCGTCCTCAACAGCAGATCTCGAGTCGTCGCGGCGCTGGACCACGATATCGCGCTCGTCGCGACGCTCGCGCGCGCCCGTGCTCTGCTGACAGGCGAGGTCTCGACACCGGCGCCGCGGCACCCCACCCATGCCCACAGGTCACTCTTCGCGGGGGCGACGCCGGCGGAACTGGCCGAATATCGCTACTGGCGACTGCGCTCCCTGCGGGCGGGGTACGCCTGGTGAGCGCCCGCACGACCGCCGCAGTGACGGTGGAACAGCCTACGCCGCGCGAGCGGCCGCCACGCACCGGCTGGACGCAGGTGCCCCGCCCATTCCTGGACACGGCGCCGCTGGACAACGACCGGCTGGCCCACGTCCTCCTCATGTCCTACGCCTGGGACGAGGACAACGACTGCCACCCGTATCAGCGCGAGCTTGCCGACGAGCTGGGCTGTTCGGTGCGCACGGTCAAGCGTCGCACGGCCGACCTGCGTGCGGAAGAGTTGGTGACGGTGCGGCGCGGGGGCCAGGGCAAAGCGAACGTCTACCACCTCACCGTCGGCCCGGTCCATGCGGGCGACGACGGGGTGGGCTACGCCACGGTACCCAACGCGGTGCTCGACGACGCGCGGCTTTCGCAGGGGGCCAAGCGCGCGTACATCATGCTCTGCCATCACGCCTCGGCGGCGGGGCGGTGCGAGCGCACCGTCGGAGAGATCGCGCACGATGTCGGGGCATCATCGCGGCGCTCCGTGTACACCTACCTGCGCGAGTTGGCGCGGACCGGGCACCTGCGCATCGCGCCGCAGGGGCAAGGGCTGCCCAACATCTACCACGTCGGAGCGCAGAAGGCGCGGATGCGCGCGGCCCGGCGTGGGACCGCCCCGCTGCTGGCGGTCGAGCGCCCGGAGGACGCGATGGCGACGGCGGCCGACGCACACTGGCGGGCGATCTACCACGAACTGATGGGGCCGGAGGCGCCACGCCCCGCGTTGGCGCGGCAGGTGTGGGCGCTGATCGGCCGCGTGGGCGAGGCGACGGTGTTGGAGGCGTTGCGTGGGGCCGCGCGGTTCGCGGAGAAGAAGCGGCTCGCCACGCTAACCATCGGTATGATCCGCTACGGAGTCGACGAGCTGCTGCGCGAGCAGGGCGCGGACGGAGGGACGCCGGTGCCGGGCGCGCGGCCCCACGTCGAAACGGTGGAGATCGCGCCGCCGGCACCGGGCATGGAGCCAGCCTGGCGTGACACGCTACACGAGTTGCGCGGCGAGATGACACCGGAAAATTACAAGCGGTGGTTGGAATCGGCCGTCGTACTCGGCCGCGACGGCGATCTGCTGCGCGTCGGCGTGTCTGACAGCTTCACGCAGCAGTGGTTAGA
>JAABUJ010001773.1_pt1 | contig 29582 bp, 21 predicted proteins | sample 5559131 | NCBI WGS metagenome assembly JAABUJ01 (sample SAMN10711875, study PRJNA513366) | rock metagenome | isolation source: Antarctica rocks | place: Antarctica: Victoria Land, Mt New Zealand nord | collected 2016-01-07
GTAGCTTCACTCAGCTTGGAACGTCTAAAGTAACGATTTACCAGCGCCATCACTGCACTTTAGCGCCACCAGAACCTCGTCTGCTTCCTAAGCCCCACGCAGATTCCCTTCGGGAATGACAACCAGAGCACGGAAGTGGCCTTTCTACATTCACTTACTACCTCGTGGAAAACGATCTCGCATTCCTGTAGAGTCGTCATCCTGAACGTAGTGAAGGATCCCTGTATTTACCAAAGGCCCGCAACGCTGTACACCATTACAGAATCAGCTCTAATGCGTCCGTGTACGCGAAGTTCCGGTGGCGCGGGCACGTGCTGGCTTGGCCTTCTGCGGAGTCTTCAGCTTGGCGAACTCGGGCAGATTTTTCTTCGGCTCTACCTTGCGTCCTTTTGCCACGCGATCCAAGGCCATCACTTCACCCGGCTTCAACTCGCGGTACTCGCCCGGCGCAACGTCAAGACGCAGCGCACCATATCCAATGCGGCGAATCTTTTCTACATGGTGTCCGATCTCTTCAAACATCTTGCGCAGTTGCCGGTTACGTCCCTCGGTCAGGGTCAGCTCGTACCACGGGTTATCTCCACCGCGCACCAGTTCAAGCTTCGCCGGAGCAGTCAAAATTCGGTCACGCCGTCCCGCGCGCACCTCGTCCAGTCTGCCGCGATCGATCATGATGCCACGCCGAATCTGCTCCAGGCCTTCAGCCGGAGGAATCCCGCTGACCTTCACCAGGTAGGTCTTTTCTACCCCTGCGGCGGCTTTCGAGAGCGAGTTGGCGAGTGCACCATCGTTGGTCATCAACAGCAGGCCTTCGCTCAGGTAGTCGAGCCGCCCGACCGGATAGAGCCGTACCTGATCTCCATGCGGTCCGCGTTTCTGTTGCATCAACTGCATGACGGTGGGGCGCTTCTGCGGATCGTCCAACGTGGTCACGTAGCCACGCGGCTTGTTGAGCATGTAGTAGCGCTGTTCTTCGCGTCCCTGCAGCAGCTTGCCATCCACGCGCACGTGATCGCGGGTCAGGTCGGCTCTGGTCCCGAGCTCGGTCACGACCTTGCCGTTAAGCTCGACACGGCCTTCGAGGATGATCTCTTCGGCCTTGCGCCGGCTGGCGATCCCGGCTTGCGCCAGAATCTTCTGCAGCCGCTCACCTTTGGGCGCATCCGCCGAAGCCGTACTTTGTTTGTCGCTCATACGTCATTATCGCTTGCGGGCAGATCGGCAGCCGGAGAGCTACTTGTGATCACGCTCGTAGCTGTCCGCCTCATTCCCGCGCGGATCTTCGAGCGCGCCCTCGGGCAGCGGACGCAGCGGCTGGCTCGGATCGAACTCGCCGTCGCCTTCCGGGGTTGCAATCCGGTCGGACTCATGAGTTTCTACCTGCTTGGGCACCGGTCGTATGTTGTCTGACATAGCTACTCGCCCTCGCTATTCTGCGCTGCGGCTTCCTGAGCGGAAGGGTCGTCTTCGTAGCTCGGCGGAAGCGAAGACATGCGACCGTCCACCGCCGGTAAAGAATCCTGCGGCAGATTGCTCTCATTGGCCTCCAGCCCGGAGGAATCTCCATCCGCCTGAGGCGCGCTGGCGTCTTTTTCTTCTTCCAGGTTCTCGTGGGTGATGCGTTCCTCTGACTGCTCCCGTGAACTTTCCATATGCTCCGGCATCGCGATCTCCTCCTGCTCGGCCAGCTCGCCGGCCATCTTCTCAAACTCTTCGATGCTGGGAAGCTCGTTGATGTCCTTCAGTCCGAAGCGCAGCAGGAAATCCTTTGTTGTCTTGTAAAGAATTGGCCGGCCGACCACCTGCTTGCGCCCGGCCGTGGTCACCAGCTTGCGTGTCAACAGCGATCCCAGGACGCCGCCGGAATCGACCCCGCGAATCTCGGAGACCTCGGGCGCCGTCACGGGCTGCTTGTACGCGACGACCGCGAGCGTTTCGAGCGCCTGTAGAGTCAGCTTCAAAGGCGGCTTGAGACTGCGCACAAAACCACGCACCGCATCGTGGTATTCGGGCTTGGTGCCCATGCGGTAGCCGCCTGCCACTTCACGCACTTCCAGCCCGCGCTCTGAGGTCGCGTAATCCTGTACAAGCCTGTCGATGATTTCGCGGAGAAAGTCGCGTACGTTGCGTTCCCGTTCGCGCGCCTGCCGTTTTTCACTGCTGGTCTCTGCACGGTCCAGGTTCGCAGTGTCCAGGTCCGCGATGGGCGCGCCAGTCTCGGCCGCTCCTTCCTGCTCGGCCCTCGCCGGTTCGCCTGCAAGAGGCAGGCTGCTCTGATTGGCGGCGAGCCGATCCAGCTCCGTTTGCGCTTCCTGGCCCAGCAGACCCGCCAGTTGCGCCAGCGTGACCGGCTCCTCAGACGCATAAATAACTGCTTCGATTTTAGCTTTCAAGCTCATGCGAACCGCATTCTCCAAAGTGCAACGTTTCGAGCAATCCTCAAGCTGTACCTCCGCCTGCCAGACCCGGCTGTACGGGCCTTTTCCTGCAAAGCTGGCCCGCGCTGGCGCGTGCGGCCGGATCTGGGCGCAACTTGGCAACGGAGCGTTCAGTCTATCAATCGGCATACAAACTCCGCTTGTTCCCGGCGCATCTCTCTTGCAATGCCACGGAGGACAGATGATGAAACTCGAAGCTGTGCAGGCAGATATTACGGCGCTCAAGGTGGATGCCATCGTCAACGCGGCCAACGAAAGCCTGCTCGGAGGCGGCGGTGTGGATGGCGCGATCCATCGCGCTGCGGGTCCGGAGCTGCTCGCAGCCTGTCGCAGTCTGCATGGGTGTCCTACGGGAGACGCACGGGCTACACCCGGATTCCGCCTGCCTGCGCGTTGGATCTTTCATGCTGTCGGCCCGGTCTGGCACGACGGGCAGCAAAACGAAGACGACCTCCTCGCATCCTGCTATCGCAAATGCCTCCTACTCGCGGAGGAAAAAGGCGTGGAATTGATCGCGTTTCCGGCCATCAGCACAGGCGTTTACGGCTTTCCCAAAGAACGTGCGGCGCAGATCGCCGTGGCAACCGTGCGCGCACATTCTACTTCCCGGCCTGAACGAGCCATTTTCTGCTGCTTCGACCAGACGACACTACATCTCTATCAAGCACTACTCGCCGCCGATGCATCCAGAGAGGCTGAACGCGCCAGATAGACTGGTGCTGGAGGGCGTTTACTGCTTGCGGGACTGTGCGTTGAACCGTATGGCCAAATGCAATGCGCCCACAGCGAGGGGGGCGCGAGACCGCGTTGGCTCCTACGCAGTGGACCACGGAGTCCCGTGTGCGGCGTCGCAAACGAATAGCAGGCCGTCCTTCCGCTGCCTTGTGCGCGCTGATGCTATTGGCTGCGATATCCTGCATGCTTCCCGCTGCGGCTTATGCACAGACGCTCGCTCGCCGCGGATGGGCAGGGTCGGGGCTGGACATGGCTCCGTGGTGGAAGTCTGCTGTCTTCTACCAGGTCGATCCGGATTCAAGGCAGTCTTCCGTTGACGCCGGGAAGACTTCCTTCGCGGCCTTGGCTGATCGTCTCGATTATTTGAAATCGCTGAACGTGGATGCCCTGGTTCTCACACCCTTTTCTCTTGCTCCACCAGAAGCGCAAACGGCGCAGACGAGCGCAGCCAATTCCGCCGTGCAGACAGACGCGGACTTCGACACCCTGCTGGCGGAAGCAGGCCGGCGGCACATGCGGATTCTGATTGATCTGCATGTCACCCAACAGACCTCTGCGACGACACTCGCGTTAGCTCGCTTCTGGATGGGGCGTGGGGTCGCCGGGCTGCGGCTTGGATTGACTCGTAAACAGGCCAGTGCAAACAACCTCTCGCCCGGCGATGTGGTTGGTCTCGTCAAGCGTCTTCGAGTCCTCTGTGCAACCTACCCCGGCGACCGTGTGCTGCTGTGGGACAGTAACGAAACATTCGCAGCGCTCGAGAATGCAGCCCCGCAACAAGCAGCCCCGCAACAAGCAGCCAAGGAACAGGCTTTTGCTGTGCGGTCCGCGAGCCGGCGCGTACACCCTGTGCGTACGTTGGGCCGCGCATACCGGAGTCGTAGAGGTGGAGTTTCGCGGAACCGGGTTCTTCGTGGATCTGACGGACCGCAACTCGAAGTCGAGCATGCGCTGGAACAGCTCTCTGTACTGGGCGCAAGCGACCTGCGGGCCACCTTGCTCGCTAAATCACCGCACGAATTGGCCGCAGTTCCCCTGACGGTCGCCGTGACTGATTCGGAGAGAGCAATGCGCAGCTTCAGCCGGTACAAATTTGCGCAGGCATCTGACGCCGTGCTGTTGGACGCGGAACGGACAAGTGCCATTTCGACAGCTCGCGCCAAGCTGCTGGCCGCTGTTTTGCTGACTGGCCCCTCTCTGCCAATGATCTTTTTCGGCCAGGAGATTGGAGTTCAGCAGCCAGGTTCAGACAGGAAAGTCAGCGTCGCAATTCCGCCAGCACCCGCACCTCTTCCACAACCTTCCGTGCCAACCGACACTGCACCTCCGATGCCCCAGCCATCGGCTCACCCGGACGCAGCAGACGATGCTGATGCGAACTCGTTGCTGAACTTCTATCGACGGTTGAGCAGTCTCCGCCATGCAAACGCCGCCTTTCAGAATGGCTCATTCCGCGTACTCACTACGAACCAGACTGGCATCGTAGCGTGGGTGCGGGTCGCGCGCGGACGCAGCGCGAGGCAAGCTGCCGTGGTGGTTGTGTGCAATGTGTCGGACAACGCTGAGACCGTAGGAATCGAAGCCGCCTTGCACGATGCTGGAGTTCCCGCTGGCGCCGGCTCGACGCTCGCGACGCTGGCGGAGTCGGGGCTTGCTAACCTGGCGTCCGGTGCCAGCGAACCGGCTGCAGCCATCGCTCTCGAACCGTACGGCGTGTTCATCGGGCAGCTACGGTCGACAGTTGGCAGTAAGAACTTCGTCCCGATGCGTCGCCGCTCCAGGCACAGGCAGCGATGACCAACCCGGACTCCAACATAAGCTCGACCCATTCGCGTGAGCGCAGATTTGACGTCATCGTTCTCGGTGCAGGCGCTGCCGGGTTGATGTGCGCCATCGAAGCCGGACGTCGCGGACGGCGTACGTTGCTGCTCGACCACGCCGACCGAGTCGGCAAGAAGATTCTCATCTCCGGCGGCGGACGCTCCAACTTCACCAACCTGCACTGTACCCATGAAAACTTCCTTTCGGAAAACAAGAACTTCGCGCGTTCAGCCCTGGCGCGTTTCACCCCGCAGGATATGATCGCGCTGGTAGAAGCGCACGGCATTCCTTACCACGAGAAGACCCTCGGCCAGCTCTTCTGCGATCGCAGCGCACGTGATCTGGTCGCACTGCTGGAACGCGAGTGTCACAGCGCTCAAGTCAACATCGAGCTGAACACACGCATTCTTTCGGTCCAAGCGAACGACGTGTCTGGGCACCGCATTTTTGCGATCGAGACCTCAACCGGCAATCTGCGGTGCGAGTCGGTGGTGATTGCGACGGGCGGCCTCTCCATTCCAAAAATCGGCGCGTCCGGATTCGGCTACGATCTGGCCCGGCAGTTTGGCCTGCGCGTGGTGGCACCCAGGCCCGCGCTGGTGCCGTTGACCCTTGGAGCCGAAGATATGCAGCGTTGGTGCGATCTCGCCGGAGTCTCCGCCGACGTCAACGCCAGCGTGCCTGCATTGAGCAAGGGCGGTCGGAGGCATTCGCTTGCGCCAAAGTTCCGCGAAAAAATGTTGATCACGCATCGTGGTCTCAGCGGCCCAGCCATCCTGCAAATCTCTTCTTTCTGGAATCCCGGTAGATCAATCGTGCTCGACCTCGCTCCCGGAGTGAAGGTCTTTGCAGCGTTGCGCTCTGGTTGTGGACCCCGCAACGCCGCAGCCGTACAGGCCGTATTGCGCCCGGTACTCCCCACCAGACTGGCTGAGCGTTGGATGGACCGTGCATTCGCCGACCTGCTCACTGGCTCGGTGACAGATGCGCTCAGCAACGCGACGCTGGACGCGCTTGAAGATCGTCTGCACACGTGGACGCTGCATCCAGATGGCTCGGAAGGATTTGCAAAAGCCGAAGTCACCGCCGGCGGAGTCGATACCGCTGAGTTATCGGCGCAAACCCTTGAAGCGCGGAACGCGCCCGGGCTCTTCTTCATCGGTGAGGTGGTGGATGTGACTGGCTGGCTGGGTGGCTACAACTTTCAATGGGCGTGGGCTTCAGGTTTCTGCGCCGGGCAAGCTGCGTAAAGCAAGCGGATTGAACGCATCGAGCCCGTGGAGTTGGCCGTCCGTAAAACCGCATCGCGCATGGGCGTTTACTTCACGATCAGGATCAAGGAGACGGCGCGCACCAGACCGGCACTGGATGCGGCCACAGTGAGCGTATACGTTCCCGGTGGAGTAACGGCCGGCGCAATCGGAGACGTGATTCCGTTGCCCGGTACCGTGCGTCCAGATCCACAGCCAGCCAGGAAAAGGAAGGCGGTGGCCAACGCACAGAGATGCAGCGGAAGTTTCCGTCTACGCCGTACGGCCCACCCCAGAGGCAGTGCTAGCACCGCCCAGATCGCGGGAGGTACGCTACCTGGAAGCTGCGGCAGCACGGCAGCGGCGGACTTGAGGCCGGTCGCGACGTTCACGGTCACCAGGACTTTGCCGCCGCCAAGCGGCACAACCAACGGGTCGACTGAACAGAGTGCATTCGTGGGGACACCCGCACACGTGAGGGCGGCGTTGCCGACGACAGCGCCTGGAGAGTCCAGCAGAAGGGCGTAGCGGGCGCTGCCTCCGCTGGCGACCGTGATTGAGTCCGGGCCGTCCTGCTGGAGTGCGAAGTCGATTCCCATCCCAGACAGTGCAATTGCCTGAACAGGATTGGCAGCATTGTCGCGAACGGTAAGGGTGCCGGTGCGTGGGCCGGGCACGCTGGGTAGAAAAGTAACAGCGACGGTACATATTGCGAAAGGCGCGACCGAAGATTCACAGGTGTTCGTACCCGCGACCAGCGCGAAGTCTCCGGTCGCCGTGACGCTCGACAGTAGCAGCGGCAAGCCCCCGTTGTTAGTCAGCGTTAGGGTCTCGGCCGGGCTCGTCAGACCTACGCCCACGCCGCCCCACACCAGTCCATTGATTGGAGATAACGACACGCCAGGCGGTGCCACAGCAAGCCCCGACAGCACTACAGTCTGGGTGCGAAACTGGTCGGCAACCTGCAACAGGCCAGCCTGCACGCCGATGCTTCTGGGTGCGAACGCAACCAGCAGCGCACAACTGGAATGCGCATTCAGCGAATTACCGCACCCGTTGCTCACCGTGAAATCGCCGTTCAGGATCTGTGCCGCAATCAGCGTCAGCGCCACATCGCCCGCGTTGGTCAACGTAACCTGCTGGGTTGCACTCAGGGTTCCCAGCGCCTGCTGGGCGAAGCTGAGTGAGAGCGGCGAAAGGGCGTCCGTCGCAGGGACAGAGGCTGTGCCGGAGAGATTCGCAACCTGCACGCCGGCGTCGTCGCTGACGGTGAGCGTTCCCGTTCGCAGGCCGGCCAGAGTGGGCGCAAACAGGATGCCCACCGTGCAGCTTGTCTGCGCTGCCAGCGAAGTTCCGCAGGTATTTGCCGCGATGCGGAAATCACCTGAGACACTTACGCCCTGCAGATGCGAGACCGTTCCACCCGTATTCGCAATCGTGATATTGATCGCCGCGCTCGTCACACCCAAGCTCGTGGACGGAAAGACCACAGGGCCGGGCGTGAGCACAATCGCCGCTGGCGCGGATCCGTTTCCAGACAGCGCCTCCGAAATCTGCCCGCCGGGAACATCGCCGTAAATGGTTAGCGAACCGCTGCGCTGACCGGTCGCTGTGGGCGCAAACGCTACGTTGACCGTACAGCTGGCACCCGGGGCAATTGTCGTCCCGACGCACGCATCGGCCGCCAGGAAATCGCCGGAGGTAACGACACTAGTAACGTGCAGATCGGCATTTCCGCTATTAGTAACCGTCAGGGTTACACTTGCGGAGCCTGTACCCACTTGTTGAGTTCCAAACGCTATCGAAGCAGGGCTAAGCGAAATCGCGGCGCTGGCTGGAGTAGAGGCATGCAGCAGCGGAATCTGCCAAATCCCGCGGCCATAGGTCGCAACCCGTAACTCACCCTGGCGGCCATCGCCGGTGGGCAGAGCCGCGGAAGCTTTTAGAACGACCGCCGGAGCATTGGGCAGAGCGGTGCCAAAAATGCTCCAGCAATTGGCGCTGCTGCAACTCATAACAGTGCTGGTTACATATACTCCAGTGTCCAACGCGACATAGACTGTGTTCGCATCGTTTGGATCGACGAGGAGGTCGTTTGCGGGCGCGTTCGGAAGGTTGGACGAAATATTCGTCCAGTGTGCGCCTGCGTCCGTGGAGCGATAGACATGCGGTGCGTTGACTCCATTGCCGGCAAAACCCATGATGGTCGCGTAAACGGTGCGGCCGGATCCATCATGCGCATCGGCCACCACCGAGGACACGTCAAAGCCCCCGCGGTTGAACACGCCTGCGCTGGCCTGATCGTTGACAACCGGCCCATTGGCAGCGTCGCTCCAGACCGAGGTTGAGTCCGCCGTGTTGGCGGTCACGGTAACGAAGAGATGACCGCCCAATCCCTGGCCTCCATCGAGTGAACCCGCCAGTCCCGCGTAGAGTACGCTCGATCCGGCGTTCTGAATCGCTCCCGCCGTACTCACTGGCCCTCCGGCTGCCAGAGAGCGGACGATCGGGAAGGTTGAACTACAGCCCGTCGCCGCAGACGAGCCGAAAGGCCGGCTGATCGCGTCCGGCCCAGGCCACCCGGATCCGGTCGACAGCCCGCGCCAGGCCCGGCAGGTGCCCACAATCACGTTCGTCGGAAGCTGTGGATCGAGCAGGAAAGGTGCGTGAATGGCCGCGACATCCTGCGCAACCTGAGCCGCACCAACGGCAGCCGTGAAGTCCGCTGCCCGGCACGCTGAACCCTTATTGCAAAGCGCAACGTCGACCCCTGCGCCGTTGGACAAAAACCAGTTGGACGGAGTGGCCGAATCGATCGCGACGAAGCCGCCCTCTCCCGCGGCCAGTTGCGTCCACGGCCCGGATGGATTGCCGGTACCCGCCGTTCCCAGGGCGCCCAGTCCGGCGAGCAAAGTATTAGGATTGGAGGGATCTTCGGCAAAGCTTACAACTTCAGCCAGCGAGCCGTAAGCTCCAAACGCGGCGTTGAGATTGTCAAAGTGCGCGGCATCGCTCGCTGAGCAGACGGCTCCCGTCTCCGCGACTCCGTCCGTCGAGCGGTTCAGCCCGCCGTCATTGCCCGTGAACACCAGCGGGCCGGACGCTCCTCCGAGCGTTGCGATCGCATGTTGTGCGGGCGCAACCTGCGCGTTATTCAAGCAGCCATTTTCCGCGTTGGTCGTGTTGCGCAGACTGCATCCAGAGCCCAGACCGCAGCGATACAAATCGACTGTCCCGGCGTAGAGAACCGTGTCGCTGCCCAACGCAGCCGCTGAGAGAGCAAGGTTGTAGTCGCCCTGCATTATCCGCACGCTACCGCCGCTCTCAAGCGGGGTTGAATTCAGCTGCTTGGCGAACACCAATGCCTGGCTGGAGCAGCTTCCGGAGACCGCTGCACACACATCCTGAAATAAACCCTGGTCCTGATTGTTGCCATCAACCGTCAACGCGAACGTATCCGAGGTGACAGGTTGGACTGAGAGCGCTCCGCGGAAGATAGGACAGCCCGTGCTTCCTGAGGTGTTCGCATTCACCGGGCAGGAAGCCGTGGTGAGGCCCACGCCAGGCTGTTGAAGCAAACGCGTCCAGGTAACGCCGTCGGAAGAACTGTAATAGCCGTGGAATCGAACGGCCGCGATAAACTGCTGGCGCAGCGAATTCCAAACCACTGCGGTTGCGGCGTTGCCGCCGTCATTTCCGCCTACAGGCTGCGGCGTCTGCACCGTCTGCGCACCGTCCATTAGCGTAGACATATGTCAGGTCAAACCGGTATCGGTCGAGTAATACAAGCCCATCACGCTGTTGGTGCGATCGGGCGCATTGACCAGATTGCCTTCGGCAGCCTGCGAAACAGCCGCTACCACCAGAGATGGATTGAGCGATGAGAATGCAAATCCCGCCACGCCCAGACCGAAGAAGCTGTGATTGCCCGTGATGCCGTCGAGCGACCCCTGCGCCAGTGTCCAGGTCGCACCGCCATCGGCCGAGCGCAGAATTCCTTCGCCCCAGTAGGAGTCCAGTGCGTCGTTCGGATCGCCGGTTCCTGCAAGCAGAATACCGTTACTCACGCCAACCGCACCGATGCTGAGGGAGGGCAGAACACTCGTGCCGGCGTTGGCGCTGTAGACCGGCAGCGTGTCGGTCAGCGGAGCAAATGTGACCTGGCTGGCGGCCCCGGCAGCGTTGGTGGACTTCCAGACGCCGCCCCCGGTTGTGCCCACATAGACGGTGTTGCCGGTGGCATCCGCCGGGTCGATCGCAATCGCGGTAACGCGTCCAGTCACGTTGCCGTACTTCGCGGTCGCCACCTCAGCAGGACCCACAGGAGTCCACGCCGCCGATAAGGTGCTGGTACGCGGGAGCGCCAGCAAGGCCAGATGCTGCGCGCGTGCCGCAGTCAGAGCGCGCGCTCCCGCACCATTACGCGCAGGGCCGGACAACACGCGCCCGTTTATAAAGCGGTGCGTTCTCTGCTCTGCGGCTCTCCGAACTGCGCCTTCAAATAATTGTTGCGGCGGCTGCAAATTGCGTTCGATTGATTGCGCATATCCAAGACCCGCACAGCAGAGCCAGCAAACAAGGGCCGCTAATCTCCACCGCGTCCAGCGGAGCGGAGACAGAGGGACCCGGTTCGTGGCAAGACTTTGCATGGGCGTTCGGGTCGCGATGGATGAGCGTTCGGGCGCAATCCCCGCAAAGCCTCTATCGGCTATAGCAACCTAAACCTGAGGGAAGTTTGTGACACTGCGAAACCGCGGTCATACTCTGTGTCGGCGCTCTCGTCAGCAGCGAACGATCTTGGAAGAGACAATTGATCGTGTCGCGTTCCTCGAATCTATCACCAGCTTTGCCGCGTCGACAATTTGCGAATACACGTATTCACTGTGGTCGGTCGCGATGATCACGCAATCGAATTCCCCCGCTTTCGTCACTGGTGTGGACTCCATCTCGAGTGCATATTTGCGGCCTGCACCCACGCGCGGAAAGAACGGATCGTTGTACGCGACCTGGGCGCCGGCATGGCGCAGCAGATCAATGATCGTCAAGGAAGGAGATTCACGCAGATCATCCACATCGCGCTTGTAAGCGACGCCCAGCAGCAGTACGCGCGCACCGTCAAGGCTGGTGCCCTGGCGTTCCAGCGCACGCCGCGTGGTCTCGACCACATAGGCTGGCATGGATTCGTTCATCTCACCCGCAAGCTCGATAAAGCGCGTGGTGAATCCGAACTGCTTCGCCTTCCACGTCAGATAAAACGGATCGACCGGAATGCAATGTCCGCCTACGCCCGGTCCAGGTTGGAATGGGTGGAACCCGAACGGCTTGGTTGCGGCCGCGTCGATCACTTCCCAGATATCGATATCCATCTTCAGGCAGAGCTGCTTCAGTTCGTTGACCAGGGCTATGTTGACTGAGCGATAAATATTTTCAAGCAGTTTAGTCATCTCCGCAGCCGCCGGTGTGGACATGGCCACGGTGCGGTTGAAGATAACGCCATAGAGTGCGCAGGCTGCAACGGTCGAGCAGCTGTTGCGGCCGCCCACGCCGCCAACCACCTTGGGAATCTCGCGGCGCGGCGTCGTGGTGTTGCCCGGGTCTTCGCGCTCCGGCGAGAACGCCACCATCACCCCGTCGAGCGCAGCTTGTGGGTTCGCTGCCAGGCGTAGGACGAGCTGGCCGGCGCGTTCAATCGTGGCTACGACGATCTCTTCCGTCGTGCCGGGATAGGTCGTGCTTTCAAGCACCACCAGTTGTCCGGCGTGAAGATGCGGAGCCAGCGAATCCATGGTCGCGGTGACCGCGCGCATATCCGGCGTGTGGTCGGGATAGAGCGGCGTCGGAACGCAGATGAGCACGGCGTCCAGTTTCGATGCGACGCTGAAGTCCGACGTGGCGATGAATCCGGCTCGCTGGGCTGCGGCAATATGTTCAGGCTCGATGCGGTGGATGTAGCTGCGGCCGGCGTTGAGCGTGCTCACCTTCGCGGCATCGATATCAAGCCCGGTCACGGCAAATCCGTCTTCGGATAGCAACAGCATCAAGGGGAGGCCAACATAGCCCAGGCCCACGATGCCGATGCGCGCGCTGCGTCCTTCTATCCTGCTCAGCCATTCGTCGAGCTGTGCTGCGGGTGTGTACTTCGTCATGAAGAGGCTGTCTTTTCTTCGTCGCCACGGTACCATGCCACCGTCCGTGCCAGACCTTCGCGAAAGCCGATTGCAGGCTGATATCCGAAGGCTTCCGCCGCGGCGGAGATGTCCGCCAGCGAATCGCGAATGTCGCCTGCGCGGTCAGGCCCGTGTTTGGCGGGAAGCGAAAAATCGAGCAGGCGGCCAAGCTCAGCGTAGGTTTCGTTGAGGCTGTGCTTCTCGCCGGTCGCTACGTTGAAGACGCGCCCTGCAACTTTGTCAGCCTCCGCGTGCAAGGCGAGAAGGTTGGCCTGAACAGCGTTGTCTACATAGGTGAAGTCGCGGGCCTGTTCGCCGTCGCCGTTGATGGTGGGCTGGACGCCCTGCATCATTTCCAAAATAAAGCGCGCCATCACGCCCGAGTAGGGCGAATCGGGAACCTGGCGTGGACCGAAGATGTTGAAGTACCGCAGGCAGACGGTTTCGAGGCCATACACGCGCCAGTAAGACTGCATGTACAACTCGCCCGTAAGCTTCTGCACCGGGTAGGGCGCGATAGGCTGCGGCACCATCGTCTCGCGGCGTGGGAAGCCCGGCTGGTTGCCGTAGGCGGAGGAGGATGCAGCGTAGACGACGCGCTTGACCTTGGCTGCGCGCGCACCCTCCAGCAGGTTGAACGTGCCGTTGATATTGCTCTCGTGGCTGGTGCGCGGGTCCTTGACGGAGCGCGGTACGCTGGGCAGAGCGCCCTGGTGCAGGATGTAATCGACTCCTTCGCACGCTTGGGCAACGGAGTCAGCATCGCAGAGATCGACCTCACGCAGGTCAATGCTGGAAGAGATATCGTCCAGGTTCTCGCGCCGTCCGGTAGAAAAATTATCGAGGCCGCGCACCGCTTCTCCGCGTCCAACGAGCGCGTGGGCAAGGTGCGAGCCGATAAAGCCGGCGATGCCTGTGATGAGGTAGGTTGCCAAGGGAAACTAAGGGCGAGTATACCGCAGGGGTCGGCGACCCTCATCGGTTGTCATTCAGCAGCGGGCATCCCGTTTCAAACTACACGGTTGGCGGCTATGACGTGTTTGTAGAAATGGGCGGAGAGTTTCGGGGTGCGCTTCTCTGTCTTCAGATCGACGTAGGTAATGCCGAAGCGGCCGCGATAACCCTCGGACCACTCAAAATTATCGAGCAGGGACCATAGAAAGTAGCCGCGAATGGGGCAGCCGTCGGCGATTGCGCGCTGCAACTGAGAGAGGTAGTTGCGCAAAAACATTACGCGGTCAACATCGTAGATGTGGCCATCCGGGGCGATCTGGTCTGAGGAGGACGTACCGTTTTCGGTGATGTAGATGTCCTTGATGTTCCAGAGATCGTGCGCGAGCTTCGGTCCCCAATAGAGTGCTTCGGGGCCGATCGTAAGCCACGGGCTCAGCATGTGCGGATAGGAGTCCGGCATGGGCACGATGCTGTAGCCCGCCTCGTTTTGATCAGCGCGAACATAGGTGGGCTGATAGATATTGATCCCGACGAAGTCCAGTGGGCTGGAAATAATCTTGAGGTCTTCGGGGGTGAACTTCGGGGCGTCTGCGCCGAGCTTTTTGAGGTAAAGGTCGGTGTAGCGGCCTTCCTCCACCAGGGTGAGAAAGCGGGCATTCTCTTCGCGCATGGCCTTGCGGGCGGCTTCAATGTGCTCAGGGATCTCAATCACCGGGCAGGTTGGAATGGGATTGTCGGCGAGGCCCACGCGGGTTCCCGGCGGCGTGCTGGCGCGAATCGCCTGGACCGCCATTCCGTGGCCGAGCACCACATAATGGGCCAGTTGCGCCAGGCGCTTCGGATTCAGGTGAAAGCCGGGTGCGTGCTTGCCGGTCAGATTGCCCTGCTCGACGTAGGTCAGCATCTCGTTCACCGTCATGAACTGGTGAACGCGGTCGGCAAATTTGCCTGCGGTAAAGCCCGCATAGTCGGCGAAAGCTTTTGCGGTGTCGCGGTTCTCCCAGCCGCCGCGATCCTGCAAGGGCTGCGGCAGATCCCAGTGGTAGAGCGTACAGAAGGGCTGGATGTCCGCTGCCAACAGCGCATCGACCAGACGGTTATAGAAGTCAATCCCTTTTTGGTTAGGCTGCCCTGTGCCGGTCGGGAAGATGCGGGTCCACGAGACGGAGAAGCGAAAGGCCTTCAGGCCAAGCTCCTGCATCAGGGCGATGTCTTTGGGATACAGGTGGTAAAAGTCGTCGGAGACATCGCCGGTAGCGCCTTCGAAGGTCTTTCTAGGGGTATGGGAGAACGTGTCCCAGATGGATGGTCCGCGACCGTCCTCTCTCGCCGCGCCTTCCACCTGGTACGCAGCCGTGGCCGAGCCCCACACGAAACCCTGGGGAAAGGTGCGCGCGGCGGAACCGGTGAAATCCTCAGGTGCCGCGTTGTGCGGCGCAGACGTTTGAGCATCGTGCTGCTGTGAGCGCGCGAGAGCGGGAAGGGAGGCGGCGGCAGCAGAGGCGCTGAGCAGCTTTGCAAGGGTGCGGCGCGAGATATTGGCGTTCACGTGGATGTGCTCGTTTCCCGAAGCGGATTAGGTTCTGGTAAGGATCTTCGGCTGCCAGATTGTGCCATGCGGAGCGTGCGTTTGTCTCTAGTAAAACGATTGCCTAGCCAACCCGCACACGATTAGCGTTGGCAGCGTGGGCAGTTCAGATCAATCGAGTGCCAGGCGAAGGTTGCCGCCTCTCTCAGCGAGACGGGATACAGCGGCTTGGCGGGAGAGGTTGCGTTGGTGCATGAGGATGGCCGTCTTGACATCACCTGCTTGTCCTGGCGCTGCCGATGCTTCGAGCAGGCGCGCAGCCGTCGCCGGGTCGCAGCCAGTGGCCTGGGCAATGATGCGGCGCGCCCGATCGACCAGCTTGACGTTGGTGAGCTGGACGTTAACCATCAGGTTGCCGAAAACGGCTCCCCGGCGAACCATGACCCCGGTCGAGATCATGTTGAGCACGAGCTTGGTAGCTGTCCCAGCCTTCAGCCGCGTGGAGCCGGTCAGGACCTCTGGGCCACTGGCGACCTCGATGGCGATCTGAACTTCTTCGGCCATATGGGAGGGCTGCGCTGCACCGCCCGCACAGGTGAGCGCCAAGGTGAGGGCTCCGGCGCGGGAGGCTTCCCCAAGGCCGCCCAGGACCCACGGGGTTCGTCCGCTGGCGGCAATGCCCAGCACGGCATCGGCGGCCGTGATGTGGTGCGCGGCCAGATCGCGCGCGCCCTCTTCGGCTGAGTCTTCACTTCCTTCGGAGGAGGTGCGGAGTGCGGAATCGCCACCGGCAATCAGCCCCATGAAGAGCGCGGGCGGAACCGCGAACGTCGGAGGGCATTCGCTGGCGTCGAGCACACCAAGGCGGCCGCTCGTACCCGCGCCGAGGTAAAACAGGCGGCCTCCCTGGGCGAAGCGCGAGGCAATCGCATCGACCGCAGAGGCGATCTGCGGCAACACAGCTTGGACCGCCGCCGCTACCCTGGCGTCCTCATCGTTCATGACCCGAAGCATCTCCAGCGTGGAGAGCTGATCGAGATTGTTGGAGGCGGCAAGACGGCTTTCGGTGGGAAGCTGGTCTAGACGTTCAAGGTTGGACATGGGAGGTCCCTTGGTGGCTCGAAACGTTGTGGAGGCGGAACTGTCTTTTCGTGCTGTCATTCCCGCAGGGAATCTGCGTTTTGTCCTATGCAGTACCTGCCGTACACCTTCTGCCGTGTTCAAGGGTAGAAGCAGAGGCGGAGGTGCAAAGGCTATAAGGCAATTGCAAACGCAGATTTCCTACGGGAATGACAACAAAGGGCAAAGGCAGAAGAGAAGTTCTACTGGAAAGACAACTAAAGGAAAAAGAAGGCAGAGAAGCTACGTTGCGAATGACATAAGGCAAAAGCGACGGCCGCAGCAAAGGAGCGGAATAGCTGACGCGATTCAGTATTGCCCGTAGCGGCCCTGCACGGACTTGAGCAGCTTGGGGGCATCGAAGCCCAGGCCGTCGCGGAAGACGAGTTCGACGTTTTCTATGTCGGCGATGCGTCTGGATGGGTCACCCTTCACGACCACTAGGTCGGCGTTCTTTCCGGCAGCCAGGGAGCCGATCTGGCGGTCGCGGCCCAGGTAGGTCGCTCCGTTGAGCGTGCCGATGCGGATGGCCTCGACGGGCGAGAAGCCAGCTTCCACCAGCAGCTCGATCTCGCGCTGATCGCCAAAGCCGGGCAGAGTGTGGCCATCGCCGGTCGGGTCGGGGCCGGCCAGCAGCAGGCCGCCAGCGGCGACGAAGTTCCGCTCCAGTTGCATATCGCGGAGAAAAAGCTTCCTGTGTTCATTGACCGCTGGACGCGTGGCAGAGGGTGCCTTTGCATCCGGCTGCTCGGGAACGCGCGGCGTGGATTCGAGATTGCGCGTGTATAAATACGCTTCGCGAGCGGGAGCACTCATAGCATCGAGGACGCGCTGCTCCAGCGGCGGATGGCCGTCCCCATCCTGCTCAAAGACTGGCAGGGTGCTGGTGACTGCGACGTGATCTTTGACCAGCAGCGCAATCAAGGCCTTGGCGGCTGCGCCGTTCGGGTCCATCGCTTCCATGGTGGGCGTGCCGCTGGTACGCGGGCAGACGTCCGGCTGCTTGCCGGGGTCGAGTTGCGTGTTGACGAAGAAGCCGTGCTCCAGGTTATCGATGCCCATCTCAGCCGCCTCGGGGTAGGTGACTGAGCAGAGATGGCCGGTCAGCTTAAGTCCCTTCGCGTGTGCCTCGTCGATTGCGGCCTTCAGCTCGGCTCGCGTGATATTCATATACGCCTTGAAGCTGGTAGCTCCCTGGCTGGCCCAGAAATCGACCTGAGCTTTAGCGTCGTCGGGCCCGGTGAGATTGTGCATCTGGAGGAACGGGCTGTTGGCGCCTTCAAGGTAGGGTGCGGTCACGTCCATGTGGGGGCCGGGCAGATGATTGGCGTCGATTTCGCGGCGCAGATTCAGGTCAACGAACGGCTCGACCGAACCGGTGGTGCGCAGGGTGGTTACGCCGGACGCGAGGTAAAGACGCGGCGAGGAGAACGGCATCTCGGGAACGATGAGCGGCGGCTCCGAGTGTCCTTCGGCGTCGAGATTGGGACGCGCGATGTAGTACATGTGATCGTGCATGCCGACAATGCCGGGGAAGACCGAGGAGCCGGTCAGGTCAAGCGATTCTCCCGCGTCGGCTGAAGGTTGGTCCTGGCCAGCGGGAACGATCTTGCTGATCTTGCCATCGACGAGATAGATATCCTGATCGTCCACGGCGGGTGCGCCGGTGCCGTCGATCACGCGTACATGGCGCAGAACGGTGCGTGGACCCTTGACCTTGACGTAAGCGGCTACCGTGGGCGAAAGCTGCTGCTGGGCAGAGGCAGAGAGCGTGCAGACGAGAGACGCTACAAGCAAGCGGGGGATGCGCATGGTGAGCCCCAACATATCACGGCTAATCTGGAGAAGGCACCCTGAGCGGCACGCAAAGCAGCAGCGAAGGATCGACCTGCAATGACCTCCGCTGCGCTGCAAAGCTTGACGACAGGCAGGTATACCGGTGAATTTAGTTGAGGCGAGTGCGCTGTACACCGTCGAGCGCGAGCCAGAGAGCGTGGGCGGCGCGTTCAGCCGCAGCAAGCGCAGGCGCTTCAGCCTCCGGATTTGCTGCGAGTTCTGCGTCCATCAGGTCTCGCCAGACCTGTGCGTGATGAACGTCGGCGGTCTGATGGAGGGTGAAGTAGCGTGTCGTCGCGGCATTGGCTGCGTAATGCTGTTGGAGCCCGGCAGCCTTGGTGCAGGCAATTGCCGGGACGGCGGACTCGTAGGCGTACAGCGTTGCGAGCGCTTCGGGAACGCTCTGCTGCATGGCCGCGCGGAAAGTGGCAATCAGCGCATCCGTTTCAGGCTGGGTCGTGTGCGCAAGCACTTCGGCGCGAGGAGCGCCCATCCCGGCAGCGAAGTCCATCCACAGTTCCGAATGCGGCCGAGCGTGCGCGGAATCAACCCCTTCTTCATCCGCGAGATTGCGCAGAACTTCGCGGCGGAGCTCACCATCGGGCAGGTTGGAGTGCAGCGCACTGAGATAGGTGGGAAAGGCGGAGACATGATGCCAGTATTCGGCAGCATAAAACGCAAGGTCAGCGCGCGTCAGTTCGCCCGCGGACCAGGCCTGGTAGAACGGGTGCGCGAGAAGATTATAGGGCGCGGTACGCGCTTCAAGGCGGTTCCAGAAACTCTCCATGGCGGCTACTCACTTTCGTCGAAAGGATGCAATGCGTTGCCCCAGTGTAGACCTTGCGGCAGAAAACGTCTTCAAGCGCATCTCTGCCATGGAGCGGCGACTCAAGGCTACGATCCGACACCGACACGTGATGAGAGCTGCCGGAACAGCTCGGCTATCGTCAGGTTCAGTACAGGGTGGACCAGGGTGGGGGCGATCTCGGCGAGGGGCTCGAGAACGAAAGCGCGTTGAGCCATGGCCGGATGTGGAAGCGTCAGCGCCGGAGATTCGAGGACACAAAAGCCGTAGAGCAGCAGGTCGAGATCGATAATTCGCGGGCCTTTGGTAGGAGCCCCGGCGCGCACGCGTCCCATTGCTGCTTCAATCTTCAACAGCGCATAGAGCAGAGGTTCCGGAGCAACGCTGGTTTCGAGCAGCACAGCGGCATTGGTAAAGTCCGGCTGGTTGACGAAACCCACTGGAGCCGTGCTGCGGAAGCTGGAAATTGCAGCCACACGGCCTAGCGCGGCAAGGCGACGAATCGCTTCCTGCAGATTGTCTGCCGGAGCGCCAAAGCGAGAAGGAAGATTCGAACCAAGCGCGATGGCCGCAAAACCATTGCCTGGAGTTGCATCAGGCATGCGCGTGTGCAGCCGCAGGGTTGAAGCCGAGGATGCGTCCAGGTTCGCGCGGGGCAGGCGTTTGGCGTCCAGCCAGGCTGCGATTCTCAGCAGGAAGCATGTCGTAACCATGCGCCAGTTCCCAGGCGGAACGATCGCTGATCAGCCGCTGCACCAGCGCCGTATGCATGGCATGACCGGCGCGTTCGGCCACCACGCGGCCCTGGATGCGCCGGCCGGCCAACGCCAGGTCGCCAATCAGATCGAGAACCTTGTGGCGGACGAACTCGTCTGGAAAACGAAGCGGACCGTTCAACACGCCTTCGCGTCCTACGATGATGGCGCATGCGTCCGACGCACCGCGGATCAGGCCCATGTTGCGCAGCATGGCTTCGTCTTCCTTGTACCCGAAGGTTCGCGCCGGAGCGATCCAGTTGCTGTAATCGCCAGTGGCAAGGTCGCCGTGGAAGGTGGCCGAGCCTATCGGCGCAGGGAAATCGATCCTGTAGTCGATGGTGTAGCCGGACCCCGGATAGACGCCGATGAACTTCGATCCGTCACGGACTTCGACTTCCTTCATGATCTTGAGGTACTCGCGGCGGCGGCGCTGGCACTTCAGCCCGGTGGCCTCGAACGCTTCCACGTACGGCAGAGCAGACCCGTCGAGGATGGGAACTTCTAGGTTATCGACCTCAACAATAACGTTGTCGACGCCGTAGCCGATCAGAGCTGACAGCAAATGCTCAGTGGTCTGGATGAGCACGGACTGGCGCATCAGCGAGGTGGCATAGGAGACGCGGGCTACGTTGCGGCCGATGGCTGGGATTTCGAAGTTGTCCAGGTCGGTGCGGCGGAAGACGATTCCTGAGCCGGCTGGCGCAGGCACAAGTCGCATCGAGACTGGAGCGCCGCTGTGCAGGCCGATCCCACTGAAGCTGATCTCGGATTTAAGGGTCTGCTCGAGATGGGCGGTCTGACCGGACTCCTGCATTCTGGCTGAGTCTCCTGGGGCCGTCTAGCATTTGCCCCGACCGTAAGGTTACAATCTTGCCAACTGAAGTAGCTGTGGCAAATTAGACACACCACTGAGCAGTGTTAACTCGCTTGATTCACAAGAAGTTCCGCTACAAACGTATCATTTCGTTTGACTTGCGCCATCAAGGCAAAACCGGAGGATTACCCGCCTGGGCCAGGAGGGTAACGACGCGAGCCAGCGGAAGACCGACCACGTTCGAGTAATCACCTTCGATTCTGGGGATCCAGCGCGCCGCGTAACCCTGAATTGCATAGGCTCCGGCTTTGTCCAGGGGCTCGCCCGAAGCGACGTACGCCTCGATCTCCGATGGCAGCAGGATGTTCATGGTCACATGGGTTATCTCAACTTCGACGACGGAACCAGCGGTCGAGACCACGGCCACGCCAGTCATCACCGCGTGGGTCCGCCCGGAGAGCAAACCCAGCATACGCACAGCATCCGTGCGCCGAGCTTCGGGCGTGTCTCCTGCGGACTTGCCGAGAATGGTGCCGTTCGTCAGCACGGCCGTGGTGTCGGCTCCCAAAACAAGGAGGTCCGAAATCGAGCCTCCCCGCTCACGGTGGAGCGAATAAATCCACTGTGCCTTCTCAAGCGCGAGACGTTGCACATAGGCGGCGGCGGGCTCACCCGGAAGCGCATCCTCGTTGATGCTGGCCGACTCGACCGTGCAGGCGATGCCGATCTGCGCAAGCAGATCGCGGCGGCGAGGTGAGGCGGAGGCGAGGACCAGGTTCATGTCAGATTTGATGCGAATGGCGGCAGCTATCCTGCGAACGCACCGCCCGCAGCCGTGATCAGGGTGACCAGCAACCAAAAACTCACCACCACCATGGCCGACTGCATGATGGTCTTTTTGGCGACGATCGCCATCCCGAGAACCGTCAGGCCAAGGCTCCAAAGTTGGATCAGGTCAAAGCGCCCGAGTAGAGCGCGCAGCCAGGGAGCGACGTCCGGAAGGAAGTAGCCGAGGTTGGTGCCTACCGGGTACTTGTAATCGTAGGCTTCAGCATTGCCTCCAAGGTAGAGGCTGATGATTGTCAGTAGAGTGACTACCAGGTAAGGCAGCATCGCGTAAATGTTCACGGCGAACACCTGCGAAAACTTGGTGCTGGAGCCGAGCAGGAAATTGAAGCAACCCCAGAGAACCAACGCGTACAGAGCGGTAACAAGCAGCAGGATCACGGGCATCGCGTAGGTGATGCCAGCGGTGAACTTTGCCCCGATCGCCAGTTGACGGGCGCGCTGCTCGGGCGGCAGTTGGCTCAGAGCGTCTTCCCGTTTGGGGCTCGCGTGAATCTGATTGGCGGTAACGCGGTCGAAGCCGACCTGATGCTGCACGGTGTACGCGCCGGCCAGAGCCGAAAGCGCGATCAGCAGAAAAGGCAGCCACCAGCTTTGACTGCGCAGAATGTCCCGAAAGGTTGAGGAGGGAGCGATGAACGTGTTGATGACACGTGCGCCCTGCGAAAGTCCTGCGGGTTGGGAAAGGCCGTCAAGGGTCGCGACATCGCTTGCCATCGTCTGCTCCTGTGAATTAACGGATGGCGCATTTTAGCTGCGCGGGCCTGCGGTGCAACAAAAATCGTAAGGCAGAAAAGATCGTTGCGGATCTCATGGCGGTTGCAGTTGATCGCAGTAGTTGCAGTAGTTGCAGTAGTTGCAGTAGGCGCAGTAGGCGCAGTGGTTGCGGTGGTTCCAACGGCTGCTGTATGCCCTTTTGTTGTCATTCCCGCAGGGAATCTGCGGTCGTTCCGGTCGCCGCAGTGGCTGACGGAAGCCGGGGCTGTGCGCCTCGTTCAAGTTTGCCTTTCAGTGGAGTGCAACGCCAAACGCAGAGGGGCTTAGGAAGCAAAGGGCTCAGAGTGGGTCCTTTCTGAGAAATTGTAACAAGACTTGCACTTTAGCGCCACCAAAGACTCGTTTGCTTCCTAAGCCCCACGCAGATTCCCTGCGGGAATGCAACGAAAGGGCGCAGGGCGCAAGCGAAGGGCGGGAGGCGGACGCACGAACGTCAGGCCATAAAACAAGGGTGTCGAGGAATCATCCTCAACACCCTTGTCTCTAAACGATCTGTGCTGGTTATTTCTCGGTAATGCCGCCTTGCAGCGCCTTTTCCTTGTTTTTCTCATTGGTCTGGCGTGCGCCCATGGATTTCTGCGCCCACTGGTCTGCCTGATCCAGATCAGCTTTCACGGCCGGCACATTGCCACACTCAAGGTCGGCTTTGCGGCGATACATGAGACTCATGTAGGTCATCGCTTCTTCGTAGGTGGGCCTGATATCGATTGCTTTTTGCAGGTACTGCAAGCCGTCGGTCACAAGGGTGGAGTTCTGGGCTGTCAAGGTGGCGCATCCCTTTTTGGAGAGCTTCATGTTGCCATCGGCCTTGTCGGTCAGGCCTTCACCGGCGAGCAGCGTGGTGGCATTTTTATAAGCCTGCAACCAGTCGACGACACCGATGGTGTAGTTGGCCTCCGCGTTGTTGGGGTCGACTGCGAGCACCTTCTTTTCATACTGCTTGGCTTCTTCCGGATGGCCGGTATTGCGTTCGATCGACGCAATCTGCTCGAGCGCGTTCACATTATTTGGATCGCGGCTTAGCACCTGCTGGAAGGTGTCGATCGCCTGCTGGGCCATCTTCTTATTGTCCGGCGTGTCCAGGTTGGGCACTACCTGCGAGCTATAGACCGTTCCCAGGTAGATGCGCGGATTGGGATTGCTCGGGTCCAGTTGCACGGCCTGCTGAAAATGATTGGTGGCCGATTCAAGCTTGGCGTTTTTGAAGTCCGCGACGCCCTTGTTGATCTGATCGTTAGCGCGAAGGCGTTCGCACCCTGTGGCAGATAGCAGGCAAAAAGCCATCAGGCCGGCGGTCACCGGAACTCGTGCGTTTAGTTTCATGGGGCGAATTTCTCCTTGGAAGAAGGCGCGTCAGCTGTTCGGGTAAGACAGGGTGCAATCTATTTTCAGCTTGGCAATGATTGTAACGGCTTCGAACCAACTCTGACCAGAGTGTTCGGTCAGCACTTCCTAGGATGCAGACTACGGAGTTGTGGAGCAAAGCAATCGTGGACTTAGCGCATCGTCCCGAAGCCGCGCCCATGCAATTGCTAGCCCCTTTGCGGTTAGCCTTTACTGCGATCTGTAAAGCGGAAGAAGAGCGACTGCTTTGCGACCGGCTCAGCCAGCGCGTTCAACTGCGCCATTTGGGCGTTCGAAAGCGGCGTAAAACCCCGGGCTATTTTTACATTCTCTTCCAGCTGAGCAACGGTATCGCAACCAATAATGACCGTCGAGACCGGATGCGTCAAGGTAAAATGCATGGCATCGCGCATCGTCATGACACCGGTGCGATGGGCGATGGCCGAGCCTTCCCACGAGTGCTGCTGGGCCTCAGGCGAGGGCGGAGTCCAGTTCGAGAGCAGACGTCCACGTGCCGGCACCTTCATCCCGATGATGCCCATCTGTTTCTCGACCGCGAGCGGCAGCAGCTTCTCGGTAAAGCTGTGAATGTGGCTGTCGGCGGCATTCATGCTCATCAGGATCGCGTCGAAAGGATGGCGGTTGATCGAGTCGATCAAGGCCTCCGGGCGGTAGTGGCCGGTTACGCCCAGGTAGCGGACGACCTTCTGGTCCTGCATCTCAGTGAGCGCTTCCATGGCACCGCCCTTGGCGAAGATCGCGTCCACATCTTCGGGCAGGCCGACGTCGTGCAACTGCCAGAGATCAACGTGGTCCGTGTTGAGCAATTGCAGCGACTTCTCGATCATGCGCAGCGAGCCGTCGCGGGTGCGCTCCTTGGTCTTGGTCGCGAGGAAGGCTTCGTTACGGCGCTTCTTCATCACCTGGCCGTAGTACTGCTCGCTCCGGCGCTCCGGTCCTCCGTAGATGGAGGAGGTGTCGAGGTAATTGACGCCTAGGTCGAGGGCGCGCTCGATGATGGGAACCGCCACGTCGAAGTTGCTGCCCTTTTCAAGCGACGCCTGGCCGCCCAGTGAAAAAATGCCGACCTTGTAGCCGGTCCTTCCCAGGTTACGGGTCGGCATGGCATTCAGTGTGCGCGGATTATCGGGCATCGGCGGCAGGGTGTGCAGCGCATTCGCTGCGGAGGCAGGCAGTGCTGCCTGGCCGAGCAGACCGGCTGCCAGTGCGCCACCTGCCTTGAGGAAGTTCCTTCGATCCTGAGATCTGGGTGTTTTGTTCATTGGAATTCTCCGCAAGAAGCTTCAGCCGCCCACGCAGTATACCTCTGCGGCGCGGAAAATGGATTTGCTCGAAATTGCGAGTCGGAGAAAAGAGTTGCCGAAGGTTGAGCGCTCGGCGCAGAATGAGCCACCATGCTCTCTTCAATCGAACGAACGTCCCTTCCCTTTGCAATTTTTCTCCTTGTGGCTAGCTGCAACTTCGCCTCTGCTGGCGCACAGACTGCGCAGGCGAACTCCGCCCACAACTCCCCGACGACCACGTTGCAGGCCGTGACACGGCTCGTCTACGTGGACGTGGTGGTCCGCGACAGTCAGGGCCACATCGTGCACGGGCTGAAGCAGGACCAGTTCTCCGTCAAGGAAGATAAGCAGCCGCAACGGGTCAGCCTGTTTGAAGAGCACAGGACAAATCTGGAACAGACAGCTCAGAAGAGCCAGACGGCGGCTCCTGCGGCAACGCGCATGATTTCCAACGTTCCGGCCGCGCAGCCAGATTCGCCGCTCGACATGGTTCTGCTGGATATGATCGACACCCCGGCAGTGCAACAGGCGTATGCGCGCAAGCGGATGATCGAGTTCCTGCGCAAACTACCCCCGGGACGGCGGGTGGCGCTGTTCATCCTGAATAATGGCCTGCATATGGTGCAGGGGTTCACCAGCGATTCGGCGGAGTTGGCGAAGGCAGCCGAGGGCATCGATATCAAGGCAATGGGACGCGTCCGCACACCCAACCAGATGATTGCCGAGCATGATCAGGAAGGGAATATTGCGTTCTCAAGCGCCGTGCTTGGCGGAGGTACGTGGGGCGGACCCGCAACGAGCCTGCTGGGCTCCGCCATCGAAGACGGATTGGTGAAAGAAGATATTCAGAACATGCAAGTGCGTATGGATGCGACTACCCAGGCGTTCAAAGAAATCTCGCGCGCGGTGAACGGAATTCCTGGGCGCAAGAATCTTTACTGGCTGGCTGGGCAGTTTCCGTCCGACATTTACTTCACTTTGCAGAATGTATCGTCGAACACCGTGGCGCCTTCTGGGCCGGTCGTTGGTTACCAGCACGGGGCGGGTCCAGGTGCGGGAAACCTGACAGCCTCGGGCCTAGCGCTGCATCCTTTTGGAGAACACATGAACCAAGTCGTCGGCGACTCGCAGATTGCGGTGTACCCGATTGACTTGGTCGGGATCCAGACGGATGTAGTCGGCGCGGAAAACTCCGGCATCGGCTCGGCCCTCGGATCGCAGCCCGACACGGCCGCAGGTTTCTTCAACGAGCGCTCCGACGATCGTGTAGTCATGAACCACATCGCCGACGAGACCGGAGGCGAAGCCTTCTACGGCAACAACGACCCGGCAGGAATGCTGCGGCGCGGCTTTGAAGACGGCGAGAACTACTACACCCTCGTCTACCAGCCGCAGAATCATGACTGGAACGGAGCGTACCGCAAAATCGCCGTCAAGCTGAATCCCGGCGGCTATCGCCTGAGCTACCGGCGCGGCTACTACGCGCTTCCCACTCAGCCAGCAGGTAAGCCGATCGTCGAGTTTGCCTCGGCGATGAAGTTCGATACACCACCCTCGACCATGCTTACCCTGAGTGCTGTGCCGCCCGTTCAGCTTTCTCCCGGCGTGATGCGGCTCGATGCCACCGTAGATCTCCACGGGGTGGGCTTTGTCGCGGACCCGAAGGCGTCGAACGACGATCGCAAGGCCCGCCTGGAAGTTCTGCTGATTGCCTATCCACTAGGAGCTCCAGCCAAAGCCGCCGAGATCAACAACGTGCTTGCGGTCGGGCTAACCCCTGAGGACTACACGAAGGTGCTGGCCAGCGGTATCCCTCTGCGCCAGACCCTGCACCTGGTTCCGGGGAAATATGCGCTTCGCCTGGGAATTCTCGACACGGTCAGCGGACGAATCGGTACGCTAACGCTTCCTTTCACCATGCCCGGATAGTCCAGCCACAGAGAGCGTTTGCGGTGCGTGGACGCTGCGGCGCAGAATAGGCGCACGATGTTCTTTCTGCCCAAGCCTAGGTTAGCTTCTCGGTCTCAGTCAGCAACGTTCTCTGCGCAGCTCACGCTTGCCCCTTTCTTGGGTGTGCTCGCGCTTTGTAGCGTGGGTGCGGCACAGGGGAAGCCTGCGAAAGAAAAGCCAATCACCACCCTGCGTACCACCGGGCGGATCGTGTATGTGGACGTGGTCGTGCGCGACGGGTACGGCAAGATCGTGCATGGGTTAAAGGCGGATGATTTTTTGCTGAAGGAAAAAGGCAATCCGCAGAAGATCAATCTTTTTCAAGAGCACAGTCCAAATGCGGACGGTGCAGGCAAAGTCACCGTCGCGGCGAACTCCGCTAAGGGTCCGCGCTTGATCTCGAACATCCCGGACACGGACGCGAAGACACCGCTCGATATGATCCTGCTCGACCTGCTGGATACAGCACCTACCGACCAGGTCTTCGCGCGGATGCAGATGGTGAAGTTTCTGCGCTCCGTACCGCCCGGCCATCGCGTGGCGCTGTTCGTGCTCGGCAACAGCCTGCATATGGTGCAGGGTTTCACGTCCGATTCAACGGAACTGGCAAAGGCAGCAGAGACGATCGATCCGCGTGCGCTGGGTCGGGTCCGTACAGCGAGTGAACGCATCACCAACAATGACCTGGTTGGCATGATCGATTCAAGCATGGACGGCGGCGCATGGGGCGTGCGCGGCAACTCAATTCTCGGTGCCGCAATAGAAAAGTCGCTCGCCGACGAAGACCGCAACGACATGAAGGTGCGGCTGGACACTACCTTCACCGCCTTCCAGGAGATGGCGCGCGCCGTGGACGGAATGCCGGGCAGAAAGAATCTTTACTGGCTAGCAGGTGAATTTCCGTCGTCCACCTACTTCACGCTACAGTCCATCGCGAATGCCAGCACCGGGCCGATTGGCGCACCGGGTTTGGGCGCGGTGCGGAATAATTTCACCGGCCTGAACGCCGGGGCCGACCTGGGCGTGCATCCCTTCAGCGAACGCGTCGACAAAATCGTGGCCGATTCGCAGATTGCCGTCTATCCGATTGACCTGACCGGCGTCACCAATGATGCCATTGGAGCGGAGTCCTCCGGGGTAGGTTCAGCGGGCGCATCGACCGCCGGTACAGCGGCGGCGGCGTTTGACGAGCGGTTCAACAATCGGGTAGCCATGCACCAGATCGCGGATGACACCGGCGGGGAGGCGTTTTACGGCAACAACGACCCAGGCGAGTTGCTGAAGCGCGGCTTTGAAGATGGGGACAACTACTACACGCTGGCCTACCAACCGAACGATCACAACTGGAACGGCCAATACCGCAAGATATCGGTCAGGCTGAACGAAGCCGGCTATCACCTCTCCTACCGGCGCGGCTACTTTGCCCTGCCAATGCAGGCCGTCGGCAACCCCAAGACCGAGTTCCTTGCAGCGATGAAGCTTGAGACGCCGCCCTCGACCATGCTGACCGTGAGCGCGCTTCCACCGGTAAGCCTGGCGTCGGGTGTGATGCAGTTTGAAGCGACGCTGGGCCTCGGCGGTGTGACCTTCTCAACCCACGCTAACGACGAGCGCATGGCGCGCTTGCAGGTGATGACGATCGCGTATCCGCTGGTGGCGGGCGAGGCTCCGGCTGAGATCAATAACGTGATGGCTCTGGGGCTAATGCCCGACGACTTCGACGCAATGATGAAGTCCGGTGTGCGGCTCAAACAGACGCTGCACCTGAAACCCGGCAAATACGTCATCCGTATCGGCGTGGTGGACACCAACAGCGGCCGCATCGGCACGCTGACGCTGCCGTTTACCATGCCTGAGGGCTAAGCCGGACCCGCCTTGGCTAAGCGCACGGATGCGCGAAGCGGACAGGATGGCCCGTCCGTTCGCTTCTCTGGTTGTCATTCCCGAAGGGAAGCTGCGTTTGTCTTTGTGTCTCCCGCTGATCCTCAGTCGTGCGTGCGGAGGGTACTATGTCCGAAGGAGAGCAAGAACAACCAGAAGCGTGCGCAATGTTCGCCAAGTAGAAGATGCAAAGTTCGCAACGTGCTGCGAGGCTCCCGATTGCGAACTTTGCGCACGCTTTGGTCTTGAACCCGATTGGCGTTATCGACAGCCAAAGCCAAACGCGAATCCGGCCGGGGCAACAGAGAAGGCCGCCAGCGATGGCGGCCTTCTCTGTTGCTGCGGGTTACGTTGGGGCGTTAGTCGCCGGAGACTGTTTCTTCGATCGCGTTGACCACTTCCACTTTGGACGTGGAGGTTGAGGGCGCGGGAGTGATTCCGCCCAGGCCGCCGATGGCACCGAGCGGCACGAACCCGCCTTCCGGTGCCTTCTCGCCGAGCACTTCCTTACGGTAGAGCGCGGCCATTTTTGCGTTCTCAGCGTCAAGCTTCAACTTGGAATCGCGTGCGCGAATTTTTTCTTCACGTGCGTTCTTCGCGACGCCGCTTTTTTCAAAGGTGTCGTTCGCCGCTGCGTTGACGTGCGAATCGTTGAGGACGAGATCGTAGGTGCCCTCTTTCTCGAGCGCAACCTGCTTGCCGCCCGCAAAGATTTCGTGCCGTCCGTGCTCCTCGTACCATTTGGTGAGGGTGCTGGTCATGTGCATCTTCTCGATGATGTTGCGCCAGCCCACGCCCGTGTTGTACGCACAGAAGGAGATCTCACCTTCCTGCGTGGCGTACGGGATGATGCACTGTTCGGTGCGGCGAAAGTCATAGTTGAACAGGTCCTGAAACCACATGCCCGCGATGAAGAGGAAGTTCCAACGATCGCCGCGCCGCTTGTTGATGTCCTCGAGCGTGCGGTCGGCGCCGATCTTGCCGTAGTCTTTGCCGCTCGCGCCAAAGCTCTTGTCGAACTTGGCCAACAGATCGGAGATCTTGAAGTGCGTCGGAGCATTCTGCGGAGTGTAGTTGGCAAGCAGCGCCAGGGCGGCCCCGAACGAGGTGAGGAACTTGCCACGGGCCGCGTCGTTCACCCGCGCGATGTCCTTCGCCAGCTTTTCAGCGTTGATGAAGGCGGTCACCGGCACCGCTTCCTTGGTCTCCTTGTCGATCATCAGGCCCATGCCGATGCCACAGTTCGGATGACATC
>JAABUJ010001774.1_pt1 | contig 29566 bp, 33 predicted proteins | sample 5559131 | NCBI WGS metagenome assembly JAABUJ01 (sample SAMN10711875, study PRJNA513366) | rock metagenome | isolation source: Antarctica rocks | place: Antarctica: Victoria Land, Mt New Zealand nord | collected 2016-01-07
CTGCGGGCTTCAGCACCACGCAGAATCCCTGCCCGGGCGGACAGTCAAGCGGCCCCGACCATCGGGGCCGCTACTGCTTCATGCACAATCCGGGCTAGCTCCTGGTGCAGAAGTGACAAAGAGGAGGTGCACGTGGAAGAACCTGCCGTGGCAAGGGCGAGACACTTTTGCACCACGGCTCTCTTTAGCTGACCGCCGCGCGCCGATGACGGTTGTCGACCCAGAGCGGCCATCGTCGGCCAACTGTGGGCCCATCCCGGGATCGGGCGGGCGGCCACTGGCCGCAAGACCGCCCACGAGGGGACCAGCTTGATCAATAGCGGCAGCGCCAAGGTAGGTTTCAAGCAGCCCTATTGGCAGCAGTGAGAGGCGTCACGCGTGCCGCTACACACGCCCATGGGTGGCGGCGTCGGCGACGATCAACGCCACGCCGGCAGCGAGTACAAGCGCGGAGACCGCCCATACCCAGGCGAGCCGGAGCAACTTCGACGGCTGCCTTCTCACGCGGACACTTTGCGCGTAGAGGCCGAGACTCAACAGCGCGAAGTATGAGCCGAGCAGCACGTCACCGAGATCGGGCCCGGAGCTCGTGAGCGTCGAGATCGCGAGGACCAGCGCCGGGAGCAGCGCGAACAGCGCGGTCAAGGCCCAGTCGTCGTGGCGATCTCGCGGTCCTCGGTGCATCACGCCGCATCGGCCGGCATCCACGGCAGCCTCGGTGATCGCTTGCGCTCGCGGGAGAGCTCGAGGTTGATCGTGTAGCGGTCACCGCGCACGAGGCTATGGCGCCACTCGACGGGCCGGCCGGCCGAGCGCGTGAGGCGCTGGATGGAGAACGTGGCTTCCCCGCGGGGGAGCTTGAGGGTCTTGCGGTCCGAGGCGGCGGGGATGACAGGCTTGATCTGCTCGCTGCCGGCGTCGACGTCGACGTCGTTGGCACGCAGCAACTCGACGTAGATGCCGGAGTGGCTGAGGTCGGCGGTGAGCAGCTCGCCGGCCACTGCGAGCGGCAGCCAGGCGCGGTCGAGAGCCAAGGGCTGCTCGTCGGCCAGGCGCAGGCGCTCGATATGCACGAGGGGGATCCTCGCCGAGAGTTCGAGCCGCCGCGCGATCTCGGGATTGCTCACGCGCTCGCGCTCGCGCACGATGCTACGCTGCGCTGCCCCCTGCGCCTCGATCTGCTCGTACAGGGACTCGAGGCTGCCGCCGATCTGCTGGAAGTCGCGCAGACGCGTTCCGCGGCCACGCGTGCGTTCGAGCATCCCTTCGTCGCTGAGACGACGGACCGCCTCGCGCACCGTTTGACGCGACACGCCGTAGCGCTCGACGAGCTCGCTGTCGGTCGGGAAGCGCTCGGCGAACTCTCCGATGCCCATCCGGGCACGGAGATCCTCGAGCACCTGCGCCCAAAGTGGCAGTGGACTGCTGCGGTCGATCACCGATGCCTGGACAGTTAGTACGTACAATCGGACAATATGCGGGTAAGGGTACTCGTGGCGCGGTGAGTCAGCCAGCGTCGCACCAGCCGAACGTCCCCGGGCAGGGGATCGTGGCGAGCTTCAGCACGCGGTTCTGGACGTTGGTGGCGGGCGTCGGCGTGGCGTCGGGACTGGCGGCGGCGACGTTCTTTGAGGTGCTCAAGGCCATTGAGCACCTGTTCTGGACCTATGACTCCGGCTCGTTCCTGGACGCCGTGGACGCAGCGGCCGCGCAGCGCCACCTCATCGTGCTGCTGGCGGCAGGGGTAACGGCGGCCGGCGCGATGCTGGTCCTCCACCGGCTGAGGACCTCGGGCGGTGGCGAGGTATCCGAGGCATTGTGGCTGCACGATGCTCACCTGCCGCTGGCGTCGAGCCTTCTCCGCGGGCTGGTCTCGATCGTGACCGTCGGGATGGGTGCCTCGCTTGGGCGAGAGGGCGCACCGCAACTGGCGGGCGCGGCGATCGCCGGGCGTGCGTCCGAGCGCATGGGCGTCCCCGGGTGGCAGCGCCGACTGCTGGTGGCCTGCGGCGCGGGCGCCGGGATGGCAGCGATCTACAACGTGCCGCTGGGCGGCGCGCTGTTCGCGCTGGAGGTCCTGCTTGGCACGGTCTCGTTGCCGCTGGTGCTGCCGGCGCTCGCGACGACGTTGTTCGCGACCGTCACCGCGTGGATAGCGGTGCCCAACCACCCGACCTACCACGCCCCGGCGTTCACGGTTTCCGCGTCGCTGGTGGCCTGGTCGCTGTTCGCCGGACCGCTGGCCGGGATCGCGGCGGGGCTCTGGGTCCGCGCGATTGCCAGGGTCAACCGACTGCGGCCGTCCGGGCGCAGCCGCTTCGCGGCGCCGGTCGTCGTCTTCACGGCACTGGGCGCCGTGTCAATCGCCTATCCCCAGCTGCTGGGGAACGGGCTGGACATCGTGCAGCTGTCGGTGCTGGGGAAGTTCTCCTTTGGCCTGCTCGCGGTGCTCCTCGTCCTCAAACCGCTGGCCACCGCGGCGTGTCTTGGCAGCGGCTCGCCCGGTGGGCTCTTTACGCCGACGCTGGCCTTCGGCGTGTTGTTCGGCGCGGTCCTCGGGCATCTGTGGGGCCTGGCGTGGCCAGGACCGGCGTCTGGCAGTTATGCGCTGATCGGCGGGGGTGCAGTGCTGGCCGCGGCGATGCAAGGCCCGCTGTCGGCGGTCGTGTTGATGCTCGAGCTCGTCGGTCAGGCCAGTGCGTTGATCGTGCCGTTGCTCATCGCGATTGTCGCCGCGACCGTCGTCTCGCGGCTCCTGCGCGCGCCGTCGATCTACTCCGCCCGGATCTCCGACGATGTGGAACCGGTCGGCGAACCGGTGCCACGGCTCGACTCCGAAATACCCGCGGTAGATCAACCTTCGCGATCGGCGAAGCAACGGTCTACAACTGGGTCGACCAGGACAAGATCGATCGTGGTGAGAGGGAGGGACTGAGCACCGACCAGGCGATCGAGTTGGTCGCGGCCAAGCGTCGGATCCGCCAGTTCGACACCGAGCTGGCGGTCGCCAGGTAGGTCAATGAGGTCTTCCTCAGTCAGGAGCTTGCCCCAAAAGCCTCTTCCCGGTGATCGAGGCTCTGACCAAGCAGGGAATCGATGTTCGCCACGCCTGCCGAACGCTCTCGGTCTCGGAGTCCGGCTACTACGCGTGGAAGGACCGGCCGACCTCCCCGAGGGAGCTCAGACGAATCTGGCTGGCCGGGGAGATCGTCGACGTCCACAAGGCCTCGGGCGGCACTTACGGCGCCACCCGTGTCAGGGCCGAGTTGATCCACGGCCGTGGCATCCACGTCGGCCACAACGCGGTCGAGGTGATCATGCGCCGGCTCGGGATCAAGGGAATCTGGGCCGCCTGAACAACCGGCGGCCGTCGAGGGGCCGGAACGCCCGCGCGCGCCCGGCTCCTAGGCGGCGAAGCGACGGAAGCCGGCCGCTGACACGCGTGGACACGTCGTGACGACGGGAACGCCGACATGAGTCCGGCCACCCGGAGGATGTACAGGTCGCGTCTAGCGGGCGCTCGCGGCGAGGCGTCCGCGCGGCGCTCGCGGCCGTTGGTCGGCGAGCGCGCGCCACTCGCTGGACGGCCTCTCTGATCTCCCCCACGTGTTCTACGGCGGCGAAGGAGAGTCGCAGGTGAGCTCCGGGGGGCTCGGCGCAGAAGTAGGGTCGCCCGGGGCTGCTGAGCACGCCCGCGTCGCGGGCTTGCTCCACGAGCGTGACGTCGTCGAGCCCGTCGGGGAGTCTTGCCCAGAGGTGCAGGCCGCCGTGGGCCGCCCGGCTGACCCGTAGCTCGGGAAGCTCGTCTCAGAGCGTGGCGAGCAGGGCGGTGCGGCGCTCGGCGAGCGCGGTCGCCAGGCGCCGGACGTGCGTGGGCCATGCCGGGGCGCTGAGGAGCTCGAGCGCGGCGTCTTGGAGTGCCCGGGGCACGAAGAAGTCGTCGACGAGTCGCAGGGCGCGCAAGGAAGGTCCGCAGGGACCGTCGATCCCAACCGTGTGCAGCCCTCCTATCCGCGCATAGCAGGGCGTTCACAGGCTCAGCCAGCTTTCCCGCTCCTTGTCGAGAGCTGGGCCGGGATGGAGGAGTGCAGAATCGCGGCGATACGTACGCAACATCCACGATGGCAGCGCGGCCTCTGCCCGCTGATCTGCAGCCAACGACGGTCTCCGAAGTGGGCGAGGCGACAGGAAGCTCCGGCCCTGTGCTGAGGACGGAGCGATCGAAGCGAGCGTCTCGGTCAGTCCCCGTTTCCAGGCGGAAGCCGAGGGTCTCGCGATATCCCAACGCCCCGCCCGCAAGGGCCTGACGTGCTCCACATGCGCGCTGTCCTCGCTCCAAGTGGCCGTCATCCGGCAAACCCACGCCACGTCTCGCTCCGCACCCGATGCGAGGTTTGTCCGGCAGCGCTGGGCAGCCGATCGAGCGGCGGCCGGCACAGGAATCCCCCATCGCGTTTGCCGTCTAGCGCGACAGCTGACCTGGTCCCCGGTAGCGCGACCTGCTGCTCGTCAGCCGGGCCGTCATCGAAACCTCCCGCAGACTCACCCGCCTCGAGGAGCAGGTGGCCGACCTCCGATCCCGGGTGGATGAGTTCGACCTCACTCCGCACGACGTGCCGCGCTGACCCGGCAGGCGACTCCCCTCATCCCCGTGCGAGCAGAACCGACACCCGGGGAGCATGAGCGCCCTCCTTCCAACCCGGCACCCCACCGGGAGCGGCCCCATGACCACCGGGACCCCGCCACCGACCCGGCCACCCGCCCTGCCATGCAGGGAGTGCCGCACCCCCACCCAGGATCGTGAGCGCGACCGGCGCACTGCCGTGGCACCCGGCACGCCGGCACCCGGCACTGCCGGGACTGCCTTGAGCGGCTCCGGCAGGGGGGCGGTTTTTTAAGCCGGCGGCCTGAGCGACCGTTCCCCGGTTCTTCGCGAGAAAAACCCGGTTTTGATCTTTTCTGCCCGTCCGGAAACCCAAAGATGGCTGATTCGCTCGATATCAGGCCGAAAGACGGTGATCCGCGAGAAAAACCGCGAATAAAGGCGCCAAGCCCGGCTCGAAATGCCCGAAGGTCGCTCTCAGAGACTGGCCCTTGACGGAACGACAGACCCGGCCGTTCCGGGAAATGCCGTCTCTTGAGGCCGCGACAGCCCACGACCATTTCGCGACCTGCGTAAGGGTTGCGGCACCGCCATGATCGGGAAGGGTCGAAGGGTGACAAGTATCACAGCCCCCCGCAAAATGGCGCCGCTGCGTGCTGTAACTTCAAAGTCGCCCTAGGCAGTGGCCGGTTGGAAGAGCTCGTTAGCTCCGGTCGCAGCGCAGTAGAAGCCACGAGTTAGGGCGTAGTACCTCGGTTCGGCGCGCTCGCGCGTCTTGGCGCGCTGAGCGCGCCGCTGAGGTCCCGCCGCTACATGGCGACCTCCTCCTGGGGGTCGAGCTTCGACGGCGGGGGTCCACTCTGACCCCCGCGCCCGCGGGGGAAGAAGGGGTTCCCCAATGTTCACATCTAAGGACCGCCACGAGCTGGCGGAGCTCCGCGAGCAGCGCGGAGTGCTCTACGACTCAATGCGCGCGTCCCTGACGCTTGCGGACGCGCCCTGGCGAGCTTCCTCCGGTGCGGCGCTTTAGCTCGGGCGACCCGCCGGTGAGCGTCGCGGCGAGTCCTGAACCAGGCCTGGTGGAACAGGTGCGCGCGCTCGGCCTATACGACGCGCGCGCATCGACCCATCGCGCCGATTGCCCGGTGTGCGGGTACCAAATGCGCTTCGACGGCGGGGGCTGGGTCTGCGACGCGGGCTGCTCGAGCGAAGTGATCGCGGCGGCGCTCGAGCGACTGGCCAGAGGCACCGGTTTGGCGGCTGCGGACGGCCTCAAGGTCCGGAGCATCGACCTGGCCCGCGTCCGCGCGATCGAGTGGGCGTGGCGGGGCCGGCTGCCGCTCGGATATCTCTGCCTTCTTCTCGGCGCCGAAGGTGTCGGCAAGGGAACCTTGATCGCGTGGCTGGTCGCGCGGGTGACCCGTGGTGAGCTGCCCGGCGACCTCGAGCGCGAGCCCAGCCGGGTGCTACTCGTCGGGGACGAGGACGCCTTCGACAGCGTGACCGTGCCGCGGCTCTACGCGGCCGGCGCGGACCTCTCACTGGTCGAGACGATCGACGAGGCCGACGACGAACTCGACATCGCCCGCGACGCGGCCGGGATCGGCGACCTCGTTCGCGAGCGCGGCTACCGCATCGTGATCCTCGACGCGCTACTCGACACCCTTGCCGGTGATGTCGACGATTGGCGGTCGAAGGCGGTGCGAGGAGCCCTCCGGCCGATGCGCCGGATGGCGCGCGACCTCGACATCTGCATCCTCGGATCATTGCACCCCAACAAGGGCGCCCGCTCCAGCTTCCGCGATCTCATCAGCGGTACGCACGCGTTCAACGCTTCGAGCCGGTCGAGTCTTTTGCTCGCGCAACACCCCGACGACGAAGACCGCCGGGTGTTAGTCCGCGGCAAGGGGAACCTGGCGGCTACCCCGCCGTCGTTCGAGTTCGCACTCGAGGGACGCGACGTCGAGATCAACGGCCATACGTTCTCGCTCCCGCTCGTAACTCGGCCGGATGAAGGCTCGCTCGACGTGTCAGACCTCCTCAGGCCCGACCGACCGGCGCCCGTTCGGGAGACCCTGGCCGAGAAGATCGACGCCGTCGGCACCGGGCAGATCCAAAGTCGCGCGGAGATCGCGCGTCACACCGGCCGCGACCCGGATGACCGCAGTGTCGGGCGGGCACTTGAACAGCTCGAGGATGCAGGCCGGTGGCTGAAAGAAGGCCGCGGGCAGTGGCGCAAGATTGGCATTGGCACGTCCAAGGACGCGCCAATGTCCAATCGCGGCGGAGGAGCATGATGAGCGCTGCGACGAACCTACGCGCTGGCGAAGCCTGGGTCACCCACCAGGAGCTGGTGGCGGCGATCCAAGGAATGCCTGCGAGCGACTGCGGCGGGCGGCTCCACGTCGTGGACGCGACCGCAACGGTCGCCGAGCTTGCATGCGATGACTGCTCGCTCGTTATCGGTGTCCGAACCGATGAGGTCCGCCCGGTACCGGACCCGTGGTGGCATCGGTGAGTGGCCTCCTCACGGCCCGTCAGGTCGCGGCGGTGCTGGGCGTGAATCGCGAAACGGTGCTGCGGTGGACCCGGAGAGGGGAGCTACCAGCGATCAAGCTGCCCGGAGGCGCGATCCGCTACCGAGAAGTGGACCTCGAGGCGTGGCTCGAGCAAAGAGCGACCGCGCGATCAACGGCCCGGGAAGGAGCATCATGAGAGGACGGGCGAAAGTCTCACTTCGCAGGCTCGCTGCGATCCGCGTGGACGGCATCTACAACGCGAGGAGCTACCAGAGGCGGTGCGCCACACGCACCAGGACCGCGGTGAGGGCCTTTGGGCAGCAACCTGATCTCGCCGTGGAAGGACGAAACCGACGAGGAGCCGCGTGCGCGATGGCGCGAGATCGAGCGCTGCGAGGGACGTGGCCCCCAAGCGCAACGAACGGTCTTGCTACACGCCGCTCCCCCCGACCTTCGCGTCCTGACCGCGTTGCCTCCTGGAAGCCATAGGCGTATGGTGGCCCGCGTTCAGCAAGTGGGGCGGCGCCGCGATAACGGCCCGCCCCGTGGCACCGGGGAGTGGGCCCCCCGGCGCGCAGCGCACCCTACCCGCGCTGCCAGCCGTTCGCTCACCTCACCGGGCAACCGAAAGGGAGTGGGCATGGCGGTGTATTTCGATTGCGACTACTGCGGGACTGAAATCTTCCGCGAGCAAGTCCGCGCCGACCTCGAGCGGCGCGGCGCACTGGTCGAAAAGGCTGATGGCTGATGCCCCCGGTCCAACGAGGGAGCGCGTACAGGCTCGGGGCCGGCCGGTGGGACTCCGTTACTACGACGCCGCAGGCAACCGTCAGCGCAAGAGTCCGTTCGCGACCAAGAGCGCGGCCCTCGCCCACTACCGGGACGTGATCGAGCCGCACCTGCGGGGGGAGCCAGCGCCGCTGCCTGAGTTGACGTTCGCGGGGCTGGTCGACCTCTACCTCGAGCGACACAGCGCAACGGTGCGCGCGCGCACAATCGCCACGCTCCGCGAGCGGTTGCGGCATAAGCGCGACCCGAAGTCCGGGGAGACGTGCCGGTGCGCGTGCTGCGCGTTCGGAGGCGTACCGCTGCGCGACCTCGAGCGGATGAGCGGCGAAATAGCGTCGTGGCAGGCGCGGCTTCCGGAGCGATCGCGCTACGGCGTGGTGCAGGCGCTCCGCCAGACGCTTGAGGCGGCGGTGCGGTGGGGCTACATGCAGCGGAACCCGGCGAAGCTGGCGGCTCGGAACCGACAGCCTTCTCCGCGGCCCGTGCGCCCGTTCACGCGAGCCGAGGTTGACGCGCTCGGCCTCGAGCTGTCGCCGATATACGCGCCGGTGCCAGCGTTCGCGGCTGCGACCGGCCTGCGCCCAGAGGAGTGGCAGGCCCTTGAGCGTCGCGATGTCGACCGAGAGGGCGCCGTGCTGAACGTCCTGCGCACGGTGACCGGCGGGAAGAGCAAGGACGTGCCGCTCGAGATCGTGGAGCTCGGCAAGACGAGTGGCGCGCGCCGTCAGGTGCCGCTCAGTCGCCGCGCGCTGGCCGCACTCTCCGCGCTTCCGCCGAGGCTCGACACGCCGCTGCTCTTCGCCGCTCCGGGTGGAAAGCCGCTCAACCTCGACAACTTCCGCCGTCGCGAGTGGGCGCCGGCGGTCGAGGCGGCGGGCGTGCTGCGACCGGCGCGGATCTATGACCTGCGCTCAACGTTCGCGAGCGATGCCCTCGCCGCGGGCGTCTCGGTGTTCGAGCTCGCGCGCGTTATGGGCACGAGCGTGCGGATGATCGAGCGCCACTACGGCGCGCTGCTGGATGGCGCTGGGGCTGGCATAGCTGGCCGGCTCGACGCGCTTGACGCCGAGCGCGACCGAGACTGCGAGGAACACACGCCGGAGGCGTCTAGGCCATGAGCGGGCCAGAGAGGCAGGCCGCGGGAAGTGCGGGCGGCACCTTGAAAGATTGCACTACGCAGGTAGAAAGCACCAGGCGGGAGCGACGGGACTCGAACCCGCGACCTCCGGCGTGACAGGCCGGCGCTCTAACCGACTGAGCTACGCCCCCGAGAGCGAGGAGTCAGTATGGCAAGCGACCGAGCCGGACGCGGTTGCCGCCCGGGAGGAGAGGGTACGCCGCCAGCATGACCGTCACTCTCGAGATCATCCCCCCGTCGGGTCCGCCCGAGCAACCGATGCCCAGCGGCCCGCCCGGGCCGAGCGTGCCCGATCCCGCGCCCTCGCCCGTGCCTGACCCCGGCGGCCCGGGCGTGCCCAACCCCTCTCCGCCCGCGCAGCCGGACACGCCGGCTCCCGACGTCCCGTCGCCCGATCCGAAGGGTCCCGAGACGCCGGCTCCGGAGCCTCAGCCCGTGCCGGCCGGGCCGAACCCGCCCTCCATCTAGTCGGAGGCCGCGCCGCAGGCGGTCCGCTACGAAGTGGCGCCGCCCTGCTCCTCGTCCGTGCCGACGTTCGCGTCGTCGGCGCCGGAGGAGCGATCCTCCCCACCGGCGGCGGGCGTGTCGGTGAGGCCCGAGCGCGGCGTGTCCTCGCCGAGACGCTCCTTGACCTCCTCGGCCGGAGGCGGGGCCGCCGCCTGCGCGGGCTCGCTCGAGCCGTGGAGCAGGTTCTGCACGTCGCGGACCCCGGGGATCTTGCGCGCCTCGTCCTCGAGCCGCGAGCGCAGCCCGCCGTCGTCCACCTGACCGCGCAGCGTGACCACGCCGTTGACGGCGTTCACGGCGATGTCGCCCTTGGGGACGGCGTCGTCGCGGAAGAGCTCGGTCTCCACCTTGCGGGTGAGCGTGGCGTCGTTGTCCACGGGGGCCTGGGCGCTTTGCGGAGGGCCGGCGGACTGAACCGTCGCGCTCGCCTTTTGGCCCTTCCGGCGGCGACGGACGACGGCCGCCGCCAGCGCGCCGACCGCCAGCGCGGTTCCGATCACCCTCGCGACGGTGGCCCCGTCGGTCCGCTCGACCGGCGTGCTCGTCCGGACGGTCACCGGTAGGGAGCCGACGAGCTCGCCGACGGCGGCGAACGCGTTGGCGAAGCGCTCCGCGCGCTCGCCGGAAGGCTGCTCGAGGGTGATCTTCACGGCGGCTCCTTGTGCGGTGCGTGCTGTGGACGGTTCTGCTGTCACTTCGCTACCCGCTGGGGACGCCGGGGAATCCCGCTCCGCCATCTCCTACTACGCTGTCGATGCGATGGCCGTCACCGCGCCGCCGCCGGCCTCGACCAACCCGTTCAGGCGGGTCGCCGAGGATCTGCGCGCCGAACGGCGCATCCTGGGGCCGCTACCGCCGGGCCCCACGCGCTTCAGCCTGACCCGCACACGAGCCTTCGTACGCAACCCCCTGCCCGTACTGCTCGAGGCCTACGAGCAGTACGGGCCGATCTTCACGATCCGCGTGCTGCACAGCCCCGTGGTCTTCATGGTCGGCCCGGCCGCCAATCACTACATGACCGTCTCGCACGCAGAGAACTTCCGCTGGCGCGACGGCGGGCTGGGCGACCTCGTCCCCCTGCTCGGCGACGGACTGCTCACCATCGACGGGGAGACCCACCGGACGGCGCGGCGGATCATGCTCCCCGCCTTCCACCGCGAGCGCACGCTGGCCGCCGGGGAGACGATCCTCGAGGAGGCCGCCGCCGCGCTCGATCGCTGGTCCCCTGGCCAGCGCCTCGACGTCTACCGCTGGACACGCGAGCTCGCCCTGCGCATCGCCATGCGGGCCCTTTTCGGCTTCGACCCGCGCGAGGACGGCTCGGGGAAGGAGCTCGCGCACGAGTTCGAGGTCGGCCTCGGCTACCACGGGCGCGACTACCTCCAGGTCCTCCGGGGGCCGGGAACGCCGTGGGCGCGGATGCACCTCGCGCGCCGGCGCATCGATGCGGTGATCTTCGCGGAGATCGCCCGACGCCGACGGGAGCCGGCGGGCGAGCGCACCGACCTGCTCTCCCTGCTGCTCGACGCCCGCGACGAAGACGGCGGCTCCCTCTCCGACGTACAGGTGCGCGACCAGGTCATGACCCTGCTCTTCGCCGGCCACGACACCACGACCGCCACCGTCACCTTCATGCTCTACGAGCTCGCCCGCCACCCCCACGAGATCGCGCGACTCGTCGAGGAGCAGGACCGCGTGCTCGCCGGCCGCTCCCCCACGGCCGCCGAGCTGGTCAGCGACCTGCCCCGCCTCGACGCCGCGCTCGACGAGACGCTGCGGCTCTACCCCGCCGCTTGGGTCGGGCCGCGCCGCGCGGCACGGAGCTTCGAGTTCGCCGGCCGCACCGTCCCCGCCGGCGTGCTCGTCAACTACTCCTCGTGGGTCAGCCACCGCCTGCCCGAAGTCTTTCCCGATCCCGAGGCCTTCGTGCCCGACCGCTTCACGCCCGAGAACCGGTCGCGCCTCCCGAAGGGGGCCTACGTGCCCTTCGGCGGAGGCTCACGGATCTCGGCATGCGCTTCGGGCAGCTCGAGATCAAGGCGCTTCTTACGCTGATCCTCCAGCGCTTCCGGCTCGAGCTCGCGCCAGGCCGCGAGATGACCGTGCACCCGACGCCGACGCTCGGCCCGCGCGACGGGCTCCCCATGGTGGTGCGTGCGCGCCGCGGGCACTGAGGCGGCATCGCTGCACCCGTGCCCTCCCTCGACCCCGCCGCCTGGTGGTCGATTCGGCGGGCCCAGAACCGCAAGCCTGCGACCTACCGCTGCCCCCTCTGCGGGGAGTACCTGCCCGCCCTGAGCGAGCACGTGCTCATCGCGCCCGAGGGCGACGCCGCGCGCCGACGCCACGCCCACACGGCCTGTGCTCTGCGAGCGCGCCGCGCCGGGCGCCTGCCCACGCACGAGGACTGGCAACGCTCACAACCAGCGCGCCCGTCACGTTGGCGCCGGCTGCTGCGCTAGAAGGACCTGCTCCGGTCGTGGGGTCCCAGCCGCTCGTTGGCCCGCTTGACGAGCCCGAGCGCGTAGCGCAGGTCGAACTGGCCGTTGCCGGCGTCGCCTGGGTGGCACTTACCCCCCGAGAGACCTGGGTTTCCAATCCACAGGAAGCCGTCGGCGAGCTTGCTCGTCGTCTTCGTCGTCGGCCGCGGCCCGAGCCCGCGCCCGGGCGGATTGCAGAGCACTTCGTTGCCGTCGCGCACGCGGTTCCGCGGCCGCAGCGGGCCCTGGCCGTTGACCGCGGTGGAGACCACGAAGTGCTTGCCGTGCACCAGGCGCGAGATCTGCGCGCCGTACGCGACCTCGGTGGAGGTCCAGTCGAAATGGGTCGAGTTCAGGAAGAAGCCCTCGATCGAGCGGATGTCGACCCGGTTGAGCAGGCGCGCGACGGTCCGCACCGACAGAGCGTCGGCGGCCCCCGCATCGATGTACACGACGGTGTGCGGGAGGGCCGAGAGCTTCTTGAGGACGTAGCGCAGCTCCGCGATCCTGACGTCGAGGCCACGATGGCTCAGGCACCTGACCGAGATGAGCGAATCGAACTCGTAGAAGAGCACCATCGGAGTGCGGCCGACGCCCCGTGCGAACGCGTACATCCAACGCCGGTAGGCGCGCTGCTCCCCGGGGCCGTCCGCCTGGTTGCCGCACTTCTCGTGCTTGAGCCGGTAGACCGAGGCGGTGGGCACCGTGCCCGGCTCGTCCGCGCGAACCCGACACAGGAACTTCCGCACGTTCCCCAGCACGTCCGCCGGACTGCCGTTACCGGTGAAGCGGGTGAAGCGCTTGTTCTCGGGCTGGTCGGCGATCTTGCGAAGCTCAGGATGGCGGCCGAGGTAGGGGACGGCGAGGCCCTTCTTGTGATCGACGAAGAACCGGGCGCCCGAGAGCGGATTCGACGAGGCCGGATCGTGCGCGCTCGACGGGAGATCCAGTGGATTGCGTGGATCTCGCTGCGCCGGGAAGCCGGAGCTCGAGCAGTCGCCCGAGGAAGCGGCCACGGCGCGGCCGGAGGAGTGCACAGCGGCGGACGCCGGCGCCGGAGCGACGCAGAGCATGGCCACGGCGAGGAGCGAGAGACGGAGGTGGCGGGCGGTCATCAAGGCGAGAAGGCTCCGGGTCGAGATGCGAGGATCCGGCTCCAGCGGCAGAGGACCTCAGAAGCGGAGGAGGTTACCGTCCGGGTCAGCGCCGGTCGAGGTGGGGGCGGCCCGCTGCAAGGAAGCGTGCAACAAAAAGGATTCCGGTTCCGGCGCCGACGGACAGCGGATGGCCTTCATCTTCTCCGTGCGCCGTATGCGGTGGCTGACGTTCGCGGTCCTGGGCCTCGCACTTGCCGGATCGTCGGCTCAGCCGTCCGCGGCGCGCGCCGCCGGATCGGGAGGTGCGACCGTCCCGGGGAGCGGCGCCGCCCTCCTACCGAGCGGCCCGGTGGTCGCCTCGGGCGGCGCCAGTCCGGGGATGATCCCTTCACACCAAGCCGGCTCCGCCCGAGCCTCCGGCGGAGCCGGCCCCAGCATCGCGCCGCCCCGACATCGGACCCCACGCGTGCCTCTCCGCCGACGGCGCGCCGGTGGAGGCCGAACATCTCGCCCGGCGATCATCCCGAGCATGGACGACGTCCCCTCAGGCTATGCGCGTCTCTATCGAGCCGCCGGCGCCCGATACGGCGTGGACTGGCGCGTTCTGGCCGCGATCGGGCACAACGAGTCCGATCACGGCCGCTCGGGGGCGGCCGGCGTCGCCGCGGGCCTGAACTTCGCCCATTGCTGCGCCGGCCCGATGCAGCTCTGCGCGGTTCGCGCCTGCGGCAACGTCTGGCAGGCGTACGCCCTGGACGCCAACGGCGACGGCTCGGCGTCGGTCTACGACCCCGCCGACGCGATCTACGCGGCCGCCGCCCTCCTGCACGACCTGAAGGCGCAGGTCGGCTCGCGCCCCGACCTGCTCTTGGCCGCGTACAACGCCGGACCGGGTGCCGTCGCGCACTACCACGGCGTGCCCCCCTACGCCGAGACCAAGGCCTACGTGCGCACCGGCCTGGGCTACATAGCCGGCCTGTAGCCGAGGGGACCGGAGCGGCTCAGCCCCGTCGCCCTGCCTTCGGATCAGGTCTTGCGTCCCTCGACGATCACGAGGTTGCCGGAGCGACGGGCCCAAGGGCGGGACAACGCAGCGATGATCAACTCCTGAAGCCGCAGTGGGCGCACACGGTGAAGACCGGGGAACCTCGACCAGTACGTGACTTCGTGGCTCAGTCCAAGCTCGTCGAGAATCGATCCCAGCACGGCCGTGCTGATGGGCCCCTCGTAGTGGTCGGGGATCGGGGCACTCGGAGGTGCGGGCCACGCCGGCGGCCCCATCCGGCGACGCGATCGGACGCGCGCCTTTGCGCGCCCCAGACTCTCGAGCAGGCGGATCGCCGCAGTCGAGCCCTCGCACGGCTCCGCGGCGCGGAAGACACCGCCGGGCTTCAGCACTCGCGCGATCTCCGCGAGACAGGGACGCATGTCGTCGAGATGGTGCAGCACACCCTGGACCGCCACGACGTCGAACGTTTCGGCGGCAAAGGGGAGATCGCGCACATCACCGGCGCGTAGCTGGATGCGGGACTCGAGTCGCCGCTCCGCGATATGACGTTCGGCCACGCCCAGCATCTCGCGTGAGTGATCGATGCCGCGCACGTGGTAGCCACGCTCGGCGAGCTGAATCGTCATGGCTCCGGTGCCGCAGCCGACGTCGAGTGCCTCCCTTCCGTTGGTCAGGCGCGGAAGCGCATCGAGCCAGGGTTCGACCACGAGCCTCGTGTATGCGCGAAAGAGCGGCTCGAGCGTCGGCTCGTACAAATGCGCCGTGGCCGCGTGGAACGCCGCGTCGGCTCGGGTGACCTCGTCCTCCGTGGGAATGGCCCCACTGTAAGCGACACCAAGGACCGGGAGCCGCTGGACGAGCGGGTCGAATACCCGGGACGTAGAGCACACGGCCTCCCGTATGGGCGGTCCCGGGCTCGAACCGGGGACCTCCTGCTTGTAAGGCAGGCGCTCTGACCAGCTGAGCTAACCGCCCGCGACGGCAGATGATGGCAGGGGGATTCGCCTCGTGGTCGCGCGTCGTGTCTCGGGTCAGCCCTGCCGCGCGCGGCGGAGCGCGTCGGCGGTGGCCCGCGCGAGCAGGCGGCGATCCTCGGCGTTCGCCGGCGCGACGAGCGCCGCACGGGCGCGGGACCGGGCGGCGGTGTCGGCGGTCGGCCGCAACCGGCCAGCGACGGACGCCGCCGCGCGCGCGAGGATCGCGGGCAAGCGCTTGCTTCCCTCCTGCCGCGCCTTCTGCGTCGCGCGCGAGCGCGCGCGAAGCGCGGCGCTCGGCCCGGGAGCCATGCACGCACGACCGCGCGCGCTGACCGTCTCGCGAACCACTGCTCGGGCGGTGGCCCGTGCGTCCTGCGCGACGCTGCCGCGCCGCGTCACCGAGAGCACCCGCCGGCTGCCGGAGGGTCCCCGGACCACCACTCGTGCCGTGGCGCTCAGAGGGAGGCTTACCCGAGCATGTCCCACGACGGCCACGCGCCGCGCGCCGGAAACTGACGCCGTTGCGCTCCGGCACGTCTGCTGCTCGATGCCGAGGCGGCCGTCGCCCCCACCGACCGGCGGGCGCTGCCCTCCGCGCAGCGCGAGCGCCAGGCCGCCGACGAGGAGAAGGCCGAGCACGCTGAACACCGCGGCCACTGGTAGTCGCCGCAAGCGGTCGACGGCGGAGCGCACGACCGGCGGCTACCCGATGAGGCGGGGCGCCAAGCCGAGCGTCGAGGGCGGGCCGTTCGTGCGAACGGCCAAGCCCTCGACGCCGGGTTGCTCTTTAGCCTTGGCCGCTCGTGCCCGCCGCGCTCGGCGCCTGACCGGTGGACCCGGTCGAGGCGCCCGGGCCGGAGGCGGACGACGGGGTCGCCGCCGCGCTCGACGCGCCGGACGCCGTGGCGCCCGTGCCGGTGCCCGACTCGCCAGCCGGGCTCGTGCTCGTGCTCGTGCTCGTGCTCGGAGCCGCCGCCGGCGCCGGAGCCGAGCTGCCGGTCGGAGCCGTAGACGCGACCGGGGGAGCCGCGACGTGCGCCGACGGCGCAGCCGCGGACGACGACGGAGCGCTCTGGCTCGCACCGGCGCCGGCACCGGTCGGGGCCGGCGCGGACGTCGGCGCCAGCGAGCTCTTCGCCGCGCTCGCCGATCCGCCGGACTCGGTTGCGGTCCCGCGCGATGGGGGCGCCGTCGACTGCCCGCCCGTGGAGGGCGAGGGCAAGGTCGCCGTGCCCGACTGCTGCTCGTGCGTCGAGGGCGACGAAGCGGCCGGCCTTGTCGCCTGACGGCCGCTCGAGGGGGCCGGAGACGAGGACGGAGAGTACGTCCGGGTGGACTGCTCGCGCGTCGTCGGTGCCGACGAGCGAGTGTAGGTGGGGGTCGAGGACCGCTCACGCGTGGTCTGCGCCGAGGAGGAGTACGCCGGAGTGGACCGTTCGCCCGTCGCAGACGACGAGGAGTACGACGGAGTCGACTGCTCCTGCGCCGGGGCCGAGTAGTTGCGGCTCGGGTAGCTCGATCCGCCCGACGCGCCCGTTCCGGCCGAGCTGGCCGACGAGTCGCTGTAGGTGCGGCTCGCCGCGTAGTAGTTGTGCCGGTAGGTCCTCCTCGACCGGTAGCTCCTTACCGACGCGCTCTGGGCGCGCACCGAGCTCGCCCGCGCATGCGCGCCGAGCCGGTTGAGCGGCACGTGCACGACGACGAACCCGGCGCGCGGAGCGCCGTTGAACCAGCCGGCGCCGCCGCCGGCGTTGGCGTAGGAGGTGCCGAAGAAGCGGCCGTTGATCGACATGTAGACGTGCCCGGTGTTCGCGTAGATCGTCACCGCGCCGGCTCCGGGGGCCCCCCAGTTCATGAAGTCGCCCGAGACGAGCGGCGCGTTCAGCAGGCCGGCAGCATGGAGCACGGCGGACACGGCGCCCGAGCAGTCGTACGGACCGCTGAACGAGCTGTTGTGCCCTCCGCCCCACGAGTAGGCGTAGTGGTGGCTGTTGATCGCGTTGGCGGCGGCGATCATCGCGGCCACCAGGTCGCCACCGGAGCCCGAGGGAGCACCGAAGCTCACCGGCGTGCCGGTCTGGGCAGGCGCCTTGGGAGCCGACGACGCGTGCCGAGGGGCGTCCGGGGTCCGCGAGGCTTTGGCGTGGCTGCGGGCCGGGCGGGCCGTCTTGGTCGCCTTGGCCTCCTTGGCCGCCGGCTTGGCATGCGCCGCAGGCGTCGACGCACGATCGGCGCTCGGGTGCTCGGCACTCACGGCGCTGTTCGACTTCGCGCCGGCCGCGTCAGGCAGCGAGCGGTTCACGTCAGCGTGGATCGTCCGGGCCGGAGTCACGGCGGAGGCCTTCGGCGCGCCGATCTGCACCTTCGAGTGGAAGAGGGCGACCCAGGTCTGGAGGTCGACGCGACCACTCGTCGGCAGGCCGTCGCGCTGCTGGAAGGCGCGCACCGCCCCGCGGGTCTGCGGTCCGAAGAGTCCATCCGCCGGTATGTGCAGCGCGCGCTGGACGGCCGCAACGGCCCATCCGCTCGAGCCGAACGCGGCGAGGACGGGCATGGCCTGACGTGCTCCCTCCGGAGACGTGGTCTGGCCGGGACCGACCGAGCGAGCACCGGAGTGCGAGTTCGCCTCGGCGGCCGCGAGGCCGGGCAGAGCCGGTCCGGCGGCGACGGCCGCGCTCAGGGCGATCGAGGCGCCCTTGCGCCGAGGGGCGTTGCGACGGGTGATCTCGGCGAGCTCACGGCGATGCAGGGAACGGGACAGAGACGTCTCCCACAGCAGGTGTGACGCGAGGTCGCGTTCGGGTACGGACCGGTTCACGGCGGCAGATGGGCGCAAGGCCAGGCTCCTGTTTCGGGGGTCGACGCCTGCGGGGTTAGCTGACGGGCTCGCGCGGGGAAGACCGCGCTACGTCACCGAACGGCGACGATTCGCCCCAGCGGCATTAGGGCCGCATGGTTCCCCCGCTCCAGCACCGCGGACGGTGCAGGATTAGGCGGCTTGGCGGCGGGGACTGTAGCGACTTTCCCTGCTCGCGTCCACACCGAGGGCGGATGGGTCCTTCAGGGCGCCCCACCGCGCGCTTGGGCGAAGCCGGTTCGAAACCCCGTGGGGTATGCGCGGCGACGGCCGATGCGCCGTCCTTCGGCATACCCGGCGGCATAGCCGGAGCGCTCGCTTCGGGGCGCGTCGCGAGTCCCGGTCGCGGTGCCGGCCTTCTCGCTCGTCGGCTTCGAGGGGCTCGCGTGCCCGAGCGCGAAGCCACCCACCGCGATCGCGAGCACGAACACGAGCACGCCCGAGACGACGATACGGCTCAGCACTGGACCGGGCCGTGGTAGCTGGGCGGCGGAGGCGGGGCGTTCTGGCAGTCGGGGTTCGTCTGGAGCAGCCGCCGTCCCTGCGGGCTGTTCACGGGAGGCGACGGGCCGGGAGACTTCGCCGAAGGGGACGGCTGCGGCGGCGCGGAGGGCGTCGGCGCGGGAGACGGCCGTGAGGACGGCGGGGCCGTCGTCCGAGGGGTCGACGACGAGCCCGCCGAGGTGGCTCCCGTCGCGGACGCTCCCTTCGCGCGCCCGGCGCGCAGACCGGCCGCGTTGCCCTCGCGCTCGCCGGCAGCCATCCCCGCCGCGAGCCCACGGCGGCGGCCGGCGGCAAAGCCGGCGTCCGGGCTTCTGGGCGTCGCCCCGGGGGCCGGCTTGCCCGTGCCGTTCGCAGCGTCACGCGAGCCCGTCCGCGTGAAGCGACCGATCGCGAAGCCGGTCGCACCGAAGGCGCAGAGAAGCCCGACGACGAGGCCGACGATGGTGAGACGGCGAGCGGCCACGACCCGTCACGGTACCCGCCGGCGATGACGTGCCGGCTGCGCGCTCAGCTCGGCATGGCGTAGATCGACCCGCCGCGCTCGATGACCTTCTTCTGGGCCAGCGGCTGGTTCGCCGGCCCCTGCTGCACCGCTCCCGTACGGGCGTTGAACACCGAGCCGTGGCACGGGCAGTAGAGGGCGCCGCCCTGGTAGCTCACGGCGCAGCCCGCGTGCGTGCAGATCGCGCTCAGCGCCGTCAGTCCGCCGCTGCGGTCGCGCACGAGGATGTCGGCCTGCCCGTCGTGCGGGTCGCGGTAGGTGGCCGCCTGACCCGCCCCCACGCCTCTCGACGGCCCGATGCGCACCGCGCCCGCGGGAGGGGCGGCCGCGGGACGGCCGCCCGGGCGGTGATGGTGCACCTCGAGCGGCGGGTGCGAGGGAGCAGCCGGCGTCGCCGGAGCGGAGCCGGAGGCCAGCGAGCGCACGACCGTCCCGCCGCGGTAGCGACCCGCCGCCGCCGCGGCCACCCCCGCGAGCACTCCAGTCGCCAGTCCCGTCAGGGCCAGCGCCTGGCGCATGACCGTGCGCCGGGTCAGCCCCGCCGGCGCGGGGGCGAGACGAGCGACGGCCCTCCCTGCCTCGCTCGGGAAGGGCCTCGCCCGTCCGCGGCGACGCGAGGCGAGCTCGTGCAGCCGGCGGTCGAGCGCGGGCTGGCCGTTGGCACCGGCCAGGACGAACGGCAGCCACGCGAAGACGAAGACGATGTCGGAGCCGAGGAAGTACGGCGAGGTCTTCCAGCTCGCGGTGAGGAAGAGCAGGAGGTTGAGCGCAAGCCCGGCCATCGCCGCCGCCCGCGTGAGCAGTCCGGCGGTGACGAGAAGGCCGACGGCGATCTCCACGAGCGCCACCCCGACGCCCGCGAGCCGCGGGAACGGCAGAGCGAACGCGTGCAGGATGAATCCGCCCGGGGTGCCGCCGGCAAAGCCGCGGAGCTGGGCGCCGATGTAGGTCGGCGCACCCGGATGGAGGAAGCCCGGATCGCTCAGCTTCTGCATCCCGCCGTAGACGAACGTCAGCCCGAGGAAGAGCCGGAGCGGGAGCAGAGCAGAGGCGGGAGTCAACGCGCGGAGGCGAAGCATGCGTCGAGCATTATCGGTCGCCGGACTGAGCCCGGGCTGAGCGGGGGCTGAGAGAACGCTCAGGCGGGCGAAACGGGCGAGGCGTACGGTCTTGGCCAGCCCCACCGCCCTCGACGACAGGGGTTCTCGCGGTGGCGCTCGGCTGGATCGATCTGGCCACCCGCCGGAAGGACCTGACCGCGGTGGGCAAGGCCGCGTGGGGCGTCGCGATGCGCGTCCCGCCGCGCCCTCCCTCTAGGTCCTCACGGGCGGGCGGTTCTGGTGAGAGGTGCCCGAGCATGACGGCAGGCGGCTTCCCGGGTCCTGGAACCCGCGAGCGAGGGCCGCCGTCCACAGGCGCACTACCAGACTCGGCGACCCGAAGAGCGTCGCCTCAAGGGGTGGGAACCGATCGCCTCGCTGACTCGGCGAATACCACGGCGAGTCAGCACCAGCAGTACCACCGTCGCGAGCACCGTGAGAATCGCCGCCACGACCGCCGCGACGAGCTGGTGCACCACCGCAAGCACCACCGAGGTGACCAGACCGGCCAAGAGCCCTGTGATTATCTTGATCGTTGCCTACGCACTCCCGGTTGACGCGTGTACCCCATGCGCTCCGGCTGCGCCCGCCGCGGGGGTGGGCGAGCGGTTCTCCCGCTGGTCGAGGATCTCGGAGACGATGACCTGGATGGAGCCAGCGACGGGAATGGCGGCCAGGGCGCCGAGGATCCCCGCGACCTCGGTGCCCACCAGGATGGCCACGAGCACGGCGAGAGCCGAGAGCTTGAGCGCGCGGCCGTAGATCAGCGGGCGCAGGCTGTGGCCCTCCACCACGTGGTAGAGGGCCATGAGCGCGAAGACGACCACGCCGGCGATCGGCCCGGTGCTCAGCGCGACGAGGCTGAGCAGCACGGTGACGAGCGCGGGGCCGATGTAGGGGATGAGCTCGATGACGAGCGTGAAGAGCCCCAGCGGGACCGCGTAGGGCACGCCGACGACGAGCAGCAGGACGGTCGCGAAGACTCCGGCGAGAAAGCTCGCCAGGAGGTTGCCGGTGACAAAGCCGCCGACGGACCTGTAGACGCCGGCGCCGATCCGCTCCGCGCGCGGCCGGTTGGCTTCGGGGATCAGCCTGAGGCTGTGGGCTCGCCATTCGGGCCCCTCGAGCAGCATGAAGAGCGTCAGGAACGCGATGATCACCAGGCCACCGACCCCGGTGGCGACGCCCTTGGCCACGCCGAGAGCGGGCGTCGCGGCGCCCGAGAGTCCTCCGCCGCCACCCTGGCTCATGGTCGCCTTGCGCACTTCCTCGACCACGTGGTACTTGCGCTCGAGGAAGCCGAGCGGTCCCTGGCCCTTGGTCAGATCGCCCACGAGGCCCGGGAGCGCCTTGACGAAGTGGTTGACCTCGGTCACCAAGGGCGTGATGAACACCACCGCGAGCACCGCGACGACGATCACCGCAAGCGCGTAGACGGCCGCGACGGCCAGCCCGCGCCGCAGCCCGCGCCGCCCGAAGAACTCGACGGCCGGGTTCAGCGCCAGTGCGAGGAAGAGCGAGACTGCGATCAGGGTGAGCGCCGACTGCGCCAGCACGAGAAAGCCCAGCGCAGCCGCCACGCCGAGCACGATCCCGAGCCCGACGAGGATCGAGCGGGGGCGCAGCGCCACCACTCGCTCGGGCGCCGGGGACGAGCGAGCGGGGGATGGTGGGTTCGGGGGAGCGGGCGCGTCGTTCACGCGCGTCCACTCCCCCGGCCCACAGCGGCCAGTGGGAATCTCATGGCCGCCGGGCTCACCGCTACTTCTTGTCTCGGTCGAGCAGGTTCTTGGCCTTGTCGGCGCCCTTGTCGACGGTGTCCTTGACCGACGCCTTGGCCTGGTCTCCCTTGCCTTCGTTCTTGAGGCTCTCGTCGCCGGTGAGACTGCCGGCGGCCTCCTTGACGCGGCCCTTTCCTTCGTCTGCGTGCTTGTCGGCCATAGGGCCCTCCTTGTGGTTGGGGTTCGGGTTGGGTGAGACGACGCTCAGCGGGCTGCTCGCCCGTCCTGAGGAGAGAGGCGCTGTTGGAGCTCGCCGAGGTCGAGCTCGCCGCGCCGGAGGGCGCTGAGCGTGGCAAAGACGGCGGCACCGATGAGGCAGAGGATGGCGTCGCCGAAGCCGAGGGCGGCCCAGGCGGCGACGGAGAGGAAGCCGATGAGGGCGGAGAACTGGTGGGGGGTCATGAGAGGTCCCTTCTCGTCTGGGGGTCGTATCCGGTCGCCGTCACGTCGACGGGTAGGTCGGGAAGCTCGTGGGCGGCGATCGCCGCGTGGACGTGGTGGCGTACGCCGCGCAGCGTGTCGGCCACGGTGCTGGCGCGGCTCACCCCGATCCCGACGCTGAGCGCTCGGTCTCCCAGGCGGGCGCTGGCGCTCGTGACCTCGCTCTGCCCGGCGGCCGCCCGCTCTGCGATGCGCTCGAGCGCCCGCGGACGGACGACAAGCGAGCCGAGCTCCTCCTCGGCGAGCGCCAGCTCTCTGGGTGCGAGATGGGGACGCGGTAGCTCGCGCAAAGCGAGAAACCCGAGCACGAGGAAAGCGAGCAGTCCGGCGAACCCGGCGGCGAGCCGCACCCCGGCGGAGAAGTCCGCCGGCCCGAGCTTGGTGAAGTACTCGTAGACGCTGCGGTAGCCGCTGATCGAGTTGACCGTGCCCGGCGCGATCTTGAGGGCGAGCAGGCAGAGCATGAGCCCGTACCAGACGACGATCAAGGCGAGGGCGAGCGTGAAGGCCCGCGCGAGGTAGGCCAGGGCGGGAGTATGCGCGGTGATCCGCTGGCGCATCACTGCACTCGGTCCCCGCGCTCAAGCCGCGCCCGTACGCGCGGCTTGAGCGCGAACGGCTCGGTGATCGCTCGCAGCGCCTCCGTGGCCGCGCCCTCGAGCTCCCGAGGGTCGGCGCCTAGCGCGTGGGCCATCCGGAGGGTGAGCCGCCCACCGGTCCGGCGTCGCGCCGGCCTGAGCTTGGGCCGCTTGACGTTCGTCGCTCCGCGGACCCGGGCGACCAGCGCCCGGACCATGTCGCGCATCGCGCTGCGCCGGGCGGCGAGGTTGCCCGCCTGCGCGTCGAGCTCGAGCAGCACCAGCCGCTCACGCGCGCGGCGCAGCAGCCCGACCAACAGCAGGAGGCCGACGAGGACCGCCGCGATGCCGCACAGCAACGAGAGCCAGGCGAGCGACCCGGGCGCGGCGAGCTGATCGAGCAACCGACCGACGCTTCGGCGCACGCTCCCAAGGCCGGCCAGGCGGTCCGGGCGCGCCGAGCCGAGGCCCACGAGCCCGTCGAGGCAGTACAGCGCGACCCCCAAGCCCACCAGGGCGAGTGCAAGGAGCCAGAGCAAGCCGATCAGCCGGACCAGCGGGCGCAGCACGATCATGACGCGCGCTCGGCCAGATCGACGAAGGCAATGCTCACCGTCTCCGGTGCCCTGCTCGCTCCCGCGTCGGCGGCCGACGCCTCGACGGCCTCTCTGATCTCATCGGCGAGCGGGTGCAGCGGCACCGCTTCGCAGATCAGTCGCAGCGACAGCGCGTAGCCGCCGCCCTCGGTCGCGGCGCAGATCACTCCCTCGAGGCGCTCGCCGCCGCCCACTCCGGTGACGTGCGCCCCGAGCGGCCCCGCGTCCGCGCCCGCCACACCGGGCACGGCAAGCGTGGCCTCGAGCGCCGCCGAGGCCACGCGCACGCGCTCGGAAAGCACGCGCGGCACCGGAGCCTCCGCGTTCTGGGCAGGATCGTGCACGGGGAGCGTTCCGCGCCGGCTACTGGACTCGCGAAGAGTGGGAGTCCTCGTCCTCATCGCCGGGGAAGTGCATGTCGTTGATCTCGACGTTGACCTCGGTGACGCTCAATCCCGTCATGCCCTCCACGCGCCGCACCACGTTGTCGCGAATCTCCTTGGCGACCCGCGGAATCGACTCGCCGTACTCGACGACCACCTTCACGTCGGCGGCCGCCTCGCGCTCGCCGACCTCCACCGAGACCCCCTGGGTGCGCGAGTCGCCGATCCCCACCCGCTGGGTTACCGAGCCCACCGCGCGGCTAGCGCCGCCGCCCACGTCATAGACGCCGGCGACCTCGCGGACGGCGATACCGGCGATCTTGGTTACCACCGAATCCGCGATCGTGGTCCTGCCGCGGTCACTGCTCAAGGGCTCGCTGCCCCGCTGGGCGACGTCGGTCGACTTGGCGCCTTCACCGGCGGACTGGCTCGAAGCAGACTGCTTCTCGGTCTCGGGCATGGGCTGACTCCTGATGGGATCGGTTAATCGAGCCCAGCGCTCCAAGGGCTCCGTTCACCTCTTTAGACCGGCCCGCCCGAAAAAAGTTCTGCGCCCGGTTACTCGCTCTCCTCGAGATCCTCGACGGAGACCAGGACACGGGCGGTCTCGACGCCGGCGACGCGCATCAGCGCTTCGGTCACGCGGGTGCGCACCGCTTCGATCACGGGCGCCAGCGTCGGGCCATAGGCGACGACGAGCCGCATCCTGACGGTGACGGGCTCGCCCTCCGGCCCGTCCTCGGCGACTGCCGATGCGAAGGAGACCTCGCCCACCGAGCGCGCCGCCTCGCACGCGAGCCGGGCGATCACCCGGTTGCCCACCCGCGTGCGGCCGCGCTCCTCCTCCGGCAGGGTCACGCTGCCCAACTGCGTGCGGATGCGCGCGATGACCCGACGCGCGAGGCCACTCGGTACCAGCACCGGCTCGTCGGCCAAGCCACGCACCTGCCGCCACGCCTCACGCACGCGCTCCAGGGCGGCCCGGCAGTACGGACAGATCGACTGGTGCGCCGGGTCGCGCGGCTCGAAGCCCTCGGTCACCTGTTCGATCAGCTCGGCCAACCGCGCCCCGCACGGCAGGCACTCCGCGTAGCCATCGAGATTCATCGCCCCACATCCTCGATCACGGCTAGCCGGGCGCGATGAATGCGCCCCTTCACCGCGGCCACCGTGATGCCCAGCACCTGCGCGATCTCCGCATAAGACAACCCCTCGAACTCCCGCAATACCAGCGCCGCCCGCTGTTCGCCCGGCAATGCCCGCACCGCCTCCGAGACCGCGTGCCACCGCTCACGGCGCTCAAGGACCTCGACCGGACCGGCGCCCGGACCCAGCATACGTTCCCCCAGCGGCTCGGAAGGGCGGTAGGAGCCCCGCACGTTCAAGCAACGGTTGGTGAGGATGCGATACAGCCACGTCGAGAACGAGCTCTCCCCCCGGAATCCCGCCAGCTTCCGCCATGCGAGGACAAACGCCTCCTGCGTCGCGTCCTCGGCGTCGGCGCCCGAGTCGAGCATCCGCAGCGCCACGCGATACATCGGGAGCTCATACCGACGCACCAGCACCTCGAACGCCTCGATGTCACCCGCACGCGCGGCACCGACCAGCACCTCGTCACGCGCCCCGACTACCAACCGATCTCCTCATGCTCACGGGAAGCGGCCAGCGCGGCCACCGTACGGTGGGATCGCCGCCCGGCCGACAAGTACCCCCAGGGGGAATCGAACCCCCGCTACAGGCGTGAAAGGCCTGCGTGCTGACCGCTACACCATGGGGGCGCGGGAAGCTCGAGTCTAGGCTCCCGCGGCCGGAGGCGAAGGGATCACTCCTGCCTCGATCTCGCCATGGCAGTTGGCACAGACCAGCCCATCGCTTGCGCGTCCGTCCTCGGGAGCGAGTACCCCCGGTCAGACTCCAACTGACATCTTTTCGGTTAAAAGCCGAACGCTCTAGCGGTTGAGCTACGGAGGCGCGGCGCATGCTAGTGCGTGCATCCAGGCGTCGCCCGTGGGGTGCGGGCGCCAATCCGGCCGCATCAGCTGACGCTACGGCGCTCTGACCAGTTGAGCTAGCGGCCCCCGCGCCGACTGTAGATCACCGGTTTGAGAGGCCCTCTCCCCAACGCGCCGCCCAAGAGGGCATACTCCGCTGCCGTGAACGTCGAACTCCGCGGCCACGCGCTGCGGCCCGCGCGCCGTGCGCCGTGGCTTCCACCGCTCGCCGCGATGCTCGCCGCACTCGTCGGCCTCGTCAACCTCGCCTCGGGGATCACCCCGAGCCTGCCGGGCCGCCTGCAGGACATGCTCGACGACCGGCCCTTCTCGCTGGTCCCGCTCGCGCACGCGCTCGAGCTGCCGATCGGGGCGAGCCTCGTAATACTCTCGGTCTACCTGCTCCGCCGCCGCCGCGGCGCGTGGGCGCTGACCGTGGGGATCCTCGTCGTCGTCGGGCTGCTGGACGCGATCAAGAGCAACGACATCGGCGAGGGGCTCGCCACGTGGGCCCTCGCCGGCCTTCTCGTGTGGCAGCGCGAAGCGTTCCACGTGCGCCAGGACGGCATCGCCCTGCGCGCGGCGCTGTGGCGGGTGCCGCTTGCCGCCGGGGTGGCCGTCGGCGTCGCGCTCCTTGCCGTGTGGGCGGGCTCGCGCTCGCTGACTCCGCACGTCGGCACCCACCGGGCCTGGCACGAGGCACGGCACCTGCTGACGCTCCGAGGCTCGGGCATCCACTTCCACCGGGCGTTCACGTGGGTGCCGCTCAGCGTGCACCTGCTCGCGGTCGCCACCATCCTCCTCGCGTTCTGGTTCCTGCTGCGACCGCTGGCCGGCCCGCGGCAGCTTCCCGGCTCCCGCGCGCGCCGGCTGGCCCGCGACCTCGTCGAGAGCCACGGCCAGGACACCCTCAGCTACTTCAAGCTCCGGCAGGACAAGCACTACCTGTTCTCCTCCGACGAGCGCGCCTTCGTCGGCTACCAGATCGAGGGACGCGCGCTGCTCATCTCCGCCGATCCGGTGGGGCCGACGGACGCGCTCCCGGGCCTCATGCGCGAGCTCTTCGCCTGGGCGGAGGTTCGGGGACTCAGGGTGGGAGTCATCAACGCGGGCGAGCGGACGCGCGAGCTCGGGCGCGCGGCGGGCCTGCGCTCGGTCTACTTCGGCGACGAGGCGCTGCTCGACGTGGAGGCCTTCTCGCTCGAAGGCCGGACGATCCGCAAGGTGCGCCAGTCGGTGACGCGCATGACCAAGGCGGGGTACCGGGCGGAGCTGGTCACCGTGGGTGAGCTCGCCCCCGCCGCCCGCGACGAGATCGAGGCGGTCTCCGACCGCTGGCGCGGCAGTCACGTGGAGCGCGGGTTCTCGATGTGCATGGACTCCGTCGCCGGCGGCCACGAGCCCGACACGCTCCTCGTGCTCGCGCGCGACGCCGCGGGCGCGATCCGCGGCTTCGTCCACTTCGTCCCCGCCTTCGGTCGGCCGGCGGCGTCGCTGAGCGCGATGCGCCGCGACCGCGACACGCCGAACGGGCTCATGGAGTTCCTCGTCGTGCGCTCGATCGAGCTGATGCGCGACCGCGGCGTGCGCGAGCTCTCCCTGAACTTCGCCGCCTTCGGGCGGTGGATGCATGCGCCGGCCAATGCGCGCGAGCGGCTGCTCGGCCGGCTGTGCAAGCCGCTCAACCCGTTCTTCCAGATCGAGAGCCTGTACCGCTTCAACGCGAAGTTCTTCCCCCGCTGGGAGCCGCGCTACCTGCTCTACGAGGGGCGGCTCGGCCTGATCCCGACGGCCGTCGCCGCCGCGATCGTCGAAGGGCAGCTTCCGCACCCCCGACTGCCCCGGCCGCGCCGGCGCCCGCGGCCGGGACGCACGCCGTCTCCCGTACCGGCGCGGTAGCGTCGGTCACCCGGGGGCGAGCGCCACCGCCTCGATCTCGACGAGCAGCCGGGGCTCGATGAGCGCCGCCACTGCGACCATCGCCGCCGCCGGCCGCACCTCGGCGAACACCTCGCGGTGGGCGCGCGCGACCTCCTCCCAGCGCTCGACGTCCGTCAGGTAGATGCGCGTCTGCACCACGTCGGCCGGTCGGGCGCGAGCCTGGGCGAGCGCCCCCTCGAGCCGGTGCAGCGCCTCGCGCGCCTGCTCGTACACCGAAGCCCCACCCACGACGTAGCCGTCCTCGGCGAGACGCGGTGCACCCGGAGACGAACACGAGCTCGCCGGCCCGGACCGCGCGGCTGTAGCCGATGCGCTCCTCGAGCGGTCCCCCCGAGGAGAAGCGCTCAATGGTCAATGGCGGAAGTGCCGGCGGCTGGTGAAGACCATCGCGATGCCCGCCCGGTCGGCGGCCTCGACCACCTCGGGGTCGCGGATCGAGCCACCGGGCTGGATGATCGCGGTGACTCCGGCCTCGATGGCCAGCAGCGGCCCGTCCGCGAAGGGGAAGTAGGCGTCGGAGGCCAGCGCGGAGCCGGCGAGCGAGGCGCCGTTTGCCTTCTCCAGGGCCAGGCGCACCGAGTCGACGCGGCTCATCTGGCCCGCGCCGATCCCGACTGTGGCGAGCTCGCGCGAGAGCACGATCGCGTTGGAGCGCACGTGCTTGCACACCTTCCAGGCGAAGAGCATCTCGCTCCACTCGCGGTCGGTGGGCCGGCGCTCGGTCACCACCTGCATCTCCGAGCGGTCCTCGAGGTCGATGTCGCGGTCCTGCACGAGCAGGCCGCCGACGACCTGGCGGAGCTCGCGCTCGGAGAGGTTCATCGTACGCCGCTCGTTGTCCTCGAGCACACGGGTGTTCGGCTTGAGGGCGAGCGCCTCGAGCGCCTCCGGCGTGTACTCCGGGGCGAAGACGACCTCCACGAACTGGCGCAGGAGCTCCTCGGCGAGCTTCTCGTCGACCGGACGGTTGAGACAGATCACGCCGCCGAAGGCGCTCTGCGGATCGCCGGCGAACGCGCGCTGGTAGGCCTCGAGCGCGTCGGCCCCCACCGCCGAGCCGCAGGGGTTGTTGTGCTTGACGATCACGCACGCGGGAACGCGAAACTCGCGCACCACCAGGCGAGCCGCGTCGAGGTCGAGCAGGTTGTTGAACGACAGCTCCTTGCCCTGGAGCTGGCTGACCATGGAGAGCACGTGCATGCGTGCGCCGACCTGGGCGTAGAAGGCGGCGCGCTGGTGGGGGTTCTCGCCGTAGGAGAGGTCGAGCACCTTCTCGAAGGCGCGCACGAAGAGGGGAGGGAAGTCCTCCTCCCGCTCGGCGAACCAGTGGGCGATCGCGGTGTCGTAGCGCGCGGTGTAGGAGAACGCCTCGGCGGCGAGGCTCGCCCGCGTGGCCAGCGAGAGGCAGCCGCGCGCCTCGCGCAGCTCGGCGAGGATCGCGTCGTAGCTCTCGGGACCGACCACCGCGGCCGCGTAGGCGTGGTTCTTGGCGGCGGCGCGAATCATCGCCGGGCCGCCGATGTCGATCATCTCGACGATCTCCGCCTCCTCGGCACCGCGCCGGCCCGCGGTGCGCTCGAACGGGTACAGGTTCACGCAGACGAGGTCGACCCACTCGATCTCCTGCTCCCGGGCCGCCCGGGCGTGGTCGGGGTCGTCGCGGACTCCGAGCAGCCCGGCGTAGAGCTTCGGATGGAGGGTCTTGACCCGCCCGTCCATGATCTCCGGGAAGCCGGTGAAGTCGTCGATGGCCCGCGTGGGCACCTCGGCCTG
>JAABUJ010001776.1_pt1 | contig 29544 bp, 28 predicted proteins | sample 5559131 | NCBI WGS metagenome assembly JAABUJ01 (sample SAMN10711875, study PRJNA513366) | rock metagenome | isolation source: Antarctica rocks | place: Antarctica: Victoria Land, Mt New Zealand nord | collected 2016-01-07
GCTCCACCTCCCGCTCCCGCGGCAACCCAATCGCCGCCGCATGCGGATACTCGACGTAATCCGCCTCCCTGCCCTGCCTCAGCAGCGGCAGCCGCTCCGCGCCCTCGAAGCGGAAGAACGACTCGGTGACCGCGTCGTCGACGGCCTCGAGCGAGGGCGGGTCCCAGACGGGCGTGGTGGGGGGTTTGCGGAGTAGGCGCGCCGAGACGCCTTCCACGAAGTCCGGGTGGCTCATGAAGCGCGAGGCGACGTGGTGCTCGCGCTGGAAGGTGTCGGCGATGGACCAGCGGCGGCCGAGGCGCATTTGGCGTAGCGCGACGTGCACGCTCGTCGGGGAGCGGGCGTGCAGGGCGGTCAGGGTGGTGGCGGCCCAGGACGCGGTGGCGGAGTCCGGGCCGGAGGAGGCGGCCTCGGCGGCGAGCGCGGCGAGGATGCCGGCGACGGAGTCCGGCGCGAAGCAGCGGTCGATAGCGGCGCGGAGGGGGCCGGCGAGACGCATAGGCTTGTCGTGCGGGAGGCCGGTGGTGAACTCGGCGATGGTAGCGTCGAGGATGGCGTTGCGGGCTTGCAGCGGGGCGTAGTCCGGGAAGACGAGGTCTGCGAGGCGGGCGGTGAGGGCGGGTAAGGACGACGAATGCAGATAGTGAGTAGCGACACCAGCGTAAAAAACCTCAACGCCAACGAGGCGGTCGGCGGTGAGGGCGAGGTAGGTGCCCAGCTGGCCGTCGAGGCGGGGCAGGAAGAAGGAACCCCCGACGTCCGGGAAAAACCCGATGGTAGTTTCGGGCATGGCGAAGACGGTGCGCTCCGTCGCGATGCGGAAGGGCGCGTGCACGCTCAGCCCGACGCCGCCGCCCATCGTGATGCCGTCCATCAGCGCGACGTAGGGTTTCGGGTAGGTGGCGATCAGGTGGTCGAGTTGGTATTCCAGCGCGAAGTAGTCTTTGGATTGCTGTTGCCCTGAGGCGCCAGAGGTGTTGAGCTGGGCGAGGGCGGCGACGTCGCCGCCTGCGCAGAAGGCTTTGTCGCCGGCGCCGGATATGATGATTACGTTGGCCATTTGGGATTTCTCCCATTCCTGGTGGGGCTCGGTTAGCTTGGCGAAGGGCTTGGGATGTCTGAGTGTATCGTACTAAAAGTCTGGGGATGATCTTTCGCGCCATTGAGCCGTTGAGCGAGTTGAGCTTCTTGGGCCGGTTGAGCTCGATGGTTCGTGCTCCGTATAAGGAGTTGAAGAGGACGTCGTCGGGCTCGTCGCCGGGCTGTTCTCGAGGTATTTCTGCTTTCGTGGACATCTGGTTTGGATGTAGGTAGTCAGCTTCTGGCGGACGATATGGAATAAGCTTGATGCGGCCCACCTTGGCTTGGCTCTGCAGAGCAGGATTCAGTATCTTGGCTTTCAGAGGCATTACGATCGGTCGTGCCCGCGAGAGCCTGCTCAGCGAAGCTGCACTTGCGCAAGATGGGAGTCGGAACATGGATGGTAGATGTCACCGCCTCATTTTATGATTTTGTATGTGGAGGTGGACTTTGTAAAGTTTATATTTGGGAGACCTCGGCGTTGATCCGCCGATGAGCTCCGCCATTGGCCGATGAGCTTACAATTTCATAGGATAGCCAACACATGAGTATCACCAAAGATTTCTAGAATAATATACAGATCTTCTATAGCATTACGGAAAATAGATAAATTTCATCAATGATGAACAGCACTGGGCACCCTCTTGACTAAATCGCTCTGGTGATCCCGCAATATCCCATCCAGTGCGCTCTTCTCGACAATGATCCGACCCATTTCCAGCAAGTCCTTCACATCTACATCATCCTCAGTCAAGACTCTGCCATCCTCTCCAGCGGCTTTCAGCGCTTGGAACAAGTTCTCTCGGAATGATCCTGCAACCAACAGGGACCTCCCATTCGGGTTTCCCCACTGATTGTCTTCGAAAACCTGCTTGATAAGTCGTGTCTGTGCATTCCCGATTTCCATCCCATCCTCCACAACTATCAGCTCGCCCTTCTTGTACCGATAACTCAAAGCAGTCCGCCATGCCAAATCGTACATCTTCCTGGGCAGCTTCGTCGAGAAGTCTCTGGGATGAGGACCAAACGCAACGCCTCCGCCTCGCAGGATGGGAGACTTCTTGTCACCCCGCCGAGCCTTTCCCGTGCCCTTTTGGGGCAATATCTTGCGGTTACTACCATGCACATCGCCTCGCCATTTCGTACTCGCCGTCCCTTGTCTCGTAGCATCCCCTTCATAGATTACTGCGCGGTGGAGTATATCTCGGCGCAGAGGTAGATTCAGGTGGTTTGCAGGGTAGTATTCGAAACGCATCGGTTCCATCGTCGGGAACTTGTAGATGGTTGTGAGAACTGGAGATGCTACGGGTGCTGATCCACGCGCCCCTTCATCCGTCGGAGATGTCAAGTGTCCATCTGCAAAGGACTGAAGTACACCGTGTCCTGGCAATCGAGTCTCTGTGGCCATCGAGCGCGAGAACCGAGGTGCGAGACATTCCTGAAGCTCTTGTTAGGTTGTGTCCATTAGACTGATGAGGATTGACTCACCGCCAGTGGGTCGCTCCAGACGACTGGACTGCACCAGGCCTGCTTCAATCTGTTCAAATAGCGGGCCGAGGCTCTAGATCCCATATTTGAGGGATGGCGGGCTGTCAAGTGAAGAAGTGTTGCGATTGGTGTAAAGGGTGTATAACTTGCGGCTCAAAGATCGGGAACGCATCCCTGCGCTATGAGCTTACATAAGCGAGAGAGTTCTTGAACTTCACAAGACGACCCACACTCTAAAGTTAGCACTTCAGCTATGTCAGTACCTCATAGTGTCTCCCGGCATACCTTTCGCTGTCTACGTCAGGTTGCAAGGCGTAATGGAATTCTGGTACAGCCTACGGCAAAGCGTGGCTTTGGATCAACAGCCACAAAGGAAGAGGAAGCTTCCCTCCAGTCTACACCATCCGCATCATCTCTAGATCCTGCTCTTGTGAGCACCCCCAAAGAGGAACGACAGTTGATGAGATCAGGCATACGGCCAATTGGCTCTAGGCGGCGCCGTGCTGCTCTACAAGGTTCTGCGAATCTACCTTTCGAACAACTCCCCTATCAATGTTTTCAAGAAGCGCGAAAGATCCTGGGCGCCGATCGGGAAGAAAAGCTGCAAAAGATCGAGGTAGAAAGAGCTAGGATAGCAAGGCTACAAGAGCAGGATCCTGCCGTTAGTGGGGGCGAGTTCAACAAGAACAGGAGACTCACAAACATGCGGAAATATCTGGAGGAGTTGAAGATCTTGGCCGACATCAATGATCCTGCCATAAAGAAGCGCTTTGAGGACGGAGAAGGTATGACGGCACTAAGTTTAGATTCTTATAACCAGTACTAAAGTCTTTTCTTGCCTCTTAGGAGATATGGATCGTCCCATATATCGCTATCTTGCGGATAAGCAATGGCGAGAGTACCGACGACCATTAGTCGTACAACGTATCACACAAATGAACGTTATACCTGACGTCCTTCCTTACATGGATCCAGTTGCAGGTGTCCATCTGGCGTTCGGGCGACGCAAAGTTCAGCCTGGAGAGTTCGTAGACTCGAGAGTCAGCGAGATTCCACCTAGATTGAATGTTCAGCTCTTCGACCGGGGTGAGAGGTTGGTCACGGTGGCAGTGATAGACTCGGACGTACCCAATCTGTCGACCGACGCTTTCGACTACAGATGTCACTACCTCGCCGTCAACATCCCTATATCGCCCACTTCTGTATCAATTCCGCTGTCCCAACTATCCAAAGACTCGCAAACCATACTACCGTGGTTACCTCCGCATGCTCAGAAAGGGAGCCCATATCATCGTCTTTCAGTGTTTGTTCTCCGCCAGCCCGAGAGCAAGACGTTCGATGTGCCGTCCTTGCGAGAGAAGGTGACGCAAGAAAACTTCAACCTACGAAGCTTCAACGACAAATACGGACTGAAACCCTTCGGTGTTCACATGTTCAGGACTATTTGGGACGAGGGGACGGCAGGCGTGATGAAGAGAGCAGGTATTGCGGGAGCTGATATAGAGTTTCAGAGGAAGAGAATCGAACCCCTACCATACAAGAAGAAGAACTCAGAGCGATACAGATGAAACCTAAGGCTAATTAGCATGACCGGCGTTCTATTTGCATTCGCTGTACTATATACTGTACTCTTTACGTTCGATGTATATGTTCTATTCGCCAATAGTAGACCCTAAGATACACTATGATCGAAATATCAACCAATGTCCGCTTCGACTTCTTGGAAACTATTCTCGATCCACTTCATCTGCCTTAGAGGCCAGACCTTTGCAACAACCTTCCCTTTGATCAAAGCTAACGGTAAAGGCCCGTATGTTCGAGAGTCTCTCGACCAGGGCACATTATCACCAATGATCCAACAGTGGCCTTCTGGAACCTTAAACCAAACCCATCAGCTTGAGCCCGCACCGCACCTATGGCCTGCGTACCTGTATCATGGAATCGGAAGCAGTTCCCGGCGTATCCCTTAACACGAAGTCTCCCGAGAGGCCAACAACCCGCTTGATCGCTCCAGTACCGGGAAACATAGGATGCTTGACAACAACCATGTCACCCACACGGACATCCTTCCCTCTCCTTGAAATTTTAGAGATGTAGACCCAATCGCCTCGCGGACCCAGCGTAGGCAGCATACTAGGGCCCCAGGTCATGCGCACTTCTCCGATGTACTCCGTGAACAGATGCACGAGGCAGGCTGCCTTGGCGCTGTTGATGACCAGCTTGGGGAGCGTTTGGGGTCCGAAGACTGGATTGGAATGAACGTCGCGAAATAGCCGCGCCAGGCGGCTTGCCTTGGAGGTCATCGGAGTGGCATTGCTTGTGCCTGATAATGCTGCTATCAGTGAGCCCAGGTTCAGCGAGAGCAGGTCGGTAGCGCTAGCAGTAGCGCACCGAGATGGTCCGTGCGTCGTGCGTCTAAGCTGGTGGAGAATCGTACGTAGAGCTGCCAGCTTTCAATGCGACGACAAGCTGAAGATGAGTCGGAGTCTTACAAGTTCAGCCTTGGCCCTCAATGAGGTTTTCCTCGGCCGCATCAACCCCGCACGGGCACCTTCCACCTGTTCCGTCCGACTCTCTGTTCTACGCGCCCGTTGCCCGCGACGGCCCATGTCAACCTTCATAGACTCAAGGTTCGTTTCGAGAACGCAGCCTCAGGGCGCGGTCCCGCAATCAAAGCCGACCGGCCCGCCCCGCGACTCGAACATCCGAGCGTTCACAATTCAAGTTGTGGGCGAGGACAACGCTCTTGAACCCCCCCAACCCTTGCGTCGAGTTCTTGAGTCCTTCGACCGGAAACTCTACACTCTCGTCCAAGTCTCGCCGCCGGAAGAGGGCAAAATCCCCGTCTGTCGGATCTTCGAGAAGAAAGCGCTTCGGGAGGCCGAGCGCGCGAAAGCGAAGGCGCAGAAGGATCCGGCGAGTCTGGTGAAGCAGTTGGCATTGAATTGGGCCATTGGGCCGAACGATTTGGGGCATCGGTTGAATAAGATGGTGGAATTTTTGGAGCAGGGGAAGCGGGTGGAGGTTATCTTGGAGGGGAAGAAGAGGGGCAGGAAGGCTGCGGAGGAGCAGGCGCTCGAGGTGCTGAGGCGGATAAGGTCGAGGGTGGACGAGCTCGATGGAGCGACGGAGTGGAAGGCGATGGTGGGCAAGGTGCCGGAACAGGTTACGCTGTATTTTGAGGGCAAAGCTAAGAAGTGACCGGTTGTCTGTCCTGGTTGGTACAAGAGCTCACAAGAACGAAAATGGACGAAGACGGGTGCACGAAGCACTCTTCAAGGGTACAAGGACACCCGTCGGTACTTGGGTTGGTAAGCGTCATGCCATACTTGAAAACAGATTGCCACAAGACTGTTGCACAGAGCATGCTGGACTTCAATCATCTCAAGTCTGTCGTCTCGATGGGACGAAATAGATCATCTATCTACACCTATATGCTCTAGGTTGGAGACTGGGAACGGTGGAAAGAGGCCGACGGGTACCAGTCATCCTCGTATAAATGTGAAGTTTCAACGCATGATAGAGCTACCTCACTGTCTCACTGCCTTGGTTCAAGAATGTTAGACGTCCAAGTAGGTATGAGTACCTGGTAGGAGCTCGGACAACTTCAAGCCCAAGCTACAGCCAACTTAAAGCGGCGGCACATGTGGCCCGCTAAAATAATTTATCGTGACACTTGACGACCATCAATACTAGCGCGAATTGTACGATTGGCGTTCTCTACTTCCGGTTCTCTTCTCTTTCTTCATTACCAACCTAGGTATTGTAGAGGTTCCTTATTAATCGCTCACAATGCCTACATTTGTACGGTCTGTGGCTCCTTTCTTGCGGACTGCTCGGGTTGCGCTCCACCAACAGCGAAATGTCAATCCTGTGCAGCAAGTGTTTGGGAGAGACCGAAATGGAACTCGAGGGCTTGCCACAGTCTTCGAACGGACAAAACCTCATGTCAATATCGGTAAGTTTTTTGGCTTGATATCGAAGCCTTGGCGCTGATAATTGAAGGTACCATTGGGCACGTCGACCATGGCAAGGTAGATAATAGCCTACAGCTGAGAATGCCGTTTCCTCGAGCTGACTCAACGGCTTAGACAACTCTGACTGCTGCGATAACGAAAAGGCAATCCGAGAAGGGCTTCGCACACTTTCTCGACTATGGCGCAATTGATAAGGCACCTGAAGAGCGCAAACGAGGTATCACCATCTCGACGGCACACATCGAATACCAAACAGAAGCACGGCATTACTCGCATGTCGACTGTCCCGGACACGCCGATTACATCAAGAACATGATCACTGGTGCATCGAATATGGATGGTGCGGTTATCGTTGTGGCGGCTTCGGACGGTCAGATGTGCGTTGAGTCCTGCAACAGTTGCAGCTCCCCATTTTCTTACAACTTACAGGCCTCAAACTCGCGAACACTTACTGCTCGCACGTCAGGTTGGCGTGAAGAAGATTGTTGTCTTCGTCAACAAAATCGATGCTATTGAAGACCAGGAGATGTTGGAGCTCGTAGAGATGGAGATGAGAGAGCTCCTTACGTCATACGGCTTCGAGGGAGATGACACTCCTATCATAATGGGCTCCGCCCTGTGTGCATTGGAAGGCAGACGGCCCGAGATTGGCGCAGAGAAGGTCGACGAGCTGCTCAAAGCGGTTGACGAATGGATCCCAACACCCCAGCGCGACACAGAGAAGCCATTCCTCATGTCAGTCGAGGATGTATTCTCTATCCCCGGACGCGGTACCGTGGTCTCGGGACGTGTTGAACGTGGTGTGTTGAAGAAGGATTCCGAGGTGGAATTACTCGGTAAGGTTGCACAACCTATCAAGACCAAGGTTACCGATATCGAAACATTCAAGAAGTCCTGCGACGAATCAAGAGCTGGCGACAACTCCGGCCTATTACTCCGGGGAGTAAAGAGAGAAGATGTGCACCGTGGAATGGTCGTTACGAAGCCAGGGAGTGCAAAAGCCCACAAGCAATTCATGGTGTCAATGTACGTCCTCACGAAGGAAGAAGGCGGTCGCCACACCGGATTCCAAAACAACTACCGACCGCAAATATTCATCCGGACAGCTGGTAGGTCATGACTTTTCGGTAAATTTGGAACTAAACGCTGATATTTCCACTAGACGAAGCAGCTGCGCTGCATTGGCCAGAAGGCACGGAGCACGCAGAATCGAAAATGGTAATGCCGGGCGACAACGTCGAGATGTTATGCGACATCGGTAACCCCGTTGCCCTAGAAAGCGGCCAACGGTTCAACATCCGAGAGGGCGGTAGGACCGTTGCTACCGGACTGGTCACACAGATCCTGAAGTAAAATTGGCATTTGACATTGATGGGGTCTGTTGTTGTATCTGTACAAAAGGGTAGCGCGTTCGGGCGAAAGCATCATCGATGGCGCTTCCTGTACTCTTATGTACTTTCACAATGTAGATCTCCACTACTTATTCTCCGACCGTCCTATTCTGACATATGAGACTGTGAGCTAGTAAAAGTATCCTGTTACTGCATCAAGGACGTTAATGGTTAGGGCAGGTACAGCTATTCTTAGAATGTTGGCTCCAAGGAGCACATAGCAAGAATTTGTAGAAAATAAACAGTAAAATCTGTCTAAATTCTCTCTTTTCTAATCATCATTTACAAAATTGATCTCACTGCCTTTCTCAACATCACTGTCATTATCATCACTATAACAAAACAAAAGACTCTTGCAAAGACTTCTTCTATAAAGAAGAAGTCTTCTGTAATGTAAAAATCAGTGTTTATATCAATATTCACATCAGTCTGTTCACTGAATCTTAATAATGATCTTATTAAGATTCTTAATCTCAATGTTGCTGTCAATAAAGATTCAATATCATTCATATAATATACTGTGTCTCATACAGTATATCTGAACAAAAAATTAATGAATGAGAACTTAAATATCTTTAAATTAAATAAAAAAGAAAAAAGCTTTATATAAAGAACTTAAGATCTTAAGCAGTCAGCAGTGATTAAGAAATACTGTAATGAGAGAAAATACTTTTATTATAGACATTAAATAAGAATTAAAATTAATTATTTAGTTATAAAGAAAAATGCTGTGATCATTGTGATTTTTAAAGACATAAATAATTAATAAAAAGTGAAGAATCTTGTTAAACTATGAAACAGTAATAAAAGAAAAGAAATAATAGTTATTATAAAAATTGATTGAGATAGAAAGACAGCAGAGAATATCATTACAGTAAGTAAGAAGTCAGTAAAGAAAAAAGTTATGAAGAAAAAAAATAAATTTAAATATTAAATATAAATTTATCTTTTTTTTTCATTGATTTTTAGTGTCTTTGCTAACAAATATCAAAGAACAGCTACTGTGATACATAAAAAGAATGCAGATCAATGTGTAAAGACTTTAAAGAACATTAATTATATATTAAATGTTATTGTTATTCATTATTAATGTAATGACAAAATATATTTTAACTATAATCATTACTGTCTTTCTCACAACAACATTTATAAGATTCTTAACTCTACAGTTATTTAAATGTGAGCAAAGACTGTTAATAAGAATGAAGCAATAATTTATGCATTATTTATTAATATAAAGATTATGTTAACTAATTAATTAAAGAAAAAAATCTTATTATTAATTATACTGTCTTCTCTCTTTCTTATATCATCAATATTTACAATATCTTCACTGTCTCATCTCATTCAAATTTACACTTTCTCATCAACATCAGCATCAGCATCAGAAATCTTTATCTTTACAGTTTCTTTCAGTAATATTAAGATTATATTAAAATTATTAACTTCATTAATTACAGCACTACAGCATTTTTCTTTTTCTTTACAGTCTCTGTAGTCTTTACAATCTTCACATTATATTTTATACATCTTAACTTAATATTTTTCTTCTTTATTTTCTTTTTAACTGCTTTCTCTACAGTTTATATTTTCACTGTTTTCTTCATTATCTTTATTATCTTTACTGTCTTCATTATCTTCATCATAAACTTCACAATCTTCATAAAAAATACATCTCATCACATCTCTGTTAACACTGTCTGCAGTATTACTTATTAACAGTTCACTTAACTTAAGTATTAATTCTAAAATATAACTGCAGAACTTCTTTGCTTAATTTAAGTGAAAACACTTTACTTTAAAAACATAATTAATGAATTATTGTGATATTCTTTTAAAAGAAATGTACAATTTACAAAGTATATAGTTAATTACTAAGCAGACATAAAGAAAGCTGAGCATTTTAATTAATTTTAAATGACAATTAAAGAAAGTTTTACATTCATATTAAAAGAAAAGAAAATATGTAATAATTACAGAGATTTATTTTATAAAGATTTATAATTTTAAAAAGAAGCAGAAAGCATTGTAAGTGTTAAAGACAATGAGAAATGATAATTAATTTATTATAATAATATATTTATATATAATTAATAAAGCTATTTCAAAAATATCTCTCTGAATTGTCTTTTGTCTTATACTTTTATACAGTCATATGAATAAATGCTGAAAATTTATTCTTAAATTTCTTCATTAATGTCTTATATCTTCATATTCATATATTTAGTTCAATAAACAACTTCTTGATAAAATTGTAATCTGATAAATAGAAAGAAAAAAATGCAAAAACAATATTAATCTTATAATATATAATTGTAAGCTTCTGTTACTGAGATTAGCAATAGTAATAGCAAGAATACTTATATTAATATGAAGATTTATCTTTAAACAATGTATTTTACAATTATTTATGCATAGAACACTGCATAACTTTAAAAATTGCTTATATAAAGATAAGATCTTCTCTTAAATAAAAGTATTAAACATTTTTTTGTTCACTTTCTTCTCATAGATCTTTTAAGCAATATAATCATCAATTATATATATTGAAAGAATGCTGTAATACTTTTCTTTTTAAAAGAACTTCTTTATGACTACTTACTTTTTCATAACAGCTCAGTCAAACTTTCTGTCTGTAATATGAAGATTGACAACACTTTTATCAATAAAGATTAATTAATTAGCATGTTAACTACTTAGCTGCATCATTCAGTTATTATAAGTCTTTTAAGAATATTTAATAACTTATTTTTAATATTAAAAATCATTTTCTTAATAACAGTAACAATAACAAGAAAATACTTATCTGCTTTTTTAATTAATTAATTTATTTAATGATAAGATTGACAATATTAATGTTAATTTAAATTTTATATTTATATTAAATATATTTCTACATCTCATTCAGATATGCTGTAAATCAATTTTTAAGAAAATTAAATACTTTTTATATTAATTATTAATAAATTAAATTTCTCTCTCTAAATTGAGATCTATCTCTGTCATAATAACTATAAATAATCTTAATGTTCTTAATTTAAATAATTTAAATACAGTGACTGACTCTCAATTTTATAAATTTCTTTACATTTTCTCAATATACTTTCAACTATATTCTATGATCTCTGCTATGATCTTAAATGACATTTCACACTTTAAATTTATTTATATATTATCTTTGATGTTGTAATTGAGACTATAAGAATGTTTTATAGTGACAGTGATGATGATGATGATGATGTTGAGAAAGACAGTGAGATTGATTTTGTAAATGATGATTAGAGAGAAGAAAATTTAAACAGATTTTACTGTTTATTTTCTACAAATTCTTGCTATGTGCTCCTTGGAGTCAACATTCTAAGAATAGCTGTATTTAAGTGGTTGTATCTGACCGCATATAGAGGCGATATTGATGGTATTATAAAGTAGCCTTGTGTCATTTACAAATAAGGTCTTGACAAGTACTAAAGGCATTCGCAGGCCGAGTGGAACAATCAGAAGAGTGGGAGTAGAGGTCAGACAGGCAAGGGTCAAGAGATGCGAAGGCCAATACGGTCTTCAACGGATAGGATCGATTCCATTCCCAGTGCTCACAGGCCTGCGCAACGGATAAACTGGAAGCCAACGAGTCATCAGATGCGAGACGAGCACAAACTCTTCGCCCCAGGACCCAATTCCTACGAAGGACTCATGGTTGAGTTTGAATGTTCTTGAATTTGGCCCCATCGAAAGCGAGCCTAGCCCTCTATCACGCCCTAGTTCAACACAGCAACCCTTCTCTGCCTCCCCACAACCCCCAGTATCCCTCCTGGCGCGTTCATCGGTGCTGTGTCACGAAGACAGATTAGCCACCTCCTCAACCCGGCACCCAGGTACCGAAAATCCCCCCCTCAATACGATGGAAACCGTGACTCTACCTTTGTGAATCCAATATCCTGAGCCTTCTCCCTGAAGCATTGACGGCAGATGTTGAGGCCGTACTTGCGGATGAGACCGGCCCGATGGGTGCAGACGCGGCTATTGAAGAGAACGTATATCAGCTTCCAGCTCCCCAGCTTCACCGAAGGATTTGATCGCAGATTTGGTGACTGTGAAGGAAAGCCGTACCAAGATCGGCTGCCCTTGCCGTATGTTCGTGGACGGGAGAACCAGACGGTTTCGTGAGACATGATTGCGGTTGAAGAATAGAGACTTGTCTTTTCTGTAAGTTTCAGCGCCCACAAATTGTTTAACACTTGTCTCTGGTGGAATACCTTCACGTGGACAATCGGTGCGGGCGAAAAGGAATAATCTGTCGTGGTCGTATTGCGGTCCAGAATTCGGGATTGTGTGCCAAGACTTCGTGTATCGGACGCCAGGCTAAGCGAAACACTAGCGCCAGCATGGACTTGAGCGGATGTTTAAGACCTAAGGTGCAGATCAATAACAACATCATCGGTGTACAAGATCCAATTCTGCATTCCTCCATAAGGTTACAGCTAGAGTTCAATCATGGTACGTTCACACTATAAGTATCGAAACATCTATATCTGACGTACAAGATAGTCGAAAGACTCGTCCCGTACCTATATCCACCTTAACCAACCTCGCGTTGCGGACCTCTTCGAGGTATGCATCAGTACCTCCTCCGCATCCTTCATCCCATTCCCGAGTACCGATAGCGCTTACGAAAGTGTTTCCTGGCCTTTGCTGAGCTTTTAACAGGACTTTACTCGCACTCCTCTCCCACTCGAAGAGATCTACGTCCCCCCGCACCACCAGCCCATCAACCCAGAAGACGAGGACGACGTGGTACCAGACCAACATGCCGCATTCGGCATCCAGCGTGCCACTCAGGCGAAAAGAGAGCCGGCGTGGAAAGACCTGGGACTGGACGAACTGGTGAAGCAGGGGCCGAATGGGGACGGCATCTCGCAAGGGAGCCTGGGCGGAGTGAAGCTTGGAACTGGTAGAAGAGCAGTTGAGGGTGTCAGTAGGATGCCGCGTTGATGCTGGGGAGCTTTACGGCATCTATGCTTCCGGAAACAGACCGAATAACTAGCGTGGCTAGTTGTGGCAGACTTGAAATATCGACAACTGCAGAACCTAAGAACGCAAGACCCTAAGCCATCACCACGGCTGAGATAACCACCACGCCCCAACCGATACTCAAACGCCGTCCATCAAAACTACCGCTAGCAATACTCATATCTTGATTATATCCACTCTGGTCCTCTCGAACATTTGATGCCCCACCGTCTTCCCCTCCGCTCGCTCCTCATCCGTCACTTTCCTCGGGTACACACTCATCTGAGTATATGTTCCTGCGCCCTTTCGTTTGGACAGTGTCCCTGGGTTGACGATGAGCACGCTTTCGACGACCTTTGGTTATTCGTCAGCCAGCGCCATGGCAATCATGGAAAATGATTATACCTTTGCAAATGGCGGCAACGAGCTCGGCAGAATCAGCACATCAGGTCTCACATTCAACCAATCGCCCAGTTTCAGATAGCTTGTGTCCAGTGTTGCCCCCGTCGCCAAGCCATTCATTGCCCCTGATTTTGGCATATGTTCCCTGGCGACAGGTGGGAACAACGGATAGAAGTGTCTCTGTTCGATCAAATACTTTGACAGCCTTGCTAGTAAGTTGCCTGCGGTCGGCTTTCCACCGACCACCTCTTCTCGGCGAAGTTCATATAGAATATCTTGCGAGGATATCCCGACAACGACCTCGTTCAAAGAAAGCATGACAGGATTTGTCACGAACTTTGCTTGCTTTGGCAGTCCAAGCTCCTTCTTTGGAACAGCTTCCTGCGGCCAAGACACGTGCTTGCTGATGGCATCGCGGACGGAAGGGATGAGGATGATGGTTATGCCGGGGACTTGCTGCGCGAGACGCCGTAGAGGAGTGCCAATGAGGATTCGAAACACATCGTTGAGCGTGGCTTTGTCTGGCTCGTATGTCGCATCTTCAGGTAGCCCGAAGTCACCGGATGCCAGCAGGGGATGCTCGAGATCAAGAAACGGTCCGGTAAGGATCAGAGCATCGGCGTAAGCTGAGCTCGCCTTCTCACAAATAGCCTGCAGCGGTTCGAAAGCAAGGCTGTCATCGGTTGTGTATGGACCAGATGCCACCAAATAGTTTAATGATGTGCCTTCGCTGGACCCGTCAGTGTCGACACCGAGACGAGCATTCAACTCATCCAAAGTCCCCGGCAACGACGCGGCAGGCGGCAGCAGTGGCACACTGAGTATTTCTTTGACCGAGAAGTACTCCCCGGACGCATTGACGCCACGGAGAGCGACGATCTTGCCTGGAAAGAGATCATACGAAAGTACTGGGTCGAGCTTAAGAGGCACACGTAGTCCTGCACCCATTCTCCGTGAAATTTCGAGCACGATCGAGGCCGAGTTGAGCTTCCCTTCAAGCATATCCGAGGCAATCCTGCCTACGGCCACGATCTCGTTGGTACTTTGACTTGCCGCGTTGCCAAACGCCGAGTCCTCAAGTCCATGGTGTGCTTGCACTAGGTTCATAAACTCATCTATCCGGTCGTCTAGAACCTCCGAGGCCTCTGACAGATGCATTGCCATTGGCTTATACGAGAACTTCTTTAGGTCGCTATTTGCGATCAACTTTATCCGAGGCTCAGATGAAGGTGCGAGAGGAGGTTTGTGACTCGGTAGATGGTCGTTGAGTGTCTCAATTGCCTGCCCAGCATTTGGACGGTTCGCGAATGATATTGCTCTGAGCCACATTAGCCATAAGCCACCCAACTCGAGAACGCAAGGACTAACTGCAATCCATTGGACACTTCGGTCGCACCAACTTTTGCGATCTTAGACCCGCCAGGGGATGTGTCAGACGCCGCTTTACTGGCTTTGGAGGTCGCTGGTGTATCGAAATCTGCCTTTCGTTTGACCGTGCTTCCCTTATACCCGTTCGTCGCAGTAGGTCTCGGGGTTTTTGGTACAAGATTATCAAACCTCCATGTCCTGTCAGCAATGAAACAGCATCTCACTGAATCTCACGCCTCCTTACATCCCGAAAACATCTTCATTCCCGCCCGTAATCCGCGAAGCCGCATGGCCAGCGTTTCTCTTATCGGTATTTCGTACGTGGACCTTCCCTCGAGTTTCCCTTTCCAAGCTCTCCTGCACATCCGTTTTGAATGCCCTCACGGTGCTTAGGTCAAGCTTCGTCTCCTCCGAACCCATTTTGATACTGTAAGACTCCCATTTGAAGAATAGTTCTTGTGGTGAGATTCCATGAAGTCGTAGGATAGACTGTAACTCTCCTAAGATGTCTGGCGACAACTCTGTCGTTGGAGGAGGCGCAAAGAACTTGTTAAGTTCCTCAGTTGTGTCGTCCATTTTCACTATCAAAGGCGGTGATATCGAGGTTTGGAGTGTTTTGCTTGGTCGAGTTCATTCAACGATGGAGGAAGACGCGAGGACGCGCTGACGCGCTAAAGGTTCGCGTCTTGGCTAAATTACAGTGCCTTCGGAGATATCCAACATCCGAGCTCCGCGCCTCTTCTTGGAGTTGGGCTTACTACTGATAACATTTACGACAGCCTCCAATGTAAATAATATCCCTAAATTGTTCTTTTTCAGTCCTCGTGATTAGATTCCGGCGCGTTCTCATTGACCTCCTACATCACTTATCAGTCAGTCTTCTGCAACTGCATATAAACGCAGGATCTTTCACCGCTACACTTGACCAACTGTTTTTCCACAGCACAACAGCGATCCTAACACTTGAAGAACGTTCGCACACCACCTACCAAGAGCCTCAGGGCGATATTAGACTTCAACCCCACGATCAATTAGCGCCACGATGAATGGGGGAAGCTCAGCCTCAGGACCTATCAGGACGCCTTTCATAGAACCCCTTGCGATCTCAAAACCGGCACCTCCACCCGTGCTTACTCCTGAGGCACAAGCCAAATACAACTCCCTCTTCCAGACCGTCTCCACATGGACGGAAATACCCACCACCTCCGCCGCCAACAGCCCTAAAGCACCCATAACAGACGACGAGCGCATGTGGCTCACCCGTGAATGCCTCCTCCGGTACCTGCGCGCAACAAAATGGAATCCTGTAGAGGCGCCCAAACGGCTGCTCGGCACGCTGATATGGCGCCGCGAGTACGGCCTCGCGACCCACACAGCGAGCTTTATCTCTCCGGAGAACGAGACAGGCAAGCAAATCATCCTGGGCTACGATGTGGCGGCGAGACCCTGTTTATACCTCAACCCGGCGAAGCAGAACACGAAGAAGAGCGAACAGCAGATCCAGCATCTGGTCTTCATGCTCGAGCGGGTGGTAGATCTGATGGTGCCGGGGCAAGAGACGCTGAGTCTGCTGGTGAACTTCAAGGAGAGTAGCGCTGGGAACAATCCGAGCGTCGGGCAGGGGAGGCAGGTGTTGAGTATCCTGCAGACACACTATCCGGAGCGATTAGGGAGGGCGTTGGTCATCAACGGTTACTACTCCCTGCCCCGTCACATCAAGCCGAGGAGGAGCGGGGCTAACACAAGCGTACAGTTCCTTGGGCGGTATGGGGCTTCTTTAAGCTCATCACGCCCTTCATCGACCCCCTCACGCGCGAGAAGCTGAAGTTCAACGAAGACCTCCGCCAACACGTCCCACCGGCCCAACTGATGACGGCGTATGGCGGCGAGGTGGATTTCCATTACGATCACGCTACGTATTGGCCGGCGATGAATAACATCGCGGACGAGCGAAAAGCAGCTTATCGAGAGAGGTGGGTCAGAGGGGGGAAGAGGATCGGCGAATTGGAAGCCTATCTCAAGGGAGGAAACGAGAAGTGCCTTGCTGAGATCGAGGGCGTCACTATTGCACCTTCCCAGCCCCAGGTCAATGGCCACGTTTCTAACCAGATGAACGGCGCTCTTCCAGCAGGTCATTTCGAAGAGTCGGCGCTGAGGGTCGAGCAGTAACTTAGGGCATGAAAAGTGGCGTTGGCAGATGCGTGAGGCGTTCCCGTGTGCTATACCCTATACGTTCGACTTTGATAGTGTCGTCGTTCAGCATCTCGGATAGAAGGGGATAATAGTCAACTAACTCTACGCCATCTTGGATGATCAGAATCTACGTTGTCAATTCAGCTTTCATACCTTGCCGTTCTCTCTGCGCTTGCACACCCGGTTATTACAGTGCTCTAACGCGAAAGTAAACTAAGACTCGGCGAAGGGCTCATGTTCGCTCTACTAGAGATAGGGCAACCCCATCTCCCTCCCCCATCCTACGCCATCTCACCGTCCCCTCTCCTTTTCCCTCCCCCCATCGAGACAAACGACAAAATCATTGACTCCGTAACATAGTCATCTCAGCTCCCCACTCGGACTACACCTCAACGCGTCCTTCGCCTCCACGATTGGCGCCCTCGCTCGTCTGCTGCGTCCATCTAGGCAGCGGTGTCCTTACGGAACGAGGCTTCACGGAGGGGGCCTCGGTCTTATTTTCGCGGAATTTGTGGTTCCCTAGCCTACATATACGGCTGGCGCCCGGGGGGGTGAAAGGGGCTTTGTCAGTGGAGCGATGGACGGAATGGGTTTTGCGTGTATGTGCCTGCACCGGTACGGTGATGGCTAGGCTGTGAGGTGGATGACGTTGCGGCGGGGCAAAGAAGCTGCGTCTGGTGTTTCTTTCTGGTGTAGGTCGTCAATGATTTGCAAACATCCGATCCTGGAGTACTTCAGTATATCGTGAACCTCAAAATGAGCATTATCCTTAAGGCAAGCTTTCGGCGTCATAGGGAGGTCGCCGTAACAGTCTGTGGATAACGGTCATTTGCATTTGACAAACATAGGCATACACATAGGGCGGAGGAGTACCTCATACACCCATTGTCTTGCTAACGTGCCACAACAGCATTCAGGACGACCTGAAATCATGTATACCATGACCTGCTCTCAACCTATAGATTTCGGGAACGTGAAGCATGTACCCCGCAGCCCAGTCACCATCTCCAGTAATTTAGCTACTCTCAGAAACGACTTAGAACACGGACCAAGCCGAACCGACACAGCGATCTACAGCCGACTCACGCCCCGCCCAAAACCCGCCGTTTCTTCTCGATGGACAGCACGGTATTGACATTCTCGAACCTCAAGGGTGCGCCCTTCCTCGACGCCAACAACTGCGCTGTCTTCAACACATTCTTGATCTGGCGGCCATTCATCGGGTATTCGGCGAGGCGGTCGAGATCGGCGTCGCTGAACTCGTGGGCCTGCGTGGAGATGTTGAGGAAGTTGGACCAGACGTGGCGGCGGGAGGGCGCGGTGAGTTCGGCGTACTCCATAGAGATGTGAATGCGAGATTGGAAGGCCGGGTCGATGTGTTCCACGCGGTTGGTCGTGAGGAAAAGTATTCCTTCATAGTACTCGAGGATCCTCAGAAAGACTGTGATGGAGAGAAAACGTTTAGTGAAAATCAGGCATTTGGTGCAGGGTTCGTAAAAGGATACAATTCTGAGGTAGCTTGAGAGTTCGTTGCTTGAGGGATTATCTGTGCTGGGGTACTAGGAGAGTTCTGTCAGGATCAAGCGCTGCACGTCAGGACTTACTTGACACCAATTTGTTTCGCTCCAAGTCGTGGGTGCTACGTTGTTCCAAGAACACATCTGCCTCGTCAAGTAGTAGTACGGCATTCCACTTGGCGCTCATCTCCATGATGTTGGCCAGCGCTGATTCGACGCCCGCAGGCTGAATGCCGAGATCACCTGCACTCATCATATAGAGCGGAACGCGCATCGTCTCAGCCACTACAGCCTTATGATCAGCGATTTGCCTTCCACGCAATGAATGGTGGATATCTCTAGTCTTTCAGAAGGAAATATACCTGATTCCGCGGTCAAAGTTTTGCCAACGCCGGGCGGGCCTGATAACAAGATGATTATGCCCTTCCCTATGCGAGCTTCAGTCACAGTGACGATCGTTTGTACTGCTTTGAGAGAGGAACAGACCTTTTCCTTGAATAACATCGTCAAAGGCCCCCTTGTACTTGGCTTGACTCTCCGCAAACGCCAGTACTAGTTCCTTCTGGTCCGCAGGAAGGACGAGGCTCTGGAAAGCGCTCTCGTTCCATTCAATCTCTTTGACCGATCCAATGAAGAAGCTCACTAGTGAACAGTCAGTTGCGGATATATTCAAAGAGCTAAGACTGAATGAAAGATGACTCACGCCACTTCTTAGTCTTCAAGGCGTAGCCTCTAACCGAGTTACTCGCTATCAAAAGTTCGTTCTCTGTAAGAGCAGCGCGTTGTCGTTCAGTACCGAGCTGGAGCTTGCCAGGCTCGTCGTCGGACATGTAGTCGTCTACAGATGAGTCGTCTGAGCCTGAGTCGTTCTTACCTAGAGGAGAAAGCGAGATGCTGCGATTTGGATTGAACCGGTTATAAGCATACGTGTCGATGATGATGCGGCTATCGACCTGTCGACTGATTGTTAGCAGGGGAGTATGAAACAGCTCAGGGAGGTCGCCTTACGGTATATTTGATAGGGCCGAATACTCCGTCTCCAATTGCAACACCAGTATAGTTCTTGTAATGATAGCCGTGCAATTCTTCGAACACTCTTCCTCTCGCAATCAATCGTTCTTTGAGCTTAGCCTCGTCCGAGTGGTACTTCAACGGATACACGCCGAGCTGGGAGATTGGCAAAGTACCGCTGAATTTGTATATATTCAAGGTGGTCCTGTTCCGACCGAAGTTCTCGCCGTCCCAGTCTACCTCATCAGCGTACAAACTATAAGCTTTGCCGCACCTAGTATCTCGATGGTCTGCACTCTGTAGTTGGAGTGCAGATTCTGCGGAATCTTGAATAGTAAACACATAGTCGCCTGGCTCGAATATTGTCCACACATGCTCGAATGTGCATACGCCATGAGAGACGAGATCATTCTTGACTTTGATAGTGTCCTTAAGCTCGGTCTCAAGCGTGTTGAACAACAGCTCGACGTGTTCTTTAGTCTCTACATCGCTCGTGGCTTCCTTAGCCTCGACAAGACGCTCCCAGCGGTGAACGAAGGGCTGGAAGGGAGCGTCGAAGGTCAACCGGTCAAGCCCGGTGGTGATACCGGGATATCCATGTAGGACGGTTTCCAAAACGGCTTTCAAGAGCGGGCTTTGGACCACAATGGAGTCGATTTCCTGCTTCTTGCGACTATCGAAGCTTTTCTTGTTCCGAACAAGGAGTGCATAACGAGCTGTCTCTGCGTTTTCCGCTGCCTCTTCCCAGTCTTCAGGGTACTTATCAACCCATGTGTATCGACCTCTTCGATCCTCTTCACCTTGGTAGAGGTTCTTGATGTCACATCGCATCCCTGATTTAGTGGTTGAAGAGGAAACCTCGATGCCGTTTGCAGGAGTTGTTCCATTGGCGAGATCTTCTTTCTCCGCCTTGCTGCTTGTTGAGTTCTCAAGAGTGACCATTGTAATGATTGAAGGATATGTGTCAACCGAAGTATTGAAATTAACTCAGAATAGGGTCGATTTTGGTAATAGATGGTTCAGGGCAACGCGTGAGAAGGATAGAATGATAACTCAGTCTGGATCTGAGGCACTTTATATACATTCGTCTCGATCCATTCGATCACTCATGGCGGAGTCATTTTTAGGCTGCACAGCCAAGCCCCACTGTTGCCTGTTTGATGCAAGGTTTGGTAGGTTGTGACTTCCGATGCATGAGCCATAACGCCAACTAGTTTAAGAATGCGGCACAGGGGCGACCCCCAGTATCGGACTTCATCAGATTGAGATGTATATGTTGTGCTCTCCCGAAGTATATTGTTCCGCATTGGCTGCCTTGTTGAAAGCGGCATGTTGGGGTGACTCAGCGGGCCGCGTTCGGGGTACTTCCGCGGCGATAAATCCATCTTCCCCAGTCACACTCATGCATTTGTCGGGCATCGTAGGACAAGGCTACCTTGAAAGCCGTATCAGAGAAGCCTGGGACGATCTGGATTTCTCATTGATATTTTAGGTAGCGATCATCCACAGCACCACTGTCTTACGTAAGTATTGTTCAGGAATACATCGCGGAGAGCGAAGCGACGACTACTTACTGCCATCACACTTCATAGCGAGACTTAATCTTTCGACCAGGCACTGAGATGGACTTCCGGTAGACAGTAGAACGAGCTCACCACCACGGACTCAGCCCATGTTCTCAACCCAGTCACATGTTCAGAATTGGTTGTCAATGTCCATGCTCGTCAGTCTCAGCTCGCCGAAGTCCGCCCTTTTGCTCTTCAGTTCAAGCCTAATATCAACTGTTGGTACTGATGCGATGTACGACCGGTACAGAGCTTGGTGGCAGCGACCCGTACTCGGTTATAACCATCTTGATATACTCCGCAGGCGTAACGTCATACATGATATTCAAAAGCTGCAGGTTCGCGGCGTCTTGCCACTTGGATATCGGTGATGGCGGTGTGGTGGAGGGTATGAGCTCGTCTGGAGGCGCCACCTCGTTTGTGACAATGCTATCCAAAGCCACCTTATCCGTAAACTTGATACTTTCGCAGCATACAATAACGGGCACCTCCGTTTCGCTTGCCATCATGGCCACAATGGCGGTACCCACCCGTGAGTACAAGCAGCCGTTGCTCATCATGGCGTGAGCTCCGAGGAAGACCTTCGTGGCGTCCTTGATCGCATGACTTATGGCGTGTGTCAACGAGTATTGCACCTCCAGTCCGAGTTCGGCCAAAGCCCTTGCTAGATTCTTCCCTTCAAAAAGAGGCCTTGAGTCAATGACGATGACTCTGAACTTGGTGCCTCGCTTGTGCGCCTCCACAAGGGTCTGTTGAACGATGCTGCTCTTTGCGAATGTTAGAATCACATCACCATCGTGAATCTTCTTCGCTGCGCTGCTTGCTATGACCTGATCTGCCACGGTGATTCGCTCTCTAATGAAAATATCGATCCCCTCACAAAGCTCTGCTTTGGCTTTTGCTTCGGGAGTGTCTGGATCAACTTTGCTGATCTCAAGCTTCAGCCATCTGATGGCATTTCCCATAGATACCGAGAGAGGTCGACACGATACTAGGTAATCTATCTGTGGCGATAGATGTGATGTAAGGTGTCGAGTCAGGGAGTTTTGCGGAGGCGTAGTGTAGGATTCGATAACCTAGAGAGGGCTTAGTAACCAGGACGAGATTGCCGATACTGTCTACGTACTCTCTTGAACACCAATAGCGTAGCTATGCAGCGAGCATTGCTTCCACAGACGACATAGTTGCTCATCTGCAGGCCCAGGGCAAGTACTGCGGGATGTACATCTTTTCCTACCCCTGCTAAGGTGGTCCTTCTCGGCTGCCCATAGAGATGACTGAACAAAGCAACTTTTTTGCTCGCTTTCGGCGTTTCCACTCGGATCGGCGCAGCTTGAGGGTGTTGGGGTCGTAAGGGTAATGCTTTTTGAGCGGGTGCACTCATGGATGCCGTGCGTTTGTGCTGGCCCTTTGAGCTAGGCGTGGGTGCTGCCGACGGAGCATTGATGACTCCTCTGGACGTGTCTTGCGCATTGTTCGCCGTGACTGCCGACATTATTTGTTCCGGTATATTGCCCTTTACGGGTGGGATTTTCTCCTGCTTTACTTGAGCCCGCCTCGCCGCTTTCTCGGCCTTTGCTTTTTTCTTGATCTCCGCACCGGAGAGTATTTCTTCCTTGGTCTCGATTACCATTTTTTTCACATCGTTTGAAGCAGTTGTGGCCTCTGCTTGGCCATTGACCTTACTGGTCGCAAGAGGCTTTGTAGCAGGCTCCATCGTGGACGACTTTCCTGTAGCAGGTGGAACATCAGAAGTCATCTGTAGATCGCTCTGGCCAGTCTCCGAGGGAGCCATGATCGTTTCGATCAAATAGACCAAAAAGGAGCGTATGGGGTGAGCTTAAGGTCTTTTTGTGGAAATGATATCTGACTCAAAAGTCAATCGATGTGTGTTTACCCTTCGCTTACATAAGCAAACATATAGATTCAAGCGCTATACTACTGTACTCGTAGAATCCGCTTCTATGAGTTACTGATAGTGTATTAAGCCAGATAGAGAGTTCATGTGTCCCAGATCTGGGGTTGGAAACATACTCTGCTAGAACCGTTCTCTTTCAACTCGCAAAGTCTCGCAGTCACAAGATCTCGAGTTTGCGGGAGTAAAGTTAGGGAAGATAGCCGCTGCTGGACCGAATGGAGCGATAGAAGCACCATAGAAAACGATCCTCTCAATGACTCTACTCAACAATATAAGGTAGTCTGCGATAATGATTAAACGGTCCAGGAGCAGAGAGGCGATCATCTGAGACTGGACAGCGCAAGTAAATTGCAATCATGGGCTTGAAAAACGTACATAAACAGGTCCAGCTAAATCTAGACAAGGACATATAAGTCTTTCTTGCCGATATCTAGTTGATGTACTCATTAGATTCTCAGTCAGTACCTACGCGAACAAGTGCCTATCTGTAGCCCTAAGGTGGTGAAGTCATGAGGCCGGTAGTAAGTGCGTGATAGTAGCAGCAGCGATGACGGCTCAAGCACCGTCAACGCGACGCAAACAGATCGGCAGTCCGCTCATTGCGGAAATTCGGTAGGACTTTCCGCAGGTATCCCTTATTGTTCCCTTGCACCTCCGATAAACTCGACAGGAGGGGTACGCAGCAGCTTGTATAGCCGACTAGCTACCTAGGACCTTCCGACCTGACTAGCCACTTCAATAGAGAGGACAGAGTCGAAAGGCGACCGCTTCGATTGCAAAGTTGTCCGCTAATACACAAACGATTGATTAACACAAAAACGCACTAAGCTTCCGCTCAAAGCTTTGTACAGCTTCTGCGTCCACAGGTCCAGAGCCGTAGCAACTGCCAAATCCCCGTGGACGCCACAGACCCGCCACCTTATACCTAGGTCCGTAGTTGATCTCGACAGCTAGAGTGTCCGATATCCCACCCCTTCGTACCGCAACAGCCTATGATGTGCTCGCAAGGATACCGCCCCCCTCCGCCTTATCCCCCTCCGCGATCCCTTCTCGCTCTGCTCTCCTCGCCCTCTTCTCCAGCAATCGATTTCTGCGGTCGGAGAGGATCTTCATCTGTCTATTTTCCACCCCCGTCAACCAGTACCCGAAACTCCCCCCCGCAGCCATAAAGATCGGGTATGCCCAGAGCGATTCTTTATTGAAGAAGGGTCGCATCTCAATTCCGAGTTGCCAGAACCGTACTGCAAGGCCTGCCAAGTCGCACAAAGACCGGTTAGTAGGCGATCTAATGAAAGCAAGATTCGGGTTGACGTACCGAAACCGGTCCAAAAAAGAATCTTGTGAACCATTGTGTGAACTCGTATCTGTCGTGATACTGGACTATTGATGAGAGTCCAAACAGAGGGCCAGCGCGTCTTTTCAAAGCAATTGTGTAGCTGATGGTAGATGTGTGATTGTTGCTGCTCGCAACTAAGCAAATGCGATGCCGTGTGGTCAGTCGAAGGTTCGGTCCGACGGCAACTGCCGCCAGTAGCTCCTTCTCCGGTTCACCTGAACTTAACTGGTACTTTCGTGATATCAAAAAGCTATCATGGCTTCGGTCAACAATGTTTCGCATAAACGTTCTTTGGACGACTTGACTGGCATGCAGCGGAAGAGGTTCAAAACATCAGAGCTTCCACTGACTTCAGGTCAACGGTCATCAATTGACGCGCTCCTACACACCTTCAAGAAGAAGGGCGAGTTCGATGTATTGAGGAAGAAAGTCTGGGCGAACTTCAACGATCATGTACGTCTCTATTGTTCCTTGCTCAAAGCATCTAGTAATTGATGTACAACTTTTACGGCGACGTACCTGACACACCTCTAGCAAGCCAAGACAGCATTCACGGACTCCCTTATAGAACTTGCCGAATCCGAAATCGAGCGCGAACCCTCTCTGCTATCTCGAGACCGCGGCAAAGCAGCCACATTAATCGAAGGCGCGGTTGATCGCAGCAACATCTACAAAACAGTCGAAGCCAACATCGATCAGCTTATTGCCCAACATGTCGATCATCTGGAACGAGCTGTCAGGGACATTCGACGGCATGAAGTTGGTGACGAGGCGGCAGCGGAGGAGGAGAGAAGAGGAAACAAGACGGAGGAGGACTATGAACGTGAAGCCGAATTGAGGAGGCAGGCCAGGGAGAGGCTTAGAGAGGAGGAACTAGTCGCTCAGCGGCAGGTTGAGGAGGAAAAGGCAAGGATCAAGGCAGAGGAGAGAAGGAGGAAGAGAGAGCTTGAGCGACAAAAGGAAGAGGAGGAGAGGGAGAAGGAGAAGGAGCGCGAAGAACGCCGTAGGTTACAGCGCGAGAAGGAGTTGGAGGAAGAGAGACTCTTAGAAGAGAAACGGCAGCGCGAGCATGAGGAGCGCCGCGAACGGCGGCGACGTGAAGAGCGGGAGAGAGAACGGGAGAGGGAACGTGAGAGAGAGCGTGAGAGAGAAACTCAAAGGGAGATAGAGAAGGCGCGAGTCCGTGAGAGGCAATACGATAGAGACAGATACAGGGACAGAGAAGACTGGAACAGCCCGAGGGTCGGAGACGCCACATCCCGAAGAAACGAAGTTGTCAGACCCAAGCGAGAGATAACGGCTACTCCTGTACCCGAGGTTGATGAAAAAGCTCTCGAGGAAGCTGCCTTAGAGTTGCTTCTGAAGGAAGGTCAAGAGCTTGCAGCCAAATCGCGGCCAAGACCAGATCTCGAACGGTCCGAATCCTTAGAACCGCCACCCCGCAAAAGTCAACTGTCAAAGTCCAGGGTCGGTGACGTCTCCCCTCGAAAATCCATCGCAGACCAGAAATCACCCATGAAAAGCGACATACACGACGAGAAGTCCGAAAGGACAGATCGAAGACTCGAGCACTCACCAGCAGAAGATACTCGGCCCCACAACCTTGACCGTCGAAGCCCACATCTCAACCCAACGACCTCAAATCATCGTCACGACCCGAAAGAAAACCATAGACCTCCCACCCACCGCAACAACAACCATCACAGCCGAAGCCGGTCCCGCTCCCGAACCGGCTACCCCACCCGACGACACTCCCTCAACCGGAACCAATCTGCGTCCACCTCCCGTCCCCACGACAGGGACCGTCCACAACACAACCAACGCTCCAACGGCCCCAGGCTGCACAATCGCAGCCGCAGCCGCAGCCCCTCCTACACCCCTCCGCCCCGCCGCCGAGACCAGAAAAGACACCGCTCCCGCTCCGGCTCTTTGGCGCCTGGGCCCGCCCTAGTGCGGGGCAGCAGACGGACAGCGGGCCGTAGCAGATCCACCACGCCACCACCGCCGCTAAGGAAATCTTATACGAATGCGCACACGTATACGCGCACGGAGCGGTCGAGGACACCTCCCGGACGCCATAATCGCAATGGTAGCGGCCATAGACGCGAGAGGGAGAGGGAGAAGGAGAGGGACAGGGAGGCGAGGAGTAAGAGCCCGGTGGAGATCGATCGTTATGTTCCTGGCCAAGGCAATGGGCATGGTGGTGCTGGTGCTGGTGTTGGGAGGGGAAGGGATGGTGATCGGGATAGGGATAGGGATCGGGATCAGGACAGGGACCGGGACAGGGATAGGGATAGAGACAGGGACAGAGACAGAGATAGGGACAGAGACAGAGACAGAAACAGAGACGGGGACAGGAACAGAGAAAGAGACAGAGACAGGGAGAAAGATCGCGAAGAAAGACACCATTACGTCAACATCGACCGCTACATTCCTGGCGGCGGCGGCGGAGGAGGAAGCGGTAGTGCTGGCGGTGGAGAAGTGGACGAAGGCAGGGGTGGCAGAACTCGAAAGAGAGAGCGGGAGAGGAGTAGAAGCCGGAGTAAGGGGTCAAGGCGGTACGACTAGTTCCCCTTTACGAATTAAGGAATCCCGAATCAAAGTTTGATCATTTCTTGCATTTCTATAGTTTATTGTGGCATTTCATACATAAGAATGCACAATCGAGACAACGCCAGCATAATCATAAAGTCCTCTGACGAGTATGCCCGGGGTATTCCAATGCCTCTAATAATAACGCCCCTCCCTTCGTAGCTCGCTGCTCCCCAACGCCGTCCCAAACCCACCCAATCCAACACCGCCCAGCGAACAACCACGCCGAAGCGCTCAATTAGCGCTGATCATCGACGACGCCGGCGCCAAGACGTTTCCCGCCCTACGGCGAGGTCCTCCTTTCCGCTGAGGCCCCGCCGTCCGCATCGGGGGCGGCTTAAATGACGCCGCCGAGTCTGCCGCGATGGGCTGCTGCTCTTCGGGGGCCTGCGGTGGTCCATCCGTCTCCGGGGCATGGGTTTCGTCATCGAGGCACGCCGCCGATTCGTTAGTAACTAGCTGCGGTTTCCCCGTCGTGACGGTCTCGATGGTAGGCTCTGCGGCGCGAGCGGGAAAAGATTCGGGTGTGGGGAACGCAGGGAGCTCCAATTTCTCATAGAAGAGCATAAAGACGCCGCCTTGGTCGAGGACGTCTTGCTTGGTGACTGCGGTAACTTCATCGTCGCTGAAGCGATACCACTTTTCTGCGGAGGCGTTGGCTTCGGCGTTGGCTTCGGCGCCGGTCGGTGGTGGAGAAGGGTGTTTGCGGTAGCAGATGTAGTGGCCGTTTTCGTGGCGGCCGTAGTGCGTGATGATTGCTTCTAGAGCATACTTTGTTGCTTGATTCGGTGTGACGAGGTGATCGTCGGGTAGGGTAAGCATAGATTTGTGGGGATCGGTGTTCCATTGCTCTGGCGTGGCGTCGCGGTCGGTTGATGACTGGGCGCCTAGACTCCAGGGAGCTATGTCCATTGTCTCGGGGAAAGTAACAGTAGCGAAGTTCTTTTTCTGTTCTCCGCTGAACTCATCGAATACACTCCTGTTCACATGGATGACGAGTGAGCTCGGTGAACGAGCAACGACGGCTTGTCTGGATTTGGTGGTTGAGACGCGACATCGGGACGGTATCTGACATTTTTTGGTCGAGGTATTATCTGAGAAATCTTCTTCTTCAAGCGCCTCGTTGACTGCTGCGAGACGAGCCGTTGCTGAATGTCTGAGGACTTCGGATAGTTCTGCTCTGTTGTTCTTCTCGTCCGCGCCCGGCACGTTAGATGATATGTGTAGGAGGCGTTCCAATTGTTCTTTGCTGCGGAGAAGGGTACATTTCGCACACTCCACACCTTCTATCGGTTCCAGGGCGGTGTAGGCACCTAGACAATCTCGTACGTCCTGGTAACAGTCTTTGCTGAGTGGGACGGTAAGGCAGTTGAATGGTATAAGCGAGAGCCCTTCAACATAACCACAGCGTAAACAACCCACCCTCTGAGCAAGGAGTCCTTCCAGTGGGGACTCCGGCAGGTGGGATAGCAGTGTAGTTGGCTTGTTTCGCGCGTGGTTCTTCTGACCTATCCCTGACGAGGTGTGGGTACCGCCGAACTTGCGGTCGATCAAAGTACCGTTTGCAGCGTCCTCGCCAGGCTTGATATCGTCTTGACCTCCAAAGAGCTCTACCACTTCGGAGAAACCGTCGCCTCCTATTGTGTTCTGGACAGTCTTCGATAACTCCTTATCGATTTCATCTACAACCTTTGCGAAATATTCCTGCGCATCCTGTTGCTGCCAACTACTCATGCTCTTGAGCTCCGCAGGTGTCCAAAGTGTTCGATCAACGTTTGAGGTCTCGTTGAGTCCGTCGATGATATCCCGTAAGGCACTCCGTGTAAGCTTCGGGCCAGCTCGACCTGGGTGATTCGTGGTGGGGCGGAGAAAATCACGAAATGACCGCAGCGATGCGAGACCTTGGATAACGCTGTTTTGATAGCAGGAGTTGTCCCAATTCCCTAAGCCCGGTGGCACATTACATCGATCCTTCTTGGGCAACATCTTGATCCCTGACAAGCTCCGAGCTCTCCCAAACCCAGTCAAGTATCCTCTTGGGCCTAAGCCCAGAATTCTTCTCATGACCGCGCTTTTTGCTGCATGAACCTGCGACTGAACGCCACTAAGCCCTTGAGTGTATGGTGCCGTTTCTGCGTTCGAGAAATTCTGGTCCAAGGCGGCCATGAGGCGGGAGGGCATCATGTAGACCAGGCAGTTCCAAAGCATCTCGTGAACAGGAAGGATGGGGTAATCGAAGTATAGGAGAAGGTAATAGATGACAGCAGCAGTGATGGTAATGTAGCCGACTATCGTACGTATCGACGTTGTCAAGCCAAAGGTATCAGCAGGATTCGGCAGCGTCCGATGAGTGGAACGATCATGGTACCCATGGGCTGCGTTCATGCTGGAGGTTTGGTGTGAGCTATGAAAAACCACAGCAGAGGAATTCGATAAACAAGCTGTGGGTAGTGCATGAGGTGGTCGTAGTTTCCGTAGTTGGTTTGGAAGTTGTCGGGCAGGATCGCATGGCAGTTATGCTCGCTAGATATTCTGCGCATAACGCTTACGTAAGGTCGGGATATCAACTGTACCCGCTGTTCACAGTCACATCAGGTAAGCTTGATTGATCGTGACCGACCCTTCACCCCTCACCCCTCACCCCTCACCCCGCACCGACTTTTATTCAAATATACCGTCCTGCGAATAGCCTGGATAGC
>JAABUJ010001778.1_pt1 | contig 29513 bp, 25 predicted proteins | sample 5559131 | NCBI WGS metagenome assembly JAABUJ01 (sample SAMN10711875, study PRJNA513366) | rock metagenome | isolation source: Antarctica rocks | place: Antarctica: Victoria Land, Mt New Zealand nord | collected 2016-01-07
CCCGTGGGTGACCATGAGTCTGCTCTCCGTGAGGACCTGGACCCAACTGGAAAGCGCAGTGCGGTGAAAGTCGCATGCTGCGTTTGGAGCGGGGAAAGATCGCAAGATCCTACCTATCGCTAGATAAAGAATGAGACTCCACGGCCGGCTGCCACGCGCACGGAGCGGCCTATTTCTCTCAAACATTATCTGACGAGCTATAGATATCCAGAGCCGTGAGTCAGCATGAGGGATAGCGTTGCGGGGGGGGGGTGAATCCTGCGTTGGTTCGCTACCATTAGGCCACGAAACCGTACGGTGCAACTGGTCACGGAAACAGCTTGGCACCATTGGATAAAGAGGCGGAAGGATTAGGAGGGTATGTGTTCGCGTCGAAGCGTACAGTGATGGGGGTCGTCCTAGCATGCCCGGCGCTCTTCATTTTGTTTCACGCTCTCTTGGGCGCATTTGTTCCGCTAGGGCTGCTTATTTTCGGCAGTATTGTCTGGGCACTTGCAGTCGGTTTCGAATACGACGCACGGGCGCGTCACAAGAATACCTACTACAAAAAGGATAGAAGACAAACACTGGACCAATGAGCACCGGCGCATTGAATTCTCGGAAGCCTCACCCTTGGTCGTATTGCTTGATCGAGCCTAAGGGGCCGGCCAGGCGTACTAAGCTGGTCAAGCTTAGGGCATGCAAAAGTCGTGTCCCGATTCATGACTGCCACCGGGCGCATCTTCGACTGCTTCGTAGCACACGAATACTCGTCGCATACCAGTTCACGCTCAAGCCCTTGCCCTGGGTACAGGTTGTGGTATACTGTATGCCAGATAGTAGATGTAGGCATTCCCATGATGACAACGACAAATTCAGGGCTAGCCCTGCAAGCGATTGACGCGGGTTCCTCCGTGACGACGCTGGCCTATCAATCGCTGAAGCAGGCCATTACGGTCATGAATATTTACGACCGTGACGAGGATCTGCGGCTTGACGAACGTGGTCTCGCGGCGGACCTCCATGTCAGCAGGACCCCGATTCGGGAGGCTGTCGCCCGGCTTGAGCAGGAGGGTTTGGTGCGCACGGCACCGCGGCGTGGCACCTTCGTTGTCCGCAAGAGTAAGAAGGAGGTGCTGGAGATCATCACGGTCTGGGCGGCGATCGAAAGCATGGCCGCTCGCCTGATGACGCTACACGCGCACGACGACGAGATCGCCTCCTTGCGCAAGATCTTCGCGACGTTTCAGGACGGCCGGCTCGAAGCCCACCTGGATGAATACTCAGGAGCAAACATACAGTTCCATCAATGCATCGTGGACATGAGCGGCTGCGACCTGCTGCGTAAGACGGCCGGCAACTTACTTATCCACATGGGCGCGATCCGGCGGCGCACAATTAGCGACGAGCAACGCGTCGCGCGCTCGATCATCGACCACATGCACATCATTGAGGCTTTGGAACAACGGCAGACAGAGGTGGCAGAGCGTCTCGTGCGGCAGCACGCCCTGGACCTGGCATCCCACGTTGCCGAGAACGTCCACTACCTGGACTAGTCGCGGCGGTGCCCCATTGAGCCGGCGCGACGTAAGAAAGTATTGAGGAGAAGGATCATGGCGAGGATCGCACCTGAGGTCAGCGACACAATCAAAACGCCGCCGGTCGAGGTGGACCAGGCGCAGCAACCGGAGCAACTGGAGACGATTTCCGGTGGGCACCTGGTGGCCAAGGCGCTGAAGGCGGAAGGTATCGATACCATCTTCACCCTCTGCGGCGGCCACATTATCGACATCTACGACGGGTGCGTCGATGAGGGCATCAAGGTGGTGGATGTGCGCCACGAGCAGGTGGCTGCCCACGCGGCCGACGGCTACGCGCGCGTGACGGGCCGGCCCGGCTGCGCTGTGGTCACGGCGGGGCCTGGCACAACCGACGCGGTCACCGGCGTGGCTAACGCGTTTCGGGCCGAGAGCGCGATGCTCCTCATCGGCGGCCAGGGCGCGCTCGACCAGCACCGCATGGGCTCGTTGCAAGACCTGCCGCACGTTGCCATGCTCACGCCGATCACCAAGTTCGCGTCGAGTGTGCTCACCACCGATCGCGTCGCCGATATGATGGCGATGGCCTTTCGCAAGTGCTACGACGGGGCGCTTGGCCCGTCATACCTGGAGATCGGCCGCGACATCCTGGATGCCAAGATCGACCTGTCCAAAGCGCGCATCCCGCAGCCGGGCCACTACCGGGCTTCCACTAAGAGCATCGGCGACCCGGTGGACATCGAGCGGCTGGCCGATATCCTCGTTCACGCTCAGAAACCCTGTGTCCTCCTCGGTAGTCAAGTGTGGACTTGCCGGGGCACTGACGCCGCGATCGAGTTTTGTCGCACGCTGAACGTGCCGGCCTTCATGAATGGCGCGGGACGCGGGACGCTGCCTCCAGGGGATCCGCACCACTTCCAGCTGACGCGCTCGTATGCGTTCAAGAACGCGGACGTCATCGTCATCGTCGGGACGCCCTTCGATTTCCGCATGAGCTACGGGCGGCGGCTGCCGGATACCGCGACGGTCGTGCAGATCGACGTGGACTACGGCACGGTTGGCAAGAATCGCGACATCGCGCTTGGCTTGGTCGGCGACGTGGGGGCGATCCTGGCGGCCGTGACGCAGGCGGCCTCTGGGCGCGGCGACAAAGGCGCCGCCCAGCGCACGCCCTGGATCGACGAGTTGCGCGCGGAGGAGACGCGGCTCTACGAGGCCCGGCTGCCCCGGCAGCTCTCCGATGCCCAGCCGATCCATCCGTTGCGGCTGGCCCACGAGATCAACGAGTTCCTGACCGAGAACACGACCTTCATCGGCGATGGCGGCGATGTCGTGACCTTCTCGGGCGGCGTCGTTCAGCCCAAAGGCCCCGGCCGCTGGATGGATCCGGGACCCCTGGGCACACTGGGCGTCGGCGTCCCCTTTGCTATGGCCTCCAAGATCGCGCAGCCGGAACGAGAGGTCGTGTGCCTGTTCGGCGATGGTGCCCTGAGCATGACGGGCTGGGACTTTGAGACGATGGTGCGCTTCAACCTGCCCTTCATTGGCGTCGTTGGGAACAACTCCTATATGAACCAGATCCGCTACGGTCAGATCCAGAAGTATGGCCGCGAGCGTGGCGATGTCGGCAACAAGCTGGGCGACGTCAAGTACGACCTTTTCGCGCGGATGCTCGGCGGCTATGGCGAAGAGGTGCGCGACCCGCGTGACATCGCTCCGGCGCTGCAGCGGGCGCGTGCGTCGGGCAAGCCGTCGCTGATCAACGTGTGGGTGGACCCGGAGGCCTTCGCGCCGGGCACCATGAACCAGACGATGTATAAATAAGGACTGAGGTAGCCCGGCCAGGCGGGGCGCGCCCCGCCTGGCCGATCGACGCCCACCTCGGGTAAGGAGGACTTTCATTATGGACAGAGCGTTGGATGGGGTTCGGGTGCTGGACATGACCCACGTCCAGTCCGGACCGTCGTGTACCCAGATTCTGGCTTGGCTGGGCGCCGACGTCATCAAAATCGAGCCCCCTGGGCGGGGTGATATCACCCGCAGCCAGTTACGCGACCTGCCGGACGTCGATAGCCTGTACTTTACGATGCTCAACTGCAACAAGCGGAGCGTCACGCTGAATATGAAGAGCGAGGAGGGCAAGAAGGTCTTCGCCGAATTGGCGCGGCGCTCGGATGTCTTGGTGGAGAATTTCGCGCCGGGCGTGCTCGACCGGATGGGCTTCAGGTGGGAGCGGCTGCACGAGATCAATCCCCGTCTCGTCTACGCCTCGGTCAAGGGCTTCGGACCGGGCCGGTTCGCCGAGAGCAAGGCGTACGAGACGGTGGCGCAGGCCATGGGCGGTGCGATGAGCACCACTGGCTTCGAGGACGGCCCTCCGACCAGCACCGGCGCACAGATCGGGGACTCGGGTACGGGGATCCACTTGGTCGCCGCGATCCTGGCCGCGCTGTATCAGCGCGTCACAACCGGACGCGGCCAGCGCGTCAACGTGGCCATGCAGGATGCCGTGCTCAATCTCTGCCGCGTGAAGATACGCGACCAGCAGCGTCTGGCGCACGGCCCCCTGGAAGAGTATCCCAACAAGACCTTCGGCGACGCCGTGCCGCGCTCGGGGAACGCGTCGGGCGGGGGGCAGCCCGGGTGGGCGCTCCGCTGCAAGCCCGGCGGGCCAAATGATTACATCTACGTGATCATCCAGCCGCAGGTATGGAAGCCGCTCACCGCGTTGATCGGCCTCCCCGAGCTCGCGGACGACCCCGACTGGAACACGCCCGAAGCGCGCCTGCCCAAGCTCGACCAGATCTGGGCAATCATCGAAGGATGGACCTGGGAGCACACGAAGTATGAGGTCATGGATGCGCTCAACGCCATCGATGTCCCGTGCGGTCCCATCCTGGACACGAAGGATTTAATTGAGGACGAGTCGCTCGCGGCGTCGGGCATGATCGTGCAGGTAAATCATCCGCAACGCGGAGCCTTCAAGACGGTCGGTTGCCCGCTTAAGCTCTCGGACTCGCCGGTGACGGTCGAGCCGTCACCGCTCTTGGGCGAGGACAACGATGAGGTTCTCGGTGATGTCTTGGGGTACGGGGAGGCCGACATCGCCAAGCTTCGCTCGGAAGGCGCGATCTGACGCCATCCTCCGTGTGCATCGTCGGCCGCGCCACGCGGCGCCTTCACATCAAGTGCAAGGGCCGCGTGGCGCGGCCGACGACAACGCATCACACTGTCCTAACACTACTTTGGCGTGATGCCACTTTCGCGGCTCAACGACTGGACAGCATGACTGGTGACGGCGCTCGTTGAGCCGCGCTACCAGGCGCCAAACGCGGCGTGGATTGGTCACTATACATAGCGATTTTGGAAGTCGCCAAAGTAGTATTAACCTTTGGTGCTAGTTGGCAGTCTCTCCCGACATCTTTGATGCCACAGAAGGAGCTAGGGCATCTCTTGGTTGCGGCAAACAATGTGTATACAGGAGCATCGAGGCCGTCAAGACCTGTTCGGTAGCTTGCATCCGCCATTCGTTAAGCCTCTATGCAACGCCATTCATCTTGCGGCGACAAGGACGCAAGATGAATAGCTGTTTCAACTATAGCTCGTCAGATAATGTTTGAGAGGAACAGGCCACTCCGTGCGCGTGGCGGCGGGCCGCAGTTTCTCATTCTTTATCTGAATGTCTATAGCACCAAAGGTTATTAAGCACATGACCATAAGTTCGACACGTTTTTACGACCGAACCGTGCTCAGCAACCATGCCAGACTTCTGATAACCTGCTTAACCAACTCAAAGCCGACGCCACGCTCCAACCCGCTAATGGCGGAGTCAGTAGCGTCGCCTCGTGCCTCTATATAATAGTTAATCTTCGCAATAATGGAGGTTCGTGCCATATTAGGGGCCGCCAGAGAATAACGTAGTCAATCTTGTGTCCTGATTTACGCGTGAACGGACGCGAAAAGTGGATACGTTGTTCATTGACAAGCCCTTACTGGCCCGTTTAGCGCGATGAGAGGCCGCAAGCGCCGTGATCAACGTCAGACAAGGCTTCGATGACCTCGAAGGGGTCGAGGAATAGCGCAAATGACATCTCACGGTTTTACGAAGATGAACTGATAGCGAGCGAATGGGCCGCGCGCCGCGCGGTGATGGACGTGTACGCACAGACCAGGAGGGAGAGGGAGATGAATTACGATCAGGCGGCTGTTCGCGCGATTTTGGATCAGGCGCGCGCCGAGAAGCGAACGGCCTTGACGGCTCCGGAGGGCAAGAAGGTCTGCGACGCCTACGGCATCGCGACGCCCCGCGAGGAGGTGGCGCACTCGGCCGACGAAGCCGTCGCCTTGGCCGAGAGCATGGGCTTCCCGGTCGTGCTCAAGATCGTCTCGCCGGACATTCTGCACAAGACGGAGGCTGGCGGCGTCCTCACGGGACTCTCGACCGCCGAGGCCGTGGCCGGTGGGTACGCCACAATCCTCGCCAACGCGCAGGCTTACAAGGCGGATGTCGACATTACAGGCGTCCAGGTGCAGCAGATGCTGACGGCGGCGCAAGAGGTCATCATCGGCGCGGTGACCGATCCGAGCTTCGGCAAGATCGTGGCGTTCGGGCTCGGCGGCATCCTCGTGGAAGTGTTGAAGGACATCACCTTCCGGTTGGCGCCGGCGACGCGTGAGGATGCGCTCTCGATGCTCGATGGGATCGCCGCAGCCGCGGTGCTGCGCGGTGTGCGCGGCGCTGAACCGGTCGACCGGGAGGCGTTGGCGTCGCTGATTCAGCGCGTCTCGGATCTCGTCAATGATTTCCCGGAGATCTCCGAGGTCGATCTCAACCCCGTCTTCGCCACTCAAAAGGGCGCCACCGCGGTCGACGTGCGGATGCTCACCGACTTCGCGCCGCCCGCGCCGCGTGAGCGGTTCTCGCAAGCGGACATCCTGCAGGTGATGAACCTCATCATGAGGCCGAAGGCGATTGCCGTTATTGGCGCGTCCTCCGAGAACGGCAAGATCGGCAACTCCGTGATGAAGAATCTCATCAACGGGGGATACCAGGGTGAAATCTATCCGATTAACCCACGCGCCGACGAGGTTCTGGGGCGGACGTGCTTCAAGAGCGTCACGGATATTCCCGGTGAGGTCGATGTCGCCGTCTTTGCGATCCCGGCCAAGCTAGTACCCCAGGCCCTCGAAGAGGTCGGTAAGAAGAACATCCCCGCCGCGATCCTGATCCCCTCGGGTTTCGCCGAGACCGGTAACGAAGAGCTGCAGCATGTGGTCGTCGAGATCGGCCACAGGTATAACATCCGGTTGATGGGGCCGAATATCTACGGCTACTACTATACGCCGGACCATCTCTGCGCCACATTCTGCACGCCCTACGACGTGCAGGGGCCGGTTGCGCTGTCGTCACAGAGTGGCGGCATTGGCATGGCGATTCTCGGCTTCAGTCGCTCCACCAAAATGGGCGTCTCGGCGATCGTCGGGCTGGGGAATAAGTCGGACATCGACGAGGACGATCTGCTGACGTTCTTCGAGCAGGACGACGCCACGCAGTGCATCGCCATGCATATGGAGGATCTCAAGGACGGACGCTCGTTCGCCGAGATCGCCCAACGGGTCTCGCGAAAGAAGCCGGTCATCGTGCTGAAGGCGGGCCGGACCGCCATGGGCGCGCGCGCGGCGATCTCTCACACGGGGGCCCTGGCGGGCGACGATAAAGTTTACGGTGATATCTTGCGGCAGAGCGGCGTCATTCGGGCTCCGGGACTGAACGAAATGCTCGAGTACGCGCGGGCGGTGCCGCTGCTGCCGACGCCCAAGGGCGAGAATGTGCTGATCATTACGGGCGCTGGCGGCTCGGGAGTCCTGCTCTCCGATGCCTGCGTTGACAATGGCCTGCAACTCATGAGCATGCCCCGGGACCTTGACGAGGCTTTCAAGAAATTCATCCCGCCCTTTGGCGCATCGGGCAATCCGGTGGATATCACGGGCGGCGAGCCGCCCACGACCTACCAGAACACGATCAGACTTGCCCTTGAGGATGAGCGTATACACGCCCTCATCCTGGGGTACTGGCATACGATCATCACGCCGCCGATGGTCTTCGCCAAAGCCGTGACCGAGGTGGTCGAAGAGTACCGGCGGAAGGGTATCGACAAGCCGATTGTGGCATCGCTCTCTGGCGACGTGGAGGTCGAGGAGGCTAGCGCACACCTCTTCGATCACCGCATCGCGGCCTATCCCTACACGACGGAGAAGCCGGTTGCGGTGCTCGGCGCCAAGTACCAGTGGGCGCGCGCGGCAGGGTTGATCCAGGGCTAGGACTTACGGGACTACGATCCCTTTGGCGGGACGAAAGGGGAGGGGCAGCGAAGGCGCCGCCCCTCTTCTGTAGCGACTAAGAGGGCAGATATGCGACTGGTAACGTTCGAGGTGGACGGGGAAAGCCGTCTAGGCGTAGCGCTGGGTGAGCGGGTGATCGATCTGCGCGCAATGGCCACGGCTATGAGCGCTGGTGGACGGGGTCCGGCTGCGGACGCGATCCTCGGCGACATGTTCAGCCTGCTGCAGGCGGGCGACGAGGGCATGGAGGCCGTGCGTACCCTCCTCGATGCCCTGGATGACTCGGCCATAACGGACCCTCGCTACGCCTATAGCGTCGCGTCCGTGCGTTTGCTCGCGCCGCTCGCCCGGCCTGGCAACATCGTGTGTGTTGGGTTGAACTACCGCGATCATGTGCTGGAGCACAATCCGAACGCACGAATGCCCGAGCAGCCCATCCTCTTCGCCAAGTATGCCAACACGGTCATCGGCCCCGGTGATGGTATCATCTACCCCACGACGACGCAGGAACTCGACTACGAGGCCGAGTTGGTCGTGGTGATCGGCGCCGGTGGCAAGCATATTACGCGCGAGCATGCCTACGACCACGTTGCAGGCTACACAGTAGGCCAGGACGTGACGGCGCGTGACCTGCAGCGGGGCGACAAGCAGTGGGTGCGTGGCAAGTCGCAGGACACCTTCGCGCCGCTCGGCCCCTACCTGGTCACACGCGATGAAGTCCCCGACCCACAGGCGCTGGACATCACGTTGTGGGTCAACGGCGCGGTGCGCCAAGACTCCAACACGAGGAATCTTATCTTCGACGTGCCGTACCTAATTGAGTTCATCTCGCAGGGCATCACGCTTGCCCCTGGCGATCTCATCTATACCGGCACGCCGCCGGGCGTCGGTGCCTTCCGTACACCGCCCATCTTCCTACAAGTCGGTGACGAGGTCACCGTAGAGATAGAGCGGCTCGGCCGCCTCACTAACCGCGTCGTCGCGGATGATACACTGCCTAGTACTACAACGTTACTTGTCTCCTGAGGCCGTGCTAACGACCTGGAAGCAGGCGTGCAATCGCTCAATTTAGCAGCGAGATGGCCCTTTGTCTGACGGTCGCTAGGGGTGATTCTAGCGAGGTAACGTTGTAGTACTAGTTAGACGTACAACGAGGTACTAATAGATTAATGGTAGATACAACACGCCAGGTGTCACAGGATGGCCTAGAAGGACAATGGCCACACGCCTACCCTAACCTGAGTCCGCCCACACTCGTTGAGCAAGCGCTGCGCCAAGGCAACGCGCGCCTCGCCTCCAATGGCGCCCTCGACGCCGAGACTGTGCCACGCGCTGGCCGCTCGCCGAAGGATAAATTTATTGTCCGCACCGCCGACACCTCCGCGCGTGTCGCCTGGGGTGGCTTCAACCAGCCGATCGATCCGGAGGTCGCCGGTCGCCTGCAAGCCCGTGTCGAGGAGTATCTGCGTGAGCGCGAGACCTTCATCGTCGATGCGTGGGCAGGGGCAGATCCGGCGCGTCGGTTGGGTGTGCGTGTCGTCGCTGAATACGCCTGGCACGCCCTCTTCGCCCGCCAGATCTTTTTGCACGCAGCCCCTGATGAGCGTAACGCTTTCCAGCCTGGCTTTACCGTGCTGGCTGCCCCCAATTTCATGTGCGATCCTCAGCGCGACGGGGTCCATTCAAACGTGGCCATCATCCTTGACTTTGATCGCAGGACGGTGACGATCGCCGGGACACGTTACGCTGGCGAGATCAAAAAGAGCGTCTTTGGCTACCTTAACTACGTCCTTCCAGCGCAGGGTGTCTTCCCCATGCATTGCTCGGCCAACGTCGGGGCGTCAGGTGACGTAGCCCTCTTCTTCGGCCTCTCGGGGACCGGCAAGACGACGCTCTCGACCGACCTGGAGCGGATGCTGATTGGCGACGACGAGCACGGCTGGAGCGAGGATGGCGTCTTCAACTTCGAGGGCGGCTGCTACGCTAAGTGCATCCACCTGCGCCGGGAGAGTGAGCCGCAGGTCTTTGATGCCATCCGCTTCGGTGCTGTACTGGAGAATGTGGCGCTTGATCCTACGACGCGTGTTCCGGACTATGATGATGCTGGCCTCACCGAGAACACGCGCGCGGCCTACCCGATCGATTACATTGCCGGCGCCGTGCCCACGGGGCGGGCTGGACATCCCAAGACCATCGTGTTTTTGACGGCGGATGCTTTCGGCGTGCTGCCACCGATCTCGCGGCTCACAACGGAGCAGGCGCTCTACTACTTTCTATCGGGCTACACGGCTAAGTTGGCTGGGACCGAGGCGGGGATGGGCGCCGCGCCGGAGGCGACCTTTAGTACGTGCTTCGCCGCACCGTTCCTGGCGTTACCGCCCACCGTATTCGCACGTATGCTGCATGATCGCATCGTGCAGCACGGCACATGCTGCTACCTCCTGAACACGGGCTGGAGCGGCGGATCGTTTGGGATCGGCCAGCGCGTCTCTATCGGGCACACCCGCGCTATGGTCCGTGCGGCCGTTTCTGGTGCCCTCGACAACGTACCGACATGGATTGACCCAGTCTTCAACCTGCGCGTGCCTCAGAACGTGCCCGGCGTGCCGGACATGATCTTGCATCCACGCGAGACGTGGAGTGACCCAGTAGCTTATGACCGCGCTGCCGCCACCCTCGCCGCACGTTTCCGCGAAAACTTCGAAAAGTTCTCAAATGCCGCACCCGCAATCAAAGCTGCTGGCCCACAGGGCTAGTGCGAATGGGCAACGCTTCTTGGCGCTCATACGGCTATAGCTTGTCAGATAATGTTTGAGAGAGTCAGACCATCGGCTGAGCGTCTAAATCGCCGACGCATTCTCATTCTTTATCTAGCGATAGGTAGGGCCTCGCGGCCTTTCCCCCGCCCCAAGTAGAGTAGGCCGCCGGCGAGGTATCTTGCGACCCTTTTCCGTCAGCCCCTCCGCCAAACCGGACGTGCCCGCTTTCCGGGCATCCGGCTTTCCAGTGCTTGGCTACCGCTCTTGACGGCGGCTGACATCCGTCCGGTTGCGGCGGTCTGCATCTCGCATACCTCCCCGTCCAGATGCCACAAGCACCTGCCCTGCCTCCTCCTTGTCTAGCAGTTTGTCGGAGAGAACGTGTTTTCCCGAAGGATAGTGCGCTTGGAGGTCGTTTTGAGGCTAAGACACGGGCTATAGGCGCGTTTTTGCCCTCCCATAGCACGATAAATGAGGTCGGCAAGCTTCTCTCCGACAGACTGCTAGGGGAGGAGGCTCTCTCCCGTCTTCACGGGATGCCGCTTCGCCCTGCGGACAGCTTTCCTGTCCTCCCTGGTGGGGCGTGACTCCCACGACTACTGTCGGGGCTCCGTGACCGTGGCCCTCGCGAGCTGTAGGCCATCCCGCGGTACGTCGCTGTCGTACGTCCGAGCGTGCGGTAGGCCGCCCACTCATCCCCTTGCATGACCGCGTTGGTCATCGGCTGCGGCAGGGAGGTTGCCCCGGTGCACAGTTCAGACCGAGGCATACCGCAGCACCGGTGATCAAACGTTCTTCCGGTGGGAGGGCACTTGCTCCGAGCGGAGATTGGGCTTGACGCAATCAAGCATTGACCGTGGCACGCGGGTCTTGCGGCACCCAGCCCGACAACGTCTTCGGACCGCCACCGCTTTCCCAGCATGCTATGGCCCCCTTTGGCTTTCACCGCCAGGTAAGCTGGGTGACCCAAGAACATTCCTCCGAGTTCCTCCTGGCTGCGCCAGGGATACGACAACGCGCCTCACGGCGCACACCGCGCGGGCTAGTTTCCCGGCACGCGGCTCAGGGCTCTCGCATGTCCCGTGTGGGAAACGGTGACGCTCCGATTGTCCCATGGTGGAGTTGCATGTGGCACGTCGGGTGCAGCAACCGGCGGTTTTCCGCCCCGTCGCTGCCGCCTTTGGAGCGCCATTCGACGTGGTGGCTGTGCCAGCCCGTCAGCTTGGTGATCTTCTGGTGGCAGACGGGGCAGAGCCCATCCTGGTTTTTCCAGAGGTAGAGCAAGCGCCGTTTCCCGCTCAGGTTCTGCTCCATCGTCACGTCGAGACGCTTCTCGAAGTAGAGTTCCCAGGCGGGATCGAAGGGATTGGCCTGCCCCTGGATCTTGGTGTGCCGCTTGATCGGCACGCTCGCCGCGCGGAACAGGCGGACGGTGAGAAGCTCCCCTCCCGTCTGTTCCAATGTGGCTATTTTTGCCCAACGCCCCGAAAAGGTAAAAAGCTCCTAACGGATGTGCATCTTGCCCTGCACCCTGCGTGATCACAGCCGGGCGAGAAGCCAGCGCCTCTGCACGCTATCCGCACGATGATTGTGGCAACGGTAGGTGCATGACGAAGGCGCGCGGCGATAGCGTCACGGTAGAAAGCGTCGCGGCCCTCGCGAGCCAGGATGCGGTACGTCACGGCCAGGTCGGGGTTGCGCAGCACCTGCCCCGGACGCGGCACGCGCCCGCCCGGCAGGAACACCACCGCAGCGGCCGGCGAGTGGGCCAGCAGACCGGCCGCATCCCCGATGGCCCAGCACAGGTTCCGCGTCGCCGGAAACCCGTGCTCCGCTCCGCGTAGCCGGCGCCAGCACCCGCTCCAGCCCCAACCGGCCGTAGCGCGCCAACACCTCGTGCCACGAGTCCACCACGCCGGGCACGGTTACGGGCAGGGGACCGCGCTGGGGCATCTGGACCAGGCCGCGCTCCCGCAGCCGCGCAAGCTCCGCTCCTGCCGGCGCCCGCCCGCTGTCGTTGAGCGCGCCCAGGCGGCCCTCCCTGGGATCGTGGATGATCCAGAAGGCGTCGCCACCGGCGGAGCAGTTGTGCGGATAGACAACCTGGAGCACCGCGTTGGCGGCGACGGCGGCGTCGACGGCCGGCCCGCTGTCCTGGAGCACGCGCAGGCCGGCCTGGGACGCCAGATAGTGCGGGGTGGCGACGAGACCGTTCGTCGCCAGGGCGGTTGCGCGGGTCGGATGTATCAGTGCTCCTTCGGTACAGGCACGTGCCTATAAGCCGTGCGCCCTGGATACCCCGCTCGGCGGACCTCCCACGGGCCACGGGCCGGCAGCCGATGTGGTCACGCCACCGGCGGCTCAGGCTGATCAGTCGGGGGAGACAGGGGAAAGTGGCAGGCCGCCCGGTGACCGGCACCAAACGACCGCAGGAGCGGTTCCTCCCTGACACAACGCTCTTGCGCCTGCGGGCAGCGCGTATGAAAGCGGCAGCCCGTGGGCGGATGGGCGGGGGATGGGAGATCGCCCGCCAGAATAGTCCGCCGGCCCCGCTTGCTCCGTGCCGGGTCGGGCACGGGCACCGCGTTCAGCAAGCCGGCCGTGTAGGGATGCACCGGCGTCTGATAAAGCGTCTGCGCTGGCGCAATCTCGACAAGTTTCCCAAGATACATCACGGCCACGCGATCGGACACGTAGCGCACCACGGCCAGATCGTGGGCAATAAAGAGGTAGGTAAGCTGGTACTCCTTTTGTAGCGATTCGAGCAGTATGATGATCTGCGCCTGGATAGACACATCCAGCGCGGAAATCGGCTCGTCGAGGATCAGCAATTCCGGGCGCAGGGTAAGGGCGCGGGCAATGGCGATGCGCTGCCGCTGGCCGCCCGAGAACTCGTGTGGATAGCGGTTGAGCGCGTTCGCTCCCAAGCCGACAACGCGTAATAGGTCGGCGACGGTCTGCAACCGCGTCGCGGGTCTGCCGATGCCCTGGACGGCCAGCGGTTCGGCGACGAGCTCACCGACGGTCATGCGCGGGTTGAGCGAGGCGAAGGGATCTTGAAAGACGAGCTGCATCTTGCGGCGACGCGGGCGCAGCGCACGCTCATCCATGGCCGCGAGATTTTCACCTTGGAAGAATACCTGTCCGCTGGTCGGCCGCACGATCTGCAGGATAGCCCGCCCGGTGGTCGTCTTCCCACAACCGCTCTCTCCCACCAGCCCCAGCGTCTCCCCCGCCATGACGTCAAACGAGACGTCGGTGACGGCCTGGATCGTGCCCGCCTGGCGGCGGAGCAAGCCACCCGCGCGCACGGAGAACGTCACCGACAGATGCTGGACGGAGACGAGCGGTTGCGACGCTATATCCGCGCTCGGGACCACGGCCAGGGGTGCGGCGTTCATCGTGACTCCTTGAGCACAGCGGCGGCACGATCAGCGGGCCGCGCGGTGGGGAGAAGTGGATAGAAACAGGCTGCTTGGCGTGTGGGTACGGGTGACTCTAGCAGGGGCACGCTCTCGCTGCAATTGGGACGGGCGTGGGTGCAGCGCGGGGCGAAGCGACACCCGGGCGGCAGGTCAGACGGATTGGGCGGCTGGCCGGGGATGTTTGCCAGCGTGGCTGTGCCAACGCTGTCCAGGCGGGGCACGCATTGCAGCAGCGCCTCCGTATAGGGGTGCAGGCGCTGCTGGAACAATGCGCCTGTGGCCGCCTGCTCCACGATTTGCCCCGCATACATCACCATCACCCGGTCGGTGCTCTCGGCCACGATGCCCATGTCGTGAGTGATGAGCAGCACAGCCATACCGAACTGCTCCTGAAGATCGTGCAACAGGGCCAGGATTTGCGCTTGAACCGTGACGTCCAGGGCCGTGGTCGGCTCATCGGCAATCAACAGGCGCGGCGAGCAGGCCAGGGCCATCGCGATCATCACCCGCTGGCGCATCCCGCCCGAGAACTGATGCGGAAAATCACGCAGCCGGGCACGTGCATCCGCGACTCCTACAGCGTCCAGTAGCTCCCCGGCACGCTGGCGAGCCGCGCGCCACCCTCCCCCCCGGTGCAGGTAGTAGCCCTCCGCGATCTGTTGGCCGACGGGGATCGTTGGGTTTAGCGAGGTCATGGGATCCTGGAAGATCATGGAGATGCCGTTACCGCGCACGCGGCGCATATCCCGCTCTGAGAGGGTCAAAAGGTCCCGTCCGTCGAAGCAGATACGCCCGCTGACGATGCGCCCGCCCTTGGCCAGAATACGCAGGACGGCCAGCGCGGTGACGCTCTTGCCGGACCCCGACTCACCGACGAGTCCCACGACCTCACCGGCGTCGACCGAGAACGACACGCCGTCGAGGGCACGCGTCATGCCGTGTTGGCCGCGGAAATGGACGCGTAGGTCTTCGACTTCGAGGAGTGCCGTTGCCATACTTAGCTATGCTCCATGGAACTGACCACGCCTTCTCCGATGGTGTTCACGGCGATGACGCTGAAGAAAATCATCAGGCCCGGTGGGTAGATCAACCACCACCCGTTGGAGAAGATGTTCTGCAGCCCATCGGTGAGCAGGTTGCCCCAGGTGGGGATAGGTGGCTGCACGCCGAGGCCCAGAAAGCTCAGGAAGGCGAGAGCCAGGATATTGTCGGCGATCAGGAAGACGAAGTTCACGACCAGGATCGGCAGGATCATGCGCAGGATATGGGTGCGCGCGACGAAGAGCGGACGGGCGCCAAACTGGCGGCTGGCGGTCACAAAATCCCTGGCACGCGTGGCGAACGTCTCATTGCGGATCACGCGGGCCGGACGGGGCCAGCTCGTCAGTCCGAGCAGCAAGATAAGCACCACGTCGGACATCTTGAACAGCGAGGACAGAAAGATCAGGATGACCAGAGTCGGCACAGAGAGCAGCGCATCCAGCACACGCATCAGGATGCTGTCCACCACTTTCGGTCCTAAGCCCGCGCTTAAGCCGTAGAGCAGGCCCACGGCAACAGCAAGGAGCGAGGCCGCGAAGCCGACGATGAGCGAGTCCTGCCCACCGGCGATGATGCGGGCTAACTCATCCCGCCCGAGCTGATCCGTCCCCATCAGAGCCTGTGCCGAGGGTGGCTGTATGGCCAGCGCCGGGTTGATCGTATAGGGACTGGTCCGGTAGACCAGGGGGCCGGCGAAGGTCACCAGCGCGATGGCGCACAACAGAACGCCGCCCAGCAGTAACGGCAGCGACCGTCGGCTTATCCACGTTGGCAAGGGCACATGTGGCCGCGCTCCTGCGCCGCCGAGTGGCGGCCTGAGGGGGACGTCCTGGCTACTCATACCGCACCCGCACATCCAGAATGCTGTTCAAGATATCGGCCACCAGGTTGCCGATGATGGTGAGGAGGCCAATGATCATGACGATGACGATCAAGACGGGATAATCGTGCGTGAGGGCCGACTGCCACAGCAGATACCCCAAGCCGGGAAAGTTAAAGACCTCCTCGACCACCACGCCGCCGGCGAAGATCCAGGGCAGGAAGAGGCCGACCATTGTCACGAGCGGGCGCGCGGCGTTGCGCATCACGTGCAGCAACGCGATGCGCAGCGGGGCCGCCCCTTTGGCCACAGCCACGGTCACGTAGGCTTGCTGAAACTCTAGGCGAGCCGACGTTCCCATGTAGCGCGAGAAGAAAGAGGTAAAGATGAGCGTCAGGGTCACGGTGGGCAGGATCAGGTGTTTGATATAGGGGACCACCTGAAAATGGGATGCCGCGAGATCCTGCGCGCCGCCGGAGGGCAAGACGTTGAGGATCACGGCGAAGATGTCGATCAGAACGATCCCTAGCCAAAAGATCGGCATGGCGTACACAAAGAACTGCCCCACGCCGATCGTCTTGCTGATCCACGTGCCCGCGTTGGCACCCTGGACGAGGCCGATGGCCAGCGACAGCAGAATCGAAAGCACTAGTGCGAGGCTATCCAGGACTACCGTGTTGCCCAGGTACTGGGCGATCACGGTGGCCACTGACTGATGCTGGATCAGCGAGTAGCCAAAATTGCCCTGCACGAGATGGCCCCACCACGTCAAATACTGGATGTAGATGGGGCGGTCGAGGCCCAGGGTATGGTTCAGCGCCGTGACCGCCGTCGCCGTGGTATGGACCCCCAGGATGGTTTCGGCCGGCCCGCCGGGCGTCAACTCGGCCACGACGAACACCAGCGATGTCAAGATGAGGATTGACGTCAGTGAGGAGAGCGCGCGGCGCCCCAGCACGGCTACCATGGTACGAACCTCCCTCTGCCGCAGCCAAGCCCACCGCCGGCCGCCAACGGGCGTGCGTCACGATCACGGGTCAGGGCCTACTGTCAGAACCCGTTACGTGGAGATCCAAAGGTACTCGGGCCCAAAGCTCCAGGTCGGGTTGAAGAAGTCGGTGATGCCCTGCACGTTGGGTTGATACTCAATGGTGGTTGCGGGGGTATCGAGCCAGAGCGCCGGCATCGTCTGGGCCGCGTAATCCTGGTAGGCGTAGATGCCCTGGTTGCCGGGGACGGTTTCCGTCTCCCTGATCAACGCATCGAGCTTGGGGTCGCTGTAGACACCAAAGTTGGCGCCGCCACCGGTGCCAAAGTTACCATCACCGAGCGGGTAGAAGTTGGGATAGTAGATCCAGCCGAAGGTGGTGGCCTGCCAGCTCGAGGCGCTCTTGCTCGCGACCTCCGCCAGGAGAACGGAGAAGGGGGCCACATGCAGGCTCATCTGGATGCCGGCCTTGCCAAAGTCCTGCTGGATAATCTCCATCTGCCTGACCGCAATCGTGAAGTCGCTGGAGACCCCCATCGTAAAGGCGAGCTTCTGGCCGTTCTTCTCGCGGACCCCCTTGACCATCTTCCAACCATCGGCGTTGAGGATAGCGTTCGCCTTGGCTGGATCGTAGGGGAAACCATATCCCGGTTCCTTCGCTCGGGGCGAGAGGTAGGTGGAGGGCAGGGTGGGTACCGGGGAGTAGGCCGAGTGCGCGTGACCGAAGTACAGGGCCTGGTTCATGAGCGGCTGGTTGATCAGCGACTGCATGGCCTGGCGCACCTTCACATCCTTCATGAAGCTGACCACCGGATTGCGGAAGTTGGCAAAGATGTAGTTAAACGAGAACCAATTCCAGTCGAACGACTTCAGGCTGGCAAGCGCGCGGGCCGCGTTGTATTCCGTGTAGCCCAGCGCGCCAATCTGGATCGAGCCCGTCCGGAGCGCCGCGAACATGGTCTGCTCTGAGGAGAAGTATTGGATGATAAACGTGTCCAGGTACGAGATGTGGCCACTGTACCGGGGGTTGCGCTCGAACCGGGCGTACTGATTGAGCACGAACTTGGTGAGCTTGTAGGGGCCATCCACCACGCTGAGCACGTTCAGATCGGTCTGGTGGTTGAAGAGGTAGGTGAGGGTGTACTTCTTCCAGGCGTGGGCAGGTAGTGGCCGGAGTTGTGCCAGGCCGCTCAGCTCGAAGTAGATGGGATTCAAGGGCTTGACCATGGTGATGGAGAACTTCGTCGGCGAGATGACCGTGAATGTCTTCACCTGGGTTGGCAGGCCGCCGATTCCATAATAGCCATACCGTGTGCCGTAGCTCTTGATCAGGTTGAAGCAGTACGCGACATCGCTGGCGGTGACCGGCACGCCGTCCGACCACTTGTAGCTGGGCCGCATCGTCACGGTATAGACTGCTCTGTTAGCGGAGACGGTGATGCTCGTGGCGATGCTGCGACTATAGTCGATTCTTGCGTTCTGGCCGATCCAGAACAGTGGGCGGTAGAGCAGGACCTGCGCCCCGTCATCCATGATGGAGGTCGGGCTGAGCACGGGGATGAAGGAGTCGATATTCTGGTTATAGCCGAAGATGAGGGTGCCGCCTGCGTGCGGTCCCCTGCACGACGGCCGCCCGGCCAGATGCCGAGCCCAGCAGAACGAGCCCGGTGACGAGCAGCCCTACCAGCAAGCGCTGCAAACGTCTAGTCACGCGGTCTGACCTATTCCCGCTCTGCGTGGCACCGCCGGTGCCGGGTCGTGGCATCGCCATCTCCCCACCTCCTGATGATTATCGGCCGCCGCGCCTCGGCGCACATCCGAACCTGAACCGCTATAAGGGCACAGTGGAACCCGCACGGCCGGTGATTGGGCGACAAGATGCCTGACAACCTGATGACTCCAACTGTAGCACATTCATAATGGGCCCGCAAGGCTCCTTCGTGGCGGTGTGATGGCATCATAAATTAATGTCGAAGCGGCCTCTGGGCGGTCGTTGCTCTGGTTCTGCTGGCCGCGCGATCAGCACGTGCTACACTGGCAAACGAGCCCGCGACAGGATTGGTTGTCGAGCCAATCGCGCAAGAGGGCCCGACCAGCAACGGGGGACACGGCAGTATAGCGGTATATCGAGGAGACAGCGATGGCAGAACACCACGTGGATCCCAAGAAGATCCACTTTGTGTGGAACAACGACCTGACGCCAGCGATCACCGTCAATCCGGGAGATACGGTTCATTGTTGGACACAGGAAGTGTCGAATGGCCAAGTCACGCCGGGGTGCAGCGCCGTTGTACTGGCTGCACTGAACTCCGATAATGTGTATCCCCTGGCCGGCCCTATCGCGATCGATGGGGCCGAGCCCGGCGACGCGCTGGAGGTCGAAATCCTATCGCTCACGCCCGACCGCTGGGGCTGGGCCGGCATTCTGCCGGGCTTGGGCCTGCTGTCCGAGGAGTTCAGCGCGCCGTATATCCGGCACTTCGATCTGTCGGATGGGCAGACGACATCCCTCGGTGACCGGATCACGATCCCGCTGCAGCCCTTTTGTGGCACCATGGGCGTGGCACCGGCGGAGCCAGGCACATTTCCGGTGTCACCGCCCGGTAACTTTGGCGGCAACATGGATATCCGCCAACTCAACGAAGGCTGCACCCTGCTGCTGCCGGTCAACGTCCCCGGCGCGCTGTTTTCGGCTGGTGATTGCCATGCCGTGCAGGGCGACGGCGAGGTATGCGTGACCGGCATCGAGTGCCCCATGTCGTTCAGTCTACGCTTTAGCCTGCGGAAGGGCGCACACCTGCCCTCGCCCCAGTTCATCGTCAAACGCAGCCCGGTGAGCGTCCACGATACCGATGCTGGGTACTTCGCAACCACTGGCGTCGGGCCGGACCTTATGGAGAACGCCCGCAACGCCGTGCGGCGTATGATCGACTGGCTGGGCACGGAGTACGGTCTGGCGCCCGAGGACGCTTACGTGCTGTGCAGCGTGGCCGGCGACCTCAAAATCAGCGAGATCGTGGACCAACCGAATTGGATTGTGTCGTTCTACATTCCGCTGGGCATTTTCCGCGACTAACGACGTCGACAACGCACCGACGCATGTCACGCGTTCTTTGTGCGACATCTTTGTTCCTCGTATCACCAAGCAGCCTGAGCCAGCTACGCGCAGCTACACGCACGGGTGCCCCCAACTAGCCCACACAACGTCATGGCGTGAGGGAGGAAAGACTAATGAGCGACTACGACATCTTTGAGGCGGGAGATTGCGCGTTACGGGCGGGCACGAGGCTGCCCGACGTGAAGCTGGCGTACGCCACACACGGCATGCTCAACACGGACAAGAGCAACGCTATCGTCTTCCCCACCCACTACCCCGGCAGCCATGTCGATAACGAATGGCTCATCGGTCCGGGGAAGGCTCTCGATACGCGTCGCTATTTCATCGTCGTGCCCAACATGCTGGCCAACGGCGTCTCGTCCTCGCCGAGCAACACCCCTCCGCCGCACGGCGGAGCGCATTTCCCCCATGTGACGGTTTACGACAATGTGGCGCTGCAGCAGCGTCTGGTGACCGAGGTGCTCGGAATCACGCACCTGCAGCTGGTCGTTGGATTCTCAATGGGCGCACAGCAGGCCTTACCAGTGGGCGGTGAGTTACCCGCAGATGGTGGAGCGCATCGTGGCGATCTGCGGCGCGGCCAAAACCTGGCCCCACAACTGGGTGTTTGTAGAAGGTGTCACCGCCGCGCTCAAGGCCGATGCCGCATGGCGAGAGGGCCACTACACGGAGCAGCCGACAAGGGGGCTACGGGCGATGGGACGGGTCTGGGCCGGCTGGGGACACTCCCACGCGTTCTACCGGCAGGGCGTCTATCGCGACCAGGGATATACGTCGCTCGACGATTTCATTGTGCGCAACTGGGAAGCCAGATTCCTGAGTCACGATGCCAACGACCTGCTGGCGATGGCCTGGACGTGGCAACACGCCGACGTGGGCGCGACCCCGGGCTTTAGCGGCGACGTCGAACGTGCGCTGGCGTCGATCCAGGCGCGCACGCTAGTCATGCCGTGTACCACGGACCTGTACTTCCCACCGGAAGACAACGCGTACGAGGTGCAGCACATCGCCGGTGCGCAGTTGTGGCCCATCTCTTCGATCTGGGGTCATGTGGCGGGCGGTGGCGCGGACCCCAACGCCGGCGCGATCATCAACGCAAGCCTGAAGGACTGGCTCGCGCGGTAGGATCATAGCGTACACGGCTATTTTTGCCCAACGCACCGTAAAGGTAAAAGTTCGCATAGGGGACTCTGCTGACCCACCTTGTCCCCTGTGGCGAGTCCGACGCCACGGCGGCGGTGTGCGAGTCTACTTTTTGCACAGTGCTGCAACCCGGCCTCAAGGGAGCAAATGTGCCCCGTTTCGTCACACCAATACCGTTGCCAAAATCATCGTGCAGGTATTTGCAGAGGATGTAGCGTCTTGCACACATGAGGTTGACCCTAGGATATAAGGATTACAGGGGCAGCAACGCGAACTTTTACCTTTACGGTGCGTTGGGCAAAAATAGCCGTGTAGGGATCGTTGGCCGCGTTGTTACCGAATTTGAGCATGTCCGCAGGCGTTTCGTCGAGCGTCCTGTCCTCGACCACGTTGGGCGGGATCGAGCTGCCGGCGTCAACCTGGTCGAACGAGCCGCGGATGGCGTAGCCCGAAGGCCGCGTCGTCGCCCGGACGCCCCGGCTATTGAGGCGGATCATGTCCTTGCTGTAGGGACGCAGCACGTTCCGGTTGTCTGCCTTCGGCCACGGCGTCTTGGAGAGCCACCACACGTACTCGACCGAATCGCGTACGCGGACGCGCCGGATCGTCACCCACTCGGCTGGTGCCGGCATTTTGGCGGGATTGTACCAGAAGCACTCCTGGGCCAGATGGAAGCCAACGTCCTCGACCAGCGCGATCAGCAGCTTGAAGTGGTAGACCGAGCGCGTCGGTGTCCCCTTGTTGTAGCTGCCGCCAATGTTAAGCACGAAGCTCCCGTCGTCAGCGAGCACGCGTTAGATGTGGCGGGCAAACGTGAGGAACCATTCCACATAGGCGTCCTTGTCTACGTTGCCGTATGCCTTCTTAAAGTGCAGGGCATAGGGCGGCGAGGTGAGCACAAGATTGATCGACCCATCAGGGATCGCCGCCAGCCCATCGCGTGCGTCAGCGTAGTACGCGGCACCCGCCGCCGTGGTGTAGTGTCACTTTGGCAGCTTGTTGGGTCTCGGGCACTCTCGATGAGGCGTGCCGAGGGTCGATCGCGTGACGACAGCCGAAAAATTACAGGGGATGAGGCGTTTGGCCCTTGACGGCCTTTTGTAACGCAGCGATTGTCGCTTTGCCCCCCTCTCTGGTCGGCACGGAGAAAATGGCCTCATCGAGAGTGCCTGAGACCCATAAAGCGAGCAAGATGACACATCAGGGTCAGGGTGTCGTGCCACCTGTCGCTCCTGACCATGTAGATCGGGACTGCCATGGCGCTCCTCGATGGCCCCATGAAACACGGGGTGTACCGTCTTGAAAACCGCCCCCAAGTGTGATAGGGTAGTAGTTCATCTTCGCAATAACAGGGGTATAAGCCACATTTTCAGGCCATTTGACGCGATGAGGAGCCAGAGGCGCGCTGATCGGTGTCGTACGAGGCTTCGATGACCTGAAGGGGGGTGGAAAATGGCGCATATGACCTCTCACAGTATTACGAAGATGAACTAGTGACCAGCGAGCCGTCTGTGCTCGCGCCGTGGATGCCCTGAACCGCAGCCCAAGACAGGGCGCGACGCCACCGGGTCTGAGAGTAGTGCTGGCCCTGCCCCTCTCCTGCTGACGCCTCTCTGTGTGTGGTCACCCCGACTGCGGGGAGCGACTGGTGAAACCGGCCACGACAATGCTGTCGTGCGCCGGTTTTTGCGTGCCCGGTGCCGCGGAGGAGCTTCATGATGACCCGTTTTCGTTGGACCCTCTTCAGCCTCGTAGTCGTGGTCCTTGGCGGTGCGATTGCACTGCTGTGGCCAAACACCGGCCCGATCATCAGCTTCACGGTCGTGGGCAAAGACCCATGGCCACTGCTCATCGACCCGCGCACCGCGCGTGTCTTTGTGTACAACCGCACCGACGGGACCGTCAGCACGATCGACACCGTGAGCGGCGCGTTGGTACGGACGGTGTCGGCAGGCTCAAGCTTCGCCTTCATGGCGGTCGACCAACGCACGAGTCGCATGTTCGCCAGCAGCGGAGGCGACCAGACGATCTACACTCTCGACGCGCGCACCGGCGTCGTCCTACACGCAGTCACGGATACCGACATGACGACACGGCAACCCGCCGTGGACGAGGCGAGTAACCACGTCTTCGTCGGCCACCGCGATATTCCGACGATCACGATGCTCGACGCGCGCACCGGCGCTATTATTCGCCACATCCCCGCCTGTAGCGGTTCCTTCGCCCTAGCCGCCAGCGCGCGCACAGGCCACATCTTCGCCAAGTGCAACGACGGGACCGTGGATATGCTGGACGCCCGGACGGGCCGTGTGCTCCGGACGATCCCCATCGCACCGGGTAGCTTCGGCTACGTGTTCGTGGATGAGCACACGAACCGCGTCTTCAGCTGCAGCAATGACAACCCCTCCACGATCGACGTGCTCGATGCACGGACAGGAGCGCACCTCCACACGATCACGCAGGTGAACGCCGTGACCACGCCGGCCGTCGATGAGCGCACGGGGCGCGTCTACGCCGCACTCGGCGGGCCAGGCGTTCCGGGGGCGAGCGTGACCACGAGCCAGATCGTGGCGCTCGATGGGTGGACCGGGGCAGTCGTACGCCGGATCAGGGTCGCCGACAACCCGACGGCCGTCGCCGTTGACAGCAGGACGGGCCACATCTTCGTCGCCAGTGTCGGGGCGGTAGGCCCGAATAGCGAACCGACGGGCTATGGCATCTTGAGCGTCCTGGAAGGCGCGACCGGAGCGGTACGGCGCCGTGTATCGATCGGGATCTTCCCGTCCGCCCTGGCGATCGATCCGGTGGCGCAGCGCCTCGTTGTCGACAACGAAACGGTCGACCTGAACGATTTCTCGTCCGGCTTCTCGGGGGCCTTGACGACGAGCCCACCCGAGACGGGGTGGACACGGACAAAGCGCCAAGGGTTGCGCCTACTCAAGAGCGTGCTACCCAACTGGTTTCCGTTGACGGTGATCGTCCCGCCGCCGCCGTCGCCGCCGACTAACGGCACCGTGACCACACTCGACTTGGCATGGTTGTGAGACGAGCGCGTGCGAGAGTGCCCGTGACGACTGGCACGACGCCCAGACGGGGAGGTGAGGCATGCAGGAGGAGCGCCGGGCAGCGAAGGCGCGGATGATTGCGGGCATGCGCGCGGGCCGCTCGTGGCGAGAGGCGGCCGCGAAGGTCGGGGTGCAAACCAGTCGGACCGCGGCCTATCGCCTGCTCCAGGGTGCCCGCGCCCGCGGCGAGGTCGCCTTCCTCGATGGGCGGCACAGACATCCGACCAAAGTGCGCGGCCCTGTGCGTGAGTGGTTGGACACCTACTGTCGCGGCGCGCCGAATACGTTGGGGCAGGCCGTGCAAACAGCGCTCCGGGAGCGCTTCGGCCTCACGGTAAGTGTCACCCATATCAATCGCGTCCGTGCCACACTCGGCCTGAGCCGGCGGGCATCGGGCGCGGGGGGGGAATCAGGACCATCCACCATCGTCTGAGTCGGGATGGCAGGAGGGCGCCGGCGCCCTCATCTTGCTGGCGGCAGCGGGTGAGAGCGGGCTTCTCACGGCGTTGGGCCTGCTCTTAGCTTTTGGTTCTGGCACTCTTTTGATGATCTAGATTAAGGGGCAAATAGGAGAGTGCGACGCATAATGTGGCAGGTAAGGCCGCCGTGGACGAGGATCGTTGCTGGTAGCCTTCGAGAACCATATACCAGTGGATAACGGCAGCGACCGGGAAAGATCGGCTATTCGACGGGAGCAAAAACTACCCCGCCAAGCGCGCAATGCACGCGATTTACGCCTGAGCCTGGACCATCAAAAGAGTGCCAGAACCTAGCTTTTCGACGGAATGTTACGCTAAGCGGGCGGCGAGTAGGGGCGTCACACGGACGAGAACGCATGGGCAGGGCGCTGACAAAAAGGGCCAATTATCGCACCTAATGGACAATTAGGTGCGATACCTGGCCCTTTTTGTCAGCGCTCTACGCATGAGCAACCCTCTGCCTGGATCGTGTAAACTACGTATTATATGCGATAGGGTCGCGTGGAGGGGTGGCGGATGACCACGGAGATGGCTATCGGATGTGGCCTCGTGATCGGCGCGGTCCTGAGCCTGGCCCTGCGTCATGTCGCCTACGTGGTCACCGGTCTGGTGCTGAACGCGTGCAGGGGAGGGGGGAGAGAGACATGGCCGCCGCACCCGTGACACGGGTGGCTCCACCGATCGCGCTGATTCCGTCGCTGCGCGTGGCCGTCGAGCGCTTCCTGGCCCGCTCGCGCTTCGCTGCCCGCACGCGGGAGAGCTACGCCCAGGATCTCGCCCCGTTACTCGCCCACGTCGGCGACCAACTCGTCGCGACGGCGCTCACGCACGCCGCGGCCACCGCCTTCCTCGCGACGCAGGAGCACCTCGCGGCCAGTACGTACAACCGCCGCTACGCCGCCCTGCGCAGCCTCGTGCGCTGGTGTCAGACCCAGGGCTACCTCGCCGACAACCCGCTCGTCGGCCTGGAGCGTCGCCCCCAGACGCGCGGAGGCCCCCGCGCCCTCGATCCCGCGCGGGTCGAGGCGGTGCTGCGTGGCATCCGCGCCGCGCGCGATCGCGCCCTCTTCTGGCTGATCTACGACGGTGGTCTGCGCTGCCGCGAGGCCCTCGCCGTCAACATCGAGGATATCGACTGGACGGAGCGCTGCCTCCGCGTCCAGGGCAAGGGCGACAAGCCGCGCGAGATGTTCTTCTCTCGCCGCGTCTCAGGCTACCTCGACGCCTATCTAAAGGAACGGGGCGACCCGGCGCACGGCCCGCTCTTCATCACCGCGCGGAAGGCGCGCAACCCGCGCCACGCCGACCTGACGGCCGAGGGGTACGCCCGGCTCTCGTACCGTCAGGCCGACACGTTGTGGAAGGGATACACGCCGGGCTGGGACCTGCACCAACTGCGGCACACGGCGATTAGCGCCCGCGCCGCCAAGGGCTACACCGAGGTCGAGCTCAAGCGCTTCAGCGGGCACAGTTCACTGCGCAGTCTGGAGGTCTACATCGCGCACAACCGCGAGTCGGCCAAGCGTAAGGCGCGCGAGTGGGAGCGTCGGGAGGGCGGGGAGCTATAGGCAGGGCGATGATACTGATAAGGGTGTCACACATCATCGTGTCCGATCTGTTGGAAGCCCAGGTCGATATCTCGACGGTGCAGCAGCTTGCGGGACACGCCAACGTGACGACGACGCAGCGGTACGACCGCTGCGGCGAGGCCTCCAAGCGCACGGCCGTCGAGAAGCTGCACATCCCTATCCCCTACCAGCCGCCGTGAGGCCCAGACGGTTATCATGGGGCTAAGGAGATCGCCCTATACCCCGAGAGGAGGAGTCACCCCCTATGCGTCCCGCTACGACCACCCCGCTCATCACCGTGCTCCTCACGCCCAAGGAGCGGTGGACCCGCGCCGAGGAGCGCTGGAAGCGCCAGCAGCGCCGCGTCGGCCACCGCCCCCCGCCCCTGTCGGCCGTGCCGACACTCGGCGCGATCCCGGCTGCGGTCGCGTACAAGGACCTCACGCGGGCCGAGCGGGAGCGCCGGGCGAAGACGGCCGCGCCGGGAGAGCACGCGCTGCTCTACCCCGAGATGCACGCCTTCCGCCAGTCCATGAAGCCGAAGACCGCGCGCGGGGCGTGGGTCTATCGCGTGCTCCTCACGCTCATGCTCGTCGGCGGCCTGGCCATGGCCGGCTATGGGCTCGTGGTCGCCTGCACCGACCCGAACCTACAAGACGCGGGTGGGTTTATCTTCGGGGGCGCCCTCCTGGCCTCCGCATCCTTCCAATTCGCGGCGGGGCTCGCCGCCTGGGATGAGGAGCGGCAGGGCTCCACCGAGCGCGACCTGGCGCCGCGCTGACAGCACAGGGAACCACATCGCCGCCGTCGGAGGTCAGTGGTACAGCGCGTCGACACGGGTGGCGTCGACACGGGTGGCGAGTAGCAATGGACCAGCCAACCGGGTTAAGCGTTTAGGAGCCGTCCATTCTCTTGCGTTTTTCAGACGCCTTCACACTGGGATAGACGATGTTTACAGGCGTACGCCCACCCTGCGCTACCCGAATACCAGAATAGAAAGGGCATTCCCTCGCGTTTTCCGGGCGCGCAGGGTCGGACGGTAGATCCAGTCTCCCCGCCCCTTAGTCACGGCGTGCGACGAAGATCATAACACGACTGTTGCTGAGCAGTGGCCCTTTCTTCCAGTCTCCGTACACATGCTCGACAGTGAATCCGGCGTGAGTCAAGGTATCGGTTAGGTCTTCAAGGCTACGAAAACGCAACTCGCTCTTGGCGACCACAACCTCTCCAGTGGAGAGGAAGATATTATGACCCTCAAAGCTAACTCGACCATCACCCACACGCACTAGCTCGAGCCAACTCTCCATTGGACCGTTAGGGGAGTCGAATTGTTCATAGGTGGCCGCCCGGTTCCACCGCTCCCAGGCCCGATCGTCCGGGTTGCGACTCTCGAAAGCGAGATACCCGCCAGGGCGTAGGGCCGCGTGGATAGCCGCGAGAGTCGTGCGCCAATCGGCGTCGTCCAGGAATACCTGGGCCACGTTGCCCGTCATAACCAGCAGGTCGGCTTCGTGTGTCTCCAGGGCGCGCGCATCGCCTTCGACCCACCGTACTCGCTTGGCCCCGGGTTGCCGACGGGCGACCGCCAGCATCGCCGGAGCAGGGTCGACGCCGACTACCTGGCGACCAGGGGTTGCCAGCTCACGCGTTAATAGCCCAGTTCCGCAGCCTAGATCGAGAATGCGGTGAGCGTCAAGCTCTGCCGCCAGACCCTGATAGAAATCAGTATCGGCCCCGCAGGAGTTCTCGATGTCGTACAACGCCACCAGGCGCGGATCAACATAGTGCTCCTCAAGTCTCATCACAGCGACTCCTGTCTATTCCATGTTATCGAGGGGGTAGCCCAGACAGTCCTTACCCCGGTTTGCTGTTCCGCTGCTACTCGACACCCGACACCATGCCTCCTTTCTCCCGCGCCCGGCGCTGCCCTGTGTAAGTGTGTACGTGCCTGCGTGTGTACGTGCCTGCGTGTGTACGTGCCTGCGTGTGTACGTGCCTGCGTGTGTACGTGCCTGCGTGTGTACGTGCCTGCGTGTAGATAATATTATGTACTGGACGAGTTGATCGCTCCCTGTTCCAGTGTATGGCTATACTCCTGCAACCATGCTAACGCCGCCTCATACTGCTCGATTCTCAGGTTCTTGTAGCTCGACACGCGGAAGCGCCGATGAAGCTCGCCGAAGAGAGAGGCGTAATAATTGGTCTGTGCTTGGCCCCCCGCTGTGCTCTGGCGCGTCAGCTCGTGCGCGACCGTCTTGACCAAGTTTTGCAGCTCGGCCGCCTGCTCGTCGGTGATAACGTTGCCTGGATCGAGACGGGCCTTGAGCGCCTTGACCTCTCGTACGGTCGCGCCCACGACCTCCGCAGCCCTGTTCAGCCGCTCATCCTGGGCTGTGAGGCGCTCGTCATGTACATCTAGGCGTTGCTCTTGGAATGCCAAAGAACCACGGACCTCGATCATTTCGTGCGCATGCTGTTCCTGAAAAGCTAGCTGCTGGCGTGCGAGCGTTACGAGGGCAAGACCGAATTGTTCAACCTGCTCTAGGGAGAGGGTGTTGGGGTCGAGCGTTGTTGCCATGGGTCCGGTGGTCGAGGCCATCCCTTGTCCGACGCCGGTCTCCGTCGCGAATGCCTCCCACACGCGCTGTCGCACCCAACGCTTATACACGCGCAACCGATCACGCACATCCTCCCGTACGCGGCTTGGCTCAAGTCCTGCCAGCCATAAGGGGACGCTCTCCAGATGGAGGCACTGCATGACCTGCGTGCCGCCGAGGGTCGTGATGCGCAGCACGCGCAGTCCTTCCGCCATGACGTCATCTCTTTTGATGCGCGCGACCTGCCCATACGACTTGATACCGAGGGCATCGCACAGCGGCCGGAGCGGCACGTATACATCCCTATCGACGCGCGCCGCCAAGACCTCCTCGCCCTCGATGACGAGAATCTGGCGTTGCTCCACGGGGACGAGTGCGGTCGCGCCCTCGTCGCCGAGCAGGCCATCCATGTCATCGTCCTTTGTCTTTTTTGTCGCCATCCATCCTCTTCCTGCAAGGGGCACACATGATGTGTACCCCTTGCACCCCAGGGCTCACATCACATGTGCCCCTACGCACATCATCGACGCGGCGGCGTCTCGGCTTGCTGGAGGAGCAGCCGCGTCACCTGATCCGGGTCTTTCTCAAACTCGTCGAGCAGGTTGTCGAGCGCGAGGCGCACGAACTGCGATTTGCTGATGCGCCGTCGTG
>JAABUJ010001782.1_pt1 | contig 29474 bp, 41 predicted proteins | sample 5559131 | NCBI WGS metagenome assembly JAABUJ01 (sample SAMN10711875, study PRJNA513366) | rock metagenome | isolation source: Antarctica rocks | place: Antarctica: Victoria Land, Mt New Zealand nord | collected 2016-01-07
GGTCGACCCAACGAGCCCGACCCACAAGCCGGACCTTGGCGGCGGCAAGAAGCTCATCCTGTTTTGCGGGTCGGGAAGCCGATCGGCGCTCGGTGCCGTTGCGTTGACGCGCATGGGCTTCACGAACGTCGCCCATGTGTCGGGCGGCTTCCCGGCCTTGGCTAAGGCCGGAGCGCGCGTCGCTGACAGACGTTGCTAGCATTGAGATTTGCCCCGGGTATCCGAGGATTGTTCTTCCCCCGTTGAAGCGATTGGGGGTCGATGACCGGATGACGTCGGCCAATGCTACGGCAATCTATGGTGCTGCGAGCGCTGCCGGATAGCAGTTCATCTCGCGTACGTTCCTTGGCCTCATCGCAGCGAAAGTTGCCGGGTTCCACCGTGGCAAGATCAGGCGGAAATTTCGTCGTTGCCCTTGACCTTACCATTGTGGGAAGCCCCATTTCGTACCGGCAACGCACCGGAAGCACCCAAATGGCCACAGCCGCCGCCCTCGAGTCCCGACGCCCCGCAGACCGCCGATGCGGTGAACGACAACATCGCGTTCGACATCGAAGGCATGAGCCGCATCCTGCGTGGTGAGAGTAGAGCGCACGATCCGCGCGCTGCCCGGGGTCGCGGACGTCACCGTGAAATTCGCCACGGAACGGGCCAGCGTCGCGCCGGTGCCAGCATCCGCGGTCGACACCGACGCAGTCGAGGCCGCCGTCAAGGCTGCCGGCTACGCCGCTACGTCGGTCCGGCCGGTCACCGCGGCACGGAGGGGCGAGGAGGTGGCCGGAATCGCGCCCGTTTCCGCCGACGACAGGCGGGAGGCATCAATCCCAGTGTCAGCGTGACCCGCTCAAGCCGTCCAGCCATCCCTGTGCAGCACCGTAGCGGACAATGGCAGCACGTGAACGCAGGCCAATTCCTCATGGCGCAGATCCGGACCCGAACTCGGGCCGCGCCTGCCCAAGCCGCCGTACTTAACCAATGGTCATCACCTCTCCCTTGCGTTACATCTGGTCAGATAGTCAGGAGACATCATGACACAGACCACTGAGAACGCCCATGCTTCCCAAGAGCCCTCCCAAGCGACGCGGCGCCATGGTGGGTGGAAGCTCGAGGACGCCAAGGCCCAGTTCAGCGAGGTCGTGCGACGAGCACGATCCGAAGGGCCTCAGCGAGTCTCTGTCCGGGGTCGTGACGCCGTCGTGGTGATCGCGGCCGACGAGTTCGACCGCCTGCAGCCGCGTTCGGCAGACCGCCTGCCCTTCGTGGCCTTCATGGAGACTCTCTCCGGCGAGGGGCTCGATCTCACACGGGATGAGGATGTCGGGAGAGACGTGTCGCTGTGATCGGCTGGCTGCTCGACACGAACGTCATCGCCGAAATCATCGGCCAGGGTGGCTCATCTCGCGTGAAGGCCTGGGCCGCCGGCCAGGACGAGGCGACCCTTCACCTCAGCATCCTGACCATCCGCGAGTACGAGAAGGGGATCGCCAACCTTCCGGATGACGATGCCCGCCGCCCGACCTTCATGACGCTCCGCGACAGCTTGATCGAGCGCTTCGCTGAGCGCCTGCTGCCGGTGTCGGACCCCGTCGTGCGCCGCTGGGGCGTCATCAGCGGACATGTCCGTCGCGAGACGGGTCATCCCCCGCCCGTCATCGACACCCTTCTGGCCGCCACCGCGATCGAGCACGACCTCTATCTCGTGACACGCAAACTCCGTGACGTGCGTACCTCTGGGGCAGCGTTGTTCAACCCTTGGGAGGATGATCCGGCAGGGTCGCCCGTTCTGCCTCGCCGGGGACGACGGCGGCCTTCAGTGCCCTGATAAGCCGGGCAGCCCGAATTCGGTCAGAGGGCAAGCCATTCCTGCAGCTTCGACCATCGCCGGCGCTGGCCACCGTTCCGGACCGCCATGGCGATGGCCTTGCGCTGCCCGACCAACAAAGGCCGAGGCGCATCCGAGCGCGCGAGGCAGCACCGGCTCATCGTCGAACTGCCCACGAGGCGTCGGCGCAGGCGCGCTACGACATCGTGAAAGCGTTCACGAAGCGGTTCGAGGACGGTGCCGTACTGGGCCGCGCTCCACGCGCCGAGCAGGATTCCTGAGAGGCGATGCGCGTCGCTGCTTGATTGCCGCGCTACAGGCGGGCTTCCCGTACAGCACGGCGCCACACCATGATCCCGAGAGCGGCGACCGCAGCTCCGATCCCGATCCAGACTATTTCGTAGGGGATGTCCTGGGGGCACGTTGCAATCGAGTTGCTGCCGTTCATCGGCTGCGAGCAGGCAAATTCATCCACAAGATGAAAATGGAAAATCAGGTGCTGGACGACGCCGTCATAAGCGTTGAACCCTCCCGCGCCTATAAGGATACCAGCAAGGATCACCTTCGAGCGCAATGGATGATATGTAGTGCGATCATGCCACATGCGGGCAGCACCCCAGAGCAGCATTAACATGCTTCCGACATGAAATATAAAATCACTGAGGATGCGGCCGTGCTCGTCGGTTCCCCAATAGAAGTTGTGCCACTGAAGTAACTGATGGAATACTGTCTCGTCAATAAACCCTGCAATACCGATGCCTAGGAAGATGCCAGTGACGAGAGGGAAGCGCAGGGTCTTGACGTCAGCGATCGCGACATTCTCTGTACCGAATGCGGTCCTTGCCATTCCCATTCTCCACTGGATGATCGATCCTATTGATTCGTCCGAAGTGAACGTTGATGCGCCGTGGGCTGCTCCTTGGCGGGATCACCGTTGGCGTCGGCCGCGGCAGCATGGCCCGTACCGACGAGCGTCCAGGCGAAAACAAGAACAGGCACATGATTCATGTCCTTGTGGCGATGTAGGGTCAAGGTGTCGGTGTGGCGCCGAACTACAGCTGTTCGTCTCCAGGAAGATGCGGTAGGCGTTGCCGCGATTGCTCTCGCTGAAAGCGGGCATGGATGAGTGGGGAAACCAATCGGCTTGGTCGTAGGCTCGCGTCAAGGGATCGTCCGAAGGTGTTGTGGACAGCAGCATGGGTCGACAGAAATCGTTGTGCGGATCCGGCGACTTGAACCGCTGCATCTTACTTTTTCGCCCACGCGTCGGCTGGTGGGAGTTCTCGGCTCGATTATTCCGGCGCTGTCGTCGCTCATGGCGAGCCAGCAGTCCGAATTGCCGCCTCGCCGCCCCGTATGACCCCAGCTCGTCGGTCTTGATCGTCTCGGGCGCAACGCCGTGCCTCCTGACGAGCTCACACATGAGCGAAGCGCGCCAGGGCCCCCAGCCTGCAAAGCAGGCTGGGGTGGCAAGCGGAGAGCTGACGCTGCCAGGGTATCCCGTCTCGTTTGCACCAGGACGTCGAGCACCTCCCCTTCGTCGTCCACGGCCCGCCAGAGCCAGTGCCGCTTGCCCGCGATCGTGATCACCATCTCGTCCAGGTGCCAGCGCGTGGTTGGGCGTGGCCGCCGCCGCAGGTCGCGCGCGAACAGCGGGCCGAATTGGCAGACCCAGCGTCGGACGGTTTCGTAGCTCAGGTCGAGGCCGCGCTCGGCCAGCATGTCCTCGACATCACGCAGGCTCAGCGTGAAGCGCAGGTAGAGCCAGACGACGTGCTGGACGACGACCGGCGGGAACCGATGGCCGTGGTAGGGGGAGCGCGACATGAGCCTGCTATCCCAGGTGACTGCGAACGTGACAATTCCGTGCGGTGGCACCGCGAGCCCTCCACCCACACGCCTGAGGATCCCGCGATGGACCGGCTCACCTCCATCGCCCGCGAGATCTCGTGGCCTGGACCTTTGTCGTCTTGCTCCTCGTGGCCCATCTCGGCCTGTCGCCCTCTTGGGGCGCCCCCGGCGCTGTGCATCGGCCTCGCGGCCGTGCTGGTCGAGAGCGCGCTGCAGCACGCGGATGGCGGCTCAACCTTCCCATCTTGGGAGACTGCAGAACCCAATCGTAATCGATGAGGAGCTCCCCGATGTTCCCTACCTGGATCCATATCCTGTCCGTCGTGACCTTGGCGACGGGCTTCGTCTGTGCCAGCGTCGTGCTCTTCGATGTGTGGCGGCATCCGCCACACATGGGCATCATGGCGGTGGTCTGGCCCGCGACGGCGCTGTTCGGCGGGGCGGCGGTGCTGTGGCTGTATTTCCGCTACGGGCGGCTCAACACCCATGCCGCGACGCACGAGGCGATGGGGCGCGGTGTCGAGCCTCCCGCGAAATCTGCCACTCCCTTCGCCGTTATCGTCGCCAAGGGGGCGCTCCACTGCGGTAGCGGCTGCGCCATCGGCGATATCCTAGCCGAGTGGCTCGCCTTCCTGGCGCCGATGGTGGCGGTGTGGTTCGGCTGGCACAGCCTCTTCCGCGATAAGATGTACGCCGTCTGGATCCTCGACTTCGTCTTCGCCTTCCTGCTCGGCATCGTGTTCCAGTATCTCACAATCAAGCCCATGCGGAACCTATCGCCGCTCGAAGGCTTGGTCGCGGCGCTCAAGGCCGACACGCTGTCGCTGACCGCCTGGCAGGTGGGCATGTACGGCTTCATGGCCTTCGCTCAGCTCTACCTCTTCGGCAAGCTTCTGGGCCACCGGGCGGAAGTCGACACGACGGAGTTCTGGTTCGTCATGCAGGTCGCGATGCTCTGCGGCTTTGCCACGAGCTATCCCGTCAACTTATGGCTCGTGCGCGCCGGCCTGAAGGAGGCGATGTGAGAGGTTTCACGTCCCCTCGTAGCGCAGCGTCGTCATCATGCCGACCGCCAGGTGGTACAGGTTGTGGCAGTGGAAGGCCCAGTGGCCGGGGTTGTCGGCGTCAAACGCCACCGTGATGGTGGTCCTGGGCGGCACCAGCACGGTGTCGCGCATTGCGCCCGGGAAGCGGTCCCCGTCGATCGCCACGACCTGGAACACGTGGCCGTGCAGATGCATCGGGTGGGACATCATCGTGTCGTTTCGCATTGCGATTTCGACCCGCTCGCCCGCCTTAACCGCCAGGGGCACGTCGTTCCCGTAGGTGACGCCATTCAGGCTCCAGGCGTAGCGCGCCATGTCGCCGGTCAGCGAGACCGGCAGCACGCGGTTGGCCGCCTTGGGGCGGAGCGGCACCGCGCCCCGCAGCCGGGCTTCGAGCGCGGCATCGAGCGGCCGTGCCGCTCGGTCGGCGCGATCGCCGAGCCTGGCCACGGCCGCGCCCGCGGGCGCCAGCACGATCCCGGTACGGCGACGCTCGCCCTCCAGCGTCGCCATGACCGGCACGGCACCGGGCGCTTCGCCGAGATCGAGCGAGAGGTCGATGCGCTGCGCCAACGCGATCGGGAAGGCGGTGCCGGAAATCGGGGCCACCGGGTGTCCGTCGACCGCCACGAGCGTCGCCGAAGCGCCGGGGGCCTCGACCAGGAAGTTCGAGGCCGCCGAGGCGTTGATCACCCTCAACAGCACGCGTCCCCGCCGCTCGACCCGCACCACCTCGGGGTCGCCGAGCGTTCGGTCGTTGGCCAGGAAGGCGTCGTAGACGACGTCGTTCAGGTCGAGCCGCATGCCCGAGACGCCGGCGTCGAGCTTGCCCATCGCCATGCTGCTCATCGTCGCGCCGCTTCCGCCCATGCCAGGCTTGTCCGCGCCGCGCAGGCCCGCCAGGATCTCGTCGGGCGCCTTGAAAGAGAAGTCGTGCAGCGTCAGCACGATCTCCTGCCGATCGCCCGCGGCCTTCGGATCGCGGATGATGAGGGGCGCGGCAAGCAGTCGCTGCTCCTGTAGGCCCTCGTGCGAATGCATGAAGAAGGTGCCGGAAAAGGCCAGCGGGAAGTCGTAGGCGGCCACTCCGCCCGGTGCGACCGCTGGGGCCGAGACGCCCGGTACGCCGTCCTGCCGCCACGGCGGTGTGAGGCCGTGCCAGTGGATCAGCGTATCGGCGCCGATCTCGTTGCGCATCACCACGTGGAAGCGCGAGCCGACCTCGGCCACGAGGCCCGGCCGTCCGTCCGGCCCCGTGATGCCCAGGACGGGGGCGGCGCGCCCGTCCACCTCCAGCGTGCGCCGCCCCGCGGTCAGCACGGTCGCGCCCTCTCCCGCGGCGCTGGCTGCTGCCGGGAGCGCTGCACCGAGCGCGACGCTCGCGAGGCCCAGGCCGAAACGGCGACGGTCTATGAACATTGCGGCCTCCCATTGGCGATGCGTCGCGCCGCATCGAGGTCGATGTCGCCGTCGGCTCGCCGGCGGGGCGTCGCCGAGACCCGCCCGGCAGCATGCGCCCGAGCAGGCCATCGCGCCACACGCAGTGGTGGACCAGGGCCGCGGCGCGTGGAAGCCGGAGAGGATCAGCACTTCGTCGGCGGCGAGCCCGTGCCAGTCGGCAAGCCGATGCCGCCAGGCCCGGTCGCCGAAGTGTGGGAGCTGGAACAGGCCGTAGATCAAATAGCCGCGCACGAAGGCGTTGACGACGCCGAGCCTCACCACCGTGGCCAGCAGCAGGTAGAGGCCGACGTGGGCGGCCTTGGCTAGGACGTACAGGGCGCCCCGGTCGACGGCCTGCAGCACCCGACCGCCCGTCGATCGCCAGGCGATCCATCACGCCAGCACGCCCGCGAGCCGGAAGCCCAGCACGACGTGGGTCGCGGCGGAAACCGATGGCCGTGGTAGAGGGAGCGCGACATGAGCCTCCTATCTCGGGCAGCTGCCAACTTGATAGTGCCTCCCTACCTTCATCTCGCCGCGAACGCGATAAAGCCCCTCTGGCGCCCGTCTGCATGCGGGTGATCCCACCCAGACGGGTCATGCAACCCCGAGAAAGCGGATCAGCCCGAAGCTTAAGGCGCCCAGCACGACGAGCGAGGCCGTCACGACGGCCGTGACCCGCAGGCCCGCCGCTGCCACGACCCGTACGTCGACGCCGAGTCCGAGCGCCGCCATCGAAACGGTGGTGAGGATGCTGGCCGTGACGCCGATAGGCGGCAGCGCCGGGGCGGGGATGAGGCCCAGAGACCGGATCGTGAGCACGACGAGGAAGCCGACGATGAACCACGGCACGAGCTCGTGCAGGGCGGGGCGGTCGCGGGCCGGCCTGTCGCCCGCCGTGACGTTGGGGGCCGGCTCGTCCGTCTCGTCTCGTAGGCGACTCGTGATCAGCGACAGGCCAAGCACCACGGGCCCGAGCATCAGGACGCGCACGAGCTTGATGACGGTGCCGACCTGGTTGGAGAGCGCGCCGATCGGCAGGGTCGCGGCCAGCACCTGCGGCACCGCGTAGACTGTGAGGCCCGCCAGCACGCCGTATTGCGTGAGGGACAGCGTGAGCACCGGCACCAGGAAGGGAAGGCCCAGCACTACCACCACGCCGAGCACCGCTGTGAAGGCGATCGACGAGGCCACGTCGTCGCTGTCCGCCCCGATCACCGGAGCCACGGCGGCGATCGCGGAATTGCCGCAGATCGAGTTGCCGCAGGCGATCAGGATCGCCATGCGCTGCGGCAGGCCGAAGGCCCGGCCGATGCCGTAGCTCGCCGCGATGGCGACCGCCACGACGGCCGCGATTCCGACGAGCAGCAGCGGCCCCAGCGCCAGCACGGTGGCGACGCTAACCGAGGCGCCGAGCATCACGACCGCGATCTCGAGCAGGGTCTTCGCGCTGAAGGCGATGCCCGCCATCCACAGCGGGCCGGGCGTCCAGGCCGTGCGGATCGCGACACCGAGCAGGATCGCCAGCACCAGGGCTTCGAGGTAGGCCTCCCCAACGAGGTGGGTCTCGACAGCCTGGAGCACGGTCGCCGCGGCGGTGACGACTACGCAGAGCAGGACGCCGGGCAGCAGGTGGGGGAGGCTTCGGATCAAGTTTCTGTTGTCCTTTGGCTTGGCGCGCCCGGCCGGGAAGGAATCTGGCGACCGCGGCTCGGGATCAGGGCGCGAGCGCCTTGGCGGACAGGTCGCGCATGACGCGGTAGCCGGCGTCCGACGGGTGGAGGTCGTGGGTCGGGCTGCAGAACAGCGTCAGGTCGCACAGGCGCTGCCGCCCGTCGCCGATGCGGTTGAAGGCCGCTAAGGCGTCGACCGTCGTCACGCCCGCCTTCGCGGCGGCGTCGTCGATGGTGCGGTCGAGCTGCTCGACCCGCCGGTCGCTCGCCGGATCGTCGACTGCCGCCCACTCGTAGCAGGTCATCACGGCGATCTTCGCCTTCGGGGCGGCGGCCTTGAGCGCGTGGAGGATCCGGCTCAACGCTCGCCAGCCCGCTTCAGCGCAGCGGGCCAGTGGGCCGCGACGCAGTCGGGGGAACATCGCGGTGAAACCCTCGCGGCCCGAGCCGCGAAGGTGGAGAGGTCGGGCTGGGGGCAGACCGACAGCTTGTGGTCGACGCGGATCACCACCATTGCGCTCGTCCCCCCCTCGCTTCGCGAATCAGGCACCAGGATGAAAACCCCGCCGCCAGCCTCAACACAGGGCACATTGCTCGAGGCCAGCGATCGTGATTCCAGATCGATCCGATCGAGCGCCGACGTTGGTTTTCGCGCCCTCAGGGTGCGACATCATCCCTCGCCGGGAGGGATTGACCATGAGGACGAAGTTCGAGCGCCGAGGCGCTCTGAAGGCTCTGGGACTGGGGCTCGCGGCCGGTGTCGCCGCGGCGACGTCGGCCCACGCCGAGGCTGCCTCGGCCCTGACGCCGCCCGGCGCCGGCACGCTGCGCGAACTGATGGAGCGCCTCGCCGCTGCGCCGCGACGCCGCGACTTCAAGACTGTGCCGATGATCTTGACCGAGCCGGACCAGTGGGATCACGAGGCGCTCGACGCCGTCATGGCCTATAGGCCGAACCCGAAGCAGGTGTGGGACAATACCGAGATCGGGAGCCCCTGGCTCAACCTGATGCGCAACGCGCTCAATGCGCAGATCTGGTCCTTCAAGCATCCGGACTTCCTCGCCGTCTCGGCCACCCACGGCACGGCGCATCTGGCGCTCTACGACCAATCCATTTGGGACAAGTATGACCTCGCCACGCTCGCCGGCGGCAAGTTCAAGACCAACACACTGATCCTCCAGCAGAAGGCCCAGTCCGCCGATCCGAAGAACTACGAGGATCCTACGGGCGTCTTCTCGCCGGCCGACAACTCCATCCCGGCGTTGATGCGGCGCGGCGTGGTCTTCATGTCCTGCCACAACGCCATCTGGGAGGAGGCGGCCGGCCTCATCGAGCGGGGTACCAATCCCGACAGGCTCAGCCACGAGGCGATGGCGGCCGAACTCACCGACCACCTTATCCCCGGCGTCGTGCTGACGCCCGGTGCCGTCGGCACGCAGCCCGAATTGCAGCAGGCTGGCTTCCATTACGCCAAGTGAAGGAGCGCGGGATGACCATGGCCCTCAAGGCAGCGCTGCTCGGCTGCGCCCTCTCTCTCGGCGTCGCCGTCGGCGCCCAAGCCTCGGACAAGATGTCGGGCTTCCCCGACTATGTATTCCCGCCCTGGCAGCACGGCGAGAACAACGACGCGGTCGACCGCGGGCTTGACTTCACCGTGCCCGAGGTCGACGTCCTTTCCGACTTCCACGGCAGCCTCGACGACCCAAAGCTCGTGCTCTTCGTCGGAGGCAATTACTTCTTCGCCATGGCACCTCTGGTGAAGAGCTTCGAGGCGAGCCACCCGGAGTACAAGGGTCGGATCTTCTGGGAAACGATCCCGCCCGGCCTGCTGGTGAAGCAGATGGATGCCGGCGGCACCATCACGGTCGGCAACATGACCTTCACGGTCAAGGCGGACGCCTATTTCGCGGGACTGAAGAAGATCCAGGGCCTGATCGACGATGGGAAGCTGACCGGTCCGGCCGTGCCCTACGCCACCAACACGCTCACCATCATGGTGCCGAAGGACAATCCGGCACATGTCGCAGGCCTCGCCGACCTGGGTAAGCCGGGGATCAAGCTCGCCATGCCGAACCCCGAATTCGAAGGCATCGCGCGGCAGATCAAGATCTCGTTCGGCAAGGCCGGCGGCGACAAGCTCGCGGACGCTATCTACGACGCGAAGGTCAAGGACGGGACCACGGTCCTGACCCACATCCACCACCGCCAGACGCCGCTCTTCCTGTTGCAGGGCGTGGCTGAGGCTGGGGTGACGTGGCAGTCCGAAGCCGTGTTCCAGGAGCAGGCCGGCCATCCGATCACCCATGTGGCGATCCCCGAGGCCGACAATGCGACCGCCATCTATGCCGGCGCGACCGTGAAGGGTGCCGCCCATCCAGAGGCCGCCAAAGCGTGGCTCGCCTTCATTCGCTCGCCCGATGCGCTGAAGATCTTCGAGAATTACGGTTTCAAGCCTTACGAGGGGAAGTGATGGGATTGGCCGGAGCAGCGCCGGAGCGCGCCGGAGCGCGAACGGCCGTTCCGACGACCGAGGGCCGCCGCATGACGCTGGAACAGCTCCGCGTCTTCGTCGCTGTTGCGGAACGCGAGCACCTCACCCGCGCGGCGTCGTCGCTCAACATCGCGCAGTCCGCCGTCAGTGCGACGATAGCGGCTCTGGAGACGGAGTTCGCGACGCGCTTTTTCGACCGCGTGGGGCGCGGGCTTCGATTGACCCCGGGCGGGGCTGTGCTGCTCGATGAAGCCCGCGCTGTGCTGCGGCGGGCCGAGGAGGCGCGCAAGCGCTTGGCACGATTCAGGGAAGGGAACGCGTGAGCCCCACGTCGAGGTTTCGCTCCAGGGGAACCGTTCTCATCATACGATTGGACCGGTCCGGGCCATCAAACCAGAGTGCGAAGGCTGGGATGGCCCGCGAACGGGCCATCCCGCGATGGAGGCACGATTGCACGACGCGAGGTGGCGTTGGACCATGTGGATCGTGAAGGAGCTCGCCGGAGCGGCCGTGTGGTTCGCCATCGTCGGCGCGGCGGTCGCGACCGCGCCGTTGGCTCGCGCCGACGAGGCCATAATCACGGCTGGCGCCGAAATCGTGGCGCATGGCACGGTGCCGGGCCGAGCCGCCTGTTCGTCGTGCCACCGGCAGGACGGCGCCGGCGAGCCGGAGGTTGGCATCCCGCGCCTCGCCGGTCTCTCCCCCTATTACATCGCGTCGCAGCTCGAGTATTTCGCATCCGGGGCTCGGCACAGTTACGTCATGTCGTCTTACGCGGCCGCCCTGACGCCAGCCCAGCGCCAGGAGGTCGCCTATTACTATGCCAGTCTGCCGGTGCCGGCGCCCGCCGATCCCATCCCGGCCCCGGCTGCGGCGGTTGAGCGCGGGCGGACGATCTTCCTGAACGGCGACCCTCACACCGGCCTTCTATCCTGCTCGCAATGCCACGGCACCGATGGTTTGGGGGTGGGCAGCTTCTCGCCGAGGCTGGCCGGCCAGTCTGCCAACTACATCCTGGATCAACTGCGGCGCTGGCACGACGGCGAGCTGCGCGATCCGAAGGGTCAGTACATGCGCGCCATCGCGGGCCATCTTTCGGCCGACGACATGCGCGCCGTAGCCGACTATGCGGCGTCGGTCCCCGGCCAAGGGAAGGCACAGCCATGAGCAGAAGGCGCTTTCTTATCGGCGGCGCGGGGGCGCTCGCACTCGGCGCGACGGCCCTCCTCGTCGGCGGGTGGGGGTTGCCCTCCTTCGGGGGCGGGGACGCGAAGCCCGCACCCCTCTTCGAGCCGCCGCCCGACAGCGCGATTCCGAACGACAAATTCGGCGACGAAGTGCGGCTCGGGGAGAACATCTTCCGCGAGCCTGGCACCTATGCGGCCCATTTCGTCGGCAACGACCTGCGCTGCTCCAACTGTCACCTGCAGGCCGGCCGCCTCGCGGGCTCCGCGCCCATGTGGGCCGCCTACACGGCCTATCCCGCCTATCGGGCCAAGAACGGCCACGTGAACTCCTTCGAGGAGCGGCTTCAGGGCTGCTTCCGCTTCAGCATGAACGGCAAGGTGCCGCCCCTCGGCGACCCCGTGCTGGTGGCGCTTGAAAGCTACTCCTACTTCCTCGCCAAGGGCCTGCCCACGGACGAGAAGGCACCGGGTCGCGGCTTTCCCGCACTGCCGAAGCCTCCGCTCGCGGCCGACTATGCGCGGGGCGGGCAAGTCTACGCGCAGAAATGCGCCTCCTGCCACGGCCCCGACGGGCTCGGCCAGTCGTCAGGCGGCAAGATCGTCTTCCCGGCGCTCTGGGGGCCGCGCTCCTTCAACTGGGGCGCCGGGATGGGCTCGATCAAGAACGCCGCCGAGTTCATCCACGCCAATATGCCGCTCGGGCTTGGCGGGTCGCTCAGCGACCAGCAGGCCTGGGACGTCGCGACCTACATGGACAGCCAGGTCCGCCCGCAGGACCCGCGGTTCACCGGGGACGTCGACGAGACCCGCAAGAAGTTCCACGACACCCCGACCTCCATGTACGGGCACACGGTCAACGGCGCTGTCCTGGGGGATCCCGCCAGGACGCCGCCCGCCGGCACCGTGCCGCCCGTCGCTGAGGCCAAATGATGCGATCCGATCCGCCCTCCCCCGATCCCGACACCACCGGTTCCGTCGACGAGCGCCCCGTGCGGCCCACCGGGACCTGGGTGGTGGCGGGCTTCCTGGTCTTCGCCATCACGGTCATCTGGTGGCTGACCGCCGCCGTGTTCCAAGCCCGCAGCTGAAAGGCCGAGGATGATCGACATCGCCGGGCGTCCCGGTTTCGAGAACGCGTTCCACAAGTCCCCCGAACGCCACGAGCGGGCCTGGGTCTTCGTCTCGCTGGTGCTGCTGATGGGCGTGCTGGCCTGCACCATGTACTACGTCGTCTACGACTACGGCGTGGTGGTTCGCACCGCCGACTACCGCTCCAACCCCGCAGAGCTCGGCGGCGCCACGCCGGGCGCCGTGCCGGCCGCAGAGGCCGGCCTCGTCAAGACCGGCCCGAACAGCTACGCGGTGCACATGGTCGCCCACATGTGGGGCTGGACGCCGAGCCCCCTCCACGTTCCCGAGGGCGCGACCGTCACCTTCTACGTCACGTCCACGGACGTGCTGCACGGCTTCGAGGTGCAGGGCACCACCATCAACGTCACGGCCGTTCCCGGCATCACGGGCGCCGTCACCTACACGTTCAAGCGGGCCGGCACCTTCAACATCATCTGCAACGAATACTGCGGCATCGAGCATCAGGCCATGCTCGGGCGCATCATCGTCGACCCCGCGAGCCCCGCATGAGCATCGCCCTCGCGCCTCCTGCTGCCCTGACCCGCCCGGCCAGCGACGCCCTGGCGTCTCAGCGCCGCACCATGCTGGCCTTCCTGATCTGGGGCTTCTCGGCCCTGATGATCGGCGCCGCAATCGGCCCGCTCCAGGCCCTCAACTACGGCGGCGTCAACGCCTACCCGGCCCTCGCCCCGGTGCTCCAGACCTACTACCAGGGCCTCACCATCCATGGCGTGCTCAACGCCTACATCTTCACCTTCTTCGTCACCTGCGGGCTGCTCGTCTACCTGTCAGCCCGCGAGCTCGGCCTCGCCCCCAACATGGCGATGTGGCGTCTGTGCTTCGGGCTGATGGCGGTCGGCACGCTGATGCTGCTCTATGCCATGTTCGACAACTCATCGAGCGTGCTGTGGACCTTCTATCCGCCGCTGAAGGGCAGCCCGTTGTTCTATTTCGGCATGACGCTGGTGGTGCTGGGAAGCCTCCTTCCGCTGCCCATCCTGCTCGACCTGCGCGCCCGCTGGAAGGCGCGCCGCCCGGGCGAGCTGACGCCGCTCGTCACCTACATGAGCACCACCACGATGCTGATGTGGGCGCTCGCCGGCGGGGGGCCGTGATCGAGCTCCTCGTGCAGCTCGATCCCTGGTCGCTCGGCCTGACCGACACCGTGGATCCCATGATCGGCCGTACCCTGTTCTGGTGGACCGGGCACCCCATCGTCTATTTCTGGCTCATGCCCGCGTACGTGTCCTGGTACGGCCTGCTGTCGAAGCAGATCGGGGGCAAGCTCGTTTCCGACCCCATGGGGCGGCTCACCTTCGCGCTGCTGCTGATCTTCTCGCTTCCGGTCGGCAGCCATCACCAGTTCACCGACCCCGGCTTCTCGCCGGTGTGGCGCGGCATCCTCACCGCGCTGACGCTGTCCGTGGCGCTGCCGAGCCTCATCACGGCCTTCACGATCGGGCTCAGCCTCGAATATGCGGGCCGGCTCAACGGCGGCCGAGGCGTGCTCGGCTGGTTCAAGGCCCTGCCGTGGCGCAACCCCAGCGTCGCCGCCCAGGTGCTCGCCATGCTGACCTTCATCTTCGGGGGCGCCGGCGGCATCGTGAACGGCAGCTGGGAACTCAACAACATCGTGCACAACACGACCTGGATCCCCGGCCACTTCCATATCACCGTGGGCACCGCCTCGGCCCTCACCTTCATGGGCGTGGCCTTCTGGATGATGCCGCACCTCACCGGGCGCAGGCTGCTCAGCCGCCGGCTGGCGCTCTTTGCTGCCTGGGCATGGTTCGTCGGCATGTCGGTGCTCGCGCTCGGCATGCACTGGGCGGGCCTTTACGGCGTGCCGCGCCGCGCCTGGGTGTCGTTCCTGCCGCGGTCGGTCTACGACCGCGTCTACGGCGACGCCCACCTGGCACTGACGCTGATAGCGGCGGGCGGCATCGTCCTTTGGGCCGCCACCCTCGCGTTCTACGTCGTGTTCCTGGGCAGCCTCTTCACCCGCCGGCTCGCCGAGCCGGTGCGGATCCCATTCGCCCAGGCGTTCGGGGGCGCGGAAAGCTACACCATCGGCGGCGGCGAGCCCGTCGGTATCGTGGCCCACCAACACCTCTCGCCGCTCGCCCGCGCGCTGGAACACCTCGGCGCCCTCACGGCCCTCACGGCGGCCGCCACCGCCGCCGCCTACGTGCCGATTTTCTGGCCCTTCGTGCATAACATCACCCAGGCCCACGGCTGGACGGTGTGGTGATCTCCTGGCGCATCCGCATCCTCCTGCGCGCCGCGCCCCTCCTCGCCCTCGCCGCGGCGTTGCCCTGGGCGCTGCGGGGCTCCGCCCCCGGCCCGGTCGGGACCGCGGTGGCGGGCGCCCCCCGGCTTGCCCTCGCCCTGCCGGGCGCTGACGGCCATGCCTTCGACCTTGCGGCGGAGCGGGGACGCGTCGTCCTCGTGTACTTCGGCTACACGCACTGCCCGGACGTGTGCCCGTCCACGCTGACGGATCTCGGGGCCGTGGTGGCTCGGCTCGGCGCAGACGCCGGGCGCGTGCGGGTCGTCTTCGTGACGCTCGACCCCGGCCGCGACACCGCGCCCGTTTTGCGCGACTATCTCGCAAGCTTCGATCCGGACGGCGCCGCGCCTTTCGTCGGGCTCGTCGGCGGGCCGGATGAGCTCGTCCGCGCCGCTCGTGCTTGGGGCGTGACCTGGCGCGGCGCCGAAGGCGGGGCCTATCTCGACCATACGTCGGTGGTCACGGCCGTGGGGCCGGACGGACGCGCCCGCCTGCGCTACGGCTACGCGCAATCGGCCGATCCCGTGGCACTCGCCCGCGACGTCGAGGGCCTGCTTCATGGCGCGTGACGGCTCACGCCTGCGCCTCGCCGCTGCTTCGGCGGGCTCGGCCGTTACGGCGGCGGCGGCCCTCGGACTGCGCGACCCCCTCGCCTCGATGGCGAGCTACACGGCAGCCCTCATGGCCCTGAACCAGATCGCGCCCCCGCTCCTCCTCGCGGCTTTCGAGCAAGCCCGGGGCCGGGAGGCCGAGCGCGGACGGCATCGCGTCGTTTCCGCATCATGGTCAGGCGTCACTGCGGCCCTATTCGACCCCGTCGCCGCCTTCATGGGCTTCGGCGCGCTGAGCATCGCCGTGAGCCTGCCGGGCCTGCTCGACCCGACACTCGCGGGCGCGCTCTACGCGGCGCCGCTCGGGGCATTGGAGATGGCGACCGGGCTGATGATCTGGGGCCAGGTGATGCCGGCCACGCGGCGCGTCCGGTCCGACTGGCGCGTCGCCCTGCTGGTCTGGGCCGCGACGGTGCCCATGACGGTCGTGGCGGCCGTGTGGATGATGTCTCCAGACGTCATCTACACGCCCTATCTCGACGTGATCTGTCGCTGGAACGTGCCGCCCCTCGTCGATCAGAAATGGGCGGGCTTCGTCATGCTGCTGGCGGGCATGCCGCTTCAGCTCGCGGCCGCCTGGCTGCTGCTCGGCCTGTCGTCGCCCCACTTTCGTGCGCCGAGTGAGACGTGAGGTCCGGCATGCTCGGGCGACGGGCGATCGAGTGCACGTCGAATCGTCGCATCCGCGGCGGGCGGCGAGAAGAAGGAGTGAACCCCATGACGAACGAAATTGATGTCGTGTCCCGGCGCCGATTGCTGGCCGGAACCGCCTCGGGCGGTGCCCTGCTGCTGCCGGGCGCGGCGCCGGCCGCACCCGATCCGGCCGCAGCCGCCATCGCACCGGACGGGCCCTCCGGGCCTTTCCCGATCCCATGGCTCGACGCCAACGGCAACCACAACCAGCCCGCAGGGCCTGACCTCGAACCCTCCCACATCTACCACTTCAAGGGGCGGGTGGCGCGCTGCTCCGGCTTCAGCGGAGCGGGCACCGATGTGAAGGGCGAGCGCCTGCTTTTCGGCACGAAGACGACCGACTACGGCATCATGGACGGCGAATATTGGGCGGCCCGCGCCCCGCAGCCTGCCGCCTTCACCCACATCTGACTTACGGTGTTTCGTGGCCAGTATGGCCCGGAGAACCAAATCCACGACTTCCATCCTCCGATCACCGATGCCGGCCTCTACTGGGTCGTGCCGGTACCGGCTGGAGGCCTCGTGTGGAGCGCAGACGGCCGGTCGGCGACCCTCGCTATGCGCGACGTGCCGGTGATCGACCAGCCGACATGGCCGGCCGTGAAATCCAGGGCCACGCCGGCCCGCATGACCTTCAAAATGGTCTTCGAGGCGACCGACAAGCCCGTCACCTACGAGGACAAGCTGAGGCGCTTCCGCGTGCAGGGCTTCCTGGCGACCTGCCGGATGGAGGCCGAGGTGTCGGTGCCCTCGACGGGGTTCTCGTTCAGGACCGAACCGATCGACCAGTGCCGGCCGGCCGCCTTCGCGGTCATCGGCGACGAGGTAAACGGCAGGTATTACGACGCAATGGCGCCGAAATAGGCCGCAGCGCATGGAGCCCGGGCCATTCGTCGCCCAAGCTCCGCGGTGATGGCCTTCGGCCCAGCGGGTGTGATGACGCCGCATGGCCTTCTTTCGAGCCGCCATGCCCGTCGGCATAGCGTTCTTTGTCACCGGGCCAGCGGCGCCGAGCTGGGAGTTGTGGGCCGAAGCCGCCACCTCCGGTATCGGAGCGGCTGTCAGAAGCAGGAGGATCAGGCTCGCGGATGTATAAGGGATTTATGACGGCAGGACTCCACTAATGAATTCCGCACGGAACGATCGAGCAGGCAGATCGGACGGCGTCGCAACCGTCTCTCCAGCGTCTCCGGCCAATAACGCATCGTCTCGATCGATCGTTTCGTTCGGAACGATGCGTTGGATCGAAACGGTCACGCCGGGCAACTCTGGTCCCCTCACGCCAACGAGGCCGCCACGACCAATCAGCCCGTCAATACCCTCCAGGCGGCGCCGCGCCCGTTTCTTCTGTCGGGCCTGGAGGCCGGGCGTGGCGCTCTGTGCCGCCGTCACGGGCGTCGCTTATGGGCTCGAGGCAGGCGAAGCGAATCTGTTCGGCCGCGCCTGCCTCGAAGCCCTCGTGCTCGCCATTCTGGTCGGCACCGTCCGCACCGCCTGGATGCCGGGTGCCCGCTTCCGCACCGGCATCAATTTCGGCGCCGAGCAACTCCTCGAAGTCGCGGTGGCGTTGCTGGGCCCGTCGATCTTCTTCCGCACCCTGGCAGCGGTCGGACCCGGCCTCCTCTTCGACATCGCGGGTGTCGTAGCCTTGGCCATCCCGGCGAGCTTCGTGATCTGCCGCCTGCTCGGCTTTCCGAAGCGCATGGCGGTGCTCGCTCGCACGTCTCATCGGAGCCGACGCGATAAGGAATGATCTGTCTTCTCCTTGCCAACGGATCAGGACCACGATGGACACCGGGAACACGGAATACGAACGACATCTCTCAGCGGAAGCGAGGCGGTGGCTGGAGGGTCCAGGGCGGGACGCCGTCGACGCCGGGTCCATTGCTCGACGGGTTCACAGCCGCGTTGCGCGACCTCGGCCTGCCCATCGTCCGCGCCACGACCCATGCTCCTACCCTGCACCCGGCCTATCGCTGGGTGATGCGGGTCTGTCGCCTCGGAGAGCCTACCGTCGAGCTGAGGCGACGCCATGGCGTCGAGGGGACGGCGGTGTTCCACGGCAACCCCGTCGAACACGTCGTGGCGACCGGTGAGCCTTTCCTCGGCTACCTCGACGGTGACCGGACGCTGCCTTTCCCCATGCTCGGCGAGTTGCGAGCGCAGGGCCTCACCCACTACGTCATCGTGCCGCTCCGCGCTTCCGGCGGGCGCACCGGTGCGGCCTCCTGGGCGACGGACCGGCCCGGCGGCTTCAAAGATGACGAGATCGCGGCCCTCCTCGCCTTGGCCGACCCCTTCTCCCTGGTCTTCGAGCTGAAGGGGTTGGACCGAATGCTCATCGACGTGCTGAAGGCCTATGTGGGTGACGATCCAGCGCGCCGTATCCTCGCCGGCACGGTGCGGCGCGGCGACCTGCGCCCCATGCGGGCCGCCATGATGCTGACCGACCTCCGCGGCTTCGGCGAACTCTCCGACCGCCTGCCCCCCGACGCCGTGGTGGCGAGCCTCAACCGCATGTTCGACGCCCTCGTGCCCGCGGTCGAAGCCGAAGGCGGCGAGGTGCTGAAATATACCGGCGACGGGATCCTGGCGGTCTTCGACGCGGACTCCGACGAAGCTGGGGCGCGGCGGGCCGCCTTCCGGGCCGCCGAGGCGGGGCTCGCCGCGCTGGCGCTGTCGCGACGCGACGGCCGGCCGGAATTCGACGTCGGCGTCGCGCTGCACGTCGGCGTCGTCGCCTACGGCAACATCGGCGGTGGCGACCGGCTCGACTTCACGGCGATCGGGAGGGACCTCAACCTGTTGAGCCGCGTCGAGCGGCTCTGCAAGACGTTCCGGCTCCCGCTCCTCGCCACCGGCGAGTTCGTGGAAGGCCTCGGGCTTCCCGTCGATCTGATCGACACCGTGGCGCTGCGGGGCTTCGCCGAGCGCCACGCCATCTATGGCCGATCTGCCGATGCCAGTCGCGGCCTCGCGGAGTTCATCCCGTGACGAGACACGCCCCCTCGATCGGCGCGGCGCTCATCGCAGGCGTTGCCGCCGATGTGGTGAACACCGCGATGCTCTGGGGTTTCCAGGCTCTGGGCGTGTCGACCGCCCACGGCGGCTTGCTGCGCCTCCTTCGCAGCTGGGGAAACGGGGTCGCATCGGCCCTCGCGGCCTCGCCGCTGCCCGTTCCGACCCAGGGGTTCCAGGTCGGCTTCCACGCCGCCGTCGGGCTTATCATGGCGATAGGCTATGCCGTCGTTCTGGAGTCGCGCCTGCCGGGACCGGCCTGGGCCAAGGCCCTCGTAATGGCGTTGGCGCTCTGGCTCGTCAACGCCGCCCTGGTGCTGCCCGCCACGGGAGAGGGTTTCGCGGGCTCGCGCCATCTGCCGGCTGCGGGCCTCGCCGCTTTCGCACTCGCCCACACGGCTTTCTTCCTCGTCCTGGCCATGGTCTACGCGGAACTGTGCCGCAGGGCCACGGTGTCGAGGATGAGCGCGCAGCGCTGAACGCATCGTTCGCGAGACGCGATTGGACCAGGCCCTGGACGGGAGGCAAGGTGACGCCTCTCCGGGAGATGTCACGAACCATGTCAGGCCATACGCGCCACCTCACCACCCGCCGAGCGCTGCTCGGCCAGATGGGCCTCGCCGGGGTGGCGCTCGGCGCCGCCCGAGCGCGGGCCGCCGAGGTGGTGCTACCCTTGCCGAGCGACCCTCGCGATCGCGCCATCACGAACGCCTTCCCGGACAAGAAGGCGATGATCCTCCAACGCACGCGGCCACCGCTGCTGGAAACACCTCTTGCGGCCTTCGACGGCTGCGTATTCACGCCCAATAATCAGTTCTACGTCCGCTGGCACTGGGCGGTGATCCCGCAGATCGTGGACGTGTCGACTTTTCGCTTGAACCTGCACGGCCACGTCGAGCGGCCTGAAGCGATAACGCTCGCCGACATCCTGGGCCTTCCCCGTGTCGAAATGGCCGCCGTCAACCAGTGTTCAGGCAATTCGCGCGGCCTGTTCGAGCCACGCGTGGCCGGAGCGCAGTGGCTGAACGGCGCCATGGGCAACGCCAAATGGGTCGGCGTTCGTTTGAAGGATGTCCTCGACCGCGCCGGCGTCAAGTCCGGCGCCGTCGCGGTTCGTTTTCACGGCCTCGAGCTTCCCGTCGTGGACGAGGCACCGCGCTTTTTGAAATCGCTCGACATCGACCACGCCCGGGACGGCGAGGTCATGATCGCCTTCCAGATGAACGGCGAGCAACTCCCGGTCCTCAACGGCTTCCCGCTCCGCCTCATCGTCCCGGGCTGGTACTCGACCTACTGGGTTAAGATGCTGAGCGATATCGAGGTGCTCGATACGCCGGACGAGAACTTTTGGACGAAGAGCGCCTATCGCATCCCGGACACGCCGCACGCCAGCGTGAAGCCGGGCGAGACCGGCTACAAGACCGTCCCGATCAACCGCATGGTGCCGCGCAGCTTCTTCACCAACGTCCAGCCGGGTGACAGGCCGGCGGCGGGCTCGCCGCTTTCCCTGCGCGGACTCGCAATGGGAGGCGACAAGGGTGTCGGCAAGGTCGAACTCTCGACCGATGGTGGGACCAGTTGGTCCGAGGCCAAGCTCGGTGCTGACGAGGGGACATACTCCTTCCGGCGCTGGACCTTCGACGCCGCAGCACCCTCCTCCGGCTCCATGAAACTCGCCGTGCGCTGCACCGACACGGGCGGCCGCGCGCAGCCGATGGTGGCGAACTGGAACCCCAACGGGTTCATGCGCAACGTGGTCGAGACCCTCGACCTTTCCGTGGCCTGAACAGTCCGATGCCGAGGAGCTCAGACATGCTGGATCACCATTGCCCGACTGCCCGGCATCGTCTCCGGTTCCTGAACCGCGCTTCGGCCTTTCTCGCGGTATCTGCCGTATTCTCCAGCCTCTGGGCAGCCCCGGCGCAGGCCGACGATGCCGTCAATGCCACTGTGGCAGGCGGCGGGGTAACGCTGAAGAGCGCCGTCATCACATTACCGTCCAGCGACCGCGACTTCCCCAATGGCCCGCATGTCGACGCGGTCGAGAGCAACTGCCTCGCCTGTCACTCCGCCGGCATGGTGCTCAACCAGCCGGCGCTGTCGCGGACAGAATGGCAGAGCGAGGTCATGAAGATGATCCAGATTTTCAAGGCCCCTGTGTCGGAAACGGATGCCAAAGATGTAGTCGACTACCTCGCGGCCTTGAAGGTCGAAAAATGATCTTGCGGAGACGCCCTCATTCGTGTCCGCTCGGCGGGTTCCAACGCTGGAAGGACCTCACCTGGCAGGCCTGGCCGCAGGGCGTCCCTTCGATCGAACGGACCATATCGGCCGTGGATCCGTAGGCGCCGTCGGGGCCGCGATAATCGTCGGGCGGAATAATCACGGCGCGTGGCGCCTGTGCCACGACGACCGGGGGGCAGCGGCGAAGCAAATGGGCATCGGCGGTGAGAGGGATTAACAGGCAGGACAGCGCGGTGATACCTGCCAACAAGGTGGTCGTGCAGAGGTGTTTCATAGTCTTCTTCTCACCGGAACCGCTGACGAGAGTGTCATCGCTCGGTCACAGAGATGGAGCCGACGCGGGGCGTGGACCAATAACGATTTAACTTCATTCCGATCGACGATGAAGATCGATTTCAGCTTCGATACATGATCTACAACGTTTTTGCATCCATAGCTTGTAGCCGTGATATAGGACGTTCCTGATTCAGAGGGGTGGAGACATCCCGCACGCTCCAGCGTCGGGTGATCATTGACGAACAACCTTTCCTTCACTGATGAAGGGGCGATTTGGCATACGTCCCAACGCTTCAGGACAGGTCATGACGCTCGAACAGCTCCGCATCTTTGTCGCCGTCGCCGAGGACCAGCATGTCACGCGCGCGGCCGCCAGGATCGGCGTGGCGCAATCCGCCGCGAGCGCCGCCATCGCGGCTCTGGAGGCCGCCCATCGCGTCCTTCTCTTCGACCGGCTCGGCCGCGGCATTCGGCTGACGGAGGCGGGCCGGACGCTGCTGCCACAGGCAAGGGCAATCCTGGCCCAGACCGACCTTGCCACGCTGATGCTCTCCGGTTTCGGCAAGCTGGTACGCGGCACGTTGCACCTTCAGGCCAGCGAGACGATCGCGAGCTACTGGCTACCACGCCGCCTCGTCGACTTCCGCGCGGCCCATCCTAACCTCACGATCAGGCTTTCGATCGGCAATTCGGCCGAGGCTGTCGCGGCCGTCCTATCCGGAAGCGCCGAGATCGGCTTTGTGGAGGGACCGGTGCGTGTGGACGACCTGTGGAACCTCGATCTGGCGGAGGATCAGCTCGTGATCGTGGTCGGGCCCGGGCACGCCTGGGCCAGACGTGACCGGGTGAGTTCGGCCGAGCTGTCGGAGTCGGCCTGGGTCATGCGTGAGGTGGGATCGGGCACGCGATCGGCCTTCGAAGACGACCTCGTCGGCATCGGCGTATCGAGTTCCTCCCTCGAGATCGCATTGGAACTGCCGCGCAACGAGGCCGTGGTCTCGGCCGTCCAGGCTGGGCTCGGCGCTGCAGCCGTGTCGGCCAACGCCATAGCCGCAAAGCTGGAAGACGGCCTGCTCCATCGCGTGCCGATCGACCTCCCGCGGCGCATCTTCAAGGCGGTGCGCCACGTCGATCGGTTCCCGAGCCCCGCCGCGGCAGCCCTCTTGGAGTTCCTGGCCGAGCGGCGGTGACACGGTTCACGTTCAGGGACAGCCGGTTGGCACCTGTTCGCCCTGAGAGGCCTTCGAGCCTCAGCGATAGCGCGTCACCGAAACACGAAGGATCATGTACATAGACAAATATCGCTCTAGTCTAAGTTAGCTTCGTCAACGCGCTAGCAATTTCAATCCGTCTGGACGGAGTTCGCCTTTAGCGTCGACGTGGCGGTACAAGGTCTGACGCGTGACGTCGAGCTCGGCACAGAGCTCTGCTACCTTTGTTTCTGGTTTGCCCATTGCGGACTGGGCGAGACGCAGCTTGGCAGACGTCATTTTTGGCTTGCGCCCGCCATTGCGGCCTCGCGCCCGAGCTAAGGCAAGCCCAGCTTTGGTGCGTTCTATAATAAGCTCACGCTCGAACTCCGCGAGAGCGGCGAAAATCCCGAACACGAGCCGGCCATTTGCGGTTGTCGTGTCGATGTTGGCCCCCTGCCCTGCCAAGACTTTCAAACCAACACCGCGCTTCGTGAGATCGTGGACGGTGTTGACGAGGTGGCGGAGGTCGCGTCCGAGCCGGTCAAGCTTCCAGATCACGAGCGTATCGCTCTCCCGCAGCGCTTTTGGACAAGCTCTCGAGCCCTGGTCGGTTGTCGCGCTTGCCCGATGCATGGTCTTCGTAGAACCGATCCTCGCCGATGCCCGGGTAGTGTCTCAGTTTGAAATCCGAGGGGCTTGACCCCGCTCGCGGCCGACCCCCATCTCGTGCTATGCCAAACGGCAAGCATGGGAGGGGAAGCGGTGTCGGAACGAGTTGAAGCCAAGCCTATCGTGATCGCTGGGCTTTATCACGACCTCGTGAGCAGGCGATCCTTAGTCACCCTTGCCTGGGATGGTGTGAACGACAAGCGCCTGACCTTGAATGTGCCCTTCGGCTGCACCTTGGCGGATTTACCTAAGGAAGCGGAGCGGGCCTTGCGAGAGTTCGCCTCGGACATCGCCACCGCTTCAGTGAAGGGTGCCGCCTGACATGCCCACCGGACCTAAAGGTCAGAAGCGCCCCGCCGACGTGATCGGCAACGCCATCATGGTGGCGAAGATCGCCACGGGCGAGGCGGAGGAAGACATGCCGCCTGATGACGGTAAGGACCCTGCTGCCGTGTCGATGGGCAAGCGCGGTGGCGCAGCTCGGGCTAAGAGCATGACGCCAGAGCGCCGGGCGGAGATCGCTAAAGTTGCGGCGGCGAAACGGTGGAAAAAGTAGCAAGCACGTTCGCTTTTGTTCCGACAGGTGCTTGCAAATTTTGGCGGAGAGATCCAGCATGCATCTAGCAAGCATGGAGGCTTCCCGTGTCCGATCTTTTTGGGAACGAAAACACATCCGAATCACCGCAACAGAGGGGCGGGAAGGCTAGGGCTGAAAAGCTCACGTCGGAGGAGCGCATAGAAATCGCGCGCGCGGCTGCTCTGAAGCGTTGGAGCAGAGACGACGAGGTATTGCGGGCAACGCATGGCTCCAGCGATCGCCCGCTTGTGATCGGAGACCAGAGCATCCCTTGTTACGTCTTGGAGGACGGCAGACGCGTTCTGTCGCTCGGCGGCATGGTCCGCGCGCTTGGAATGTCTATCGGCGGCGGCGGGAAAGGCGAGGGTGATCGACTGGGCCGATTTCTAGGCTCAAACAGCATTAGTCCTCACGTTTCCAACGACTTAGCGAGCAGGATCAAGACACCTATCAGATTCCAAGCGCCAACCGGGGGAACGGTTGCGACAGGGTATGAGGCCACCATCCTCCCTGAGATCTGCGATGCTATTCTAGGAGCCCGAAAGGCGGGCACCCTACGTCGTCATCAGCAATCCCATATTGCAGATCAGGCCGAAATCCTAGTTAGAGGGCTCGCACGCGTCGGCATCATCGCTCTTGTGGATGAAGCTACTGGCTATCAAGAAATTCGAGACAGAAAAGCCCTTGAGGAGATCCTCAATAAGTATATCAGCGAAGAACTTAGAAAATGGACCCCAACATTTCCAAACGACTATTTTTCTCAGATTTTTAGGCTAAAGGACTGGAAGGCGCCTAGCTTCCCCACTGCTCGACCTGGAATCATTGCTCATTACACGAACGACATCGTCTATTCACGCCTTGCTCCTGGCGTTCTACAAGAGCTTCAACAGCGTAATCCGGTTGTCCCTGAGGGAGGGCGCCGGAAGTATAAGCATTTTCAGCATTTAACTGGTGACTATGGACACCCTAAGCTAAAAGAACATTTAGGAGATATTGTTGTATTGATGAAAGCCGCGGTGACATGGGCAGAGTTCAAGCGGCTGCTAGACAGGGTTAAGCCGTTTGTCGCCGCCCCGGATGAGTTACCCCTGGCCCCTCGACGGGAAGGTGAACCATAACGCTTGACGCTAGGCAAGAAAGTTCATATCATGCTCGGCATGAACAAGCTTCCTCTCGCCAAGCGCGCCCAGATCCTCGCCATGCTCTGCGAAGGATCTTCCATGCGGTCGATCTCCCGCGTCGCAGACGTATCGATCAACACGGTGTCCAAGCTCCTGGTGGAAGCCGGGGAGGCTTGTGCGGCCTTCCATGACACCAATGTCCACGGCGTGAAGGCCAAGCGCGTCCAGGTCGATGAAATCTGGTCCTTCGTCTATGCGAAGGAGAAGAACGTCGGAGGCGCTGAGAAGGCTCCGGATGGTGCTGGCGACCTATGGACCTGGACGGCTCTGGATGCCGATAGCAAGCTCATCGTGAGCTACTTCGTGGGAGACCGTGACGGCGAGTGCGCGGCGTGGTTCATGAACGACGTTGCCCGTCGTCTCGCCAATCGGGTCCAGCTCACGTCGGACGGCCACAGGGCCTATCTGGAGGCCGTGGAAGGGGCGTTCGGAGCGGACGTGGACTATGCCCAGCTCGTGAAGATGTACGGGTCCGCACCGGACAGCACCAAGGGCCGCTACAGCCCAGCCGAATGCACCGGCATCCGCAAGACGAAGGTCGAGGGCAACCCCGACATGAAGCACGTGTCCACGTCCTACGTGGAACGGTCGAACCTCACCATGCGGATGCAGATGCGTCGGTTTACCCGGCTGACGAACGCGTTCAGCAAGAAGGCGGAGAACCACCTTCACGCCCTCGCGCTCTATTTCATGTTCTACAACTTCGGCCGCATCCATAAGACGCTTCGCGTGTCCCCGGCCATGGCGGCTGGCGTGTCCGATCACCTGTGGTCATGGGAAGACATCGCTGAGATGATCGACGCGGCCCATGCGAAGCCGGCCAAGCGCGGGCCTTACAAGGTGAAATCAATCGACGTTTGAGAGGCTCTCTTCACGATGACGCCGAACAGTCCCCGAGCTTCCGTGTGGACCTATCGGGCGATGGCTGTTTCATGCTCAGCTCTCGTGTTCGTCAGCGTGCTTGCAGGGCTGCCTATCGCAGTGGTTCAATCTGTCATTCACATCGAAACATCGTCCCATCCTACAGACCCTAGCGCTGTGGATACCGCAATGTGGATGCTCGTGTTCGCATCTCCCCTAGTGGTGGTGGTAACCCTAGGTGTTTCGATAATGGCAGCGGTTGCGACCTATGGCGCCGTCATGCGGCAATTAAATTCAAACTGAGACACTACCGATGCCCGCTGCCTGAAGCGCATCGTGCTGGAGATCGGTAACCTGAGAACCATCAGCCTTGGATACGCGAATGTAGCCGATCAGCACCGTTCCCCTGCCCTGGCCCGCTTACGGCCGATGCAAACCATGTCACGCAAACGAGCGTTTCTGAAAGGCTGTGGACAAGTGCTGATCGGCTACGCGCGGGTGAGCAAGGGCGACGAGCAGTCCAACGCCGCGCAAGTAGCGGCACTGCGACGCGCCGAATGCGAGCAGGTATTCGAGGAGAAGGCTTCGGGCGGGCGCTGGGACCGGCCCACGTTCAGCACTTCCACCCACAGCGCGCAGACCAACACCAGCATGATCGCGAAGAATCCAAACGCCAGCGTCGGATAGTTCACGCACGTGTTCACGAAGCCCAGGGTCACCTGCCCCGCTACAGTGTCGGCTTTCGAGACAAGAACGCGCCACATCGGACCACTCCCAGGGTTGCCGGGTCGAGGTCGCAAGGGACAAGCCACCGCTGACGGCAGGGCCAGTCGTCTTGGTCGTGCTTTCGGGTGGGGAGGTGATGATGCGGCCTATCAGATGATGTCGTTCAGGATCGCGAACTCCTGCGCTGCCTGGCGTGCATCCTCCACCATTTGAAGCCCGCTCGGCACAGGGAGATCGCTGGCGCGGTCTTCGACTCTTGGTGGTCGACGCGTCGCCTGCAGCTCGACAATGGGGAAGGTATAACGCCGGCCCTCCGGAGTCGTGACCTCCAAGGTAGCTCCGTCCGGGAAAAGCCTCACTTCCATCGGTGCCTCCACCTGCGAACGACGCAGCTTGCCACGCGGCCGTATACCGGCTGAGATTTCAGTCGTAGTCGAACGCGTCGGGCGAGACGCCCAAGAGCAGATGCGCGACGTTGATCCATGGGGTGCTGTGACCAGCGCCATACATTCGGTCCGCTACCCGTTCGAGGCGTCGACGGTGACGATCGAACCGGCGCAGTACCTCGGCCCCGTAGACCAGCGTGATGGAGAAGCGGCCGGTGACCATAGTGCGGGTCAGGCGGTCGTGAAGCACGCGGCCGATCGCCTCCATCTCGGCAGGATTGATAGATCCAGTTTCCAGTGCGGTCACCGGCACCGCCTCGGGTAGACCAATAACCGTTGATCATGTCGTTCAGCCCGCACGATGGATCACGCATCGACCTGTTCTGCGGGCGGAACGAGCGTCGCCGACAGCTTCACCCCAAGCGCGCCGAGGATGTTCAGGACCGTGCTCAGCTTCGGATCGCCGTCCGGCGCGAGGGCCTTGTAGACCCCTTCCCGCGTCACGCCGGCGTCGGCCGCGACCCGACCCATCCCGCGGGCACGAGCCACGATGTTGAGGGCCTGGCGGATTGTGTCGCTGTCGCCGGTGGCGAACGCCTCGGCCACGATTTCGGCTTGGTCTTGGGGATCGGTCAGATACTTCGCGGTGTCGAAGGGTACGGTCTCAAGGGGCATTGGAATAACAGTCAACAGGATTGCCCGGGGGCTCGGGCTGCGAGAGGCGGATCGATTCTCACATCTCGAGCACTATTGATTGAGCCTTGGCGATGTCGCGCGCTTGGCTGCCCTTGTCGCCACCGCAGAGCAGGATGACGATCTCGGCGCCGCGGCGGGTGAAGTAAATTCGGTAGCCCGGACCGTAGTCGACGCAGATCTCGCTCACCCCGCCCCCGACCGACTTGGCGTCGCCGAACAGGCCGAGCTCGACCCGCGCGATGCGCTTGGTGATGCGGCTGCGCGCGGTGTCGTCGGCCAAGTCTTCGAGTCAGGCGACGAAGGCGGGGGTGGAGAAGACATCGGCCATGTGTAACCCGTAGTTCACAGTTGCAGCGATTGTCAACTATGGTTCACACGCTCCGGCTGTTCAGCTTCGCCGAATTGACGAGGCCACTTCACGCTGACCGCGCTATCCCTTGCTGGCCTTGAGCGCCGCGGCGCACCGTTCCGCGTGCCGGATCTCGTTCGCCAGCGCCGCCAAGATCCGCAACGGGTGCATCCTCGGTCGTTGTCCGAGCACGCCACTTGATCACGGTTGTCCGGCTCAGCCCGTAGCGCACGGCCAAGGTGCCGGTCTTCTCTTTCGACGCTTGGAGCTCGGCTCGAACTCGCGGCGTCGTTCGGGCGCTGCCGTGAAGACTGCCTGCCACAGCGCTTCCTCTCCTTCTCGGGTCAAGGCAGCGTCACGAACCGTAATGCCATCGGTGCAGATCTCGTGATGATCGACGATCAATCCGGTCGGGACGAGCCTGAGCGGTGCTGTGGGAAAGCTCATGCGATCAGGCCCTCCAAGGCCAGATCGCCTACGCCGCTGGAGTCACTCAGGATTCATCGGCCGCTGCACCAAAAGTGCGCCAGAGCCCCTATTCCACGCCTATTCACACACGCGCTCGCCTTCGGGCGTAAAACCCTGGAATTTGGAGTTTCGCTGGATGATGAGCACGCCAAGGGTATTTTCGAGCGATTTCAACCAGGCCGAGAGGGTCGGCTGGGTGACGCCGCACGCCTGTGCGACGCGGCCGAAATGCCGTTCCCGGGCGAGGGCGAGGACGAATTCGAGTTTGTCGATCATGGCGTCACACAGCTTGAACGCAAGCCGGCCATGGTTCCCGGCTTGAAGCATGCAGGTTTATGGACGAGAACCATCGACGAGGTCCGGACTATGGTGAAGCTGAGCGGCGAGGATCACGGGCGCGACGGCCGCCCGCAGCACGGTTGGGCAACGACCGAGGCGCGGCTATGCTTGCCGTTCTGGCAGATCGTTGCCTTCGCAGTCCTCTTCTCCGTTTCCCAGGCTCGCGCCCAGTCCATAACTGTGACGATCGACCGTAGCAGCGTCGAGCCTCTTATGGCCAACCTCAGCGGCGCCAATGTGAGTTCGTCGGACTCG
>JAABUJ010001783.1_pt1 | contig 29470 bp, 24 predicted proteins | sample 5559131 | NCBI WGS metagenome assembly JAABUJ01 (sample SAMN10711875, study PRJNA513366) | rock metagenome | isolation source: Antarctica rocks | place: Antarctica: Victoria Land, Mt New Zealand nord | collected 2016-01-07
GCGCACAGCCCGCATTGCTGCGCGCCGAGAGATTGGCGGCACGCCTCACGCCGCATCTCACGCCGCATCGGGCGGAACGGGCTGCACCGCATCCGGCTGGCCTGACCGAGCGTGAAGTCGCGGTACTACGGCTGCTTGCGACGGGCGGCAGCAACCGCGAGATCGGCATCGCGCTCGGCATCACCACGCGCACCGCCGAGCGGCACATCAGCAACATCTACACGAAGATCGGCGCGTACGGCCGTGCCGAGGCCGCCACCTATGCCATCCGACAGGGCCTCCTCTGAGCCACGTACGTAATTACCGACGTTTCAAAAAGAAAGTATATGTACAGATTCCTGATTCGTCTACGTAGTTTACCGGATGCGCGCCGACGCGCCATTGCTCTATGCTCGGTGCAGTCGGGTTTTCGCCGGATGCCGTGCACGACTGATCGGGCACCCGGCGGACTCCTGATTTTCTGATGCATGGATCAGGCGGACGTCCGCGAAAGGAATTGACATGCTTGCTCACTCGTTGCCGTTCGCCCCCGCGCGCACCTACCAGCGCCTGCTCTGGCTCGCGCTGGGGGTTGTGCTGCTTCCGCTGCTCCTCGTCGTCTTGCCCCCGCTTGTCCAGCGGGAGCAGGTAGCGCCGACTGCCCGGGAGCAACCGGTGGCTCCGGTGGCCCCGGCACCGGTCGCCCCGCCCAACCAGACTCTGCCGCCCGGCCTCGGTCCCGTTCTCAACGCTACCCTCGCCGCCAACAGCGCCGAGGACTACGCCGTCACGCCGCTTGGCGTGCCCGCCGACGGGCTGCGTGCGGACAATCCCGCCCAGCGCTTCGCGACGACCTTTGGCACGCAGGGCGTGCGCGTCGCCCCGGTCAATGGCCCAGGGTTCGCGCTGCGCGCGACGGCGATCAACACCGCCCATGGCAACATCGTCCTTGCCGCGACCCCACCGATCAGCGACGGCCCGCGTGTGGAGTACCGACAGGACGGAATGACGGAGTGGTACGTGAACGGGCCGCGCGGGTTGGAGCAGGGCTTCACGCTTGCTACTCCACCCGCCGGTGCGGAGCAGTTCACGCTCATGCTGCCGGTCGCCGGTGAGGCGCTGGTGCAGGACGGCGACGCGGTGATGATCGGCGGGCTGCGCTACGGCGGGCTTTCCGTGCTGGACGCGACGGGCGCGACGCTGCCCGCACACCTCGATCTGGCAGACGGCACAATCCGCATCGCGGTGGATGCGGCGGGCGCGCAATGGCCCGTGACCGTGGATCCACTCGTCGCCCAGGCCTCGCTTGCTCCGCAGACGCCGCTGGGTAACACCACGCATGCGTTCGGTCAGAGCACCGCCATCGCGATCGCCAATGGTACGACGACGATCGTCGTCGGCGCGCCCTCGGAGCTGATCGGCACGCAGGACGAACAAGGAGCGGTCTACGTCTTCACCGGCAGCGGCGGCACGTACACACAGCGCGCCCGATTGACCGCCAGCGACGGGGTTCGGCAGAACCGCTTCGGGCAGTCGGTGGCCGTCACGATGAGCGGCGGGACGACGACGGTCGCCGTCGGCACATCCAACGTCAGCAAGGCATACGTCTACACCAGTGGCGGCGGGGCATACGCCGAGACCCTGCTCGTCCCGCCCGACCCGACGAACGGCGACGCCTTCGGCGACAACGTCGCCGCCGTAACGAATGGCGGAGCGACGATCATCGCGGTCAGCGCACAGGGTCACGCGGCGGTCACGAACACCGGGCAGGGTACCGTTTATCTGTTCAGCGGCAGCGGGACATCGTTTCCGCTCCAGTTCGAGTTGAACAACCCGAATCCCAGCGCTTACGGCTTTGGTACGAGCGTCGCGCTCGTGAGCAATGGTGGCACGAACACGCTGGCGGTCGGCATATATAATAACTCGCGCTCCCCCAATGGCTATTCAGTAGGAGCGGTCATGGTCTTCACGGGGAGCGGAACGAGCTATAGCGCCGTCACCCTCACGGCAGCGGATAACCAGCCTACTGTCATTAGTCACTTCGGCTCCAAGGTCGCGGTTGGGGTGCTCAATGGCGTCACCACCGTCGTTACCAGCGACCCCGCATACGGCGACCGACGCCAGGACTTTGGGGTCTATGTCTTCGCCGGCTCCGGCGCGTCGTACACGCAGACGAAACTCATCGACGCGAGCAACGCGTATTATGACAACTTCGGCGTGTCGGTCGCGGTCGGTTACAGTTACAGCCAGACGCTCGTCGCGGTCGGCGCGTCGGGGAAGAATAGCAGCACCGGGAATGCGGCGGACGGCGTGCTGATCTTCTCGCAGACCGGCGCTTCCTACGCCCAATCGTCGTTGCCCCAATTGAATGGCTTCGTGGGGGACCATTACGGATTGAGCGTGGCGATGCAGGCGGTATCGAACAGCGATCCGGTCGTCGTTGGCGGTGCCCCCGATCCTTTGGGTTCGTCCCCTGGGGCAGCGACCGTGTCATCGTGGAGCGCGCAGGCATCTGTGCGGGCGACCTTCGGTGACGGTTCACAATTGCTCGTCAGCCCCGCCGCCAGCCCCTACTCCGGCATCCCCTTCCACCTCGTCGCCAGCGTTGTGGACGGCAACGGCAACGCCATCCCGCCAACCCGTGTCACCTTCATCGTCAAACCGAGCGGCGGCACGGGCGGCCTTTTCACCGCCAGTGATCCCACCAGCACAACCCTCCATGTGACGACGCGCGACGGCAGCGGCGGCACGACCGCCGGCCAGACCGACACGATCAACCTCTACCCTTCCAGCACCGCCGGGTCGTTCACCGTCACTGCGGCGGCGGACGGCACCGCGCTCAGTGCGACCTACACGCTCACGATCATCGCCAATGTGCCCACGCCGACGATCAACGCGGTGATCCCGGTGCGGACAACCAGCGCGGTGGCACACAACTCCCCGTCCAGCGTGACAGAGTCACTGCCGCCCGGGTTCAGCCCCCCGCTGGTGATAATTGATCCAACGAAAACCTACACGATCCACATCAGCGGATCGGGTTTCGTCAAAGAAACCTACACCGATCCAACCGATCCAAATGCGCGGTTCAGGACGTACTATGAGGTCGGGCTAAATAGCCAGTTCCTTTTAGATACTGTGTATGTCAGCTCAACCGAGTTACTCGTGACAGTGAGCGGGCCTCAGGGCATGTTCGCGGGCCTGACCACCGACGCGAACGCGAACATCCAGGTCAGAAACCCGTCCAGTAGCCCGGGCGGGCCACTTGGCACACTTTCCGCCCCCAGGTTCCTCGGCCTCGTCATGCCCCGCCCTGCCCAGGGGGGCAGCACACTCAAATGCAGCGGCTCGCTGGATATTCTCGCCTCGTCGAGCAATCTGTTCGTGCCGCCGCCGTGCCAGATCGTGGACGCACAGGGGAATCCCATTCCCGGCATTGCCACCGGCAAGGCGACCGGGGTCGTCGGGAGCAGCGGCGGTCAATTAGTCGGCAACAGCGGCGGCACCATCATTGCCCAGGGGGGCGGCAACATCATCTCCCAAGGTGGCGGTAATATCATCGCGCAGGGGGGCGGTAATCTGATCACGAACGATGGCGGGAGCATCATCGCCCAGGGCGGCGGCAACATCGTCGCCAATGGCGCGGCGAAGCCCGCCTCGCAGTCGTCGCCCGCGCAAGCCCCGGTGGCGCGCGCAGGGCAGAGCAGCGTGCAGCCCAGCACCGCCTCCTCGGTGAACGGCGACTACATCGCCAGCACCGATGCCCACTCCATCATCATGGCGCCTCCCGTCCTCTCCAACGGTATCCCCGGCACCTTCACCCGTTCCCTCGCCGTGGACGGCATCGCCACCCCCATCACCTACACGATCACCACCCTCAACCCGCATGACGGCCACCCGACCACGATCACCGCCCTCTCGCATACCGCCGCCTCCACCAGCGATCCCGCCATCCCCCTCACCGTTACCGGCACCGGCTTCATCGCTGGCTCGGTGATCTCCTATGGCGGCGTCCAACTGACCACCACCTACATTTCTCCCACCCAGATCAGCGCCACCATCCCCGCTGCCCTCCTCAACTATACCGGCGCGAAGGATGTCGTCGTCATCAATCCCGACCCGAACGGCGGCGCCTCGCTGCCCGCTACCTTCACCGTCACCGCCCCGGCCACCGCCGCCTCCGTCAAGCCCACCCTCGTCTCGGTCGGGCAATCGTTCACCCTCACCGTGACCGGCAGCAACTTCGTCAACGGGGCGACGGTGCGGTTCAACGGCACGCCGCTGGTGACGACGTTTGTCTCGGCAACGACGCTGACGGCGCAGGTGCCGGGCACGCTCGACCAAACGGTGGGGACAGCGAAGATAACGGTGGTTGATCCGTATGGGGTGGGGACGAGCGCGCTGACCTTCACGATTGCGGTGGTCAAGCCGGAGCCACCACCACGGCCAGGAGTGCCACCGGTGCCAACCGTGCCGGGGGTGAAACCGCTGCCGGCGGGGCGGTCGTTGCCCGCGAGCGGTCCGCCGCCCGCACCCATCCCACCGAGCCGGTAACGGCAGAGGAGGGAGCGCCAGCCAGGCGAGGTTTTTCCAGAAGACCCCTCGACCTGGATGGCGCCCTCTCCCCTGCTACTACCAACCGGGCGTACCCCCGACACTCAGTGCGCCACCACCGGCGCCGATGTCCGACCATCGCTAAATGCCGACGGGGCGAGATGCACTGCATCCCGCCCCGTTTGATGAAGGTAGAGGGAACAGAGGCTTTCGCCTCTGTTCCCCGCTCAATTACCGATGAAACCTCTGTCCCGTCTCGCGCTCGTACGCCGCCGCATTCGCGTCGTTCGGTGGGTAGTAGTCGTGGATGGAGCCACCCGCCTCGACTTTGCCGCGAATCCAGACTTCCTGCCGCTCCTTCGCCGGGCCATGCGCCGCGACGTGTTCCGCCAGGTCGAGCGGCATCGCCAGCACACCCTCGTCATCGGCGAGGATGATGTCGCCGGGGATCAGGTAGACGCCCGCCATGTTGCACGGCACGTCATAATCCACCGCGACCACATCTCGGCCGCTTGCCGAGGGGTGGGCGTACCCGGTGAAAACCGGCAGCCCAACACTTTTCAGATACGGCGTGTCCCGCACCGCGCCGTTAATCACCGCCGCCAGCGTGCCACGATACTTGAGGCGTGTCGCGAGAATATCGCCGATGATCCCCGCTGTCGGCACACCGAGCGCATCCACGCAAAACACATCGCCCGGTTCGATGGACTCGATCAGAGCAATCTCGGCGGAAGCGCGCCGCTGTGCCGGGTCGTGCTGCCCCTCCGGCCCACGCCGCATCAAATAGCGGCACGTCCGCGCCCGTCCAACGAGCCGCGTGCCCAGGCCCAACGATTCGAGCGGCAGCAGCCCCTGCATGTAGGTATTGCGCCACCCCTGCTGCACGAGCAACTGGCAGGCGGATGCGGTGCTCACTTGCGCGAGGTCATCGCGGAGCGCATCGAGACGCGCCTGTTGCTCAATTCCCCATTCCAAAGCCATCGTGATTGCTCCTCCCATGCAGACCGCTCGACCAACGACGCTGCTGATTGTAGCGCACCCCCATCGGGATCACGTATCCGGGCGACTTCAATCATTGCACGTCGTTTTCGCTTGACAAAATGACGCCATAGATGATACTGTGCCACGTAACTTCCGAATGAGGTAGGACATATGCAGTTCGCGATAGAAACCTGGGAGCAGGCTTCCTCCCTGTTTGAAACGCGGGTTGGAAGCCTGCTACCAGGGAAAGTATGTGGAGGAGCAAGCAATGACAAGCCACACACGGCGGGACGCTCATCTGACACGGCGTAGTTTTCTCAGTGGCATCGCAGCAAGCGCGGCGACAGCGATCCTCGCGGCCTGCGGTGGGAGCACCGCGACCTATACACCAAAGCCCGCCGCACCAACCGCAAGTGGGGCGGCAACGACGGGCGGCGCAGCAACCGCGCCGGCAGCGACCGTGGCAGCAACACGATCCGCAGCCAGCGCGCCCGCCGGGACGACTGCACCGAGCGGCAGCGCTGCAGCGGGGAGTACCCCCGCCGCCAGCGGCTCGACAACTGCCGCCGCGTCCGGTCCGATCGGCACGATTGCCCCACCACCCGCCGACAAGTTCAAGGGTCAGAAGGTCACGATGCTCTCCCGACAAGAGTACTTCTCCGGCACGCAGCAGGCCTTCGATGCCTCACTGGATGTTATTAAGAAGCAGGCGGGCATCGAGATTGACAACACGCACGTCAACCTTGACCAGGGCGATGTCGTCACCCGACAGGATGCCGCAGTGAAGGCAGGCAACGTGCAGGATATGGCGTATGTCACCGGGTTTGTCTCCCAGTGGCACACGCTCGACGACATCGTTGATGTCTCGGATGTCGTCGAGGAATTGCAGCAGGCATATGGTCCGGTGGAAGCTGGTGTCAAGGAGCAACTTTTCCTCGACGGTAAGTGGTACGGCGTCCCGTACTTCGCGAATGCGACAGGCATGTTCGCCCGCAAGGACTGGTTCGCGGAGAAGGGTATTAAAATCGAGGACCTGAAAACTTTCGAGAACTGGCGTGACATCGCCCTCCAGCTCTCCGATCCATCCAAGAACCGCTACGGTTGGGGCAGCACGTGGAACCGGAGCGGCGACGGGAACTACCTGATTGAGAGTTGCCTCTTCAATTATGGCGGCAATTTCGTCAGCAATGATGGCAAGAAAGTCGTTTTCAATTCACCCGAAACGGTGCAGGCGATTACCTTCCTCTCCGACATCTTCACAAATGCGAAGTACAAGAACATGCTGCCGCCCGGCATCAACTCCTGGACCGATCCGAGCAACAACGAGGCGTGGCTGGCCGGCACGCTCGGCATTACCCAAAATGGCTACACGCTCTATGCGCAGTCCTTTCGCGATAAGAATCCGGTCTACGGCAATACCGCTGTCCTTGGCGGCGTGGCCGGACCCGGTACGGACAAGGTGATCGCATGGCCCGGCTTCGGCACCTTTGTCATCTTCAAAGGCGCAAAGAATGTGCCGCTGGCAAAAGAGATCGCCAAGCAGATGGTCGGCGGCCAGGCGCTCTTGAATTTTGCCAAGCCCTCGATTGGCCTGATTCTGCCGTCATACAAGAAGCAATGGGACTCCGACCCGTTCTACACGAGCGGCGATCCCTCGTTGCCGGCGTTGCGGAAGATCATCGAAGCGGACAAACTCGTGAGCAAGACGGCATACACCTTTCCGCTCACAGCGAGTCCCGGTGCGGATGCAGTGCTTTCCCAATATATCATGCCCGATATGATGGGCGACATTATCCTGAAGGGCACAAAGGTCCAGGATGCGGTCAAGACCGCGCACGACCGGATGGTGCTGATCTTCGAGCAACTTGGCCTGAAGCAGTAACGCCGAGGACAACGAGTGAACGCCGAGTACCGGAGGGGTGTATCCTCCGGTACTTGCTCTTGCGTGCTCAAAACCGACATGTCGGTTTGTTCCACTTGACAATATGGTTCGCCGGATGTACTTTCCATGCGGTTCCTGCGTATGTGCACTCGGCAACGGGATGGGATTCTTCCTGCAAGGGGCATTATCGGTGCGTTGATACGAATGGTCTGCATCGAGGAGTCTCCCAGATTCCGAAGGCATGGTGGAGTAGCATGAGCGATGAGGATAGCATCGCAACGAATTGTGAGGAAAGAAACGATGGACGACGGGCAAACACGGTTCTCTCGGCTTTCACGGCGCGGTTTCCTTGGCGGCATTGCGGCCAGCGCGGCGGCGGCGATCCTCGCGGCCTGTGGCGGCAGCACGGCGACTGACACGCCGAAGGCCGCCAGCACGACTGGCGCGGCGACGACCGCCGGTGCGGCGCCGACGACTGCGGCAGGAGCGGCAACGTCTCCAGCGAGTAGCGCGGCAGCGGCAGCAACGAAACCGGCGGCGAGCGCGGTCACCGGCGCGGCGAGCACAAGCGCGCCCGCCGTCAGCACCACCGCCGCCAGTGGTTCAGCAGTAGCGAGTGGCACGACTGCCCCGAGCGGTAGCGCGGTCGCTTCGTCCGGCGTGGCTGGTACTGTCCCACCGCCTTCAGCCGACAAGTTCAAGGGCATGACGCTCAACATGATTTCCCGCAACGAGTACTTCAAGGCGTCGGAACAGGCACTGGACAGCGATCTGGCGGATTGGGCGAAACTCACCGGGATCAAGGTCAATAACGACCGTGTCAATGTTGACACGGGCGACTTCGCCACCAAGGTAGATGCGTCGGTCAAGGCGGGCAACCCGCCCGATCTCGTCTACGTGGATCGTTTCCTCTCGCAGTTCGTCCAACTCGGCGATCTGACCGACATGGCCGATGTTGTCGCGCAAGCGGAAAAGGCGTACGGCCCAGTCGAGGATGGCAGCAAGATCAATCTTCAGATCAATGGCAAGTGGTGGTGCCTCCCCTATTTCGCCAACGGGAATGGCTGGTTTGCCCGCAAAGACTGGCTTACCGAGAAGGGCATCAAGCCCGAGAGCATCAAGACGTTTGAGCAGTTGCGGGACGCCGCGCTTGCCATCTCTGACCCCTCCAAGAATCGCTTCGGTTGGGGGTTGACGACGAACACCGGCGGTGACGGAACGGGAACTGTTACCTCCGCCGTCTATGCGTACGGTGGGGCGGTTGTCAGTAACGACGGCAAAAAGGTTGTCTTCAATTCACCGGAGACGGTTACCGCTGTCAGCTTCCTCGCGGACATTTACACGAACGCGAAGTACAAGAACATGCTGCCGCCCGGTGTCAATGGCTGGACGGATACAAGCAACAACGAGGCATGGCTGGCCGGTACGATTGGCATTACGCAGAATGCGTACACACTGTACGCCCAGTCCTTTGCGAGCAAGAATCCGGTTTACGGCAATACTGCGGTTCTGCCGGGGTTCACTGGCCCCGCCACGGAGCAGGTAATCGCGACTCCGGGTTCCGGTTTCCTAGCAGTCCCCAAAGGGGCGAAGAACCTTGAGTTGGCGAAGGCGACGGCGTTGTATCTCACTGGCGGTTCCGCGTTCGTGAATTTTGCCAAGCCGTCGCTCGGTCTCATTATGCCGGCCTACAAGAATGAGTGGAACGCAGACCCATTCTTTCAGAATGGAGATCCGTCCTTCCCCGCATTGCGGCAGATCATCGAGGGGAAACTGCCGATCACGACCAAGACCGGCTATGCGTTCCCGCAGTCTCCCAGCCCGATTTACGAGCAGGGTGTCAATGGCCAGCATATCTTGAACGATATGATGGGCAGCATCATCCAAAAGGGAACGAAGCCCGCCGACGCAGTGAAGGCCGCGCACGATCAGTTGGTGCAGGTCGCCACTCAACTCGGCCTGCCGCAGTAGCACGCAGTAACGACTAGCGAGTATCGAGTAACGAGTTGGGCCAAAACCCCTCGTTACTCGTTACTCGCCACTTCTCTCTGGCTTAAACTGTGCTATACTCGCAAAAGCACCTAATCCGAGACGGGACGAGACGTAGCCGGTTGGCGCGGCCCCCACACCGCCCATACGCAACAAAGCAGGGGAAAAATGGCACAGACGACACGACAACGCACCCTTGCCGTCCCGGCTGCCGTACCGCGCCCAACCTCGTGGGTACGCAAAGCCTTCGGCCCGGACTGGGCCGTTGCTCTTCCCTTCATTTTACCGCTCATCCTGCTGCTCGCCGGGTTGATCGCAATTCCCTTCTTCGACGCGATCCGCCTCAGTTTCACCACGCGGCAACTGACGGACGCGACGCACTGGGTCGGCCTGCAAAACTACAAAGACCTTCTGCACGACAATTTTTTCAAGGATGCCGTCAAGAATACCGTCGTCTTCACCACCTATTCGGAAATCTTCAAGGTCACTGCCGGACTGATCGCCGCGATGCTTCTGCACAACCTGAAGCGCGGCAAGTCCGTCCTCACCGGCCTCGTACTCCTGCCCTGGATCGTTCCGACCGTTGTGACGGCGCTGGCATGGCGCTCGATCTACGATCCGCTCTTCGGCGGACTCAATAAGGCGCTGGTGTATTCGCATCTGGGAAACGTCCTGCTCAGCCTCCATCTCGTGGATCGCCTCCCCGCCTCATGGCTCGGGCAACAAGACCTGGCGCTGCCGTCCGTCATCCTCGTCAATGTCTGGAAAGGCATCCCGTTCTTCACACTCAACCTGCTCGCTGGTCTCAAGGCGATTGACAATGACTTGTACGAAGCCGCGTCTGTGGATGGCGCGAGTTCATGGAAGAAGTTCGTCAATGTCACGCTGCCGGGACTGCGCTACGTCTTGCTCGTTACAACGCTCCTCTCCACGATCTGGACGTTCAACACCTTCGATGTGATCTATCTTCTCACCGGTGGCGGGCCGGGTGGCTCGACGCGACCGTTCGTCGTCTTCGCCTATGAGAAGGCGATTCAGGGTTTGCAGTTCGGCCCCGGCGCGGCGGTCGCGCTGATGATGGTGCCGATCCTTGCCGTCTTCATCTTTTTCCTCGCCCGCTATATGCGCCGCTCCGAGCAGCAAGTGCAGGAGAGCGGACTCGACCGCTTCTTCGCTCGCTACGGCAAAATGCTTCTCTACGTCGGCATTGTGCTCTTCGTGGTGATGCTCTACGCGATGAACAGCGGCATGCTCATCCGCGCCGCCGCGATCTTCCTCGTCGTCCTCGGGCTTGGGGTCGGGTTCGGCTACCTGAGCGCCTATCTCTCTGATCTTGGTGAGGCACGCAGTCGTGCGCAAGGAAAAGTGCGGATGCAGACGATGAAGGAGCGCCCGAACGTCCTCGGTCGCTTGCCCGCGTGGATCGCCCTCGCGATCCTCCTGTTCTTCGTCCTCGCGCCGTTTTACTGGATGATCATTACGGCCTTCAAGTCCGAGTTGCAGGTCACATCGCAGCAAGGAAATGTCTTCTGGCCGCACCCGTGGACATTCGGCCAGTTCCAGAAACTGACGAGTGAACACCCCTTCTGGACATGGTTCCGCAACTCGGCGATCGTCGCGATCTGCACGACGCTCATCTCGGTCACCTTCGCTGCGCTGGCCGGCTATGCGCTCGCTCGTCTCCGTTTCCGCGGCGCGCAGGGATTGACAGGTATCGTGCTCCTCACCTACCTCGTGCCGAGCGCCCTGCTCTTTATCCCGCTCTACCAGATTCTCAGCAAACTGCATCTCATCAACACGCTCGGCTCGCTGATCATCACCTATCCGACCTTCGCACTTCCCTTTGCGACCTGGCTCATGATGGGGTACTTCCGTGGTATCCCGGAAGAACTGGAGAACGCCGCGATGATTGATGGCGCAACCCGTTTCCAGGCCTTCCGGCGCGTCACGCTGCCGCTGGCGACGCCCGCGCTCCTCGCGGTGGCGCTCTTCACTTTCACGAACTCCTTCAACGAATTCCTGCTCGCCTTTGTCTTCATCACGAAGCAGGGCTTGCAAACCCTGCCGGTCGGCCTCCAGTCCATGATCTTCGGCGATATCTACCCCTACGGGCAGTTGATGGCGGGCGCGCTCCTGATGGCAGTCCCTGTCGTCGTCCTCTATTCGTACGGGCAGAAATTCCTCGTCGAGGGGCTGACGGCGGGCAGCGTCAAGGGATAAACGGTTTCACACAGCGCGAGAAGTGCGACAAACGGGGATGAAGGATAGCCTTCGTCCCCGTTTTGCGCGATAGTTGAGGAAACCTCACCCCTCCCCCTCTCCTTTGCTTGGCGGCAAAGGAGAGGGGGAGGGAGCGGAGAGATGGTGTGCTGTAGGGGCGCATTGCATGCGCCCTCCGGTTCCCCTTTCCTATAGGGAGGGGGTTTAGGGGGTAGGACAATCGTGGCAACGAAGACGGCGACACTCGGTGTCGGGATTATCGGGACGGGACGCGTCTCCGGCGGGCACGCGAAGGCGGTCAAGGAGACTGAGGCGACCCGGCTCGTCGCGGCGGTAGATGTGGATCAGGGGCGGGTCGCGAAATTTGCCAAAGAGAACGATTGTGTGCCCTACACGGACTACACCGAGATGCTCAAGCGCGACGACGTTGATTTCGTGATCGTTGCCTTGCCGCACTGGCTCCATTATGGCGCGACGGTCGCCGCAGCAGCAGCGAAGAAGCACATCTTCATCGAGAAGCCGATGGCGATGACGCTCGATGAGTGCGACCGGATGGCGGAAGCGGCGGACACGAACGGCGTCAAAATCATGGTCGGCCACTCGGAACATTATCAGGCCCCGAACATCACCGCACGACGCATCCTGCACAGCGGCGCCCTGGGCGACATCGTCTTCGGGAACGATGTCTGGTACAAACCCTTCGGCCTCAGCATACGCCCGCCCTGGTTCCTCGACCGCGCGCAGGGTGGCGGCATGTGGCAGATGAACGGCGCGCACATGCTGGATCGCATCACCTGGATCGTTGATAGCAAGGTGACAGCGGTCAAAGCATGGATCGGCAACCCGATGGTCAGGCAACAGGCGGACGACTCCTGCGTCGTGATGCTCGATTTCGCCAGTGGCGTCCATGCTGTCTTCACGCACACCGGCTACGGCAAAGAGAAGGGCAACGAGTGGAGCGAGGGCGAATACATGCTGACTGAGGGCATGCTGCGCGTCAACTCGCGCATGAATGCGGGCGTCTGGACGGCGACGGACGGCACCTATACGCCCGCTCCGCTCGACACGATCCCAACCGGCACCGGCTTCACCGGCGAGATCACCGACTTCGCCAACAGCATCCTCACCGGCGCGCCTTCCCCGATCGGCCCGGAGTACGCCCGGCACATCATGGCCGTCATCCTCGCGGCGGAAAAGTCGAGCGACACGGGGCGCGAGGTAGTAATTAAGTGAGGGACCCTACCCCCAAGCCCCTTCCGTCACTCGGCGTGGGAAGGGGAACGATCCTCTGAGAGGCCGAGGCGTTGTGGGAAGGCCACAGCATTCGTATTGAGTCACCCCTTCCCACGCCGAGTGACGGAAGGGGCCGGGGGTTAGGTATAACACCATGAAGATCAGCCAGATGCAGGTAACGACTGTCGCGGCGCCCGATCCGCCACTCCGCAACTCGTGGGGTGTGCATGAGCCGTACTTTGTCCGCGTCATCCTCAAACTGACGACGGATGATGGGCTTGTGGGCTGGGGCGAGGTCGGCGGTGGGGCGGCGATGGCACGGCAGATCGAGGGGGCGAGGCCGCACATCCTCGGCCAAAGCCCATATAATCTCGAGCCAATGCGCCTTCTGCTGCGGGGAAATGCCCAGGCCTTCTCCGCCGTCGAGGTCGCCTGCCTCGACATCATCGGCAAGGCGACGGGAGAGCGACTGGTGGACCTGCTCGGCGGGCAGGTGCGCGCGAAGGTGCCATACGCGTCGTATCTCTTCTACAAATATGCCGATCAGGAGCGCGACGACCCATGGGGCGAGGTGATGACGCCCGAGGCGATGGTGCATGAGGCGGAGATATTCCACGAGCGATGGGGCTTTACGTCGCACAAAGTGAAGGGCGGCGTCCTGCCGCCGGACGAGGAAGTGCGCACGATGATCCTGCTGCGCGAGCGTTTTCCGACGCATCAATTGCGCATTGACCCGAACGCAATCTGGTCCGTCGAGACGAGCATCCGCGTTGCATACAAACTGAAGGACATTGACCTCGAATATCTGGAGGACCCGACCGCCGACAACATCGGCATGGCTGCCGTCTCCCGCACGACGCACATCCCGCTCTCCACGAATATGTGCGTCACCCGCTTCGAGCACATCCCGGAGGCGGTGCGATTGAACGCGGTCCAGGTGATCCTTGGCGACCATCACAGTTGGGGCGGCGTGCGGGCCTTCATGGACCTCGGCAAGTTCTGCCAGACGTTCGGCCTCGGCCTCTCGCAGCATTCGAATAACCATCTCTGCATCTCGATGGCCGCGATGACCGCTGTCGGCGCGGCGATCCCGAACCTGCTCTACGCCTCGGACTCCCACTATCCGTGGAACACCGAGGACATCATCAAGGGCGAGATGATGACCTTCGCGGATGGCTGCCAGGAAGTGCCGCGTGGCCCCGGCCTCGGCGTCGAGATAGACGAGGACAAACTGGCGAAGCTGGCCGAGAACTTCCAGCGCCGCAACAGCCTCGCGCGCGATGACGTTATCGAGATGCGCAAGCGCGACCCCTTCTGGCTGCCGATCAAGCCGCGCTGGTAGAAAGGGTAAACGAGAAAAACGAGTGTGTGAATCGAGAAATTATGCGGATCGTCCAGGCCTAAGAGGGTCTGAGGCTGAAGAATCAGGCAACCGTGTCGCTGCTCTCTTCCGTCTGCGGAGCGATATGGCAGAAGGTGACCAGTGCCGTAACAACAAAATAGCCGGGTTTAGGATTGCCGATGCCGGGGATTGGCGGGACGGGATCGGCAAGTTGCGTTACCGTGTGGCTCATCATCTCAACGGCAAGATTACCGACTTCGCCATGCATGTACTCATTGATCGCGCTTGCAATAATAGCGAGCGCTTGCTGCGCCGTTTCACCGTACTTGCAGAAGGCGATTACCTGTTGCGGCAAAAGATGCAGTGGTTCGCGCGATACCATGCTACCTCCCCGGACATGGCGTATCGTTCCCCGCCCGATGCCGAGGGACGGAGCGAAAACTCCGCCCCTCGGCGGCATCGCGTTAGTTGACGCTTTTCGCAGTGACCCTATCCGGCTTCGCGTTGATGGCAATCTTCTTTGGCTTCGACCACGGTAGGGTTAGCGTCAGAATACCATCAACGAACGATGTCTCGACCTTGTCCGCGTCAATCGGGTCAGGCAAACGGATAGTACGCGCGAAGGAGCCAACACCGAGTTCCCGCACCAGTGTGGTAACGTCCTTCCCACACTCGATTGGTGGCACCATTGCCCGAATCGTCACGGTACTCTCATGGCAAGTGATGTCCACATCCTCTGGCTTCACGCCGGGAAGCATCGTGCGAACAACAAAGTGGTCCGGTGTGCCGTCGAGGTCAACGGCCAGTGTCCCAGTTTTCGCACCGTGACGATCAGTGCTATTTTCCTCCTCGGAAGATGGACGGACGAAGCTTTCTTCGAACAAACGCTGGACGGCATCACGCAAAAGCAGGGGTTCACCGAACGAACTGAACGCAACCATGATTCACACCTCCATTACGAATACCGAAGCATCCGATTCAGAGATGGGACACCACCGGTGATCGGTGTCCAGCATCCTCTCGTTTCAGTCATTACTTATACTCTTTCGTAATACAGATGTCGTGTTTCCCGCGACCCTGTTTCCTTGTACTGCTATGGTCAAAGTGGGGTCGCATCACGACATGTCTAACGTGAAAGAGTATTAGCATATCGAGAATTCCATGTCAATACGCTTGACACACATCGAGTCAATGTCATCCGCGATGAGCGCCATCTGGTGAAAGAACAGCATGTGATCGTGAGATCGCGCGAGAGGCTGCACAGAGCGCTCCAGATCACGTACCATAGCGGTATGACGATTCGCGCGGCGATTTTCGACTTCGACGAACTGCTTATCAACCTCCAGACGCTGCATTTCGCGGCGGATCGCGCCGCGCTCGTGGCGCTCGGCCACGATTATGACGATCTCCCGGACGCGATTCGCCTCGGCTCCTCCGGGCGGCGGATCAGCGAACTGCTCGCGGAGATGCGCGCCCATTTCGGCGTCGCTGATTCGGTGGACACGCTGATGCAGCGGCGGCAGGAGCATTTTCTCGCTGCCCTGCGTAATGCCCCAACGCTCCCCGCGATGCCCGGCGCGGTCGCGGCAATCACTGCGCTCTCTGCCGCCGGGTATCCGCTCGCGGTCACCTCCTCCGGCATCCGGGAGTACATCACGCTCGTGCTGGATCGCCTCGGCATCGCGGAGCGCTTCGCCGTCATCGTCACTGGCGCGGATGTCACACACGGCAAGCCGCACCCAGAGCCGTATCTCATTACGGCGCAGCGACTCAGCCTGCCACCCGCCACTTGCGTCGTCTTCGAGGATGCGACCGTCGGCGTACTCGCGGCAAAGGCGGCGGGGATGCGCTGCATCGCCGTACCGAACCCGGATGCATTGCAACCGCAGGACCTCACGGCAGCCGATCTCGTCCTGCCGAGCCTGACCGACTTCACGCCCGCGCTGCTCGATTCAATGCAGTGGTAGATGCATCAGTCGCGCGCCGACGAAACCGGGGAGAACCGCAAAGGCGCAAAGGACACAAAGAAATACAGAAAGAATGAGGGTGCGGGAAATTGATTCTTCTCCCTCGTCGCGTTCTCTGCGTCTTTGCGATTCTCCCCGGTTTCAGTCTCCCCGTTCCACAATGCGTGGTGGCCCTTGGCGGAGGCGGGCACGGAGTTCGTCGGGGCTATTGTTGCCGAGCCATCGCGTCTCCATCCACCAGGTTGCGCCCGCGTCGGCGAACGGACAGACGATCGCGGCGGCGCGCTCGCGGTCATCGCCGGGTGTTTCACCTTCCGTCAGAATATCGAACAGTGTGGCCTGCCCGCGCTCCGCGTCAATGTACGCCTTCATCGCGGCGATGTCGGCGGGGGTCATCATCGCGCCCATCCCGTCACTCTTCTGCGGCAGGATGCCGTCCCAGCGGAGCGCGCGCCGCATGGATTTCACGCGCGGCCACGCCCCGACGACCCAGACGGGAATGCGCGGCCTCTGCACGGGCGGCGGCAGGAATGTCAGGTCATCCACCTGATAGTGCGCGCCGTGAAAACTGAACGGTTGCCCGCTCCATAAGCCCGCCAGAATTGCCAGCCCCTCATCGAGCATCTGTGCCCGCGTCTTCAGATCCGTCACTTCCCCGACATTCGCGAACCCTTTGTCATCGAGCGCTCCCAACCCGACCGCGACGATCAGTCGGCCATTGGAGAGATGATCGAGCGTCGCCGTCTCGCGCGCCAGTTTCCATGGCCGACGCCGGGAGATCGGCGTGATGATCGCGCCAAGGCGCACGTGCTCGGTGCGCATCGCCATCGCCGCCAGTGTCACCCACGGATCGAATGCGGGCATGGCCGGGAATTCCAGCGTGTCAATCGCGATGCTATCGGGGATAAAGAGACCGTCCCACCCCGCCGCCTCCGCTTCGTACGACAATTCCGCGAGCGTGCGTGGGTCCCCACCCGGAAAGATGAACCCGTACTGCATCTGCCCCTCCTCTGCGCTGTTTGCTTGCTGCACCCCGCGCCGTGCAGTGCGCGCGGGGGGATTGTACCGCCCATCGGTGCTGGCTTTACTTCCCCGATTGTTCGCGGCTACACTGTGCGCCATACACGGAAAGAAACGACACACGGCAGAGACGCGGATGCGGGAGAGGTGGGATGGGATGGCTGGCAAGACGGAAGAAATTCTCGGCATTGACGTGGGCGGTTCCGGCATCAAGGGTGCGCCGGTTAATGTCCAGACGGGTGAACTGACGGGCGAGCGGCTGCGCATCAAGACGCCGCAGCCCGCGACGCCTGAGGCGATGACGGACACGATGGCCGAAATCGCCAAACACTTCAATTGGAAGGGCAAGATCGGCGTCGGCTTCCCGGCGGTCGTCAAGCAGGGGGTGATGTACACCGCAGCCAATGTTGACCCGTCCTGGATCGGCACGAACGGGCAGGCGCTGATCGAGGCGAAGACAGGCTGCCCGGTCTCAATCATCAACGATGCCGACGCCGCCGGCTTGGCCGAACTGCGCTTCGGCGCGGGCAAGAGCAAGATGGGCAGTGTGATGATGGTGACGCTCGGTACCGGCATCGGCGTCGGCTATTACGTGGATGGCCGGCTCGTGCCGAATACGGAACTCGGCCATTTGATCGTCGACGGCAAGGACATCGAAACGCGCGCCTCCGCAGGAGCCCGCGAGAAGCACGACTATTCGTGGAAGAAATGGGGCAAACTGCTTACGACGTATTTCCATGAACTGGAGCGATTGCTCTGGCCGGATCTCTTCATTATCGGTGGTGGGGTGAGCGACGAGTTCGACAAACTCGCCCCCTACATCGAGATTCAGACGCCGATGGTTCCGGCCCAGATGCTCAACCTCGCAGGCATCGTCGGCGCTGCCCTCGCTGCTGAGGACAAGAAGTAAGATTACCGGTCGGCGAGCGCGCGATCGAGGTCGGCGATCAAGTCTCGCACCGACTCGATGCCGACCGACAGGCGAATCAACCCTGGATGCTGCGCCCAGGGCGAGCCGGGGATTTGGGCGAGCAGCGCCGGATCAGTCTCGAGCCAGGCGGTCGGCGGGAAGATCAGCGACTCGACGCCTCCCAGACTCGTCGCCAGTTGGAAGAGGTGCGTGCCTTCCGAGACGCGCCGCGCGGCGGCAGTGCCTCCCGCCACCGCGAATGAGACCATCCCGCTGAAGCCGCCCGGCATCTGACGGCGAGCCAACGCATGCCTTGGATGGCTCGGTAGCCCCGGATAGAGGACGCGCGTCACCTTCGGATGCCCGGATAGCCACTCGGCGACGGCCTGCGCGTTCTCCATGTGCTGGCGCATCCGTACGCCGAGCGTGCGCATGCCACGGATAAGCAGCCAGCAGTCGAAGGGGCTTGGGACCGCGCCGAGGTAGTACTGCCGGTCGGCGATGCGCGCTGCCAATTCCTTCGTGCGTGCGATCACTGCCCCGCCGAGCAGGTCGCTATGCCCGCCGAGGTACTTGGTCGTACTGTGGACGACGAGGTCAATACCCCAGTCGAGCGGATTCTGGCAATAAGGCGAGGCGAACGTATTGTCCACCACGGTCAGCGCTCCCGCCTCCTGAGCAATCGTCGCCACGCCCTGCAAATCCACAATGTCCAGGAGAGGGTTCGTCGGCGTCTCGATCCAGATTATCCGCGTATTCGGGAGAAACGCACGGCGCACGGCGGCCAGGTCGCCGAGATCAACGAAGTCGGCGGTGATGCCGTAACGGGGCAGGTCGTTGGCGAAGAGATGGTAGGTGCTGAGGTAGCAGTCGTACCCGACGATAGCATGGTCGCCCGCCGAGAGCAGTTGGAGGGCCGCCGTCACTGCCGCCATGCCGGAACCGAAGGCGCTGGCGCCTGCGCCGTGCTCCAGACCCGTCAGAATTGCTTCCAGCGTCTCACGCGTCGGGTTCGCCCCACGCGCATACCGGAAGCGGGCATTGTCATCAATGTGCTGCCGGACGAACGTCGAACTGGGATGGATCGGCGGGACGATTGCGCCGGTCTGCGGGTCGGGTCCCTGATTGCCGTGGATGAGCAGCGTATCCAGCCCCCATCCTTCCTCGTCGGCGGTGTCTCGTCGGTCTTTCTGAGTGGTCATCATGCGTCCTTTCCCGTTTCGTTGGATGCCGCCATTCGTGCTAGTGTCGCGAGATCGGGCGTCTCCAGATCGGGGCGCGCCGTCGCGGGCGGCGTCGCGCCGTATCCCAGCCGGTCGTGGCGGCGATTGATCCAGACGGTGGTCAGCCCAAGCGCATTGGCGGGTGCGATGTCGTGGAAGAGACTCTGGGCGACGTGGAGCACGCGGTCAGGTGGTGTATCGAGCCGGTCGAGAAGGGCGCCAAAGTTGCGCGGATCGGGCTTGTACCTGCCGACCTGCTCCGCCGTGACGACCGCAGTGAAGTGGACGCCGAGATGCCGCGCGGATCCGGCGAAGAGATCGTCGTCAATGTTCGAGAGGATAGCCAGCCGGAAGCGGCGGGCCAGCGATTGGAGCGCCTCGACCGTGTCGGGGAAAGGCGGCCAATCGCCGACCGACAACGCCAGCGCCGCCCGCTCGTCCGCAGAGGGCGCGAACTCCAGCCGTTCCCCGAAACCGTCCATTACCGTCGCGAGTAGTTCGCGATAAGGGCGGTATGGCCCGCGCTCCGCCGCCGACTCCAATTCGCCATATATCTCAAGGGCCGCATCATCGGATATCGCGATCCCGTGCCGATCCAGCACAGGCCGGAGCGCGGCGAGGATGCCCCGCTCCCAGTCAATCAGCGTGCCATAGCAATCGAACGTGAGGTAGGTGAAGCGGTCGAAATCGAGCATCGTCCAGTCTCCTCGTGGGCGCGCGCGATGGCATCGGTCAGCGCGAGATCGTCGCGCGGGCGATACCGTAATTGTACTCATCTTCCCACGGCTTGCCCTCGGCGAACCGCGTCGAGCGGAACGGCGTCAGATCCACCGTTTTGGGGCGCCCTTCGGTGATCCACTCCGCGAGACACTTGCCGATTGCCGGGCTGGTCTTGAACGACGTGCCGCTGTCGCCCGCCATACAATACAACCCCTCGTGCTGGGGCAGTTTATCAATGATCGGTCGCGCGTCCGGGCTCATCATCAGGATGCCCGCCCAGTTGCCGCGCACCGTGCTGTGTCGCATCACCGGGAAGCGGGCCACCAATTTCTCACGGCAGACGCGGATGTAGTCCTCATCCACCGCCTCCGGCGCGTGTTCGGGATCGGGGCTGACGCGCACGCCGCTCTCCGCGCCGATCAGCGTGCAATTGTCGTCCACGGGACGCGCCCAGGTGTTATTGATTTGGTCAATATAGGTCAGGTGTTTGGACGAGCGGTCGAACGCCCAGCGAAAGAGTGTGACCCGCGCCGCGACAGGGACGAGGCCGAGGTCAATGCCGAGCGGTGCGAAGAGCTGGTTCGCCCACGCCCCCGCCGCGATCACGACGACCGGCGCCTGAATGACTCCGGCCGTTGTCTCCACTCCCGTAACACGTCCCCCGTCGGTCAGCACGCGCGTTACTCGCGTGTCGAGTTTGAATGCGACGCCCCGATCCATTGCGGCACGGGCGAAGGCGTAGGTGGTCGCATTCGGGTCTGCGTAGCCGGCTCGTGGCTCGTATGCCACCGCCGTCACGTCGCCGACGTAGAGGGAAGGGTCGAGGTCGCGCGCATCCTGGGGCGTGATGATCCGGGCGTCCGCGCCGACCTCGCGTTGCATAGCGACATTCGCCTCCAGATGATGGCGATAGTCGGGCGGCGTGAAGGTGAGCAGACCGATTGGGCGGAAGCCGCAGTCCCCACCTACCAATTCCGCCCAGTTAGCGAAGTAGCGGTGGCTCTCGACCGCGAGGCGGGTTTCCGGCTCGTTCGTATAGTGCATGCGCACCAGGGCGCCGGACTTGCCGGTCGCGCCCGCCGCGAGATGCCCACGCTCGACGACCACGACCTTGCCCGCGCCCATCTGCGCGAGGTGGAAGGCGGTGCTGCTCCCGTTCGCCCCCGCTCCGACGACGATCACATCGGCGGTCTCCGTCATAGTGCTCCTCCTTGTCGCTCGCGTATGCCATCGGTCGGTCATTATCGCAGCATAGAACAGCGAGAGATACAATCCAACACGTTCTCCCGATGCATCGTTCGGATTTTCTGATAGAAGGATGATCATATGGATCGGCAGCACCCGGATGCTATACTGGGCAGACCCTGGGAACGGGCTGAATTGCCCCGTGTAGAATGAGGAGTAGACGATGATCGAGACTTCGGATATCAAACGCCCGGCGCGGGACTTGATCGAGGGCCTTGCGCGGATCGGCAGCGCAACGGCCGTGGGCGAACTGAGCCGCCTCGGCATCCGCGATGCCCACCTGCGGGGGATCACGAGTTGGACGCCGGGCAAGACGGTCGTCGGCCCCGCCCTGACGCTCCAGTTCATGCCGAAGCGCGAGGATATCTACCGGGTTGATGAGTACGCGGATCCCGAGAAGCAGTTGCACCGGCACGTCCTCCACCACACGCAACCCGGCGACATCGTGGTCGTTGACGCGCGGGGACATATGGGCAGCGGCGTCTTCGGCGAGATGATGCTGACGTACTTCAAAGGGCGCGGGGGCATCGGCGTGGTCATTGACGGCTGCATCCGCGACTATCCCAAGGCCAAAGAAATCGGCCTCGGGTTGTGGCTGCGGGGTGTCACCCCGAATTTCCACACGCAGACAGATATCTTCCCATTCGCTGTCAACGTGCCTGTCGCGTGCGGCGATACGCTGGTGATGCCGGGCGACATCATCGTTGCCGACGACGACGGGGCAGTCGTCGTGCCGGCCACACTGGCTCCTGAGTTGCTCCACAAAGCGAGCGACCACGCGGAGTGGGAGGAGTTCTCCCGCATGCGCCTGGCGGGAGGCGGCGATCTGCGGAAATACTACCCGCTCTCCGAGGAAGGGCGCGCCGAATACGAGACTTGGCGCCGGGCGCAGGGTGCGTAAGGCTTTGCCGTCTACTGCCCATGCGGCAGGATCGAGCGCAGGTAGCGGACGATCTGCCAGCGCTCGGTTGGGGAGAGGCGGGTATTGTAGGGAGGCATGCCCTTACCCGCGACGCCGTTGGTGAGCAGCCAGTAGAGGTCGCCGTCCGTGTACCGCTGCCCAGTGGCGGCGGTCAGTTGCGTGCCGGGTTTGCTAATCCCCGCACCGTTCGGGCCGTGGCAGACGGCGCAGTTTTGCGCATAGCGCACGCCACCCTGCATGAGAATCTCCTGTGTCGCAGGCAGCGGGTCCGCCCGCCCGGTCAGCGGCGTCGTCGGCACGGAGTACCACGCCAGCAGCGTCGCCCCGAGCGTAATCAGCCCGATCGCGCCAATCCACGTCGCACGCCGCGCCACCCGCGAAAGGCGGACGATCAGGGCGAAGAGGAACAGTGCGACGCCGATCAGCAGGGGGTCAATCCCCCGCACGGCATCCGGCAGGAGGCGCGGCCAGAGGAAGGCGGTGGGCGCGACGGGTTCCTCCGCATACGCTGTCGGGCGTGGTTGGAGCGCGAAGGGAAGGTTGACATCTTCCGCCACATCCTGGCGGCGCACGACGACACGGGCGAGCCAGTTCTGGCCGATAGCGAACCATTGGCCCGTCGCTCGGTAATGCCCGTCCCCGGCGGCAGTGAGCGGCACGACGAGCAGCCCAACATCTTTGTCGCCGCTGTTCAGCCAGAGCGTGGCGCGCGTCACGTCATTGCGGAGCGCGCCGGTCGTGTCGGTAATCCGCGCATCGAACGTGGTGTCCGTCCCCTTCGTCTCAACAGTGAGGTAGCCGCGCACGCCGTCCGCTTCGAGTACCGGTTGCGCCACGACCGCCTCGACGGGCGCGGAAGGCAACGCGATGACGGCGCCGGCGCCCGTCGCCTGCGTATTCGCGGGCGGCAACTGCGTCAGCAACCCAGTCAGACCGATCACCGCGACGCCGAGGATCACTTCCACGCTCATCCCGCGCAGCAGCAGCATCTGTGCGCGTGCCGCTGTGCCGCTCTCCACATCGCGCGCGATCCACCGTTTCAGTCCAAAGCGATTGAACGCCGCGACCAGCACGATCCCGGCGACGAGCGCGACCTTACCGATCACGACGAGGCCGTACGTCGTCGTGCCTATGGTGTCGCGCGTCGTGTGGACGGTGACCGCGTAGATACCGGTGATAGTGAGGGTACCGATGCTAATGAGCGCGAGGTGCGAGAAGCGGCTGATGATCGCGCCCATCACCCGCCGCTGCGTCGCACCCGCCGTGCCATTGAGTAGCGGCGGCACAAGGCCGACCATCAGGATAATACCGCCGAACCAGAGGCTCATTGCCGTCAGATGCAGGAAGTCCGCGAGCATCGCCAGGGCTGGGTGGACCTTCACATCGAGCGCGTGGCCGCCAAAGACGCTGATGAGCAGGAGCGCCATTCCGCCGAGCAAGGCAACTCCCCAACCCCAGAGCGGCACGAGCGGTGCTGTTTCCGTTTCCGCTGTCGCGACAGTGGGCCGCGCCGCGTTGGCGACGATGCCGATCGGGAAGCGCGGCAGCCGCAGACGGCCCATCGTCGGCAAGAGAATCAGCCATTCCCCAAGTGCGAGCAGGAGAATGCCCTGCATCCGCCAGACCGCGCCATAGGTCGTGTTCTTGACGAGATCGCTGATGCGCGCCCACTGCAACGCCTCGCCGAGGGTGCTGCCATTGACCGTCGCCACCTGCACAATGAGTAAGAAGAGATGCGCGCCGAGGGCGATGCCAAGCGCGATGAAGAGCCAGCGCTGTATCCGCTGATCGAGCGTGCGGCGCAGGCCCGCGCGCTCCTCCTCCGGCAGTTCCCGCAGGGCGGGCAGGATGATTGCCAGGAAGATGCCGATACCGCCGACGAGCGCGGCAATCCCCGCGTAGCGCACGCCGTGCAGCAGCACCGCGAGGAAGGGCGGACGGTTCGAGGTGGAGATGCCCGCGATATCCGGCACGCTGGCGACCGGCGCGGGCGGCGGATCGCCCGGTAGCGCGACGGTGAACACAAAGGCGCCGCGCACGGAGTGACCGTCCGGCGAGAGTACCTGCCAGAGCACCGAATAGACGCCTGTCTTCAGTGTCGGTACGCCAATGGTCAGGGCGGACGGATCGGTGCCAGCCGCCGGATTCGGCACCGTCGTGACGGGCCGCTGACTCGCGTCGAAGATAGTGACTTTGCTGAACCCTGCCTGGAGCGGCTCATCGAAGTGCAGGGTGATCGTCTCCGGCGAATGATCCAGCGTGCTGTTTAGTGCGGGCTCGGTTTGCAGCAGCGATGTATGCGCCGCGACCGGCGTGGGCATCAGCGCCAATCCAAAGACGAGCACGAGCATGATGAGGCATGCGGCGATACCCGGCATGCCCTGCCCGCCGTGTGCCATAATCCTGATACGTCGCCGTAGGAAGTTCACGCCTGCCTGCTCGTGTGCCATCGGAATCCGCCTGCCCCCGGTAGTGTATCACCGCATACCGTTTGCCATGTCCCTCTATCGAAGTACGGCACAGACGCAGCCTGTGGATTGCCGCTCGAATGATCTCGCGTTTCTGGCGGAGAGTATGCGGCATGCGTGTATAGTGAATCAGACCGACAGCGCATCCGCCCGATTCTTATGGAGAGAGCGTTATCAGTATGGAGATTGTCAAACCACCACGAGTACGCATCGGGGCGACCATCGGGGTCATCGCGCCATCGTTCCCTTTACTCCCTGAGTGGCATGACCAGTACGAACGCGGGAAGGCGACTCTGCGTGAGATGGGTTTCGGAATTACGGAAGGCCGGACGATGAGGCTCCGGCGCGGGTGGGCCGCCGGTACGCCGCAGGATCAGGCACAGGACATCAATGCAATGTTCCTCGATCCAGAGGTCAAGGCAATCATTGCCCACGCCGGTGGCTTTCCCGCGATGTCCGTCCTCGATCATCTTGACTATGCGGCGATTCGCGCGCATCCCAAGCCCTTCCTGGGTATGAGCGACATCACTCTGTATCATCTCGCACTTTTCGCTCGGTGCGGCATGGTAGGGTTCCATACCGATATGCTGACTGATGGACTAGGAGACGCGTGGGACCGCCTCGATGAAACCCGGCGCGCCTACCTCGCGCATCTCTACAAACAATCGCTGACAAGCATCGTACCAATTGGACCTGTTGAGCCAGGCCGAAGATGGGAATGCTGGCGTGCAGGGCAGGCACGCGGGCCGCTGATCGGCGGCTGCCTTAAGCGGCTCACGGCACTCGCCGCGACACCATACTTCCCGCCGCTGGCGGCGTTCGACGGCGCGATCCTCTTCTGGGAAGAGATTGGTCGGGAGATCTGGGATCTCTTGATTGATCTCTACATCCTCAAGCACATGGGCATCCTCGACCGAATCGCGGGCATGCTGATCGGCAAACTGACATGGATCAACCAGAGTTTCGCGGGGATTGAGTATCCTTCATTGCGAGAAGCGATCTTCGATGTGATCGGAGACTATCGCTTCCCCGTCATGGCGAATATGGACTTTGGACACCAGATTGCGAATATCCCGCTACCAATCGGCATCAATGCGTCATTCGATGCAGAATCGGGCGCCTTCGCTCTTCTCGAAGCGCCGGTGCAGTGAAAGGAGTATGCATGGCACGCGCGGCGCAACCGAACATCGTCCTCATCATGACGCACGATACGGGCATCCATCTCGGCTGCTACGGCGCGGGGGTGGTGACGCCGCACCTCGACGCGCTCGCGGCGGCGGGCGTGCAATTCGACCAGGCGCACTGCACCGCGCCGCAATGCTCGCCGAGCCGTGCCAGCCTGATGACCGGCCTGTATCCGCATACGAACGGCATGATGGGCCTCGCGCATCGCGGCTGGGAACTCGCTCCCGATGTCCGCTGCCTGCCGCACTACCTCGCGGACGGCGGCTACGCGACGTACCTCTTCGGCTTCCAGCATGAGGCGTATCATCACCCGGAACGGCTCGGCTATCAACACAGTGATACATCGTCCATCCAGGCGTCCGTTGTCGCGGAGAAGGTTCGCAGCTGCATCGCCAATCACGCCAGCCACGCCAGCCACGCCAACCAGCCGGACGCGCCCTTCTTCATCATGGCAGGCTTCGACGAGACGCATCGCCCGTTCGACCGCCCTGGTTACGATTTTGATCCGCCAGAGGCCGTCACCGTCCCGCCGTGGTTGCCGGATATTCCCCGCGTTCGGACGGAAATCGGGCAACTGAATGGCATGGTGAAAGCGGTTGATCGCGCCGTGGGCGACATCCGCGCGGCGATTGCCAAGCATCCGCAGGCGACCAACACACTCTTCATCTATACAACCGATCACGGTATCGCCATGCCGCGCGCGAAAGGGATGCTCTACGAACCGGGCATGCGCACCGCCTTGCTCATGCACTGGCCAACGGGCTTCGCGGGCGGACGCCGCGTAGACGATCTGCTCGTCAATGTGGACATGCTACCGACGCTTCTCGATACGGCCGGTTTGCCGATCCCCACCGGATTGCACGGCCGCACCTTCCTCCCGCTCCTGCGCGGCGAGCCATATCGCCCGCACGATCACGTCTTCGCGGAAATGACGTGGCACGACCGCTACAATCCGATGCGTGGCGTCCGCACGGCGCACTCCGCGTACATGCACAGTTTCATCGAAGCGCCCCTCGTCTACATGCCATCGGACATCCTCGCGGGTCTTTCCGGGCAGGCGCTCGCCGCACAGTATTACGGTAGCATCCGCCCGCCGGAAGAGTTGTACGATCTCACCGCTGATCCCCTCGAACGCACCAATCTCGCCGCAGACCCGGCGCACGCGGATGAACTTGCCCGACTGCGCGGCCTCGTGGACGACTGGATGCGCGCGACGAATGATCCACTCCTGCACGGCCCGGTGCCGGGCAAGCCGGGAGACGAACCGGGCTGGGGCTACCCCTTCCCGCCCGTCGTGTGACGCAGCACGCGGCAACCGGTGCCCGGATGATGGATTTTCAGATGGAAGAGAGAGTAGAGGTGCTATGATGTGCCCCACACGATCACGGTAGGACAGGGAGGGCGTGCGGCATGTCACAGCAGTCATCATTGCGTCGCGATCAAATCACCGTTGAGTACCGCAACGGCGCAGCATTTAACAAGCACGCGGCGCAAATGCAGCAGGCAGGATGGCAGATCGGGCCACATACCGAGCGAGGTAAGAAAGCGTCGGTGGTGTGGTTCCGGGATGTTCCCGCAAGTGTGCCACCGAAAGCGTTTCTTCCTTCCCTGCCTCGGAGTGGCCTTCCCCTCGTTCGGATCATCGGGGTGGCCGTGGCAGCGATCGTGGTGCTCCTTATCATCGGTGCGGCCATTGGCGGTACGAACGCGACTGCGAACAAGAACGCAGTTGCGACCCGCGTTGTCACCCTCTCAGATGGCGACTATCAAACGGTTGACGTGCGCGACCTTACGAAGAATCCCGATGCGTATAAGGGAAAGTCGATACAGTTGCAGGGCGAAGTCTTCAACATCAAGGAGCAGAGCGGACAGACGTTCCTACAAATGTGGGTGCCGATCCCCGGTGGAACCCAGTTCGACCGCGAAGCCGTCGTCGTGAATTACGGCAGGGCACTGCCGAATGTGTACGAAAAAACGAAGATCACGGTCTTCGGGATTGGGGATGGCACCGGGAGCGGCAAGAACGCCTTCGGCGGGACGAACACACAACCTGCTATCCGCGCGGATCGGGTGATTGCTTGACCCGCGTGGATCGCAGGCCGAAACACCATCTGTATTGTGATGACACCCTCATGAATGTGAGGGTTATCTCGTGTCAATCTACCGAGAGCAAATCGAATGTCTCGCCGTCAATCCTGGCCTGCACGATCAGTTCGCCGCCCAATGCCTCGATGAATCGGCGCATCGTCCGCAGTTGCGGCTCATCGGCGTGCTCGATGCTCGACACCCTGACTTGCGATACGCCGAGGGCGGCGGCGAGTTCCTCCTGGGTGATTTCCTTGCGGCGGCGCAGTTGCACGAGGACGTTCTCGCGCAGCATCGAGCGCACCTCCTCGGCAATCTTGGCCTCTTCCTCGGGGGTGCCCCGGCGTCGAAACTCGGACCACGGGGCATGTCCGCTCATCACGTCACCGCCCTTCAGTATTGCGGACGGCCTGATCGAACCCGCGCGCCGCGACGATGGCAAGGGCGCCCGATACGAGATCGTTGAGGCTCACTCCCTGCCGCTCCGCCTCTTCCACGAGGGCGGTGTGGATCGCCGGTGCGACGCGCACGCTGAACCTGCTGCTCTTACGTGGGACACCTTCATCATGCGGTTCGGGGATAGGCCGACCCACTTCAAGCGCGGTGGCGATCCATGCGCGCTTCGCATCTTCGAGCAGTGCGTATGCCTCTTCCAACGTCGCGCCGCCCGTCACGAGGCCAGGCAACTCCGGCACACGGAACACATACTCATCGTCCTCGCGCGTCAGGATCGCGGCATAGGGACGCGCGGCGAGCGCCACCACATCCGGGGTGATCGTGAATGTCGCATCAGTGACCATACTGCTTACTCCTTCGCGCGCACTGCGTCAATCGCGGCAAGTGCATGTTTGACCTGATATTCCCTGACATGGGTTGCGCCGCCGTGTGGCATGACCACCGTGAGGATTTCGACCATGAGCGGGTGTGTATAGGTGACGTGGCTGCTGCCGCCGCGTGATTCCTTGCGGGGAGTAAACTCCGCAGCGCGCAATACGAGGTCAAGGTCATCGAAGCGGACGCTCTTGGTGTTGCGTCGGATCGCCGTCTCTCGCTTGTCTCGCTTCGTCATCGCCGTTTACCCTCATTGATGTTATGGTGCCATATATGGCACCACTTTTCAAGCCTTACCCCCGCAATCATGAGGGGTTTGCCTTTACCTAATACTCTTTCGTGATAGACTTGACGTGATGATGGACTGGTTCATACACGGAGGTCAGCGCGATGCAGATCGCTTATCCGCGGGTGATCACCGAAAACGCCGAGGAATTGCGCGCGTGTGCACAGCGCGTGCGCGGCACCGCCGCCGCCCCCCGCGTCCAGATGCTCCGCCTCCTCAAGAGTGGCGAGGCGACGACCGTGCCGCAGGTTGCGACGCTGGTCGGCTACTCGCCGCGTCACATCCAACGCTGGTGGCAGACCTACCGCGCATTGCCTCATCAGGAATCTTACTATTGAGGAGTCGTTGCCTCATGAAAGAATCTTACCCGTGCCCCTTCGCTGGGAGCACGGGAGGAAGACGAGGCAATGATGAGCATGACCAGCAAACGC
>JAABUJ010001784.1_pt1 | contig 29463 bp, 26 predicted proteins | sample 5559131 | NCBI WGS metagenome assembly JAABUJ01 (sample SAMN10711875, study PRJNA513366) | rock metagenome | isolation source: Antarctica rocks | place: Antarctica: Victoria Land, Mt New Zealand nord | collected 2016-01-07
GGCGTTACGACGTCCGGGCCGGGACCCTCTGGTTCGGCCGGCTCCGAGGCGAATCTTATGCCGAGGTCGCCCGGAGCGGCTGCCTGCCCAGGCTCACCCCCGCCCTGGTCCTCCAGGCCCTGGACGTGTTCGACCAGGGCGAGATGGACGAGAACGCCTGGCAGGAATGGGTCAAAGGGTGGGCCCGGGGCCTGCCCGAACCCCCCGCGACCGCCTGAAACCCGAGACCCCGACCCGAGGATCCGATGGCCACCGCGACCCGAGGCACGCCGGCCGACGACCGCGCCGTCCTCCGGGGCGTCGACTGGGACACCTACCTGGCCCTCCGCGACCACCCACGCAACGGCCACCTCCGGATGTCCTACCTCGACGGGACCCTCACCCTCATGTCGCCCGGATACATCCACGACCGCTCTGGCTGGAAGCTGGCGATCCTGGTCAGCTCGGTCACGGAGGCCCTGGACATACCCGCCCAGGGAACGGCCACCTCGACGCTCCGCCGCAGGGGGCCCGGCCCGCGCGGGGGCGCCGGCAAGGAGCCCGACTACGGCTTCTACTTCCGCGAGAACGAGCCCCGGATGCGCACCAAGGACGACATCAATCTGGAGGTCGACCCACCCCCCGACCTGGCCATTGAGGTCGACCACTCGCGCGACTCCTCGGCCGCGCTGAAGCTTTACGCCCGGATCGGCGTGCCCGAGGTCTGGCGGTTCCGGACCCGGTCGCGCGCCCTCTGGTTCGGCCGGCTCGCCGGCGAGACCTATGAGCCGATCGGGCACAGCCTGAACCTCCCGAGGCTGACCCCGGCGTTGGTCCTGCACGCTCTGGACCGGGCCGACCTCCTGGGCGAGACCGCCTGGAAACCCTGGCTCCGCGACTGGGCCCGGGGCCTGCCCGAACCCCCCGCGACCGCCTGAAACCCGAGACCCCGACCCGAGGATCCGATGGCCACCGCGACCCGAGGCACGCCGGCCAAGGACCGCGCCGTCCTCCGGGGCGTCGACTGGGACACCTATCTGGCCCTCCGCGACCACCCACGCAATGGCCACCTCCGGATGTCCTACCTCGACGGGACCCTCACCCTCATGTCACCACTGTACATTCATGACAAGTACGGCTGGCGACTGGGCCAGTTGATCGGCATGGTCGCCACGGCGCTGAACATCCCCTGTCAGGGCACCGGGACCTCAACCCTCCGCCGCCAGGGCCCCGGCTCGAGGAAGGGGAGCGGCAAGGAGCCCGACAATGGGTTCTATTTCGGCGAGAACGACCTCCGGATGCGCACCAAGGACGACATCAATCTGGAGGTCGACCCGCCTCCCGACCTGGCCATTGAAATCGACCACAAGGCCGACTCGTCGAAGGCCCTCAAGCTCTACGCCCGGCTCGGGGTGCCCGAGGTCTGGCGGTTCCGGACCCGGTCGCGCGCCCTCTGGTTCGGCCGGCTCGCCGGCGAGACCTATGAGCCGATCGGGCACAGCCTGAACCTCCCGAGGCTGACCCCGGCGCAGGTCCTGCACGCTCTGGACCGGGCCGACCTCCTGGGCGAGTCGGAATGGCGGGGTTGGCTCCTCGACTGGGCCCGAGCCCTGCCCGAAGCCTCCGCGACTGCCTGAAATCCGGAACGAGGGCACCCGGACCGGGCCCCCCAATGGGAGGGGGCCCGGCCGCGCGGGGGATCGAGATCCGCCCGGGGCGGATTACTTGGGCGTCTCTTCCTTCTTCGACTCGTCCTTGGGGGCCGGGGCGGGGTCGGCCGCCTTGGGGGCCTCGACGGCCGGCGGGGTCGCGGGCGTGTCGCCCGGCTTGGGGGTGTCCTTCGGGGCCTCGACCGACGGCGGCGGGGTCGTCGGCGAGGGGACGGGCGTGTCGCCCGGCTTGGGCATGTCGGTCGGGGTCGTGCTCGGCGTCGTCGTGCCGGGGTTGATGACCGGGGTGTCCGGCTTCTTGCCGGCTTCGTCGACCGGCGGGTTGCAGCCGACCAGCGAGAACGTCAGGAGCGAGCCGGAGGCGATGGCGAGGGAGCCCAGGCGGAACTTCATGGTGAGATCCTTGAGGTCATTCGCTTCCGGGAGGCGGGGGCGGCCGGCCCCGGCGATGCCGGGCCGTGGGCTTTCTCGACGGGGACACCCCCACGGGTGCCCCCAGCACCGCACGCCCGCCGGGGGTCGCGAGGTGGGGAACGACCCCATACCATACGCGAATCCAGCGCCGAGCGTTGGAGGTCAATCTTGGGAGGTTTCCCCGGCCCCATCGCCGGGTCCGCCGTCCTCGGCCTCGGCCTCGGCCTCGCTTTCGACTTCGACTTCGGCCCCCGGCCCGAGCCGGCGGCGGAGGGCGCCGGCCAGGGCGATGTGCTCGGCGACGTCCATGGCCTCGGCGCGGACCAGGCCGAGCAGGCCGATCCCTTCGAGGAGGGCGTCGACCTCGTCCTTGGTCCACCGGTCGCGCCAGAGGCTATACAGGACCCGCCGGAGGTTCTTCCGCCGGTGCAGGAAGATCCGCCGGACGACCGAGTGAAACCAGGGGAGGTCGCCGATCTCGGCCCGCTTGGCGGGATTGGGGACCAGGGCGATGACGGCCGAATCGACCTTGGGGCGGGGCCAGAAGACGCTGGGGGGTAAGATCCGGACCAGGGCGAAGTCGGTCAGGGCCCGGACCAGGACCGAGAGGGCCCCGTAGTCGTCGGAGTCGGCCTCGGCCATCATCCGCCGGGCCAGTTCCAGCTGGATCGTGGCCACGATCCGGGTCGGGCAGAGGTCGGGGTGGACCAGCAGGTTGCCGATGATCGGCGTGGCGACATTGTAGGGGAGGTTGGCCACCAGCTTGAACCGGCGGTCGGGCCCGACGGCCAGGCCGGACCGGACGCTGTCGAGGACCTCGGGGTTAAGCCGGTTCTTGCCCGCCAGGGCGTCGAGGTTGAGGACCCGGACGTTGGGCATCCCCCGGGTCGCCTCGGCGGTCAGCTCGGCCATGGCCGGGTCGATGTCGACGGCCACCACCGTGGCGCCGGCCTCCGCCATCAAGGACGTGAGCGCCCCCGCCCCCGGCCCGACCTCCAGGACCACGTCCCCCGGCCCGACCTCGGCCGACTTGACGATGAGGTCATGGATGTTCAGGTCGATCAGGAAGTTCTGCCCGAACCGGTGCCGGGGGGCGATCCCCTTCCGGGCGAAGAGGCTCCGGAGGTACGACTGCGTCTGGCGGTGCGGGGGCATGGGAGGGATCTCGGCGAAAGGGCGGTCAAGTCGAGGTTTCAGGACCCGGGGGCCCGGGGCGTCATCCGGTCGACCAGGCCCGGGGAAAGCTCGATCCGGGCGATGGCGTTGCGGTCCCAGGTCGCGGCCGGGGCGGCGCCAAGGTAGAGCCATCGGGAGCCGGCCAGGAGCATCGGGGTGACGTGGCCAGCGGCGTCGGCCGGACCGCCCGAGCGGGGGACGACCAGGCCGAGGTCGCGCCAGGCGACCCCGTCGGGGCTGGTCGCCGCCCTCGTCCCCTGGTGCGACTCGTAGACCATGGCGTAGCCCTCGCCCGCCCGCTCGACGTCGACGCCCCCGGCATCCCCGCCGAAGACCGGGTTGTCGGCGTGCCTGGTCCAGGTCAGGCCGTCCTTCGAGGTCGCCAGGCCGACCGACCGGCGCGACGAGGGCGAGGTCGGGACCCCGGCGGCCGGGGCCCCGGTCGGGAGGTCCTTCCGCCCGTCATACCACATCCGGAATACCCCGTCCGCGTGGAGGACCGACGGGCGGCCGACCAGGAGCCCGTCCCAGCGCCCCGCCTCGTCCGGCCGGAGGACGACCCCCCTGCCCCGCCACTCCCGGCCGTCCCGCGAGGTCGCCAACGCGATCTCGTCGACCACGCCGGCGGAGGCCCGGGTGTAATAGAGGTAGTACGTCCCGTCCACCAGGACCACCGAAGGGTCATTGACGTGGTTGGCCCCGTCGATATCGATGGCGACGCCCCGACGCTCCCAGCTCCGCCCATCCCGGGATTCGGCGGAGTGGATCCGGTCGTGCCCATCCCGCCCCTGCCCGCCGTACCACATCCGGTGGAGTCCGCCCTCGACGAGGACATCGGGGGCGTAGACGTTGCCCCGGCCGTGGGGGGCCAGTTCGGTCTCGCGCTCGCCCCGGAACAGCCCTTCGAGGGCGGCTCCGGGTCCGGGGCCGGGCAGGCCGATCAGCCCCAGGAGGATGAAGGTGAAGGGCACCCGCCGGGTCATCTGGTCCCCCCGAGGAGCTTCCGGACGTGCTTGGCCAGCATGTCCGTCTCGATGTTGACGAGGTCGCCCGGCCGGAGCGTGCCCAGCGTGGTGGCCGCCAGGGTGTGCGGGATCAGCATGATCGAGAAGCGGTCGGGCTCGACGTCGACGAGGGTCAGGCTCACGCCGTCGACGGCGATCGAGCCCTTGGCGACCATCAATGGGGTCCAGGCCGGATCGAGGGCGAAGCCGAGGAAGTCCCACTCGCCGTCGGGCCGGCGCTCGGACAGCGCGGCGGTCGCGTCGACGTGCCCCTGGACGAAGTGGCCGCCCAGGCGGTCGCCCACCCGGAGCGATCGCTCCAGGTTCACCGGGTCGCCGGGAGCCTTGGCGCCGAGGTTGGTCCGGGCCAGGGTCTCGGGCCCGGCCTGGACGTCAAAAGTCGCCCCCTCGGCCGCGACGACGGTCAGGCAGCAGCCGTTCACGGCGACGCTCTCGCCCAGGGTCAGGGGCTCCGGGAGGCCCGGCCAGGCCAGGCGGAACCGGCGGCCGGGGCCTTCCTCGGCGACCTCATCGACCCGTCCCAGGGCCTCGACCAGTCCGGTGAACACGGCGGGATCCCTTCGGGGTCGCGGGAGGGTCGCCCGACCATCCGGCGTCGCCTTATGGTAGCAGATCCCGCCCCGGGTTAGAATCGAGCCGTCGGGCCGGCCCGAATCGACCGGCGAATTCTTCCCCTCCCCCGAACTTTTCTCTTCGGAGGTCCACCCCATGACTCCGCCCGTGAATCGACGCGATTTCCTCCAGGCCACCGCGGCGACCGCCGCGCTGGCCGCCCTGCCCGGCTTGGCGATGGCCGCCCCTCGGGCCCCCCTGCCGAAGACCCCGACCGACAAGGTCACCCTGGGCAAGACCGGGATCCAGGTCTCGCTGGTCGGGATGGGGACCGGGAGCCACGGAAACAGCCAGGCGAGCAACCAGACCAAGCTCGGCGTGAAGGAGTTCACCCGGGTCGTCCGCCACGCGCTGGACCGGGGGGTCACCCTGTTCGACGTGGCCGACCAGTACGGGTCGCACACCTACCTCCGCGAGGCCCTCAAGGGCGTCCCCCGCGACCGGTACGTGATCCAGACCAAGTCCCACGCCACCAAGCTGGACGACGCCAAGAGCCACCTGGAACGCTACCGGATGGAGCTGGGCGTCGAGATGATCGACATCGTCCTGCTCCACTGCATGACCAAGGGCGGCTGGCAGAAGGAGCACGAGGGATCGATGGACTACCTCCGCCAGGCCAAGGCCGAGGGGATCATCCGGGCCCACGGCACGAGCTGCCACGGGATGGACCCGCTCCGGACCGCGGCCAAGGAGTCGTTCGTCGAGATCGACCTGGCCCGGATCAACCCCGAGGGGATGATCATGGACGATAAGAAGCCCGACGAGGTCGCCTCGCAGCTCCAGGAGATGCACGACGCCGGCAAGGGCGTCATTGGCATGAAAATCCTCGCCGAAGGCGCCTTCAAGGAGCCCGAACGCCGGGACGCCTCGCTCCGCTACGTCCTGGGCCTGGGGACCGTCGACTCGTTCATCATCGGCTTCGAGACGACCGAGCAGATCGACGACCTCCTCAAGCGGACCGCCGACGCCATCGCCGCCGTCGGCACCCGCCGCGGGGCCTGATCCGAATCGGCCTCCCCTCTCCCTTTGAAAGAGGGGAGGCCGATCACCCCCCGCCCTTGTCCTGCCGCCGGAGCCAGTCGATGGCGGCGGGGATCCCCTGCTGGATCATGGGGTCGTGGTGGCCGCCGCTGGGGACAGTCCGGATCGTGACCGGCCGGGCCTGCCCCTGGAGGCGGCGGGCGAAGTCCTCGACCTGCCCGGCCAGCGGGTCGTCCTTGGCGACGAACAGGAAGCTCGGGCACTTCAGCTTGGATTCGTTGTTCCGGGGCGAGTAGGTCGTGGGCAGCTCGCCCGAGCCCGACATGGACAGCTCCCGGACCGCCGCCGGGCCCAACGCGGCCTTCAGGTCGATCACGGGCGCATAGGCGACGCAGGACCGGAGCCGGGGCTCGGTCTCGGCGAAGAGCACCGAGAGCGTCCCCGCCGAGCTGTGGCCGGCCGATGAGATCCGCGCGGGATCGACCTGCGGGACCTTCGCCAGGAGGTACTCCAGCGCGACCTGGGCGTTGACCAGGCCGGCCCGAGCACGGAGGAATCGGTTGATGATCAAGGAGACCCGGATCTTCTCGAAGCCGGGGATGGGCCCGGCGGGCCCGGCGGGCGGGGCCTCGCGCATCATGCCGTCCAGCTCGAAGGCCAGGACGGCGAACCCGGCGCGGACGTAGGGCAGGTGCTCGGCCCGATCGCCATCGGACAACTCCATCCCGGTCACCAGATTGCTCCCGGCCGGCGCGATCAAGACGCACGGGAGCGACCGCGGCGGGTGGTCGCCCGAGGGGAGATAGAGCCAGAGCTTGCCCCCCCAGCCCGGGGGGGCGGTCGGGGGCGGTTCGGCCGGCCCGAGGACGATCTCGCGGAACTCGACGCCGGGCTCGATCGCGCGGGCTGGGCCGGGCTCGGGGAAGTCCGGCAGCCGGACCGCCGCCGGCTTGACCTGGGGCTGGGGCTGCGAGGCGATGAGTCGGGCCATCGCCGCTTGCGCCTGGGTCCTCGCCCGGGCCCACTTGACCCGCTCATTCACCAAGTAGCCGAGGGCTCCCACGCAGGCCAGGCAGATCGCGAGCCGGATCGCCTCCCTCTTCCCAAACGCGAAGAAGCCCGGCCGCGAAGGCTCGCGGAGCGACACCAGGTAGCGGACCACCGGGCCCAGCCCGAACGACGCCGGGGGCCGCGCCCCCTTCGCCTTCCGGGGCGACCCCGCCCGGGGCGGGAGCGGGGCGGACCTGGCCTCGGCACCGTCGAGGTCGTAGGCGTCGCAGGGCGCCCCGCCCGGGACGGTCATCCGGTGGCCGCACTGCTTGCACGGGCCCGACTTGCCGGCGAGGCCGTCGCCCACGGTGTAGGATTTCCCGCAGGCCTCGCACTCGAACGTGATCGCCATGGCCACCTCGGGGGGAGAGGCTCGGCCGCCGGAGGCCGGGCCGGAGTCGGCCCCATCGTGTCGGCCAGGCCGGGCGGCGTCAATCGAGTGCATGGCGATTTTCGGCCGGGCCCCGCCGGAGATTCCGGCCCGGCCCGCGAAGGACTCTCCGGGGCGGATCCGACGGGACGAGGGACACGCGATGAAGACCGAGGCGGGCGGCGGGTCGTGGTGGTCGAAGGCCGGGATCGACCCGTTCAAGTACGTCGGGCGCGACGAGGCGTCGGCCGAGTCCGCGGTCCGCGAGGGGTTCGCGGCCAAGGCCAAGCGGCACCTCCGGAAAATCCCGCTGGCCCGCGAGACGGTTTCCCTCTACTTCTGCCTGCTCGACCCCGCCACGCCGCTCTGGGTCAAGGGGATCGTCGCCGGGGCCCTGGCCTATTTCGTCCTCCCGCTGGACGCGATCCCCGACATCCTCCCCTTTGTGGGCCTCAGCGACGACGCGAGCCTGCTGGCCGCCGCCTACACGGCGGTCTCCGCCTTCGTCACCGAGGGCCACCGCGAGCAGGCCCGGGCCTGGATCGAGCACGAGCACCTGGGCTGACCCCGGCCGATCGCCTTACCGCGCCAGCCGGCCGACGGGCCGGGGCGGGGCCGGCCCCAGGAGCGCCGGCCGGGGCGGGCGGGGGTGGCGGGCGGCCTGGCGGGATCCGGGCGGGGGCGGCGCGCGGTCGGGGGCGATGACCGGGCCGGCCCGGAGTTCCAGGTCGTCCCAGAGACCGGCCAGGGCCTCGCGGGCGGTTTCGGGGCGGGCCCGCGCGACCCGGTCGGTGACCTCGCGGCGGAGGGCCTCCAGCCCCGGCCCGTCCAGGACCCCGGAGCCGGTCAGGGCCAGGAGCATCGCGTGGGTCACGGCGACGGCCGACCGCCACTCGTCCGGTCCGACGCCGGGCGGGACGAGTCCGGCCAGCGGGTCGACGGCCGGGGCGACCCGGGTCGCGCCGAACTCGGCCCGGGCCCGGTAGCGGGCCTTCCAGCCCCGGAACGTCAGGTCGAGCCCGAGCCAGAGCGTCAGGACCGTCGCCACGATCACCGCGACCGCCCGACGCCCCGACCCTCGGGGACCGCCCGGCGCGGCGGGCTCGGGCCCCCGGGTCAGGCCGTCATGCCTCCAGTGCCGGGCGGTCGGGCGGTCGTCGGATCCGGTCGACATCGTCGGGCTCGCCTCGCGATCGAGGGCCGGGCGGGGGCGAGATGAGTAAACGACCCCACGGCTAAAGCCGGGGGCTTTCCAGCTCGGAGTGGCACGATTGCCGGCCGATTCCTTCGGCCCTCCGTCCAGTTCAGGGAGGTTTACGTCACCCTGCCCCGACCCTCTGGGGCCGGGAGTTTTCGAGACGCCTCGCGGCGTGTCTCAACGTCGATCGTTTTACGGAGCAGACGGTTAGTTGCTCCAACGCCATACGATCACTGGTTGCCAAAGAACCGGGAGTGCCTTCAAAGCCGTTGCTCCCGGAACAATTGTCCATAATTCAGCGGTGGTTTCCAGTCGTGTTTAGTTTAATCAACACACCATTCCTCCCCACGGCTAAAGCCGGGGGCTTCCTGGCTAACTTTGGTGATCGCTGGTGGGTCACCTCCTCAGCCCTCAGCCATCAGCCATCAGCCATCAGCTCCATTGCCGGGGGATGGACATCTCGCGAACCTGCTTCTCGACTTCCAGGCCGTGGCCGGCGAGGGCCTCGCGGAAGGCGTCCAGGGCCTCGGAGGCCATGACGGCGGTCGGGTAGGTGAACCAGGCGTCGAAGCGGCCATTTTCGGAGTTCGCCCGCTTGTTCAGGGCGTGCTTGCGGACGCCCTTGGCCTTGAGGGCCTCACCGATCCGCTTGTGGAACTTGTCGGCGTCGGGGATCTTGGGAGCCCGCTCGGCCAGTTCCTCCAGGGGCCAGGTGACGTGGAGGGTGCAGCTCAGGTTGCGGTCCTCGGGGCTCCGGGCGAAGAGGTCGAGCGAGCATTCCAGCTCAAAGCGGAGGATCAGAAGTTCGGCCGAGACGATCCGGGCGAGGTGGGCCGGATCCTCCCCGGCGTGCGACTGCGTGGTCCCGCTCCAGCCCTTGATGTTGGCCATCGCCTCGGGGCCGATCCCGGGCGAAGGCGAGGCCGTGGGTCGGAAGCCGTCGGTCCAGGTCCCCCGGGGGGGCGGGGTCGGCGGGACCGGCGAGGTGTAAGGCGCGGCCCTCGGGCGGTCGAGCTCGGCCCGGTCGACGACCCGGGCGGTGAGCAGGATCTCGTAGGCCCGGGACACCATCCGGAAGGCCCACTCATCGCCCCCCTTGTCGGGGTGGTACTTCAGTGACTTCTGGTGATAAGCGTCGCGGATCTCGCGGGTCGAGGCCCCCGGGGGGACCCCGAGGATCGCGCTGGGGTCGAACTGGAAGGAGTGCGTCATGGGGTCGCGTCGCCTCGGAACGCCGGGGGGAACTGGCAGATCTTGTGCAATCCCGGGGCCATCCCGGCGGCCTAATCGGCCATCAGGGTGATGTGGGGCATCCGGTTCAGAAGGTCCTTGCCGAGGATCTCGACCCGGGAATAGCCGGCGTTGAGGACCATGGCGACCAGGTCGGGCTCGCGGGGCCAGAACGAGGTGGGGGAGGCCCCGCTGATCGGGTCGTCCCGGCCCCCCTCGCGGTAGTCCATGCCCAGGTAGAGCTTCTCGCCGTCGCGGGATCTGGCCTCGCGGAAGTTCTCGGGGAGGTAGCGGCCGGATTCGGCCGGCTCAACGTAGTGCGTCCCCAAGAACAGCCGGGGGGCCTGCGTCCGGGCCCACCGGAGGGCCCGCGAGGGCTCGGGCAGGTGGTAGAGCAGGCCGCAGCAGAAGACCAGGTCGAACCGGCCGGAATAGGCCGGCTCCTCCTCGCCCCGGTACAGGGCCTCGATGTCCTGGCGGACGAACGTGGTCCGGTCCAGGCGGTGCAGGGCCTTGATCCGCTCGCACTTGGCGAGGTTCTCGGGCCGGACCTCGATGGCGACGTTCTCGCGGACGCCCATCTTCTCCAGGAGGACCGACCAGTACCCCTCGAAGGGCCCCAGTTCCAGGGTCCGGATCCCCCGGAGGTCGAGGAAGAAGGCGAAGTGCTTGATCCGCGGGTCCTCGCCGTGGCGGCGGCGGCGGTAGGCCAGCCGCGAGGGCCGGTGGGCGGCCGTGGCCATCTCCAGGACGTTGGAGAGCCACGGGCCGGGGACCGCCTGGTCCTCGGGGATCGGCAGGCCGAGGTCGGTCCAGGCGGGGGCGACGTCCTCGGGCATCCCGGACACGTTCCGGATCTCGTAGCCGAGGCGTCGGGCCAGCCGTCGGATCGCGGATTTCATGGGGGGACCTCCCGGGTCCGAAGGCCGGGCCTCACCCGCCCGGGGCCGGCCGGCGGCGGAGCTTGCGGCCGAGAGCCGCCAGATCGCCCCGGCCGGCGGGCACGGCGACATAGCCGGTCAGGTACGCCAGCGACCCGACGGCCAGGTTCGCCAGGAACGGGGCGGTTCGCTCCAGGGCGGTCCCCTCAGCCGGGCCGGGGGGCAGGGCCAGCCGGCAGACCCAGCACGCCGCGACCAGCGCCAGGGCGCCGGCCAGGGGGGCGCCCAGGGCCCGGGCGAAGAACGTCCCGGGGCGGATCTCCAGGAGCTTGAAAAGGTAAATCCCCGGAACCAGCAGGTTTGAGACCAGCGTGGTCAGCACCGTCCCCCAGATCACCCCGGAGACGCCCAGGGTCCGGGTCAGCGCGAAGCTCAGCGGCAGGTTCACCAGCGCTCCGGCCAGCGACGACCAGGCGATCACCTTGATCTGGCCCATCCCCAGCGCCATCTGCGCCAGGACCACGATCGACAGCGGCAGGATCGCCACCAGGAAGAGCTGGAGCATCCAGGCATGGGGGACGAACTCGCGGCCGACCCAGAGGGCCAGGAACGGCGCGGCGTAGATCCCGGCCAGCAGCGACGCCGGGGTCAGCAGGCCCACCAGGAGCCGGGTCCCGTCGTACTTGATCCGCTCCAGGCTCGACCGGTCGCCGCCGACGGCCAGGCTGACCACCGCCGGCATCACCAGGTAGGCCAGGGTCCAGCCGGTCTGGCGGAGCTGGAGGAACGGCCGGCTCACGTTCTGATAGACCGTGATCAGGAACCCGGTGTCGTCGCCGCGGAGGGCGTAGCCCAGGACCACCGTATCGACCTTGTCGGCCAGGACCACGCTCCACTGGATCATGGCCATATAAATGCTCACATGCAGCATCGCCGCGTAGTCCGACCGCGTGGCCCCGCCGAAGTGCGGAACGTAGCCCAGCTCCTTGACCATCACCCAGAGCGCCGGGCCCAGCGACAGCCCGATCTGGACGGCAAGTTGAGCCACCACCACGGCCAGGAACGGGGCCCGGGTCCAGTAGCCCAGGGCCAGGAACCCGAACCGGAGGACGATGATCGCCAGCTCCAGCCGGGGGATGAAGTCGTACCGCCGGGCCGCCTGGAGAACGCCGCCGACCACCGTGGAGATCCCGAAGAACGGCGTGGTCAGAACCTGGATCCAGAACAGGCCCAGGACCATCGGGCTCCGGAACTCCGCCGGCAGGCCGCCGTAGGCGATCGCCAGCAGGGCCGCCATCTGGATCAGGGACACCGCCGCGTAGAAGTTCATCCCGCAGGCGATCGTCCGGTTCACGCCGTCGCGGTCGCCCCGGGCGTAGGCGTCGACCATCTGCCGCTGGAGGGCCGAGCCCATCCCGAATTCCAGGAGGAACTGGAGGAAGCTGAACCCCCAGGCGAACAGATAGGCGCCGTTGGCCGACTTGCCGATATATTCCTGGGTGAGCGGGACGCTCCAGAGCGCCAGGATGACCGAGACCGGCGTCTTCAGGGCCAGCCAGAACGCCCCGCGCATCATTCGGCCGAGGGTCGAGGTCGAAGGGGCCTCGCCGGGCGGGATCTTGAGCAGGGCGGGGGCGGGGGCGGCTGAGGGCACGGGATCCTTCCTCCGGGTCTCTCCTTGGTGCGTGGTCCCACGCCATCGCCGCCATCATAGCCCCGGGCCCCGGATCTGGGTAGGCCGACCGGCCGGGGCGTCAGATGTCCCCGACGGACCGCCGGAGCCGAAACCCGGCCAGATTCTCGTCGTAGACGGCGTTGTAGAAGCCGTTGAGCGACGCCACACGCCGCGACTCGGCGTCCAGGACTTCGGTATACGTCGCCAGTTGCTGGCGGTAGCGGTCGGTGATGACCTTGACGTTCTCCTCGGCCTGGCTCACGGCGAACCGGGCGACCGGGACCCGCTGGCGGGCTTGCCGGAGGTCGAGCCAACGGGTCCGGACCTGGAGCGCCACGTCCTGGGCCAGGTCGGCCCGACGCTTCCCGGCGGCCCGCTCCTGCGCCCGGATCGACTCGGTCTGGCGGCGGGTCCGGCCGGAGTCGGTGAAGGTCCAGTCGACGATCAAGGTCGCCGCGCCGTTGCCCTGGGGGATGAAATTCTCGGCGCCGAGGAAGACGAAGCTCCCGTTGAGCGAGACCTGGGGCCGGAGGTTGGCCCGGGTGGCGTCGGCCTGGGCCCCCAGCGCCCGGGCTTGCTGGGCCAGCCCGGCCAGCTCGGGCCGGATCCCGATCGCCCGGGCGGTCAGGTCGCCGACCTCGGCGTCGCCGGAGGCGAACTCGCCCCGGGACTGCACGACCCGGGTGGCCATCTCCCGCCAGTACGCCGGATCCTCGGGCAGGATCGAGAGTTCGGCCAGCTCGGGCCGCTGGTCCAGCGGCCGGCAGAGGTAGCGGTTGTAGGTGGCCCAGGCCGATTCCAGGGTCGTCCGGGCCTGGATCTCGCCGAGCTGGGCGTTGGCCAGCGAGACCTGCGCCGCCAGCTCGTCGGAGCGGATCGCCAGGCCCTGCTCGGCCCGATTCCCGACGTCCCGGGCGAACGAGGCGAGTTGCTCGACGTTGCTCTGCGTCGTCTCCAGGTTCCGGCGGCCTCGGAGGACGCCGACGTACGCCTCGGCAACGGTCAGCTTCAGGTCAATCGCGGTCCGGACCTCCTCGGTCTTCTGGGCCCCGAGCTGGTAGCGGGCCGCGTCGACGGTCCGGGTCAGACGGCCGCCGGTGTAGAGGGGGATGCTGGCGGTAGTCAGCGAGATCGGCAGGAAGGTCTGGTTGGTCCCGAGCGCATAGACCGTCGGCAGGGCGGCGGCCGACCCGAGCCCCCCGGTCGAGCCGGTCCCGCCGATTCCCGGGGTGAGGGCCCCGTTCGATCCGTTCTGGGCGATGGTCGCCCGGGTCTTGGGGGACTGGGCGAGGAAGGAGTCGATGTTGTACGACCGAACGGTGAAGAACCGGGCCGAGTTGGCCGCCTTGACGCTGAAGCTCGCCGCGATGCTTGTCTGCTGCTGGGCCTGGAGTTGCTGGTTGACCCCCAGGGCAATCCCCCAGGCCTGGGAAAGGTCTTCGGCCCAGGCCGTCGCCGGGCCCGAGGACGTGGCGATCGCCGCCGACGCGATCCACCGGGCGTGCCGGTTCCACCATCCCATCGGATCGGCCTCCTCCTTGTGCCCGATCGGCGTCGACTCCCCGGAGGCGTCCGGGATGTCCCGGACCCGGGATCGACGCCGGGCCGGATCCTGCCGGCCCTCATCCCGGGTTTCGACCGCCGGGGATGGGCCGGTCGATCCGAAATCGGGCCGGACGGCCGCCGCCGACCGGGCGATACTCACAGCCCTCAAATCGGGCGCGAGGCGGCCGAGCGGCTCATGGGGCGGCCTTCTTGGTGGCGGCGGGTTCCCGGTCGGGGTTGGGGATGACCTTGATCTCGGCGTAGGTGACGGGAGTCAGGAGGTAGCGACCCTCCCATTCCTCGGGCTTGTTCTTGACCGAACCTTCGAGGAACCGGGTGATCGAGCCGGTTAAATTGGGTTCAAGCCGGAGGAGCTTGTGGCCGTGGAGCGCCGAGGGGAAGGTCTCGACCTGGTTGGTCCGGTATCGCTTGACGATCGGCTTGACCGAGGCCGGCCCGTCGTCGAGGAGCCCGGAGGACGCGGGGTCGCGCTCGCCGGCCAGCAGTTCGATGGGGACCCGGGCGGCCAGCGTGGTGATCGACGGCTTGAGCGGGAGCCCCTGCGCCTGGGCGTCGACCATCGGCGAGAGCAGGACCAGGGCGCCGAGGTCGCTGGTCCGCCCCTCGCTGGAGACCGCCCCTCCCAGCTCGGCCCACTTCGCGGCCACGTTGGCCCCCTCGCCCAGCGCCACCACGCCGAACTTGGCCACGTTCAGCTCGCCCCAGTTGTGGCGGTCGACCAGGCAGTGATAGGCGGCCTGGAGGTCGTTGACGACCGTCGGCCATTCGGCCCGGGTCAGGTTCCGCCTCGGGTTGGAGCCGTGGCCCCGGAGGTCGATCGCCAGGACCGCATACCCCTGCTTCTGGAGGCTCTCGGCCATCGTGAGCTTCTTGAGATCCTCGATTGACTCCTCGAAATCCTTGCTCGACCGCTCGCGCTCGTGGATCAGGAGGATCGCCGGGGCGGTGTTCAGAAGCTTCGAGGGGTAGTAGCTGGCGACCAGCGGCTCGCCCTCGCCGGCGACGATCTTGAACCGATAGTGGAACTTCCCCAGGGGCGGAAGCGGCCGGCCCGGCGCGTTGGCCGGAGCGCCCGGCTCGGCCGGGGCGGCCAGCGGGTCGACCGCCTTGCGGACCCCCTTGGCTGGCTCCCGGCCCGGGGCCCGAAGGAGCCGGCCCTTTCGGGCGGCCGGCTTCTTGGGGTCGGGGTTGACGGGTCCCGCCCCCTTCCCCGCCGGCGGGAGGTCCTGCGCCACGACCACGCCGACCACCAGCACGGCCAGGGCGACCGCCGCCGCCCCCGACCACCGACCACGCCGGCCTCGCATGCGAACCCCCCGGGGATCAACCCCGACGCCCGGACCCGATCGCCGCGCCCACTCTCCGGACCATCGTAAGATCCGCCGGGCCCCCGGGCAAGCGCTGGCCCCGGGTCACGCAACCTTACCACGCGACCGCCCGCCCGGCCTTCAAGGCTCGCCGGCCGACTTCCCCTCCTCGGAGATGGCGATCCAGGACCGGGCCCGGTCGCCGACGTAGCGGGCCAGGTCGGCCACGTTCTCGGTCGCCACCAGCCAATCGTCGGCCTCGGAGCAGTAGGCGATGGCCTGGGCGGCCACGATCAGATCCCCGTCGAGCGCCTGATCGCCGGCCGTCGGCCGATGCTCGCGCCGGGCCCGGGCCCAGAGACCGGCGGCGATCCGCATCGCGGCCGTGTTGATTGGGAGATAGCGGGCCGGGTGCCGGTAAAGGTCATCGAGCCTGGCGATCCCCTTGATCGATCCGGCCAGGATCAACGAGCGGCGGACTTCGTAGTCGGCGACCTCGGGGATGACGATGATGGCCCCGCCGGCCCATTCCCCGAACATCCAGACACGGAAGTCGCCGGCCACGGGATTCCCCGGCTTGCCGCAGGCCAACCCGAGGTCGCCGGAATCCAGGACGATGATCCGGGCCATCGGTCAGCTGCCCCGCCGGATGTATCGCATGGCCTCTTCGAAGGCGCCCGGGGGGTCGGTGTCGGGATGGGTGTAGAACGGCTTGATCTCCGGCCACGCCCCGGAGAATCGCTCCCACATCGACCGGGTATAGAGGCCACCGTAGGTCATCCCCGTCGGCGTGAACCCGGAGGGATCGATCTCATTCCGATCATGGAACACCCGATAGTGTTTCGGATCGGTCGTGGATCGGCAGAGGAGCACCTCGGGCGCCTTGGACCGGTCGGGCCTCCTGTAGAGATTCGGCGGGACCTCGGCCCAGGCCCCTTCCTCGATCTCCATGTCCTCCTGCTCCTCGGGGCGATCCTCCATGAAGAAAATCGTGTACATGAGGGGGATTCTCACGGCACATCGCATGATCCACCTCCGGCCGACGGCGAGACCGCCTCAAGCAATGATGACGGAGACCCCGAAGGGGATCTCCAGTTGCCGGAACAATTCGAGCGAATGGTGGGACACCTCGAAACCGGCGGTCCCGCAGTTGGTACGGTAGCCGCAGAAGACGTCCACCGTGAGCCTCTCCTTGAGCCCCATCAAGTAGGCCCTGTGGGGCGAGAGATGGGCCCAGAGGGTCCGGAGGTGGACATCAAGGGGGCGATCCTCGGGTACGGGAGACGTGTACGACCACAGGTCGTGCTCGGACGCCGGCGAACGGGGGCCTCTCCGATCACCCCGCTTATGAGTATCCGTGGGGGACAACCCCATCGTCCTCGTGATCTCGTCGAGGTCCGGGATTCGCCCGAAGACACGCAAGGTCGCGCTGAAGTGGAAGTAACACCGCTCCTCTTCCGGGTCCGCGATCACGACAGGAGGAACTCCAGGTCGTCCTTGGTGAGCGTGCCGATGACGTTGCGGTTCTCGTTGAGGATGGCGTCGGCCAGGTCGCGCTTCTTCTGCTGGAGTTCGAGGATCTTCTGTTCGACGGTGTCGCGGCAGATCAGGCGGTAGGCGAAGACCTGCTGGGTCTGGCCGATCCGGTGCGACCGGTCGATCGCCTGGGCCTCGACGGCGGGGTTCCACCAGGGGTCGAGCAGGTAGACGTAGCCGGCGGCGGTCAGATTCAGGCCCAGGCCGCCAGCCTTCAGGCTGATCAGGAACAGGGGGATGCTCGGGTCGGTCTGGAACCGCTCGACGCGCTCGGCGCGGTTCCGGGTCCGGCCATCAAGGTACTCGTACTTCACCCCCTCGGCGTCGAGCCGGTCGCGGACCAGCCCGAGGAACTTGGTGAACTGCGAGAAAACCAGGATCTTGTGCCCCTCCTCGGCCACCTCGACCAGTTGGGGGATCAGCATGTCGAGCTTGGCGCTCGGGTCGCCGGAGCGTTCCGGGTCGATCAGGCCAGGGTGGCAGGCGGCCTGGCGGAGCCGCAACAGCGCCTCCAGGACCTCGATCTTGGACCGGCCCAGATCGGAGTCCTCCTTGCGCAAGAGGGCCTGGCGGTAGTGGGCCTTGAGGCCCTCGTACATCTGCCTCTGGGCGGGTTCGAGGTCGCAGATCAGGGTCTGCTCGAACTTCTCGGGGAGGTCCTGGACGACCTGGGCCTTGGTCCGCCGGAGGATGAAGGGCCGGAGGGCCCGGGCCAGGAGGGCCCGGGCCCCCTCGTCGGCGGCGGAGGCGCCCGAGGCGTGCTTCTTGAACACCGAGGCGGTCCCGAGCATCCCCGGGTTGAGGAACTCGAAGATCGACCAGAGCTCGCCCAGGTGGTTCTCGATCGGCGTGCCACTCATGGCCAGCCGGTGCCGGGCCTTGAGGAGCCGGGCCGCCTTGGCCGCCTGGCTCTCGGCGTTCTTGATCGCCTGGGCCTCGTCCAGAATCACGTAGTCGAAGGTGATCTGGCTCAGTTCGACGATATCGGTCCGCAGGGTCCCGTAGGTCGTGATGATCAAGTCGTGGTCGGCAAACACGTCGCGGGAGGCGTGGCGGTTGGGCCCGGTGTAGTCGAGGACCCGGAGCCTCGGGCAGAACTTCTCGGCCTCGGCCTCCCAGTTGAAGACCAGCGAGCGGGGGACGACGATCAGGCTGGGGCCCTTGGAGAGCCGCCGGGCCCGACGGCTCTGGAGCAGGGCGAGCACCTGGATCGTCTTGCCCAGGCCCATGTCGTCGGCCAGGATCCCGCCGAAATCAAACTTCTGGAGGTATTCCAGCCAGCCCAGGCCCTCGCACTGATAGGGCCGGAGCTCGCCCCGGAAGCCGGGCGGGGCCTCCTTGGGGAAGACTCCCTCGAACCGGGGGAGCGCCTGGCGGACCTTGCCGAAGCCGATGTCCAGCTTGATATCGGGCTGCGACGCCAGCAGCGCGTCCAGGAGCCCAGCCTGTGCCTTGCCGAACCGGAGCGGGCCGTCCTCGCCCTCGGGGTTGCCCAGGTCGGCGAGCATCCCGTACTTCTTGAGCCAGTCCTCCGGGAGCATCCCCATCGACCCGTCGCCCAGCGCGACCATGGTCTCGCCCCGCCGGGCCGCGGCCAGGAGGTCCGGCAGCGGGACGGCCTGGCCGCCGAAGTCGACCTGCCCACCCAGCTCGAACCAGTCGATCCCGGTGGTCACGGCCAGCTTGAACTCGCCGGCCTGGCGGATCAGCTTCCCCTCGGCCTCGACCCGCCAGCCGGCCAGGACCAGCTCCTTGGTCACCTGCGGGACCCGCCTGGCCGGCAGTTCCAGGCTCCCGGGGTCGAGCAGGTGGTCCTTGGCGTCCTTGAACCCCAGCTCGTAGAGCTGGATCCCCGCGGCCTGCTCCAGCGCCACCTGGCGGTGGGCGACCAGGTTCAGGTCGGTCCGGACGGCGATGATCCCCGGCCGGATGATCGGGACGTAGGCCCCGGCGTAGTCGAACCCGAGTTCGGCGATCAGGCGGTCGGTCCCCCAGTTCTGGCGGGGGGTCCGGAGCGTCAGGCAGGGCTGGGGGACCTCGCGGGTCTCGCGGAGCTGGAGCGTCTCGGACTCGATCAGGTCGGCCGCCGGGGCGGTCAACTCGGCCAGGATCTTCTCCAGCATCGCGTCCTGCGAGGCCGTGTCGGAGAAGGCCATCTCCTTCTCGTGGCGGACCCGCATCACCCAGTGGAACAGCCCGAGGTCGTCAAACCGGGCGACCTTGCCGACCCCCTGGATCACCAGGCCCGGCAGCAGCGCCATCGGCTCGGCCAGGTCCATCCGGTCGGACCCGCCCCGGCCGTCGGGGCGTCGGAGGACTCCGCGCCAGGTCCACCGCTTGCCGAGCGGGTCGGACCGGACATCGAGCCCGAACCGCCAGGGGGGGAGGTCGTCCCACCGGACGGCCGGCGGGTCGTCCTCGCCGTCGGTCCTCCGGAGCCGGAGCCGGCCGGCCCGGGCCAGCCGCTCGACCACCGAGGCCTGGGCCTCGGGGCGGAGGACGAACCGGCGGGTTCCGGCGGCCTCGCCGTGGCCGTTGGCGATGGCCGATGAGGCCGACGCCGAGGGGGCCTGCCCCTCGACCAGGTCGGCCAGGAGGTCGCGGTCCTCGGGGTCGTAGCGGACCACGGGGAGGTTGGGCGTGTGCCACCAGGGCTTGAGCGGGCCCCAGTCGCCGTTGGGCCGGCGGGCCCGCCGGGCCAGGTCGATGACGACCTGATTGGCCGCCAGCGTGGCCGGGACGTCGAGGATGTAGGCCAGGAGCCGCTTGGCCTTCTGCTGCGCCGCGGCGGCGGCCCGGGCGGCCTTGACCTGGGCCCGGGCCTGCTGGGGGTGGATATTGCCGTTGGCCCCGTCGCCGACCGCCCCCCGGACCCGACGGTCCTTCGGGTTGGGCCGACCGGGCTGGCCGGGGCCGGGATCGGGACCGGGCCTGGGCCCGGGACCGTTGACCCCCCGGGCCTGATGCGGGCGACCCGGCGGCCCCTGGCCCTGGCCTCGGGGCGGGTAGCCCGTCGGCCCCTGGCCCTGGCCGGGGCCTTGACCTCGGGGTGGGTAGCCCGTCGGCCCCTGGCCTTGACCTCGGGGCGGGTAGCCCGTCGGCCCCTGGCCCTGGCCCTGGCCCCGGGGCGGATAACCCCCCTGGCCGGGCCCGCGGTCGCGCGGGGGCGGATAGCCCGGGCCGGGCGCCTGGTTCCTCGGGGGCGGATAGCCCGGGCCCCGGCCGTTGCCGTTGCCGTTGCCCGGCCCCCGGGGCGGCCCCTGGCCACGCGGCGGGGCCTGGCCCTGGGGGGGGAGCGGGTATGGGAGGGGGGGCGGGTCCATCGGCGGGAGCCCCTCGACTCCGCCGTCGACCGGGCGGTTGGCCGGGCGCTGGGGCCCCTCGGTGACCAGCCGGAGCGGGCGGGCCGGCGCCGAGGGGAGCAGCCCCCGGGCGTCGACGGCCAGCAGGGTCGCCCAGAGGTGCTTGCAGGGGGCCCCGGCCGGGCCGAAGTACGGGCACGAGCACGAGGCGATCAGCTTGATCCCCCGGAGCCGGAGCCGGACCTTGTATTTCTCGGTCCCCTTGACCCGGGCGACGACCTCGCCCGCCGACGCCGCCGCGATCGCGACCCGATTCTTGGCGAAGTACGACTGGCCGCGGGAACGGACCGCGTCGCTGAACTCGCGGGCCAACTTCTGGGCGATCCCCATCATCCCTTCCCATCCGGGACGGCTGCTGTATCCGACGGGCGGGAGTCCACCCCCGCCGCGTTTGCCACCCTCGCGGACCCTCGACCACGGGCCGGCCCGCCGGCCGTCGACGCTCGATTCCCCAAGGAGCAGGCTCCGATCAGGCCACGCCAGCCCGCCGGGATCTGCCCGGGGGCGGCCGTCGATCCGCGAACTCACCCGACCTCGAAACGCTCCCCGGGCAAGGGGCCCCGCGCGGACTTGGCGGAGCGAGGGCCGGGGCTCCGGATCCCGCTTCCCTCACTCTACCCCCTTCCGACAGGGCGGGAGGGGTAGACCCCGGAACCGCCGGGGGAGTTGGCCGAGCCATCCCCCGAATCCCCGTCACCTCGGCGAAGCAACCCCCGAACCAGAACGACGCCGGGACACCCTCCCGAGGTCACCACCCCGCACATCCCGAGATCGGGCCCCGACGATCCGGCACACGTTCGCCACCAAGCCACGCACCGACCCCCGAAATCCGACCCCATCCCGACCACCGGGCAGAGAGAACCGACGACGCCCCGGGCCCAGAGGCGATCCGGAAACATTTCCTTGACCTGGCAATGAATTATGGCCAATGGTTGATGGTTGATGGTTGATGGTTGATGGTTGATGGTTGATGGTTGATGGTTGATGGTTGAGGAATCCCCGGAGATTTCCCCGGCATCGGCATCGCATGCCGTCCCGCTTGCCGGACATCACTCATTGGCCATCAACCATTTCCGATCTCGGATAGCCTCTCAGACGTCGAGGTTCTTGACCTCCAGCGCGTGCTTCTCGATGAACTGGCGGCGGGGCTCGACGTCGTCGCCCATCAGCGTGGTGAACAGGTCGTTGGCGGCGGCCACGTCGTCGAGCTGGACCTTCATCAAGGTCCGCCTGGTGGGGTCCATGGTGGTCTCCCAGAGCTGCTCGGCGTCCATCTCCCCCAGCCCCTTGAACCGGGTGATCTTCATCCCCTTCTCGCCGAGGTGGCGGATCATGGCGACCAGCGACCGGAGGTCCAGCAGGGGGTGCTCCTCGCCATCGCGGTGCAGGACGAACCGGGCCGGCGGGTCGTCGCCGGTGACCTCGACCGGCAGGAGGGCGTCGGCCCTGAGCCCGAACTCGTCGCGGAGCCGGGCCAGCCACTTGTTGAGCGTCCGGACCTCGTGGAACTCGGCCACCTCCACCCGCTCGCCGTCGCCTTCGCCCGAGGAGGGATGGGCCTGCTGGTGCGACTCCAGCTCCTCGGCGGTGTAGGGCCAGGCGTCCTCGGACCCGCCGAACCCCTGGACATGGTAGAGCGGCAACAGGCCGGTCTCGGCGTGGGCCCGGGCCAGGAACGACCGGATCGGGAGGTTCCTCCGCCCGAACGCCCGGAGGGCGTTGTCCAGGCCGGTGACGACCTCCAGCAGGGCCTTGAGCCGGGGGCCCTCAACCGCCGGAGCCGGGCCGGCCCAGGTCGAGGCCGCCGGTTCGAGCCGGGCGTCGGCCAGGCCGACCTCGTTGAGGATCCCCTGCATCTCGGGCTCGGTCTGGACGTACCGCCGCTGCTTCTTCTGGGTCAGCATGTAGAGCGGGGGCTGGGCCACGTAGAGGTGCCCCTCGGCCACCAGCCGAGGCATCTGGCGGTAGAAGAACGTCATCAGGAGCGTCCGGATATGCGAGCCGTCGACGTCGGCGTCGCTCATCATGACGACCTTGCCGTACCGCCGCTTGGAGGGGTCCTCCTCGTCGCCAATCCCGTTGCCGACGGCCGTGATGATGTTCCGGACCTCCTCGTTGCCCAGGACCCGGTCGAGCCGGGCCCGCTCGACGTTGAGGATCTTGCCCCGGAGCGGCAGAATTGCCTGGTAGAGCCGGTCGCGCCCCCCTTCGGCGGTCCCGCCGGCGGAGTCGCCCTCGACCAGGAAGAGCTCGCTGGAGTCCTGGTCGTGGGTGGTGCAGTCCATCAGCTTGCCGGGGAGGCCGCCGCCGGAGAGGACGCCCTTGCGGTTCCGGACCAGGTCGCGGGCCTTCCGGGCCGCCTCGCGGGCCTCGGCGGCGAGCTGGGCCTTGGCGATCACCTTCTTGGCTGCTTGCGGGTTCTGCTCCAGGAACTCGGCGAGCTTGTCGTTGACGACCTTGGAGACAATCCCCTCGACCTCGGCGTTGCCCAGCTTGGTCTTGGTCTGCCCCTGGAACTGCGGGTCAGGCACCCGGACGCTGACGATCGCCGTGAGGCCTTCCTTGAAGTCCTCTCCCTTGATCTCCAGGTCCTTGTTCCGCGCCGGGGCGTACTGCTTGGCGTAGAGGTTGAGGGTCCGGGTCAGGGCGGTCCGGAACCCGGTCAGATGGGTTCCGCCCTCGACGGTGTTGATGTTATTGCAGTAGGTCACCAGCGTCTCGCCGATGGACTCGTTGTACTGCAATGCGACCTCGACTTCAACGGCCCGCTCCTCGTCGCGGCCCGAAAGCAGGACCGGCGGGTGGATCGGCGACTGCGCCCGATTCAGATAGGCGACGAACTCGGCCAGGCCGCCCGAGGAGAAGAACTCGTCCCGCTTGGGCTCGTCGCCGCGCTCGTCGGCCAGGGCGATCCGGATCCCCTTGTTCAGATAGGCCAGCTCGCGGAGCCGCTTCTCCAGGACGTCGTGGTCGAACTCGATGACCGGGAAGATGGCGACGTCGGGCAGGAACTGGATCTTGGTCCCGGAGTCCTTGGCCGGGCCGACCTCTCGGACCGGGCCGCAGGCTTCGCCCTGCTTGAAGTCCTGCCTCCAGATTTTGCCGTCGCGGTGGATCTCGGCTTCCAGCCACTCCGAGAGGGCGTTGACGACCGTGATCCCGACGCCGTGGAGCCCGCCGGAGACCTTGTACGTGTCGTGGTCGAACTTGCCGCCAGCGTGGGCCTTGGTCAGGACGACCTCCAGCGTGCTCTGGTCGGTGAACTGCTGGTGCGGCCCGACCGGGATCCCCCGGCCGTCGTCGACGACCGAGGCCGAGCCGTCGGCGTGGATCGTCACGGCGATCGACGAGCAGTGGCCGGCCATCGCCTCGTCGATCGAGTTGTCGACGACTTCGTAGACCAGGTGATGCAGGCCCCGGAGCGTGGTGTCGCCGATGTACATCCCGGGGCGCTTCCGCATCGCCTCGATCCCTTCGAGGACGCGGATGTTGGCCTCGGTGTAGTCGCCCCGGCCGTTCCCCCCGTCCGCATTCCGTCCCGGGATCTCGGCCGTCGCGTTCGCGTTCTCGGTATTCAAGGCCATCGCGGAAGCACCTCGGTCGTTCGGGGAGTGCGAGGCAGGCCCGGCGTGGGCGGGGAGCGGGCCCCGGTCGGGTTCAGGTCCCGGGGCGGCCGGGCGGGTCGACCGGGCCGACCCGGAAGCGGATGTCATGGATCGGCGTGCCCGGGGCGTCGCGGCGGAGCGCGGCCAGCAGGGCGGGCTTCTGGAACGCCTGGAGTTCCTCCAGCAGCGCCGGGTGCGCCACCGTCACGTTCAGGATCCCCCGGCGGACCCCGCCAACCTTGGTCTGGCGGGCCCCAAGCTCGCCCACGGCCGAGGTCCAGGCCGCCTCCAACTCGCCGACCGCCTGGAGCCGACCGTACCCCCGGCTGGCGAACAGGTCGCCCAGGATCTCCGAGAGGGGCTTGGGCCCCCCTCCCTTCTTCGGGCTCGTCGTCATGGCGGCGTTCACTCCCTCGCCGGCCGGCGGCTCGCGGACGGCATGAACGTCTTTTCATTATACGCCACCGAGGCGGTCGCCGCAACCCTCGGTCCGTCGCTCGGGTCGACCCGTGTTTTGAAGTAAGGGACCCCGCGCCGGCCGGATTTACCTCAACTCAGGCTTTTCGGGGTCGAAATAAAAATCGCCCCCCAGCTTCGTCCTGCGGAACTTCGCCAGATATTGAACTGACGCATAGGGATATTTGAGACGTTCAAGATTTGCAATATAAAGTTCGGAAGGATTGTCCGGCTCGCCGCCGATCCCGATCACGACAAAAACGGGGATTCCGCGCTGTCGCTGAAACCGCCGGTAATGATCGATTTGTTCCACCGAGGCCCATTCGATCCCCGGATTATCGACCCCGACGAAGGACCGACGCCACTTGCACTCGACGGAGAACATCACCCGCCGATCGCGCAGCCCAAACTCGATCTCCAGATCGGGGAACTGCGAGGATTCGGCATAGATCCCCACTGTACCCTTGTCTCCTCTCCAATCCTTGATGGTGAAGTAGGAAGGGTTGAACTTCCTGACGACCCATTCTTCGAATTTCCGCCCCTTATCCTCGGGGGTCAGGGACTCGGCAGGGCGTTCCTCGGGGGTCAGGGACTCGGCAGGGCGTTCCTCGGAGGTCAGGGACTCGGCAGGACGATCCGTGGTTTCCAGGGTCTTGCGGTTCATCACCAGGACGCCACCCGATGCCAATGCCAGGCCCGTGAAGATCATCAATAGACCTAGGACGGAGTTGCTTTGCATCGACGATCCTTCAAATCGGGCATGACGATATCGCAAGGAGTGTTGACTGTTGATGGCGATGACTGCACACCCTCCGCGTTGTCAACCGATCTCCGCTCACCAAGCGGGGCGACATCCCCGGGCTGGAGGTCATACTCCTGATGCAGGAAGTTCATGTCATGCGGTCCGGGCATTGGCACCTCCTCACGATTCTCGACAACATCGTAGAGGGGCGGGCGACTGGCCAGCGACTCAGCGGTCCCGGGTCAGCGGCATCACGACGTAACTGTAGCGGTCCTCGGTCTTGAAGACGGCGGCGTTCTTGTGGTCGATCAGTTCGGCGGTGATCATCGCGTCGTCGTCGATCGTCTTCAGGGCGTCGGTCAGGTAGCGAGGGTCGAAGGTGATGTCGACCTCCTTGCCCTCGTAGTGGATCGGCATCGTGACCTGCGAGCTCCCGACGTCGGCGGCCTGGCTGGAGAGGGTCAGCAGTTCGCCGGCGAACCGGAAGTCGACGCCCCGGCTCTCGTCGCTGGTGACGATCGACGCCTGCTCGACCGCCTGGCGGAGCAGGGCGACGTCCAGGGGAATCCGGACCTCGACGTCGGTGGGGAAGACGTCCTGATATCTCGGGAACCGCCCCTCGACCAGCCGGCTGTAGATCACCGCCCCCTGGTCGGAGGTCCGGATCAGAACGGCCGAGCCGGACTGGATGGCGATGTGGACCGAGAGCTCGGGATCGTCGAGGTTCCGGTCGATCAGCTTGAGCGCCTTGACCGGGATCACCGGGCTCCCGCCCGGCGGGAGGGCGCCGTTCTCGGCCTCGGCCGGAGCCGACATCTTGGCCAGGCGGCGGCCGTCGGTGCCGACCATGGTGATCGACTCGGCGTCCAGCTCCACCAGGACGCCCCCTAGAGCGTAGCGAGTACTCTCGACGTCGGTGGCGAACATGGTCCGGCGGATCAGCTTACGCAGGTCGGACGCGGCGACGACGTGATAGCTGGTGGCCGCGAAGTCGGGGACCTCGGGGTATAAGCTCGCGTCTTCGCTCGGCAAGCGAAAGCGGGCGTAAAGCCCATTAATCAGGAGGTGGTCGCCCTCGGTCTCGATGTCTAGCTCGGCGTCGGCGCTGGTGGAGAGGATCGACTGCATCTTGTTCGTCGGCAGGATGACCGAGCCCGGCTCATACGTCGTCACGCCGTAGACCTTGTGGCGGATGCCGACTTCCAGGTCGGTGGCCATCAGGATCGTGCCCAGCTCGGCGTCGGCGACAAGCTTGACGTTCTGGAGGATGGGCTTGGGGCTTCGCGCGGGCACGACCCCGCTGACCATCCCGAACGCGGCGAGCAATTCCTTTCGCTTGCAGCGGGCCTTCATGCGATCCCCTCGCCGGACCTCGGGAAGGGCTACCCGACCGGGAAGCTCCCGGCCTGTCCCTGATCCCTATTGGATTGATAGAGGAGGGGATAATCCCCTTCATCGTCTTCGAAGAGCCGAGCCTGGCGCGTGGATAACCCCGCGTGGACTCGGTCAAATCGCATGATACCAAAGAACTTAATTGGCGGCAACCCGCCTTCCCGGCCGGGGGAAAACCCGTCGACAAACCCGTCGCGTGTCCCGGCAGGCGCCGACGCCCCGGCGCATGAGTCGGTGGGGATGATCGAGAACCCTCCCTGTGCGCGTCGGCCCGTCGCCCGTGGCGCGACGGGTTATCAACGGTTTTTCCCTCGCCAAGTGTTGACGAATCGGTCGGGCCCGACCAGGTTGGAGGGGCGGGATCTGGTGGTCGTATGGGCGGACGGCCGGCGACTTGGATGGGGAGTCCGGGCCATGTGGTGGTCGAAAACGCGCTGGATCCTGGCCGCCATCGTGATCCTGGCGGTGGTGATGGCCAACCCATTCCGGCCCTGGAGCCCTCAGCAAAAGTTCTACCGGGAACTGTCCGATCGCCACGCCATCCTGGCGGCGGAGTGCCGGAAGCGGGAGGCCCTCGTCCGCTCGCAGGGGGACCTCGACCAGGCCAACCGGCTCGGGCACCTGGCCGAGGAACACGACCGTCAGTCCCGGATGTTCCGGAGGGGGTCTTATGAGAGCGACGAGACGCGTCGACGCCGCGTCAACCTCCCGTAGAACTTCGTGCGTCCGGTGAGCCCTGGATAGAGCGTCCCGGGCGTACACGGATTGACCTGACGCCCTTTACGTCGGTCCGATCATGCCCAGCCGACCTTCCGCCCTTGGTTCTGCTCCCTGAGCCACTTCAGGAGCGGGGCGAAGTAGGCCATCATCGGCCGGGCGGTGAGGGATTCGCCGGTGGCCTCGCGGAGGACGGCGTCCCAGTCGCGGGTCGCGCCCAGCGAGAGGATCCCCCGAAGGAACTTGCCGACCGCGGGGTTGCCGGAGTAGTTGCAGCCGCGGGGGTCCTGCTTGAGGATCTCGCGGGCGATGTGGTCATGGAGCTGGAACTTGAGGACGGTGGCGATCGCGTAGTCGTAATACTGCGCGGGGTCGTCGTTGATGTGGGTCTTGGTGGCGGCGTCGCAGAGAGTCTCGGGCCGATCGGCGGGGGGGCTGATCCCCTGGTAGCGGAGGGCGAGGCCCCACCAGGCGGCGTTGAGCCCGTCGACGGGGATCGCCCCGGCGTAGAAGTCGCGCTCGAAGTGGGTCATGACCCCGGCCGAGAACGGCAGGAAGACGATCGAGCTCTTGTCCAGCGCCGACTCCAGGAGCCAGGTCACCGGGTCCGCCTTGGCGGCGGCGTCGGAGAGCAGGCCGACGGACTTGAGGTAGGGCCGCTGGCTCGCGGCCAGGCCGATCAGTTCGCCGATCGCCTCGTGGTAGGCCCGGTTGGCTCCTTCGCGGAGGAGGATCGGGACCTCCGGGGTCGAGTAGCTCAGGTAATAGTAGATGTGGCCCAGCTCGTGGTGCGCCGTGGTGAACCAGCGCATGTCGGGCTCGATGCTCATCAGGCTCCGAACATCGTCGCGGAGGTCGACGTGCCAGGCGCTGGCGTGGCTTGGTCAGTGGGATTTCTTCGAGACGTAACTTTAATCCTAGATCGGTCGCCGATTTGCGGTACAATTTCGATTGAAACCAAGTCGCTCCTGGTCGCAGCCCTTGGAACGAAAATGCATCGAATCTCGCGGATGAATCCCCGCAAGGCTTCCGCCTTCATCCGATCGGTCCCCTTGGCGAATACGAGACGTGCCTCTGCAATCCGCTCCCGGAGTCCCGCCAGTTCATCCAGGAGGGTATCGAAGGATTCCTGAAGTGGTTCAAGCTCGGCAGTCGCCGAATCAATTTCTGCCTCCAACCGTTCAAGGTCGGCTTGCGCCCGCTCTGCTGTGCGGCTTCCCGGCTTCAAGGTCGAGAAGAGGTTGTACTGACGGTCGTAGTCAGCTTCGAGTTCAGCTTTTCGCCGTCGAACCGTTTCCAAACGATCGAGCCGGGCACCTTCGTAAGTCCTCCGCAAGTTGCTGGCGTTCGCGAGCCGGAGCATCTGGGGGAACATCTCGTCGTTTAACCGATCGATCAGTTCCGGCGACATCCCCTGAGCGACCATTGCTTCCTTATTTCGGTCTTCCCAGCCTTCCAGCGTAGCGACCGCAAAATTGCTGTCGAAGAGGTCCATCTCGTCTTCCGTCGCTTCGACGCCGTCCGCCCTCGCTTGGGCGCGGATGAACTTTTCCATCCGTGAGACAAGGTGATCGACCCCCGCGTTGACGCCCTCCTCCTGCGCCAGGAGCGAATCAAGGGCACCACGGTCACCGCGACTCCGAAGGATCTCGTTGAGGTCGTTCCCTGTCGCTTCCATGTACCGCTCGACGAGGGGGTCAAGTTCGTGCGGCTGAACCCGATGAAACCGGCAACCTTTGGTGTTCAAGGGTCCATCGCCGTACTTGTTCTTCGTGCTACAGATGTACGAGGGTTTCGTGCTCTTGAACATCGCCCCCGCCATCGTCTGACCGCAACGGTCGCACACCAGCAATCCGGCATAGTAGAGGGCGTCATTCCGGGGGGCTTTCGCCCGCCGGGGGGATTCCGCCAGCTTGGCATTCACCTTGGCGAAGGTCTCGGGACCGACGATGGGGTCGAAGATGGGCGTTGGCGGTTGCCGCCAACGGTCGCGATCCTGCCGACGTCCTTGGATCGTCTTATAGGCTCCCTGCCGTGGTGCATCGACCAAGGTGCCATCGGGCAACGTCTCGTAGAACTTGGCATTGGAGCGCTTGCCGCTGGCGGGCTGTCCGATGTACACCGGGTTCGCCAAGAGTTGCCGTATGCGGGCGTCTGTCCAATCCTTCCCGGTGATCGGCGAGACCTGCTCTTCGTTGAGCATGCTGGCGATACGGTTCGGGGAAATCGCCGAGTGGAGATACAGGTCGAAGATTCGACGGATGGTCTCGATACGATCGGGGCGGATGGACGGGTCGAGGTAGAGGGTATCGCCCCGATCATGGGAGGGCAGGGCATCGACCCGGGATTCCTTGCCGTCCCGGATTTGGCCTGCGCCCCATTTCTTGGTCCGGGCATAATGGGAATCACGGGTGCGGATGTTCATTGGGTGGTCGTTCGATCGAAGTTTCTTCGATAGGCACATACCTCTTGCATGTGGCTGCGTACTCGGCCGGGGTCTGGTAGTCCAGCGAACTGTG
>JAABUJ010001786.1_pt1 | contig 29440 bp, 33 predicted proteins | sample 5559131 | NCBI WGS metagenome assembly JAABUJ01 (sample SAMN10711875, study PRJNA513366) | rock metagenome | isolation source: Antarctica rocks | place: Antarctica: Victoria Land, Mt New Zealand nord | collected 2016-01-07
CTTTGGAGGGGATGAGGGAGGGAGGTAGGAGAGATGGTAGGAGGTAGAGGGTGCGGATTGAGAGTTCCATGTTTTGCTGGCCGTCAGGTTTGGATTAGTACAAGGCAGTAATGAAGCGCCGCCCTCTAATGTCGCGGAAGTAGTTGTATGAAATACGCTGCGAAGAAGAGCTTGTAGGACGTGTAGAGTTCACGTGTTCTGGCAAGAAAATATCATGACATGAACGCATAGTAGGTTGAAGTCGCAAATTATAACATAAGTGAATGAACCACTACAAGAACTTTCGCGTTTGGCTGACGAGCGAAACATGAACTTCCTCGATGTTCGACCTTCACCCAACTTAGCAAACACCATCTGCGCTACTGGCTGAGACATTACTTCGTAGACTATCCTACCTACCTAACCTTACCTACCTTACCACCTTACTGAGTGGGTAAGGCAAGGTAGATACCCATATAGACTGTTGACGCGGCGTAGACACTTTTGATGGTGAGGTAGGTACGCACCTTAGACAGTAAGAAGGTTTCCGCCGAGCAGATTCATTTCGGAGGGCTCATGGCGAAGAGGAAAGCTCGTGGTAAGGACGGCAAGCTCGTGGTGACGGCAGAGAGGTGTCTCCATCGTTCATCTCCACGAGAGGATTCTAAAAGGTAAAGGTAGACACAGTGACCGTCTCATGCTTCTGCCCCGCATCATCACAGCCAACAATGGAACGTCGATATGGAAAAAGTCATGACTCTAAAGACCGAGCGATATGAATGCTAATTATACAAAAGAAGAGAAAAACCCAGTCCCTTTTTATCCTGTTGGCCCCACCTTCGGCGCGGACCGCACACACGGGCTCTACCATAAGCCCATTATGTCGCAGAGTCAAGTACAAGATACGAAGAAAGCAGAAAAGGAAAGGCCCCGGCAAGCATGTATAGCGAACAAGGGTATATCTCGAAACAGCACTATTAGGTCGGTCGACATGTAGACAACCAAGAGATGGGACAGCACAACGCGGGACCAGCCAGTGGATGCGAGTGACTCGTACGCACGGTTATTAGAGTAAGTGAGCCCCGAAACGGATCCCCGGTGCAGTGGCGCCATACCCTATCCCGTCCCGTGTTGTCCGATGCAAAAAAGATGAATGATGGACCCCAAGAGGAGAGTGGAATGCATACCGAGAAAGCGCTCACAGGATGCATGCAAATGAATAGACTAGAAAGAAAGAGCCATGGACGCCATCTTCAGACAAGCGGAGACGACGGTATCAATCTGACCAATGGCAAGAAAAAGAAAAAGGACAGGGAGGGGAAAATCATGGCAGTTCGTCAGGTCGAGGTCGCCCTCGGGAGGGGATTTAATATGCTATGCCCAATTCTAACTGCCCGACGCCTTGTGAGGACATCGTGGGCGTGGATGCACCGGAGCCGGAAGCAATAGCGTCCTCGTACCCGACAAGTGCTTGCGAGTGGAGTTTGAAGGATTCGCCCATGAGTTTGGTGATGCTATGAAGCCAGTCAGCACGGAGACACTGGTGCGGTTTGACAGACTCTTGACTTACCCCCAGACGACAACCTCATCCATCATACTACCCCACAATCGCGCCACGGTGGAGCTGAGCTTGGAGCCGTACACGTCCACAGAATCATCATCGAACAGGTTCCGCACTTTGTTGTACATGGCAAGCTCTTCTTCGGTCGCAGGCTCCTCGTCATGTTCCAGACGATAAAGCCAGAGGCTGAGGATGACCATGAGGTCGAGTCCACACAGCGGATGCTCTACGCTCCAGTTGGTGGCAGAAGTTCTGGCGACCCATCGGATGCCCTGGAGAGCCGCAATCTCGATGCAGTCAAAGCACTCTTGTATAACCTTGATCATCTCCTGCGACCGCTTGACTTTATCTCGTGCCATGGTCATCGCAGCCGCTACTTCGTAGGGATCGTGATATCGCAGCGCATCCTGGATGCTTTTGAGATCGACTTCCAGACGTGCACGGGTGTTACGATACATAGCCATGGCATTGAAGATAAGCGGATGGCCCTTGTGGGGTGCGCTCAACTGGACGACGATGGTTTCCGGTTCACACAGGTCGAGTGACTTCTCCCACGTTTCAAGGGCAAGGCGAAGTTTGTACTCGGTGACGACGTCCTGCAGAGCTTCGAAGCTGCGTTTGTGGTACCAAACCTCATGGAACAGCGCATTGATCATCACGCGGGTTGCAAAAGCACTATAGCGTGCAGGCTCGCCTTGGAAGAGACTGTCGTGCGCTTCCCGTACCGTGATGATGGTAGATGCTGTCAAGCTCTCGCGCCACGACTCCTCGTCCGAACCTTCGAGATTCCAGAGTGACTCGGACGATGGTAGCTCCAGCGAGTCAAATTCGTTGAAGCTGATGGCGGGGGTGTGGTTGTAGGTCAGCGTGAGCATGCCGAAGAAGATGTACACGGCGTAGTAGGTACGCCTGCAGCCTTCATCCTCGACCCACTCCTCATGGCTCGGCTGTGCGCCTTCGCGAGCTTCCGTCCGCAGCTTGAGCTCATACCGATTCCCTGACACCATCTGCGAAAGAAGATCAGACACGTCACAACACGGAAAGTATGAGGAGATGGACATACGTTTGTAAGCAGGCTCTTGATCGAACATGCCCATTCGAGACCCTTCGGATCACCACTCCAACTGGCGAAGACCATGTTGAGCAGCGAACTTTGCATCGTCCAGAGCGGGCACTTTCGCGAACTGAAGTTCTCCTTGTTCTGCAGGAATTGGTTCACAAGGACCTTAGACCCGATGTGGAGCATGTAAGCTTGGTCTTGCTCGAAGGTGTACAAGGCACCAATCGACAAAACAGCGAGCAGTAATGGCGGCGATACCCGGTCAGGTCGAAAGGACTCGGGGTGCAGGAACGGTAGATGATGGTGGAAGAGGCTGAAATAAGTGGATAGGTACCGATTCAGGGCCAGTCGACCCGGAAGATTGAAGGATTCGAGAATGGCCCGTTCGGTATCGTAGGCTCTGACGTTGTCGAGGATGGCGTTGCGTTCATCCTCCGTCTCGATTTGCGGCGCTTTCGGCGACGTCAAAGCTTGGCTCGGCCCCGGAGACCGACGATAGTCGACTGGAGAGACCGGTCCGGTCATGAACGGGTAGAGGCTATTCGGAGTGGCCATGCCCGAGACGGGGAGAGAACTGCTGAGAGATTGCAATGCCGGAGCCAGCGCGTCACCGGCGGAGGGTTGTCGCTCCATGATGGGCGGCAGTTGGTTGGGATGCGGATGTGCGGTACTGTTGCTCGTGAAAGACAACTGCGACAACTGCGTGTCTTGCGAGCCCGACAAGCTCGACGAGATCGAATGCGCTTTCGGCTCCGGTACCGTCTGCGGCATAAATGCATCCCAGGGCACTTGCGGCAGCGTGCCGGCGCCCGGGAAATATGCGACGGACGGTCCAAGCAGGGCGTCACGCTCGGGAGAGTAGGCCGGATCCTGCGAGTCGCCATCGCGCTCCTGACTCGTCATGGCGGCGGTGGCTTTATGGTGCAGGTCCGTCATCAGCATTGCAGCCGTCTCGAGGTCGACCATGCCATCGCTGCTCGCTTCAATCTGCTCCAGGGTCGCGGCATCGATGGCGATGGTCGGCTTCGACGACCCAGCCAAAGGCGACGACTTTGCGCCCGCTCGTCGCTTGACCTCGCTGTGGAGAGGGACCCCACCGTCTTTGGCGTGCACCGTCCGGTCGTGGCGTAGCAGAAGGTCCCGTCGCACAAATGTGCTTCGACACTTGAGACACTTGAAGGGTCTTTCCTTGGTATCTACACACGAGCAGCGATCGTCAGCCTTCACGACCCCGCCACCACACCACATCAAAGTTCCGGGTAGTTTCACGCGGAAAATAGCACCACCGCACGCGACATGATCTGGGGATTTGCGACTCACGCGATCGTTCGTGTCTGCTACGATGCTCACTCCGGCTGAATGCTCGATTGCAGAACTGGCATTTGTATTTCTTTTCGGGTGCGAGCGAAGATTTTCGACTTGGCGGGGCTGGAGCGGCGGAGGGAGGGAGAACGGCCATGGCTGCGGCTGGCAGTGGAAAGAATTCGTCACTGCGAAAGTGGAATGGCAGCGATTATGGAGTATGAGGGTGATGGCAACCAGGGTCGCCTTGGCGTTTGGTTTGACGTGTGTCCGTTTGTTTTCGAATGGGGTCAATCATTCCCTGAATCTGGATTACGGCTCCCTTGTCCTGCCTGACCAACCGACCGACGGGCTATGTGCCTGATGGCGTGGCCACTCCACGTTCAAAGCAGCTAGAGAGCAATGACGGATGACGGATGACGGATGATAGAAGATGGATGATGGTTGATGGTCTGTTGATGATGGATGAGAAAGTCTTCGAGAGGACTTATACTACATCACATCCCCACAGTGTGAAATAAAGGGTTAAGGTGGGATTAGGGATTAGGGAAGGGTGAAGTGTGTAAGGTTAGGTACGGTAAAGTAAAGTAAAGAGCTGTAGGCAATCTATTGATGCCCGGACAGAGTGGGAGCAATAATAATTAGTGGGGGAGATACCTGAGAGGTGGTGGGATTGTGGGAAAGGAAAGGCAAAAGTGAGGGGCCGAATAGCAGGGAAATGGAAAATATTAAAGGGGCCGCCAGCGAAGCACTGGTTATACTTTACTTTACTTGACAGTCGTAATAATACGGGTATTTTACTTACCCTCACCGCTTACCCCTCGTATGGATACCGGTGATTACGTGTGCTCTTCTCCGTGATGGAGTTGCTTTTTTTACAGTACAAGGGTAAGGTATATGTATTTTACTTATGATACCGTTACCGTTCTCCCCTCGAAGCAGCGCTGGTAATTTTCTTGTAAGTTACCGCACTCTGGGGTAGTCCTCGTACTGGACGGGAAAGCCCAAGGTCCTAAATTATAACTCTTTCGTTCGCGTTATTTTCGTGGCGTATAGGTAAGCTGCATAAGGTACCTGGTAAGGTACCTTGTGAATCTGCCCTCGAGCCCCAATGGAGACACTCACGTGATATCTATCCTCAGTCCTCCACTCATTAATTATTGCAGGATGGCTGAATGAAGATCTTCAAGTCATGACGCATTTCAAGCCGGTGAGGCTTGACAAGTTTTGCAGTTATACAACTACCACTACCATACTCCGTACGTTCCAGGGAACCTTCAAACTCCTCGGAGCATCCACGATCCTTTCACTGGTTATAGCAAGTCAAAGACTTGTAAGGATGCCTAATATTACTATTACCATTACCGCATATTCAAGTAACGCGTATACGGCACGACGATAATAATACTGATAGTCGGCGAAAGGCGATATATGTGGACGTCTGAGTAAGTCCAGTGCCACTCTGGTACTCATACAGAAGCTCCGGACTATTGTTACCCCCACTGATCCGTGCAAAGGCACAGAGTTGCTGTTGTACAGTCTGCCTCTCGAGCACCACAGCGCATTAATTATTAATTATTAATTATTAATTGTAGCTGTGGTAGTCAAAAATAGAAATACCCACCACGACTGCTTCATGCACAACTTCAGCCACACGACAAACTCTCTGCTCGTTGTGCTACCCGATGCTGCTCTAAGGGGCGCTCCTCGATTGATGATGATGGTATACAGGTATAAAAGGGTATAAAACTCCTGTACGGAGTACTCCGTACAGTAACGTTATATCCGCCACCGCTGCTTCTAACGCAAACGATCCACAGGGCGTGCACTTCCTTTCAGACGAAGCAGTCCTCTTAGGTAAAAGAGGATGAAGGACCCCTCAATCTGATATGGTCGGTGCTTTAGGTCATACTTGTCGTCCATCGTCCGTTATCCATTTGCTTGAGAGTCTTGGTCCATGGTACACCATCTCGGAACCGTGGTCTCCGGCTCAGAAGATCAGTAACGATCTGACGTTTCTTGTGAGGACGAGAGGATTTTCTGGCACCACACCGTGTCCCAGGGGTAAAAACTTTAGGGAATCACTCCGGAACCTTGTGCGCAGAGCTAAAGCAACCCTCCTGTCCCGGTACCTTAGTTCGCTCGCCCCATCGGAGCGGCGTGGGTCTTAGCGGTGTCGACGATGCTGCGACTGTCATGCCGGTAACTGTCAGCCTGCTGGTGGAACATGCGGTCGAATGATTTACGATCTGAAAGCTCCCAATTTTCTAACAACACCGCAAGCGTCGCATCACGCCAAAATCCCAGCATGACATCATTAGATGAACGATATGACTGGATGATCAGTTCGACAAAAGCCTGTGGGATTATTTTGGGTCCATGCAAGAAGACATTTTCTAATGTAGGTGCGTAAGTGAGACCTACAGTACAGTGTAATTCGAAGGGACACAGATCTTTTGGTTCACATAACCTACTGTACTATCAGCAAGGGTTGCCTTACTTCTTCTTACTCCTGCTACTGCCAGAGCATCCTACAACAAGACGAAGGAAGAGATGGACATAGTTCGAGGAAAGAAAAGAGATCATCTCCAACTGCCTCACTCTACGCGTCCCGCTCTTTGTGTTGACCAGTTGCACAGTAAAATGTATCCTCTGATCGATCTTTCTAATCCAATCATCCACCTGAGGGACAATTCTCTTCTGAAGGGTTGTAAAAACTTTCTCTTCCGCCATTATTATTTCCCGGCATCCGAAACTGATGCCACGAAACGCCTCAAGATGCTAATGATGTTAGTAGAGTCCCAGAATCTCAGACAGGTACCGACCCATTGGCGCTCCCGGCTCCGCGCTCAGGCTTGGTAAGAGCATATTACAGTACAATACGAAGTACGAAGCTACTGTACAATCGTTCAAACTCTCCCAACCCTTGGACGATACCCACACTACTACTGGAGCTGGACGCAGCAAATTGACAATATTAATTGCGGATGACAGGATCGTAGGATCGAGCGATAGCATGGAAGCCGTTTCTATCGCAGCTCTTTCAGTTGTTGCAGAGACAGAGGGACCAGGGCATACGTCAACGCCCTAGGACTCGCTTTGGAGGGGCTGGCGCTGTGCTTTCGTCACCAAAGGGTTCAGCGCTGCTCCCGACGAGGAGAAGATCCTTATCAATCGACGTGGAGGCACTTAACTTAGTAATGGTCTTGCCTTTATCATCGTCACAAGGCCCCCTTCGACCTCCTTCGGTCATACTCTTTGATGCCGAACTCTTGTGGTGCTCACCAAGATCAACATCAGACGTGACAGCTGGTGACCTCAGCTGAGATTATAGAGCAGACCACTCGGCGGCACCCTTAAAGTACAAATAGTTACCAGCCTCGACCCACAGTGTCAGGCAAAGCTTCCAGTCGCGGTGGTTGTGTTCCTGGTTCCGAAGTGTCGGAAATTGCACCATCTAGCTACCCATGGCTAGAAGCAATCTGCCAAATTACCTAGTACTTGCGCGGTTTGAACTCTATCAAGAAGAAAGGCCTTTGAGGGGTATGGTTTCGGTTCTGGATCCGAGGTCTCCAACCCCACCAAGCAGTTTATTGTACATGGGTTTCTTGCGTTGCAGTACAGTACTCTACAGAGGATTCTGTCTCCACCGCCCTGGAAACTGGCGCTTCAAGATATCAAATTACAGATCCATATTCAACGTATACAGGTAAGATATAGGTTGCTTACTGGTCCTTGCCTTCATTGGCAAAGAGCCCCTCCGGCTGGATTCATGGCGCTGTTGGAGTATAGGCGCAGCCAATCACATCTCGGGCATCGCAAGAGGATGGCGGTCTGAATACAAAACAACGATGGGAGATGCTCTCTGGGAGAACCGGCCCGTGCCGGCCGAACGCCCACTTCACATTTCAATAAGGTAATAGACTGGATGAAGTATATGCGGGACCTATCATGTCAAACTGACCCCATTCGAGCTGTACGAAATACATACCTACTGTACCTTCGTATTTACGTTGTACGACTACAAAGTACCGAGGCCGAAGCAATCCGTGCAATCTTCCTTCAAGACGGAACCGGACGGCCTACTGTATGTACAGTATGTTGCTCAAGTGTCTGTACCAGCCAGCCAGATGCCGAGAAAGTTCTCGCCAGCGGTCAACGGTCCCGCACCGGGTGGCACACGGCATGGCACACAGCATGGCACGCAGCGTGCAACCCGGGAGATCGACACGGAAATGGCTGTAAACGTGCAGGTGCAGTATTGGTACTTTACCTATTGCTTCAAACCATGTACGAGTGCGAGTACAGATACTTCGTAGGTATCGTACTCGTCCTGTGGTTTTAGGGGCATGCCCTACGAGGAAGGCCGTGCAACGGAGCGTCATCAGGCCCTGTGCGCTTCACTTGAGGAATACAGTATGCTCTTGTGACATATGCTTGCTATTGCTCTTTACTCTGTGGTCCTGTCAAAAGGACTGGGCTCACCATTATTATTCTGTATCACGATATCAGTTTTGTTGGGACATTCCTGTACCCATGTATTCCTAGGGACACCTTAAGAGTCAGGGTCAGGGGTGGAAAAGTCTCGCTGCACTATCTGTTAGGACTCGAATATACACCGTCCCGGGCACAACGGTCAGTACCAGCGCCCACTGAGTCTAAACAACTCCCAATCATCACCGCGACATACAGTACTACCGTTGTACCTACAGAGTACGAAGTAACCTCTGCACAATTGCCGGATCAAGATGGTGCAAGGTGTCCCCAGTGGAGTTGGAGACGAACCCGGGGACCTCGTGGGCACCACGCAACTAGAGGTAGGCTGCATTGACAAAATCCCCGAACTTCTACATAACAGGACAGGGCCCAAGACCCCGTACGGTACATCCACGCCTGGACCCTTTGCCAACGAGGGTCTGGACGGACTTGACGGTGGAGGTTGAGCTGAGTAGGATCAACCTTGAAGGAGATGTACTGTAGGTAGGGCGTCGAGGGGTTGGAAGTGGTGTCCTGGATGTGCGACACAAAAGCTCCGATCCACGAGTGATCCTACCTCGAGCCTCGACATCCTTTGGTCGGCTCATAGACAAGGCATACAACTACATCAAATCACCAACGGGTGCACTGGCTGCATGAGTCTATCTGGGATTCCCGTTTTGTTCCCTTGATAAGGTGATTCGTAAATTGGGTTGGACTAACGGACAAGTGAGGTAGAAATAATATACCTAGGTAGGTAGGTAAGGTACCGTACTTGTACCTAGAAGGTACTTCGGGTTGTAGACAATGGCCGTACTCTTTAGTACTGAGGGAGAGTAAGAAGATTACAAGTACTTACTAGTACTTACAAGTCTTGGACAAGTCACTAATCCTATGAATGTCACCTGATAGGTACAGATATCTGTACAAATATCTGTACAAAAACCGGAGCCTTATGTATAGAATTTGGGTAGGAGGTACCTTGGTTGTATTTCCATTAACGATACAGAACATGTGGGAATTATTATTTGATGTTGAGTGATGGGATTCGTCTATCATCAACTGTCACGTTACACATCCCTACCTTACCTCACCTTACTACATCTTTGTACCTGAACCTCTCATCGTTGCCTGCACCGTCACACAATGTTCACGCCGCAGACGGCGGAGCCACTGACGATTGATACGAAAACCTACATGAATGCAAAGACAGGATCCTTCACCGCTGCCACCATCCAATACACTGAACAGGTACAGAGAGCCTCCGGTAGAGCTCATCACTCCCACACGGCGAATCCCGTGAGTGAGGTCAACGCTGTCGCACGTACTCTGACTTCGTCGGCGGGCAGACGAAAGTCTCCCAGGGTGGCGAGCATGAACGGCTTCCAGGGAACCGTCATCCCCTCACCGGCTCAGATGTACGTACAGGCACTATACAATTACGATACCGACGACCAGACGAGTTTGAGCTTTCGCCAAGGCGATGTCATTCAAGTCATGACTCAGCTGGAAAGTGGTTGGTGGGATGGAGTCATTAATGGTGTGCGAGGCTGGTTTCCAAGCAACTACTGTGCCCTTGTCACGAGCTCGGAGGGTGATGGGGGAGGGACCAGACCCAACTCCAACGGCAACGGCGCGGATGTTTCCGGAGAGTCCAGCGCGGAGGATGAATACGACGAGGCTTACACCGAGGAGCTGGATTCGGACGGTAACCTCACAGACGATGCTTCGCAGCTGCTGATCGAGGGGACCGAAAGCAAGAAGCAAGACCAAGACCAGGCCGCATTCTGGATCCCACAAGTCACGCCGTATGGTCGACTCTTCTATTTCAACACCTTGACGGGAGTGACCAAGTTGGATCTTCCGCTGGAAACACCCACCTCGCTTGATGAGACGGGGCCTCGCGACCGCACGAGAATCAACGTCCCGGATCATACCAGGCCTCCACCCGAATTGATGGCACGGGGATATGTACGGGATGTGGATGAGTATGATGACGGAAATTCGGCATCGGAAGCTGAAGTGGACTCCTTGATGCATGCCTCCCGCGGTTCACTACCGAGAAAGCGTCGGTCGTACCTCTCCGACGGCGTTTCACCGGCAACATCCATGGACTCCTTCGGCATGTCGCCCGTCATCAGGCGCCAGAGAGATAGCGAAGATGCCCAACACTCGAACCTGCCCATGAGTACGGTGCATCAGGGCTCGTCTGCGGGGCCGACAATGGGCACGACGACTTCTTTCACCAGCGGTGCTCTGGGACATTTGACCGCTCCAGGGATTCCTCACTACTTCTTCGATGACGGGCGCGCTGCTTCACCCACTTGGGACAAATTGGTGGAGAACATGCGGAGTTCCGTCGAGTCTTACCGACATGCGATCAACCATGGCCGACGGCCCGAGTACGTCAGGAAGGCGGAAGACATCTCGGACAACCTTCGAATGCTGCTAGCCGCCGGATCCGGAAGCACAGATAACCATTCAGGGAACCCATCCATCATCTCGACCAACAAAGCTCTGTACCCTCATTTTCGCGACATGATGTCCCGATTCTCCAAGTTGGTGTTGTCGTCGCACATCGCCGCCGCAGACTGGCCTGCACCAGACTCCCATGCAAAATGCTTGCATGAAGCGGATGGTGTCCTGCACGGCGTCTACGGCTACGTCGAGGTTGCGAGACAGCAAAGAGGCGAGGATATTCCGCGTCTCGTTCCAGGCTTTGTGGCGGGCAGTCATGCAGGAGGAAGCTGGCAGAACAACAATCTGGGTGACCGAGATCCCATGTCCTCGACGTCGTTCATGGACCAGGACGAGTACGACGCCAACAATGAGCCGACGGCACGACTGGACACGAAATTGCTGGAGAGGATGGACGACTTGAAGAGGATGATCGTCTCGAGCATTCGACGACTGGACGAGCAGCTCGCAATCACCGACAAAATCATAACGCCCCAGAGGCATGAAGTAATCGGCAACGCCGTCTGTGCTGCCGGCGGTAAGGTCATCGATTTCTTCCGGCCCTGGATATCCACGGTCGAATCCATCAATCTTGCCCCATTGGGCACAGGCTTTCAAGATCCACAACTTGCCGATTTCAGCGCACAAAAACAACAACTTTACGACCAGATTTCGGTGTTGTTGATCAGCTGCCAAGCCGTCGCGGGGCCTCTGGGCGACGAATGGGCCGAAGTCCGGGGCGATCCTCTGGAGGATCGGCTCGACCACGTCAAGGCTGTGTCTCGACAATTGGAAACGCTGATACTTCAGGTGGGATTCTCACTGAGGTTGCTCTTGGAGATGCTGCCACAAGAGGGACCGTCTCCGAATATGACTCGGGAAGAGCACAGGAGAACAGACGGTGGAACACCATACCAGCGCACTCATGTGCGAAGGAGTTCGAGGCTAATGCAACGTCCTCCCTTAGCCGACCGAAGGTACACCGACGGTGTCGACCCTTCTCCGGTGAATTACCGAACAGAAAACTCCAAACTTGAGGATTTCTTCGGGGAGGTGCCGGCACCCGTGATGCCACGACAGGAAATTGAGGTGACACCACCGTACCTAAAGCTTGACCATGAAGGGGAGATAGCGTACGATATGAAGGTCAACCCACCGCAACTGCGAGGTGGTACCTTGACCGGACTGGTGGAACAGTTGACGAGGCACGACCGTCTAGACTCTCCTTTCAACAACACATTCCTTCTCACATATCGCTCCTTCACCACCGCATCCGAGCTCTTCGAGATGCTCGTCAAGAGGTTCATCATCCAGCCCCCCTTTGGCCTGACCCAAGAAGAGTACCAGAAGTGGGTGGATAAGAAACAGAAACCGATCCGTTTTCGAGTAGTCAACATCTTGAAGAGTTGGTTCGACAACTACTGGATGGAGAACAATGACGAGGCAGGCAGCCATTTACTCAGTAGAGTTTACTCTTTCGCCAAAGACTCCATCGCTACCACGGGCACCCCAGGCTCCGGTCCTCTGATGACCGTTGTCGAACAGCGATTGCGAGGGCAGGACACGAGCGCGAAACGTTTGGTACTGACGCTGAACACCTCGACTCCAGTACCGATTATGCCCAAGAACATGAAGAAATTGAAATTCCTCGACATTGACGCGACTGAATTTGCAAGGCAACTGACCATTATCGAGTCACGGCTTTACGGCAAGATCAAGCCAGCAGAATGTCTGAACAAGACATGGCAGAGGAAGGTAGCCCCGGACGATCCCGAACCTGCCGCGAACGTCAAGGCATTGATATTACACTCGAACCAGTTGACCAATTGGGTCGCTGAGATGATACTGACCCAGTCGGACGTGAAGAAAAGGGTGGTGGTGATCAAACACTTCGTGTCCGTTGCCGATGTAAGTTACCCTCTTCCGGCTACGAAGCTCAGATACTTATTCTCCCAGAAATGTCGGATGTTGAACAACTTCTCTACCCTCACCTCGATCATCTCGGCGCTCGGCACGGCGCCGATACATCGCTTGAATCGGACCTGGCACCAAGTCAACGCACGGACACAAAGCATCCTCGAACACATGCGCAGGCTCATGGGCAGTACCAAGAACTTTGGCGAGTATCGGGAGACGCTGCACCTGGCCAACCCCCCATGCATCCCATTCTTCGGTACGGACTCACACCGAGGCATGAATGGCCCCATCGCTAACAAAGGATGTAGGCGTCTACCTGACCGACTTGACTTTCATCGAAGATGGCATCCCGTCCGTCATCAAGAAGACGAACCTCATCAACTTCGCCAAGCGCGCCAAAACGGCCGAAGTGATCCGTGACATTCAACAATACCAGAACGTGCCGTACCCGCTTCAGCCGGTGCCGGAGCTGCAGAAGTACATCTTGAGCAACATGCAGGCGGCGGGCGACGTGCACGAGATGTATGACAAGAGTCTGGCCGTCGAGCCGAGGGAGAGGGAGGATGAGAAGATCACGAGGTTTGTGCATTGATTACTTACATTCAAACCCTTGCACCGCAGACCGCTTGGCAAACCCGGCCATGGGGCGCAGTCTTGTCCGCGATTGCATCCGGGGTTTTTCTTTTCAAGGTACCCGGTTAGTGGCAAACATACACTTGACCACCTCTCGTGCAAGAATGGAGAGTCGTCGACATGATGTACTGTGAACGGTCAGGCTTACTTTCACGGCCCTTTTTGAGGGTTCGGTCCAGACTCTTAGCCGAATCGGGATTTTTGTGATGACGAAACTACGAATCTTTTGCTACTTCCACATCTCCACATCTCCAAGTCACCTACGTCCCCACGACCCCACTTCACCCCGTCCTTCATCGTCGTTGCTTCGAAGGCGGATCCGGGTGCGTTATCTCTTGGCTTCTTCCGTCCGTTTCGAGTCGTTGGCGTTACGCATCGGCGCCGGAGCCGTTCAACCTCCTTGCTGTCTTCGTCCTCCCTTCACAAAACTTGCAAGTCAGTCTATGTTCGTTGCTCGGTGATGATCGGTCGGGAGGCATGCTCGGTGTCGGTGTCATTCTGGCTCAAAAGAGGCTTGACTCGGCAACGAGGTTGGCTCATGTCTTAATTCCATCTAGACTTAGTTAGATCTAGGTGTTATTTTCCATGCTTTACTTTGCTTTGCTCTGCTTTGCTCTGGGCTCGGTCGAAGGCAGGATGGCGCCGCACGGGGCGAGGCGGAACAGGGCGGGCAAGGCAGGGCAGGCAGGGTAGGGTATCGTTCGAAATAGGTGGGCCGTCTCAGTTCAGTTCAAATGGAGTTGGCCGCAACGCGGTATTATCGGGGCTGGAGCGCTGCAGGGGCGAGGTCCATGTCTTCTTTTTAACGTTCCGATGAAAATGATCAAACCTTTACCTTTTTCGGTGGTGGTAGGGGAGTGTTTTGGATTAAAGTGTGTTTGACATGCTGTGATGAGTTTGCTTCTGTTACGGCAACGTAAGGTGAATGCACGAGGTAGGAAAGCCATTGTGCCTCAAGAGTGGGATACCGGGATGGGGATGTTGGAATCCTATGTTGGCCTTCTTTGCCAGAGTACTCATATCTTCACCATGGCATCAGATTGATTGCTCTCTTGTGTTCTCCTCTCTTTCACACTTTACCTAAGGTACTCCCAGCGCTTGTCAGTGACTTCCTCCCTTCCTTCCTTCTTCCTTCCATTCTCCAAGCTATCCTTCCAATCATCACACTTCCACTCCTTCCACCCTATCCATACAGTCAACCGATCCAGTCAACCCGCGATACCATCAAGGCGCACCTTCGAGTACAAAGCAATCATCACACCCCCTCCCAACTTACCGCGGTGATGAAGCAACGCCAGACCAAGATCCTCGAAGCTAACGACCTCCTCACTCGATCGATCGATCAGACCCTCGCTGAGGATCTCTGTCAGTCGGTCATTGTAGCACCAGGAAGTGTTCTACCTATCCGTGTCCAACGGCGTGAGGCTAGGAGGGAACCTGTCGCGCTGGACATGCGGTCCAGGTGCGTTGATCTCTGGTGCTATGGAAATGGGTCTGATATAGACTAGGGACGAAGGAGGAGTGGATCGATACGCCATGCGGAGTTGCGATTGAGACGAAGGACGTTGAGACGTGCTATATCGTCTGGGATAGTCTCGACGGGTGTTGGGGAGCGGTTCGTGATGGAGAGTGAGGGTTTGTGTGGATGGGGGCTGAAGGAGGTGGATGTAATCGGGAAGGGGAGGTGAGGCGAGGTAGATGCCGGCTTGGACGTCTCCTCTGCGGGTTTGTCTATTCTGGGGGGGGTTTGTGGAGGTGTGGATGGTATGGCTGGACTTGTTGTTGTTGATAAGGTAACGCTGATTTGAGGTAGGGCGTGTTGGGGAATTTCTTTACTGGGTGGGATGACAAGGTTGCAGGGTTGAATATTGGGGTTTAACTCTCCTACGGGTGGTGCATGGTGGGTTGAGATGCTGAGGTAAGATCTACATTGATCCTGGGTGAGGTTGTTGTGCTGATGAAGGGTAGGTTGATCTGTGCACATATGATGACTTCGCCGTGGATGTTAGGCGTGGCTTTGTTGGAGCGAGTGAGCTGGATCCCATCAGGGTTGTTTTCACAAACTATCTACGGGATTCAGAAGCGCTAATATCCGAAACAACTTACCGTCTTTCTCACGCCTTGGACCACGCTGCTTGATGGGATCAACTGGGAGCTGGAAGATCGGACCGGAGCTTGTGCTACCTTGCGAAAGAAGCCGGGATTGTGTGCAATGATATCAATACGATCCGTGGAGAAGTCATACAAGGAGGTCGGTCCGTGTGCTGAAGAGACAGTGGCTAAGTCCTACGTTGAAGGTAGTATATCTCTATCCCCGACGAGCATCTTTGACGGTAGGAAAACAGATGGAGGTTCTTGAGGTTGTCGTGGAGCGTGAGGGTGTCGAGAGGGTATGGATGAGATGGAACATTGTTCATAGCTGAAGGGCGAGGGAGTGTGGTCGTGAGATATGGGAAACAGCTGTACTCACTTAAGCTACGGACTATCGTCGATCTACCTTATCCAAAGAGGGAATCTTTCCCAGGATATCGTCGCATCATCCATTGCCCTCGGGAATTCCACACCCAAAGCCAAAGGCTGTCTATCGCCTAACCCCAGCCACAGTCACCGAATCGTCGGCGCGCCATTGCCTGCTAAAAGACGGTATTCAATCAACCCACACCACTCAAACAGATGCTGGACGACGGACTTGCGGCCGCATATCAAGCGGCAGATGCAGATGAATGGCTGCGTAAATTCATATGGAGACTTCAGGAAGAGTCCAGGAAACAAGTCCAGGTCATCAACACATGCCAGTTGTTCTGTTCACAGAGCGCGGCACAAAGGACATGCACTGAATGTGATTCTGAAGAAGAGCCTCTGTGTTACATGGACCCCTTAACAACGATCTGTTACAGATCATGAGGACTTTGTTTGACCAGCGGTGTGTTTTGTTGGGCTGAAGAGTGCTTTGTACGTATATTGGTATGGACTTGGTGATGAACCGCGACTGCATTTCTGTTCACGAGCTGCAACCATAACCTAAGTGGGTAAGGACCTACCTACCTCCCTTCAACAGCACCATCACCAACCTCACCGTTACAATCCCAGAACTCATACCTCCCCCTGACGCCATGACACAAAGGCGCGACAATCTCCTTCGGGTGCAATCACCGAACAGCAGCTTGCATTTCTTCCCTCACTGCCCATCCGACAGCCGCCTCTGCACAGAAGCTCGGGAAATCGCTGTGGTCGCGGCACTTGGCCCAACTCCGAGTCGCGAGCTCCACATCCGATCTCTTCTTGTGGAGGCGCCACTGCCATGCGTCGATGCAGTTGAAGATGGGAATCGTCGGTCTGTGCCGTTGTCCTGACGGCAAGCACGTTTTGCTCTGGAAGTGCGCCCTCGGGGTTCTAGGGCCCCTGAAACAGCGCGCAGTGAGGCAGGTCGAGCAGCATGATTTTGTGAGCCGCTGTTCGCTCCCCTGTCCATGTGCTTTGTACTCGCACTGTCTGTGATCCGTGACATTGGGATTGAGATCCTCTCCGCCGCTGTGGCTTGTTCTGTTCCGTTGGTTCTGTATTGGGCTGTCGAGTGGAGATCGTCGAACCAGACGGTGGCTTTTCCTTTGCAGCATACCTGTCCCTTGCTCGGGATCGAGGCTCGCGTTTCGGCGGATTGTCGTTTGTGGAGTGAAATTGACGCAACAGGAGGAAACATCACTCACTTCAGAAACTCCCTTTCTTTTTTTCCTTCTTCCTCCCAGTCGCCGAGCGGCATCGTTTGGTCATGCCGGACTGAGCTTCCGGGCTAGAGCGCCTGCCAGCCAGAAGAGGGAATGGAAGGGTCAGGAGTCGGCGTGAGCTAGCTGGCGATGTCGAACAGATCACCTCGCCGTACGCTCAGATGGTGCTTCGGTGTCTTTTTGGGACGGGCCATGCTAGCTAGCTGCGATTGAAGTTTACTTGTCGTTCCTCTACCTCCTTCCACAGCACGCCACGTTTTCATCTCTTCTCTTTGCAGGTCACTCCTCCCTCCCCGAGAGCTACGGACTCCCATCCGCACCCTTCCAGGCCTTCAACAAACCACTCTTCCGCACCATCCGAACCACTTTATTCACCTGACTCCAGAAACGCCACCACCGTCGCCAGCAGACCGAGGCCTTCATAGCGCTGAACATTCCGCGCCTCGTCCCAGAGACTCATCTCAGCTGCCGTGTTCACTCTCTTGCCGACCCAGCCCAGCCCCGCCCAAAGCAATGCCTAAAGACCGAAAGAACGGCAAGTGCGGCGATTCCCACCGATTACCTAGTCTTCTTGAGCTTTTCGTGATGCTTTGGATGGTGTGTGGTGCGCGGACTTTAGACGGTACCTGCTTGAACAACTCTTATTCTTCATTAGGCCCCGATCGAGTGTGCTGACTGTCGTTCAGATTCACAATCATCACCGTCACCTCAACTTCACCGCCTCCCTCCTCCCCCATCACCGCAGCCCCCCATCACCCATCCCACCATCACTCCACCCCCTTCCCTTCCCTCTCCTCCCAGCCCGCACTCCCACCCTCCACACCAACCCTCTACAACCCCTTCCTCCCACGGCGGCATCCGGCGCCCGCCAACCAGCCACCGCTACCATATGTATGTACGTCTAGATCAGGACCCCTCGACCCCTCTGCGCACCACTCACAACCAAACTCTTGCGCCTAAGGTGAGAGCCTGATGACGGTGCACGCTCGAGGAAAGAGGCCCCTCGCCCCCGGGTCACCTCGACGCCTCTCCAAGGAGGTAGGTTTGAGTGATCGTGTGCATTGTCGACCTAACTACATGGGTCGTCTCTTCCATAGCGGCGCCGGTCTGGCTTTGGTTTGGCTGGAGGCGAGTTGGGCGGAAGATGTTGTGGATGAGGGGGGAGGGGGCGATGAGGGGGTAGAGCTCGCGAGGAGGTCAGGAAGGCTATTCGCCGGCTGAGAGAGGACCGCCGCCCGCGACGAGTGGGCGTGACGGACCCTTTCCCTCGTAAATCTCTATCAGCAGAGTTGGTACTCAGAGGGAGCCCCGTGGATAGTTTGTCTTCCAAAGCTCATAAATTGAGCAATGTACTAATTCTGTACGTTGTGCAAGTACAGCGTCTTTTGAAGCTGTGGCTACAGGCGCTGAACTTCAGCAGCAAAGGGTCGCTCGAAAAGGATCAGTCCTGTTCATGTACTGTTCTATTGTCATCTCCCCAGAGCTGTCCTCCGACTCTTGTAGCATCCGACGCCTTTTCTTGGAGATGGTGGTTGGGTGTTTGAGATGTGAGGGGCTGGTCTGATTGGAGGTTAGCGGGAATGATACCTTATTCCTACCAAGGGCTATAATCACGTCACATCACGACATCACAATCAAAGCAACATGAGGCACTTTCAATATACAACGAAAATCCATTATCTACCCCCTACGGGGCGACTACCGTCAACAACTAATATACAATTACGCGTCCCCCAGACGCCACCAGCAAGACCCGTCCCACCACGCTAGTAGTGAACACGGACATCGACGTCCGTAGTCTTGCTGATGGCGCCGTAGGGGACGACGCCGCCCTCCACCCCGCCCCCGACCAAACGATCACGGCTCCCGCCGCCGACGCCGCCACCCCCCGGCCGGCCCCCCCCGACCACGACGCTCGCCACGTGCGCCACCTCGCCCCCTTCCCAGCCGGCGCCGTCCAGGTTCATGCTGCGGCCGCCGGCGGCGGACCCCCCGTTCGCGCCGCCCGGAGGCATGACACGCAGGAGGGTGCCGTCGTCGGCGAGCGCAGGAGGAACCGGAGGGCGGCCGGTGAGAGGGTCGGTGGTGGTGCGGGTGCCGGTGCGCGAGAAGAGGTGGGGGAAGAGGCGGGTGAGGGGGGTTTTGAGCATCGGGCTGCAGGAGCAGATGATGCCCGTGTTGGCCTCGACGATGGTCCAGATGGTGGACACCATCGTGGCTTGGGTCGGGTCGGGGGCGGTGGAAGAGAATTTGAGGGTCGTCATGCGGAGGATTGACGTGATGCAGACGCTGGGGGGGGTGTTAGTCTTGCTGGAGGGATCTATGTGACTAGGGGGTGTTGTGAAAGGGTCTGGCAGGTAGGGAGGGAAGGTGGGAGACTTACAATAGACCGATGAGGAATACCACGAAGAGACCGATCTTCTCACGACGGGGGCAGTTCATCTTGCGGATGATGGGTAGCGGTAAGGTGAAGATCATGAGATCGCTGGAGACGTTGATGGCGGCGCCGGCATACCAGAAAGCTTCCAGGTTGATACAGCCACCGACGATGGACTTGTCCCAGGTGTGGGGGATAGGGACGCATTGGAAGATGGTGACGAGGATGCTGCAAACCGCGTAGAAGAGAACGTAGCCCATGATGGTGTAGTCAAGACGAATGTAGATTGATTCATTGAAAAACCGGAGATAGAGAAGCAAGATAGACGTCTTGGTCAGGGTGATGGTGAACTTGTAGAGGATTTGAAGAGCGTAGAACAGCTAGGATACAATGAGTTATGTGGATGGCAATCTTCACTGCATCAAACATACCTGTAGAGCTCTGATTTGGTCCGTTTCGTTCAAGAGTTTACCAGATTCGCCATAGCCGTAGTAGACACCTGAGAGGAATAAGCCTGTAACTATAACATAGGAGGATGAAGAACAAACCTGCACAGGTGACTGTGCCCATCGCGGCAGAGAAAAGCTAGGGTTGTATGGTCAGCCCCCAATTCACACGTCACGGGGAGAAGCAGTAAGGTTCATGCTGTGCGACCGGAGAATTCTTTTCAGAGTTGACAAATGAGAACTTACAAGAGAAGTCAAGATCGTATAGTCATCCTTGCCAAATGCCTTCATGGACTTGCGGACACTCATACGTACTGCGACAAAGCAAGCGGCAGCGATAGTGAAGACGAGAGTGAAAACAAAGAGTTCGAGACCGCGACCTTGGAAACCGACATGTCGCCCAACTTGAACAGGAATAGGAGCCATGCTTAGAAACTGGAAGCTTTCGTCTGATGTTGTCGTTGAAAGTGAAGAGACCGTGAATAGACAGACGCGCCGTTGAGGTGCAAGCTTGAGCTTTGTATTTGTTCAGGTTTGGTTGTTTGATATCAGTTTATCTGACCTGATCGGTGGTTAGAGCACAGTACAGGAGAAAAACGATAGTAACAGGGGCAGTATACCCTTGAAGAAGAACAGTTGAGGAGGAGTGTCAGTCCAACGAGACGCGTGAGAGAGTATGAAGTGTTTACAGGAAGTGAGGTTTGAAGCTTGAAAATGTGAGGTTTTGAGGTGGGTATGGTGTTTAGGTATTACGGTGTGCCGTACACCGTAGCCCTTGCATATGCTCTCCCACTCTGTAAAGCAGCGAGGTGAAACCCGTACACGTAGAAGCAAGATAATGCTACAATGTAGAACAACATTACTTGCCAACAGCATGGACAGACCCGACAAAGGCCAGCAAGTGCTCTGAAGGAGAACGAATGTGATGAAAGGGACAGAGAAGAGACAACCAGATGCTTTGACTCCAGAGACTGACAGGCAACCGCAGAACAGTCTCCACTCGAGCCTTTAGTGCTGTCGATGCAGCTAGAAGGAAGACAGTTGAGAAAGACCATGCCATGCCGTCGTCGCACGGCATCACACGGATTTTAGCTTCGACTGCACGACCGGACCTTCTTCGCAGACGGCCGGATAGCTGCATATTCCCGGTGCGCAGAGACCGTTGGACGGAGCAGAGCCAGACATTTGATGAGGAGGGTTGCGGCATGCTCGGATGTGCTATGCATAGGGGATGTCAACCTCATGCGTAATCTCCTTGGTGATCTCCAGATCGAGTTGGACGGGACCTGCAGGTCCATCCCGGCTTCTGTTGCGCTGCCCAGTGCTCATCGAGGTATTCTTGAAACGGCTGTTAGTTTCTGCCCTGGGTCTGCCGATCCACGCCATCCATGGACCTGATCAGCATTCCGCTCGTTGCTCAAACGATACGTCAACTCAAGATCTCCTTTGGGATGCTTCCAAGCTTCAATTCCGCATACGTGCAGGACCCTCTTGGTGCTGGAAGAAGCATTGCCAATGGAATGCAAGCACAATGATATGGTGTTGGCCCAACACAGTGGTAGGGTACGAAGTGCAATGAAATGGAAGCCTGGAGTGATGGTATGAGATAAGAAGCGGCCCCGCGGTTAATTAGCCGCTCCGGCTGGCTCCGTCATGTTTCATGTTTGCTGCCCTGGCTCTGCAGGCGTCCCAAGAGAGTTGCCCGATACCGCAGGATGCTGCGTCTGTGGGAGATAGCCGAATTCATCATCGTCATCATATAGTAGATGTTCTACCTAGTCAGAGAGGATTCTCGTCGAAGTCGTCTACCTAGTTATCCCTTCCACAGAAGGTTCTTCATCGGCTACAGCGCTTATCATAACCAATCGGGCTGCGGGGCATTGAACCCACGAACCCTGGCCAATGCCTGCGGTTAATCCCGAAAGCTTGATTCCACCTCAGCCATCATCTTCCGCTCGTACTGTAACGTTACCTCGCTCGAAGTCTCAACCCTTAGGGCTTGGCAATATCCCGTCTTACAGGCTTTCTCGCTCTCTTTCGCTCTCGCTCTCACTCTCTCTCCCTATCTTCGAGAAGCAGATCCCCGAGACTTACTGTTCTATGTTCTCTTGCTGCCATTCAAGGCATTGAGTGCATCTCTCCACCCCAAACCTTGGTATCGTCCGTGTCTACGAGATGATTCCATATGTCCATCTCTTCCAATAACTTTACCTAGCTGCTCGGAATGGCCGAGGTTTCTGGTTTCCCCCGCCCCCCCCGGCATCACTGCTCTTCCGCAGTGGTATCGCAACGATCAACCATTTCCTCGTCATCTGCTCTTGCGTGTAATATTTTATCTCACTGAGTATGTCTACTGTTCCCATCTTGGTAATACCTTATGATATCCCGGGAGAATCCATAAGCGTTTCTGTGGTCATGATCCTACTGCTACCACGTACTATGCCGCCATACTGATTCTCACACTCCCGACCCTAAACATATCGTCTAGCCGCATCTTGCGTACGACAAGAAGACTCGCTTTAACCTCAAGGCGGCAGCCAAGACGGAGCTCACAAGCATGACGGAGCCAACAAGCGTGACGGAGCCGTCATGTAAAAGAAGTGGTTTTGTTGCGGATAAAGCTAACATATTATAAAAGCGATCAAATATACAAAGGGCAGCAGAAGAACATGTTCTGCCCACCAAGGTGGGACTTCAGAAAGTACCAATCTTCACCACAGCGCTACCACGCCGCTCGCTCAACCCAAGCACCGTCTCACCCTTCTTCACCCACCCCATCCGTCCCTCCCACCAACCCGACCACCCATCACAAGAGATCTAGTCCTCATCATCCTGCAAAACATCCAACGCCCGTCTGGGCACCTTCCCGTAGTGGTCCGTTCCACGCCACTCCCTACACGAGACCTTAGTCGCCGTGCCCACAGCAAGGCCAACGCCACTGGGCCGCAAGAAGGCAGTGGCCGCGCCGGAGTCCTTGCAGAGATCGAAGTTGACCTGTGCGCCGTACTGGTTGCGGTCGTGCGTCGTTTTCATGGCGCAGAGGACGTTGCTGTCGGCGGGACAGAGGTTGTCGACCTTTTGCGGGTTCGTGTCAGCGTCAGCTACAGCTATTTTTTCGATGGACAGGGGCAGACTTGTACGAAGGGAGAGGGAGGGAGCAAGAGAGGGTATAGACGGCCCGCTTCAAGCGTCTGGACATCCTTACCTTGACGACGATAGACCTGGGTTGGCTCAGCTTGTGCCCGTTCGAGTCGGTGTGGCCGGTGAGACGCCAGCAGGTCCTGCAGCCTGGACCGTGGCCCTGACCGTCGCCCTTGCCGAAGATGTTCTCGGATGCGGCGGCAGAGTAGCCCGGCTGGGTGAAGAAGCCGCACGCGGTGGTTCTCGTGTTGCAGTTTCTGCTTCCTCTTTCGTCGCCGCTGCCGTATTCGGTGATGGAGGCTTTGTATGTTTGGCCGGCGATTAGGAGGGGTAGGGTGAAGAGCAGGATTGTGGTGGAGAAGTGCATGGTTTCTGAGAGCTGGATGTTGGATTGAAGAGGAGTTGATGTTGCTGTTCTGTCCTGTTCGGTTGTGATTGAAGGATGAGTTGATGGCTGTTTTGGGGGAACGGAACATGTCTCTTTATACTCCTCCTCTGGCCATCGTGAGGGGATCTTACGTGCATTGCTACCATCCGCATTGATGGCCATGACGCCGATGATGCTGAGGAAGACAATGCATCACGGCCCAGAAACCTCTCTACACACCCGCTTGTTGCGGCTCAGCTACTCGATGAGGCAGTTAACAATCAGGTCCCGTCCTGAACTCAAAACACCAGCACTTTACCTCGGGTGGGAAAGCAGACGGCGTGGTGGCAGGACTGCGGGGCGAAGCATGTCTCACCGCGGATGGAGATTGATGACATTAGGGTTCGTCGTCAGGGCAGGATCGACAGTCCGTTACGCAGCCGCTTCATTCAGTCGGGTATCACGTTGTTAAGTCCGGTAAGACCGAGTAGCTCAGCATTTCGCTCTTCATGGTCAGAGTCGTTGTTGACGGAATATTTAGCGTCATTGACAATTTCACAAACTCCGAGTCCAAGGTAATAATATCTCAGCCGAGTTGGGATGATGCAAGATCCCATCCTCCTTGTGTAAATATGATAAGTACCCTCACCGCACGGCAGAGCCAAAACACCCATGTCCTCCTCGTCTATAGGACGGGCCGTAAATTCAATTTTAGGCTCCGAAGATGATCCCGATATGGCATGGCATTTAAGCTTATGTTCGGAGATAATTTGAGGCTGAGTCAGTTAGACGGGTCTCAGGAACCGATGATGTTCCGTGTGCGGGGAATAATCATGGGCATTTCGTGGAGTAGATTCAGGCGCACCAGTCGCAGTACGACCTCGGAACCTACATGTACCCTAGGTATTCTATGTATAAGGTAGGTACAGCGGGAAGGCTGCAGATCAAAGTAAGTTGGCCCGCTGGGTGAGTGAGTTACATAGATGTGGTATTCATCGATTGTGTGATGTTATTGAACGTGTCCAGGATCGAGTCAACCTCACTGTACATATTTGTACCTTGCAGAATCGAGGCTGACGTTAAAGCTATCCATGCTAAGCCTCGCCTGGCCCTGTCATGCCGTGTCACAGAATCTCTCCTCCTCCGTCCAGGTCTCCCTCGTGGTGTAAGCACTTGGATCCGGTATCGTGTTGGATTGGTCAGATAGGATCCGTGCCATGCCTTCGAACGAGTCATGTGGCTTGATATTCGGCCTCGGTGGTCTGCTTTGATCAACTGCTTGCCTTGCGTTCCTAGTTCGATGTTGGTCCCGGCGCCTTGTCTTGAAGCTAGACCAGACCATCATCGAGCAAAGTCGGGCACCGAGCGTAGTGCTGCCCGGAAGGCTACTATCGCGCTCATCCAAGCCCCAAACAGAAGTCTGATACGGCCGTATGGGCTTTTCCAACCGCTGTCCACGGCACGGCGGCTCGTGATGATGGTGATCCTGAAGGATCTGGTGGTGGTATTAGGAGAAGGATGCGGTCATCGTTGTTTCCCGTCCTTAGTCGTGAGCGGGAACGACCGTCTGAAGAGGAAGCAGTCTGAAATGCGGTACACCTGTCCGTACCGTGTCTCGGGCTTCGACCCAGAAACGATGCTTCAAGGTAGAGGACATGATGGAGTTGCGGGATGGTGCTGCCGCTCTGCTCTCGACGTCGTTCTGATTGGCTTCATCGACTATCTGCCTCTGCCAGTGAATATGCCCAGAGCCGAGTGCGATGCTCGACTGGGGGCGATCTGCTCACAAACTTATAAATAAGAGCTTGTTCTGACCACTTTTGTCCCCATCTCCTCACATCATCTTCGGTGAGAAACAAAACATCCGTCTTCCATCTCCCATCTTCGATCTCCCATCATCCATCTTTCATCTGCCACCAGTGACTCGTATTCAAGATGTATTCGAAAATCATCCCTCTCACTTTCATTCTTTCTATGGCTATTTTCACCAATGCTAGCCCAATATGTCAAGCCCGAGGAGATGGTCCTGGAGATGGTCCAGGGACACCATACGAGTGCAGACCCTCTTGCCAGAAACGCAAGGAGAGCTTGAGAAACATGGGCGCCGACGCTCAGGGTATGTGCCGTTTGAGGTCTTCCAATGCGTTCGTTTACTGCTTGACACCTGTTCCCGGCTAACTCAACTTTTTAGACTTGGCCATCGCCTTCCTAGAGACGTGAGTGGCCGGCTTCGTTCTCTGAAGACGGCACTGATCCATTGCAGAGGCCAAAAGCTGTCTGCCAGCGCGTATCCGTTTGGAGACAAATACCCCAACCATAAGCACAAAACGGGTGACGCTGCCAATTTCGGCTTGTTCAAGAACAACTGTAGGACTCGGAGCAGCCTTCTCTTGACCAATTTGAGCTAACCTCAATTCGTAGGGGGCTCCATACGCAGACATTGCTCCGAGTTCAGAGGTCAAGGGCAAGACCAGTGGAGGAATGGTGCAATCCTCAAGTATGGCTAATACTCTCAATGGATTATCGAACCCACTAAAATCCGCACCTTTCTTGATCTTGCGACTTGGGAAGCTTTGGTCTGTGCTGATGTCTCAACAGCACACATGACCAGTCCGCGATCAAATGTCAGCATGAACAGATCAAAGCGCTTGGCACTGCTCGATTCTATCAAGCCCAACGGTGAGTCATGCCAATACCGTGCTGTGGGTCAACGAATGTCATGCTAACCAGCTGAAACAGAGGTGTTCCATGCCAGGGTCCGGAATATGGAAAGGCGGTCGACTTCATCAAGAACTATCTCGACCACGGGCATCTGACTGATAACACGGGGACTTCCTATCAACTGCATGCTGTTTAAACCTAGGCCTTCCCGGACGGAGAAGTCGGTGAAGGAATGAGTTTTCCTTTGTGTGTAGCCAGAAGCAGATCGTGTGGAGATGGTTTTGAGAATGATCGGATCTGTGCTTGATTGGATTTGTGCTTCTCGCATTGACTGAAATTAAAATTGCATACCGCCTGTGGTACCGTTATCCAAACTGATAAGCGGCTCTGAAATCGTGGATGAGTGTATGGCAATATTGTGGTACTGGATCCGACGAGGCAATTGTCTGCAATTCGTCCCTATAGCGATCATGTACTGGCTTATCACTCATATAGATATTTTTCACAAAAGGCTACGCGCAAATCAAAACAGAGTGAGAACAGTCTAAAGGGACATGGTCAGCTCACATATACCAGGATTGCATCTAACTTGCGAGCCGTCGAGATAAATGAGATGGTTCCTGACGCCTCACCACAGGAATAACGGTCGAGCCGTAAATCTGATATCAGGGGGCTTTGCGTGCCCTGCACTCGCTGTAGACCAGGTTGGCTTGGCGGACCACGGATAATACCCATGATCAAGCTCCAGTCAATCAATATAATTCAGAACGGTCGCTGCGCCGAGGTTCGACTCCAAACTGGTTTGCTACAATGCCGAAACCCCCGGATTCGCGTGGCCGGGGTATCCATTCGGTGTCTGGTGCCATATATCTCTATGATATACGAACTTCTGCTTCGATGAGCAAGCTCATTCTTGAAGGCCAGAAAGGCCAGGTTTTCCATCTTAAGTAAATGCGGTGATATGTGAGCAACCGGCGGCCGTTATGGTGAGATCTGATTCTTCTTGAGCCACGAGTCCTCAATCGCCGAACACGGCAAAAGCTATATCTTGTAGCCGGCCTCCAGATGCAGGCCGGGAGTACTTGCGCAAAGTGACAAGATAGATACACCTCAGACCACTGCTGAGATGGGCACTCCCGCAGACCATAATGCTCCGCTATGGTTTTCAGATCGCCATCCCCTCGGCTTTCATCTGACTCCCTGGACGTCAAACCAGCTATTACCTTCACTCTCACCGGTGCAGGCCGCTTTCAAGTAGCGTTTGCTTTTTTGAACATCTTGTATTGTGACGCATGAGCAGTACACCCCTGCAGGGTGCTGCTGTCAGTGTGTCATGTCAAAATACTGTAGTTGAAACTTAGCAACTTCTCAGAAGGTTTTTAGATCCTACTACCTAAGGTATTACTAAGCTGTCCATCCCAAGCGGCAGGTCTACCCTAGCGTCAAGGTGGGATGGCATCGTGAAAAACTGCCAAATCTTGTCCCCCACCACGATTCTATAAATGGTTTACTGAGCTCCTTAACCTCAAGCTCACGTCAGTAAAATGTTACCGACTCTGTAGCCAAGTACATAACAACAACAATTCGCAGCGGAGGATAACATGCCTCCAAAAGCAGCTCCATCGCGGCAGTCAGCCCGTCGAAATACTAGGGCTAATGCACCTCCAAGTGAAGAAGCCAATGCCGAGACGCACCCAACCGTTACAGTCGATGAAGCTTCACAGTCTGCGGCCGGGCCTTCAGGATCCAGGGAAAAAGCCTCAAACAATGCCTCAACAACAGGGCCTCCCCCACGCGCACCCGTCCAACGCCTCCAATCCCTGAACCGTCGACCCGCTTCAGCCACCTCTCCCGCGCCAGGCCAGTCGGGCTCCAAAGCACCTCTGAAGGTCCAACCCAAGGCAGCCCCCCGCAGGAGTAAAGAAGAGCGAGATCGGGTAGCGAAACTCGAAGCCGAAAAGCAGCAAGCGAAATTAGCTGCTGCTCGAGGTGGGGCTCAAGAATCGTCTAGAGGTGGGGCTGGTGGTAGAGGTGCTTTTCGGGGCGCCGGAGGGAGAGGGACTTTTAACGGACCCGGGAGAGGTGGATGGATTGGTCGTGGGGATAGGCATGATCAGGGGGCTATGAGCGGGCCTTTTGGAGCTGGCTTCTACGCTCGCGAAGAGGCGGCAAAGAAGGTAGGCAGAGGTGGGTCTGGGTTTTCCGTGACGGCATCAAGCGGATTGGGCGGCGTAAAGCATGAACCGGGAGTCAAGACCGAGAACGGTGTGGTTGTTGGTGGGAGCGGAGGGGTCAAAATCAAGACCGAAGAGCATGGAGAAATGTACATCTCCTCGGAGGATGAAGAGCATAAAGACGAAGGACCGAGGATGAACATTGAGCGGATCAATCTTGTCAGCGACGAAGAGCCAGACGAGGAGGGGTCGATCACCAACAAAGGCAAGGGTCGCGCTAAGGAGGCAAGGACTTCAGGTTTCGTTCTCAAGCCGATACGTATCGATCGGAAGGAGCATGTTGAGCGTGCTGCTGGCGTCAATACCGAAGTTAGTTCTATGACGTCTGCGCAGATGAGGAAGCGAGCGAAAGAGAGAGGACATGAAGGAGATTCTCTGTTCTTACCCATGGATGATGAAGAGGCTGAAGGGGAGACGGCAAAAAAGAAAGGAAAGGGAAAGATCAAGGATGTGGAATTCATACGAGATGAAAGGAAATGGAAGGGCGTATATGAAGACGAGAAAGAGAAAGGCCCAGAACCCAAGATCAAGGACGAACCAATGGACGATGATGTCCAACCGGCAATCAACCTCCCAGCTGCCACCATCGGCCCAACGACTGGTCTCACGCCACCCGAGCCAACCTCATCAACACCACCTCCAGCCGCCGCCTCAAACAACGCCGACCTCCCACCAAAGCCCAAACCCAAAGCCCCGAAAAAACGCCCTTCAAAATTCAAAGACACGAAACCCGTCCTGCAAACAGAAGAAGACCGCCAAGAATGGGCGCGCCACCAAGAAGACATCCGCCTGCTAGACCACGAACTGCGCCTCATGGCCACTCGCCCAACAAGCCTCTCCCTTCAGAAAACGGACGCCTCCCGCAACCCCGCCACAGAAGACGCGGACACCCCCAAACCAACCGAGCAGAAAGAAGGCCGCGTCTACCTCATCCAACTCCCGCCCATTGTCCCCGCCCTCATCGACTCAGACCCAAACCCCAATTCGGACACAGCGTCCGAAACCATCAAGCCCGACCCCGACCGACGCCTCCCCCATCCACCTCCAGCCCCAGCCCCACCTCCTACACAAAAACCACCACCACCACCACCACCATCAACCACA
>JAABUJ010001787.1_pt1 | contig 29422 bp, 36 predicted proteins | sample 5559131 | NCBI WGS metagenome assembly JAABUJ01 (sample SAMN10711875, study PRJNA513366) | rock metagenome | isolation source: Antarctica rocks | place: Antarctica: Victoria Land, Mt New Zealand nord | collected 2016-01-07
GCTGCTCGGCGTCGAGCTGTTCGAAACGCTGACCGAAGCCCAGGTCATGGTCGCCGACTGGCGCGAGGACTACAACCACCACCGGTTTCACTCCTCGCTGGGCATGACGTCCCCCGCCCGGTTCGCCGCAAGCTGGGCCCAAGACGCGGATACAAGCAAGGCGATCTACCCAGGGTGACCGGCCAGAAGGCCGCAAAACGCCTTACAGCGCGCCGCACTTCGCCAAGCCGGGCCAGACCGCCGGGGATCCCGGCCCCTGGGCCGATCAGGACCCCGAGCCCCTCAGCACTACCCTTCAACCACCAACCCACCCACAACTCTCACAGCAGGTGGACCGATGAATGGGGTCCGGCCAGGGCGGCGAGTAATTGGTAGACGCGCCGAGCGACGTAGCGTTTGAGGCTGCGGATCGCTTCGCGTTGAGTCTTGCCGTTCTGGCGTTGCTTGGCGATGTAGAGCGCTGTGGCGGGGTCGTGGCGGAGCTTGGTGAGCGCGATCATGTGGATCGTGTAGTTGAGCTGTCGGTTGCCGCCATGGTCAAGGCGGTGGCGGTCGGTTCGTCCGGAGCTGACGGGGACTGGGGCACAGCCCGCCATCCGGGCCAGCTTGGCGTCGCTGGCGAACCGGTCGATCCCTGCGATCTCGCCGATGAGCTGGGCGGCGGTGACCGGGCCGATCCCGGTCTCGGCCAGCAGCTGGGGTGCGGTCTGTCGAACCAGCCGGGTCAGCTGTCGGTAGAGCTCATTACAGGAACGGGTCAGGTCCCGGATCCGGCGCAGCTCGTCACGGGCGATCTGCACACGTGCGCTGCTGCCGGCCCGGGCAAGCCGACGAGCCAGCTGTGTCTGCAGCGTCAGCGCGGTGAGGCTGCGAGTCGCCAGCTTCAGCTCGGGCCAGAGGTCATGCAGATGCCAGCGCAGATCGTTGATCAACGCGGTTCGCTGGCGAACGAGACGCTGGTGATGGAGGCTGAGCAGCCGAAGCTCAAGCTCGGCCTCGGCAAGCCGGGCGACCGGAAGAGTCTCCAGTCCCTCCTCCAGCGCCCCACGCGCGACAGCGAGCGCGTCGATCGGATCAGACTTGCCTCGCTCTCTGACACTTCGCCTGGCGCCGGCCATCAAGTGCGGCGGAAGCCGCACGACGCTCTCTCCGTGATCGAGCAGAAACCGCTCAAACGGGCCTGACACGTGCCGGCAGTCCTCGATCACCCAGGTCCGTTCCAAGCCAAGACCGCGAGCCCAGGCCAGCAGGTCACCGAACCCGTCCATGACCGCCGGGCGAGTGCGTTCACTGACCTGGCGGCCCAACGCGTCAACGGCGACCGCTGAGTGGGTGTCCTTGTGTGGATCGACCCCGATCGTCACCATGTTCTTCGTCCCCTTCTCTCGAGTTAGCTGAAGGCGGACAACTGGCGGACATGTCTCAGTTGGGGCGCTGCCACGCTCCTATCCGGTCACGCCAGCAGTCCTATGACGGCGCCGGGCGACATCTCCCGAACAAGTCAACCCAAGCGGCACGACAGACACATTTCGGGTCAGCCCGACGCCGTCTAGGACCATCCACCACGCGCCGCCCAAAAGCAACACGCAGGCGTCAGCTTCTCACTGAGACACGGTTCGGGACAGAAAACGCGTCGATCCGATGGGGGCAGCCTCGGGGCGACCTCGGAGGCGAGGGTTGTGATCCGGCCCGGTCAGACGCCGGCGAGGTACGGCGACGCCTGCGCGTCGGGCGCACCGTCGACGTACGGCCGTGGGTGCGCCTGATCGTCTCGATCGAGTCGGCCCCCACCAGCACGATCGCCAACTGCGCCTGGCCGGCATAGGTACGCTCGAGTTCGGCGTAGCGCGCAACGGCCTTCGCGGCGTCGGTGAAGTCCTCGGTGAGGGAGCCGACCGAAAGCGTCTTAGCGCGCCAGTTGCTCCCGACGTTGTCGATCTTGTACCACGGCGGTGACCTCGTGAAACAGACGGGCGCTGTATCGAGAGCCGGATCCCACGAGGCCGCCGTGGCCCGGGTGAACCGGTCTGGGTCCGGACGGACGAAGCCTCCGAGCGTCGCGTCGGGAGAAACGACCAGTGGACCCTGTGCGCTGGTAGCCGGTGCCCGCGGGTTGGGATGGAGGATCAACCGCTCGTCCAGTGCCGCGAAGCGCGGATCTTGAGGCCCACCAGCGCGCACGTTGGTAGCAGAGACGTACGGAGTCACGGCTTCCCTGAGCCAGCGCAAGCAATATCAACCCGACGATGGCTCAGCGGCCGCAGTCCATTGCCCGGCAGGCCTGATAGCGGAGGGTGAGGCGATGCACGTAGGCAGGGGGTGGCGAGAACACGCGCACCGTGCGTCCGTCGGGCCCCAGCCACACGACCTGGGTGGGCAGGCCATCCAGAACGGCGTGGCGTACCCTGCCAGGCCGCGCGGGGTTGGGACCCCTGGCGAGGGGCGGCAACCGCGGAACACGGGCCGAGAACGCGTTCTCTGAAACGTGGGCTCGGATGAGGACATGCCTGCGGTAGCGCAAGTAGACGGTGCTTACCCCATCGGGGACGAGCCCCTGCAAGAACGGTCCCCCGGCAACGTCAGCCTCGATGGCCCCGAAGCCCGTGGCTGCATCGGCGAAGGTCTCACATCCTCCCCGCAGCGAGAGGTGCCGGGGTTTCTGCCCGTCACGGGGCGCCACGCCAATCAGGCAGAAGGCGGGACCCGATGGGGTGACTGCCCGGATGTAGCGCAGGGCGGCCTGCAGCTGTCGGCGTGCGTGTGAAGACAGGCGCCTGACGCACGGCACGCTCTGAATCGCCATGTTCGGCGCGGCTCCCTGGCCCACCACCACGTAGGTGCTCTCACCCCCGATAACGCTGGTCGGGGGAGTCGCACTGATGCGCCGGATCAGGGCCGGGTCATAGCTTCTAAGTTCGGGGCGCAGCTCCTGCCCGAGCGGCTTGTCGGTCACTGGCAACAGGTCAGCCTCGACGCCAGCCCGCCGGAATAATCCCAACCCTGCCGTCGCGCCACCCGCCGCCCCCGTGCTCGGCTTGCTCACCGCGGGAACCAATTGCTCAAAGCACCGCGCGACACTCGTCGAACCCCCCCGCACCCTGGAGCGCACACCTGATGCGTAGACCACCACCGCCATGAGTCCCACAACGCAACCCACCACGAGCACCAGCAACAACCAGCGAGACTTCACAGTCCTAAGCGACATGAGCCACACGCTAACGCGTCGCCTGCCACCCGGCAACGCCGGACCTCCAGACGTGCGCTCCTGGTTCCGCGCACCGGCCGAACCGCGGAGCCTCGGTCCAAGGCGGCGCAAGCATGTACCTCAAGTGGAGGGCCACGTGAAGTGGCAGCTTCGCGATGCTGGCTGTCGGGCCTGTGGGGGAGCCGCGGGGCGGTAGCAGCCTCGGCCTCGCGACCCTCCACTATCACCGGGGACCGGCCTCACCGTCGACCGCGGTGGGGATTTCGCTGGCTTTGCTGGCAGTCTGGTCTCGCTGATGGTTCATTCGGCGGTGGCCGGGGGCCGGTTCACGCCAGTCTCATACGCGAAGATCACCGCTTTGACGCGGTCGCGTAGGTCAAGCTTCATGAGGATCCGCTTCACATGGGTTCGGATGGTTGATTCCTCGACCAGGAGTGCGGCGGCGATCTCGCGGTTTGCGAGGCCGCGAGCGATCAGGTCGAGGACCTGGCGCTCGCGTGGGGTGAGCTCGTCGAGCTTGGTCTGGTCGGCGAGCTCGGGGGTCGGCTGCTGGGCCATGCGGTCGATTACGCGTCGGGTCACCGACGGGGAGAGCAGAGAGTCACCGGTGGCGATGGTGTGCACGGCCGCGATCAGCTCCTCGGGTCGCGTTCGCTTGAGCAGGAAGCCGGAGGCCCCGGCACGCAGGGCACCGAAGACGTAGTCGTTCTGCTCGAAGGTGGTGAGAATGAGGACCCTCGCGTCGGGAGCGGCGCTGGTCAGTTCGCGGGTGGCCGAGATGCCGTCGAGGTCGGGCATGCGGACGTCCATGAGAACCACATCAGGTGCGAGGCGGCATGCTCGCTGGACCGCTTCGCGGCCGGTCGAGGCCTCGCCGACAATCTCGATCGCGGCGTCTGCACAGAGGAGCTCCCTGAGTCCGGCTCGCATGAGATCGTCGTCGTCGGCGATCAGCACCCGTGTCACGGACGGTGAACCGCGTAGGGAAGCCGAGCACGGAGGCAAAACCGGCCATTGAGGCGCTCGGCGGCCAGGCTGCCACCGAGCAGCGTCGCACGCTCACGCATGCCGACCAGGCCGTGCCCGCCGCTTGAGCGGGCTTGACTGGTGGCGAGCACGGGGTTGGCGACCGTCAGCTCCAGGCCCATCTGGCCGAACGCGAGCTCGACCCGGGCACTACCGGTTCCATGACGAGCGGCGTTGGTGAGGGACTCCTGGAGGATCCGGTAGGTGGCCTGATCGACCGGAGCGCCAAGCCGTCGCGGTGCTCCTGAGGTGCCTATTGTCACTTCAAGGCCCGCCGAGGCGTGGCGCTCGAGCAGGGCGTCCAGTGACGCCAGCCCCGGAGGAGCCTCCACGGCCCCGCGCGGCGTTTCGCCGGCGCGGAGCGAGCCGACGATCTCATCGATCTCGCCGACCGTGTGACGTGCCATCTGCTCGATCGCCTCGAGCGCCACGCGCGAGCGCTCGGGATCCTCGTGGTGGCGCAGGCGCGCGGTGCCGGCTCGGAGGGCGATCACGCTGATCGCGTGTCCGGCGGAGTCGTGGAGGTCGCGGGCAATCCGAGAGCGCTCTTCGGCGGCGGCGAGGCGCCGCTCCCTTTCCGTCTCGCGCTCGGCGCGCAGAGCGCGCTCCTCGAGCTCGGCGATGTGCTCGCGCCGTAGGCGCGTTCGCTCGCCCGCAAACCATGCGACGGACCACGCGAGGCCGGTGTGGAGGAGCTCGCTCGCGGGAAACGTGGTTTGCGCCGCGGCGGTGGCAGCAAGATAGGCGACAAAGAGCGCGACCGTGGCGGCGCTGGTGTGCCGGGTCCAGGAATTCGCCTCATCCCGGCTCGCGGCGAGCAAGTAGAGCGCTGCCGTCGCGGCGAGCAGCACGCCAAGGGGGTAGCCGAGGCCCGCCGCCAGGATGCCCGCCGCGGCCGTCAGGACGAAGACCGCAAAGGGGGCACGGCGCCACGCGAGGAGCGGGAGCGCCGCACACGCGACGAGTGCCCCGCCGAGCAGGTCCAGCTTTGGCCCAGCGCGCGAAGGGCCGATGCCTCCGTGCAGGAGAAGAGCCAGCGATCCACCCAGGGCGCAGGACGCGATCACTATGTCGAGGAGCTCTCCCGATCTCGGCCGGGCCGCGTAGAGCCGGTGCGCCGTGGCCGTCGACTGCACAGGCCAAGCAGGGTAACTGCGTCAGCGTGGCCCCGAATCCCCCTGCGGGATGATGTGCCTGGACTCGATGGGGACACGGAAGTTCCCCCGGTGGGGCGTTTCGACAAAGCGCCAGGCGCCGTAACTTGAGATGTACATGGTTGACGCGCCCCGCTATCCCAACCCCGAGGCCGACGACGACACCGGCACAGCGCCCGACCGAGAATCTGCCACACCATGGGGGACCTACGTGTTTGGCATCGTCGCGGTCATCCTGGTCTTGCTGTTTGTCGTCTTGCACCTCACGGGCGTCGTCGGCCCTGGTGGCCATTAGATGATCGAGGCAACCGGTCTCAGCAAGCGCTACGGCAAGACGCTCGCGGTAGACGATCTGTCTTTCACAGTACCGCCGGGTAAGGTGACTGGCTTCCTCGGCCCGAACGGATCGGGAAAGTCGACGACGATGCGCATGATTCTGGGCCTCGACGCGCCCTCGGCGGGGTCGGTGACGGTCAACGGACGCTTCTACGCCGAGCACCGACGTCCGCTCCTTGAGGTCGGGGCGCTGCTAGAGGCCAAGGCGGTCCACGGCGGGCGCAGCGCCTACAACCACCTCCGCTGCCTCGCGCTCAGCAACGGGATCGGCCGGTCCCGGGTAGATGATGTGCTCAACCAGGTCGGGTTGGCCCGTGTCGCGCGCAAACGCTCGGGCGGCTTCTCCCTCGGTATGGGACAACGCCTGGGCATCGCCGCCGCCCTACTCGGCGATCCCAAGGTTCTGATGTTCGACGAGCCCGCCAGCGGACTGGACGCCGACGGCATTGTCTGGATCCGCACCCTGTTGAAGTCGCTCGCTGCCGAGGGTCGCACCGTCTTTCTCTCCAGCCACCTGATGAGTGAGATGGCGATCACCGCCGACCGGCTGATCATCATCGGCCGCGGGCGCCTGATCACCGAGACCACCGTCGCCGACCTCCTCAAGGGCGCCTCGGGCAATTTCGTCCGTGTCCGCTCACCCCAGAGCGACAAGCTGACCGAGCTGCTCACGGCGCGGGGCGTCCAGGTGATCCGCAAGGCCAACGACACGCTCAGGATCACCGGCACCACCTCTGACGCCGTCGGCGAGCTCGCCAGAGCCAACGGAGTGGCTCTCCAGGAGCTCTCGGCCCACGAAGCGTCCCTCGAGGAGACGTTCATGGAGCTCACCCGGGACTCCGTCGACCACCACACCACCGAGGGGGCCGAGCTCGTCCCGGCCGGGAACTGAGGCCCGGTCATGGAAGCCATCGCCACCCCGCAGACCCGCTTCAGGTCGTTATCGGGCTTCGCGGACATCCTCCGGTCGGAGCTCTGCAAGCTCGGCTCGGCCGCTCGACGTACTGGACGCTCTTTGCGGCCGTGGCGTCCAACGTTGCCTTGGCCGCGCTCGCCGCGATCTTCATTCCCGGTCAGCTCAACGCTCACGACAAGGCGACCTTTGATTCGACCCGGATCAGCCTCGGAGGCATCCACCTGTCCCAGATCGCGTTCGGGGTGCTCGGGGTGCTCATCATCACCAGCGAATACAGCACGGGGATGATCCGTGCCACCCTCAGCGCCGTGCCACAGCGTCGCCTGATGCTCGCGGCCAAGGTCGTCGTGTTCGCGCTGATAGCCCTCGTGGTCGGGATCCTCTCGAGCTTCGCCGCCTACTTCGTCTTTCAGGCCTTCCTCACCGACCCCACCCTGAAATCCTCGATCAGCGATCCCGGAGTGCTCCGTGCGCTGACCGGAGGCGGGCTCTTCCTTACCGTCCTCGGACTGCTCGGACTCGGCCTCGGAGCAATCATCCGCGTCAGCGCTGGCTCGATCGCGGCGGTCTTCGGCCTGCTCTTCGTGCCTCCAATCCTCCTGGAGCTCCTGCCGGGGTCATGGAAGAACACGATCAACCCTTACATCCCGATGGAGGCCGGCGGTCAGATCTTCTCCCTGCATCGCGACGCCGGCACCCTGGGCCCATGGTCCGGGTTCGGCGTGTTCTGCCTTTACGCCCTGATCGCTCTCACGATCGCATCCGTCCTGATCAACCGGCGCGACGCCTAAACAGGCGACAAACGGCCTCGACACTCTGCTGCACACGCTGTCCACCGAGTCAAAGCGACCCCTTTTGCTGGAGACGACATGACCCTCAGCCTGCCCTGCAAGCGGTGCGCCGCAGTGATCACAGCTGACGACGAGGACGAGCTTGTCGCCCGGGTACAGACCCACGCCGCCCGCGACCACGACCTCGCACACCCGCTGTCGCGCGAGCACATCCTCGCCCACCTGCGCGACCAAGAGCCCAGGTAGGAGTGCCGTAGCACCGCAACCACCGATTGTGGGCATACCAGCGCGAGCGTTCAGGCCGTCGCCGTCAATACCGTCGACCTTAGCCATGGTGATCGCCGCGCTGATCGTCGACGGCCTGTTCAGCGGCGCAGGCCTCATCCCCCACACCTACCCGTGCCGACATCTTCGGCTCGATCAAGATCGACTACAAGCTGTTCACCAACCTCCTCGGGGTCGCCATCTTCGCCGCCCCCTTCTCGCTGACGCTGCGCCGTGGGGTGACCGACCCGGTCTGCGGGATGAAGGTCGACAAGAGCAAGGCGATACGCCTTGCTCTCGGGACCGATGCCTTCTACTTCTGCTCAGGGCACTGCCTGCACGCCTTCCAAGTCGATCCACCGCCGGACCGGGCAGATCGGCGACGGCGGCTGGGACCCCGCATCCGAGCGACGCGCTTACCGCCGCATCGGCTGGATCGCTCTCCTTGGTCTGCTCATACAGCGAGGATCCGAACACGCCGCTCTCGTCCGCCGGGCTGCGACATCCTGCGCCGGCACCAGTGGCGGCTGCGCGTGCCGCCGCGGCGTACTTCTCCCGAACCGTCTCGCGCACCTGCTCGGCCACGGCCGTTGCCGTCCCGGCCGGCGCCGAGGTCGAGCCCGCGGCGCAACCACACGCGTCGCCGTGGCTCTCCCCGCAGCAGGAGGCCTTCTCCGAAGGATCGCAGCAGCTCGCCTGCGCTGCCGGTGTGCAACACGAGTTCTCTAGCTCAGCCATCCGGACAACTCCTCCAGCGCGTCGGGGATCACAAAGTAATACGCCCACAGCCCCTGCCGCTCAGAGCCGACAATCCCGGCTACGCGCAGCACCTTGAGGTGGTGAGAGACAGTGGGCTGAGAGAGATCGAACAGGGGGACCAGCTCGCACACGCACACCTTACCGGCGTGCTTGCGCAGCACGTCTACCAGCTGCACCCGCACTGGGTCGCCGAGCGCCTTCGCCACAGCGGCCATTCGCAGCGCCTGATCGCGCTCCACGTCGGGATACACCACCGGCTCGCAGCACCGCTCGCCCGCGGGACGTTTGGTCTTCGGCGCGAGCTTCAGATCGACAGTCATCGATATACATATATCGATTGAAGTGACGGTTGTCAATCTTTAGACTGTGCCTCGCCGATGACCACTCAGCCGCCACTCGCGCGCCGGCTGTTCGCCGAGCTGCTCGGCTCCGCGTTCCTCGCCGCGCTCGTGATCGGATCAGGGATCGCCGCCCAGCAGCTCTCGCCGGGCAATATCGGGCTCGAGCTGTTCGAGAACGCGGCCGCGACGGCCGCGCGGCTCTACGCAATCATCCTCATGCTCGGTCCAGTGTCCGGCGGGCACTTCAACCCGGTCGTCTCGTTCGTCGACGCCAGCCTCGGCGGTATCACCCGCCGCGACGCGCTTGCCTACCTCCCCGCCCAGGTGATCGGCTGCATCCTCGGAGCTATCGCGGCGAATGGCATGTTCGCCAAGGCCGCGATCAGCATCTCGACCCACCACCGCGCCAGCCCTGCGCACCTGCTCGCCGAGGTGATCGCCACGCTCGGGCTGATCCTCGCGATCTTCGCGCTCGCCCGCACGCACCGCAGCAGCTCAGCGCCGGCCGCGGTTGGCGCCTACATCGGCGCCGCCTACTTCTTCACCAGCTCCGGCAGCTTCGCGAACCCCGCGATCTCGATCGGCCGCGTGTTCTCGAACACCTTCGCCGGCGTCGCGCCGGCCTCGGTCCCGGCCTTCGTGATCGCCCAGGCCTTCGGCGGCCTGCTCGCGCTGTTCGCGATCCGCCTACTTTACCCTGACGTCACCCCGGCCGACGCGGCCACCGTCGTGCTCCCGCACCCAGACTCAGATCATCGTCTCGACAACCAGTTCGTCGCCGAGGGGGCGCAGCAGTGAGCACAGTCTTGTTCGTCTGCCTCCACAACGCCGGACGCTCCCAGATGAGCCAAGCCCTCTTCGAACAGGCCGCCGCCGGGCGCCACCACGCCCTCTCCGCCGGCACGACGCCCGGCGAGCACCCCGAAGTCGTCGAGGTTATGGCGAGCTCGGGATCGACCTCGCCGACCGCACCCCCAAGCTCCTGACCCGCGAACTGGCCGAGCAAGCCGACCTCGTGATCACCATGGGCTGCGGCGACCAGTGCCCCTACATCCCCGGCAAGCGCTACCTCGACTGGGATCTCCCCGAGCCGAAAGGCCGCCCCCTCGACGAGGTCCGCGCCAGCCGCGACGAGATCGCCGCCCGCGTGAATCAGCTCCTCACCAAACTCGACGCACACTGACCTCCCGCTCGAATGGTTCCCGGCTACGCCGCGCTGCTCGCCCTGGTCCGTGAGTACATCGACCGGACGGACCAGCTCGGATTCCACCGATGGCGGCGACTCCACTCTCGTAGACCTTGGTCGAGGGGAGCAGCATCAGCTCATCCTGGGACGGCGTACGTGACCGTCTCGAGCATCTCGAGCTTCAGTGCATCGGCGATCTCCTGGAGGCGCTCGATCCCCACGCCCCCGTAGCTGTTCGCCTCCCAGCGCTGCACCTGCTGCTCGGGCACGCCAAGCTGCTCAGCGAGCTCGCGCTGGGTCAGCCGCGCGGCGATCCTCGCCTCGATCAGCGCGATCGGCAGCTCCCGCAGCGAGTTCAGTGTCCGGTCCGCAACCCGGCCCGAGCGCAGGTCGTCGTAGCGCGTGAGCTGTGCGCGCAGCTCGTCGCGCTCACTCGCGGTCGCGTCGAGCATCGCCTGGTGGATCCGCGGGTGGACATCCGGACTCGGTCCGGCGTCCGTCTGCCCAGCGAGTGCCTCCTCGAAGCGCTTCAGCTCGGCATTGGCGATCCGGTACTGGCGCTCGTTCGTGATCATCGCGAACCCTCGAGATCAAGCGCGAGGATCCCCTTTGACTCGCCCGTGTGACGATCCCGCTGAAAGTAGTCCAGAACACGGTCCCGGCGGGTTCGGCAGCGGCCTGCGCCGGGAAGAGCTCGCCGCCGTAGCGCGCCTTCTGCTCCGCTCGGCGGTCGCTGAAGTCGAGCAGCACCGAGTCGAGCAGGCCAGCATCGACGCCGCTTACCTCCCAGCACGCGTCGAAGTCGCCTGGCAGCTCCTTCTCGGTGACGAAGCTGCCGTCCAGGTAAATGCGCGTGCATCCGGCGCTGCGCAGCGACGTGATGGCCTCGAGAAGCCCGTCAAGTAGCTCGGTGCGTCGGTCGGTGGTGGCGTAGCGCTCCACGATCTCGTCCCAGGTGGCTGGGTGGATTCCGGGCGGAAGAACCCCGCACCCGTCAAAAGACGGTATCACAACACAACATCCCCGTTGGGTCGGTTCATGGATGGAGATCGCGACAGGTGGACGCGGGCGGGCTCGCCGGGCTCGTGCTGGCAAGCCCGGGTCCACGCCGTGCGCACAAGCTCACCGACGACGTCGTCGCGTTCGCGCGCGGGCGGGCGGGCCGCGAACGATCCCGCGTTGCGCTCGGCGGATCTCGTGGAGTTGATCACCGAGCGGTTCGGGGTGCGGGTCCATCGTCGCTCGATTGAGCGCGCGCTCGCACGCGCCGCAACGCCGCAAAAGAGGGAAGATCGATGAGTCTGCCGGCGGTTACGGCGACCTTCTATGGGCCGGCCTTCCAGGGCCCGCAACGATTCCAGGGCGTCCAGGACGGGCCGTCCCGCTGGGGCGGCTTCGAAGGAGACAACCTCGAGCATGATCGGCAGGAACCGTCTCAGGCTCTGATAGCGGCGCAGCAGCTCACCCCGAAATGCGGCGTCCTGCCCGTCGGTCGGATCGGGCTCGGAGGCGAATCGGTGCACCGTTGCGGCGGCCAGCTCGAGCTCGTCGCGGCTGACCCGTGCGTTGATCGCGTTCCACAGCTCCTCGACGCCTCCGGACGGCGAGTCGAGCAGGACGAGCACCGCGGCGCGCAGCCGGCGCGCGGCACGGTCGAGATCGGGTAGCTGCCCGTACCGCCGGTCCTTGTGCTCGCGGGTTGCCTGAGAGAGCAGGACGTCGGTGACCTGGTGAAGCAGGATGAGGGCGTCGTCGGTCGCGTCGAGCTCCAGTTGCCACAGCGCGGCGAGCAGGGTCGCGGTCCGTCGGTCGGGGCGCATCCGACGAAGGGTCTGCGCCTTCGCGTTCAGGCCGTGTCGCGCGAGCATCCGCAGCCGCCCGGCGGGCACATCGTGGATCACGCGGCCGACACCGACCTCGCGCACCCCCGCCAGGCGCTGAAACGCCTCGGCCGCCTCGCTGGCCGTCAGCTTCCGCGGTCCCGCACGCATCGCTTCCAGACGCGAGAGCTGCGCGCCGGCCGGAACCTCCAGCAGCTCCTCAAGGCCACGCTGCTGCTGAGCGGTGGTGGGATCAGACAGCGCTCGATGAAGACGTACCGCGGCGCGATCCCGCGCTGATGCGACCACCCTACCCAGCACGCTCGCGCCGGAGAGCAGCACCTTCGCCTCGACCAGACGAGCGGTCGCGAGACCGAACAAGACGGTGGGGCGCTCAGCGGTCGCCCACGCTCGCGCGTCAAGCCACCCCAACAGCTCCGCCTGCGCCGAGACATCGGAGAAGTCTCGGTAGCCGTACTCGCGCTGGATCTCACCGGCATGCTCACGGTGTGTCGGCTGCCGCCTCGCATAGACCCTCAAGCAGCCCGGGTCGGCGACACCGACCTCAGCCGCAACCCTGCCAGCGACGATCTCCGGCACCTCGGCCGGCCGCGCCAGAAGGTCCCCAGGAACCGGACGGTGGCCAACTGCACGGCAAAACCGAGCCTGTTGATCACCACGCCGCCGAGCGATCAACATCCGGTCACGCTCATCGAAGTGAAACAACCGCTCAAGCTGCGCGACCGACGGAGCGTCGGCGTAGCGACCGTAGGCGGCGCCCTGGCCGTCGGATCAGGAAATCGGCCGGCACGACCCATCAACGCGAGCCGCTCGATGCTGCCAGCCGCTCATCGCTCGTCTCGCGGCATCGCCGGGCTCCCGTCCGCTGTCACCGCGGGCGCCGGACGAGGCGGCAGATGCCGATACAAGCTCGTGCGTGGAATGCCGGTCTTCTTGACGATCTCGGCGATCGTGTCCCCACTCCCCGTGCCAGACTGGACAGATGGTCGGTCGGAGTTTGCCGTCTCTCATGATCGCCGCGCTAGTCGCGGCAATCCTCGTGGCCAGCGCCACCGCTCGCCCAACGCGATACCGCCTGAGTGCCGTTGCGGAGCTGGGCCCCTCCCACACCGTGACGGATGGCACCGGGTCTGACGCCCAGACCTACACCGTGACGAGCACAGTCGCGAGCGACGGAATGCGCTACGCGGTACTCGCGATCGGCGAGGGACTCCTCAAGATCTACGACAGCAAGACGAACTTGCTCTCTGCACCTATCACGATCGACCCCCGCTGTAGCCCGGTAGTGGCCGCCGGCGGGCTGGCCGTCATTTCCTGCGAGCCCGACAACGTCCAGCTTGCGACCGAGCCGTCTCCCAGCATCCTCAACCTCACAGATCACACCCTGCATCCGGTCCCGGGCCACTTCGCCGGCGGCGACCACCCGATCGCGGTCGGACGCTACTGGATCCAAGTCATGGGCTGTGGCGGCCCGAAGCCCGACTTCTGCGTCAACTTCTACGTCAACTGGCACACCGGACGCAGACGTTCCCCACCCGGCCAGAGAAACCTCGACTCTCCTCGCTTGGCTGCCAGTCCACGTCCGCGAACATCTCTCTTCGACCGTTACGTCAACCAGTTATGGCTCCGTGACGGCTCCCGCCAGATACGCTTGAGCCGCTGCCAGGTACTCTGCTAAGACGGGACCCGGAGACCCCGATTTCCCCCTGGGCGAGTCTAGGGATCACCGGACGCGCGGCCTCGTGATGGAGCCCTTTCGCGTGCCTACGGGCCCCCAGGTTCTCCCGCAGTCCTGGGCGCTCGGGGCCGCCAAGTTCTTGCGACGTGTACCCGGCGTCGAGCGCTACCTCGCACAGCACTAGCGTAGGCAGACGTCGAGTCGATCGTCGCGCTCGCGGGTCTCCTCGACGGTCACGTCGACCGCACGGCGCCCCCTGCGGACCTCGGCGGTCGAGGGCCCAGCGTCCCCCGACCCCGTAGAGGATGAGCTCGCCAGCGACAGACCCGGGGTCCGAGAGTCGGTCATCGTCCGCTACGAGGACGACTGCGGCTACACGTTCGTTCGCGCAGCCGTCGCGGAGACTCCTCGCACGGTCACGATCGCCATCTATGAGCGCTACCAGCCGCCGCCGCACGGCATCGCATGCGCCGCCGTTGCCATGCTCGCCACCGCAACTGTGCAGCTGTACGCTCCGCTGGACGGCCGCAGACTGCTGCATGCGCCTGTCACTGTGCGCGTCGACTCGCAGGTCGCTCCGCTCCCGGAGCTTCCAGGCACGGGACATGGTCCGGGCGCGGTCCGGGTCCTCGAGTCCGGCTCGCTGCTCGGATCGTTCGGATTCCAGCTGCATTGCGACCCGGCGGGCGGGACCGTTCCCCACGCGTACCGGGTCTGCGACACAATCCTCGCCAACCCGGCGCTGCTCTACAGCTTCCCCGGGCCCGACCATTCCTGCCCCCCCCGGCGCCCCGGCCGTCTCGATCCTCGGCACCTGGAAGCACAAGCCTCTGCACTCGAAGTTCTCCGAGTGCACAGGCGGACAAGAGCAACAGGCCAGCGAGTGGGCGACTCTGCTGCCAAGCCAGCACGCCGAAGGAGCCGTGACATCGATCGAGGCATCGGGCTGGTGAGCCTCGGGGAGAACGAGGACCGAGTCGTTGACCTCCTGCGTCGCGCCAACACCGCGCCCGCAGCGTGCCAAGTCTGCACCCGGACGTTCAAAGCCGGCTACTACGTCAGCTACGGCACCGGTCACGGCCAACCCGTGGGCTGGACCGTCACGTTCTCACACGCCCGCGTCCGTCAAATCGAGAGCAACGGCGAGCTTACCGTCGACGGCGCGATCGCCTAGCGGGGCTTCACCAGCCTCCGTCACGCCCTGCATGGCTGGAGTACTCGCACATGCGCAGACACTCGCGAGCTGGTCCACAGCTCCGCCACGGGCGCCACGATCATCGTCTACGGCAGCGCGGACTTCCAGCGCCTGATCGTCACCAAGACGCCTGCGAGCTGTGCCTAACGCACGCGGCCGATGTTCGATGTCTGCCGCCCCTTGCCAAGACAGACCGAACAGCGCTCCCACCAGGCGAGCGGGCGGTTGGTCTGACCCCGCGCGACCGCGAAGAAACGCCGCGCCGGCGTGGGGGTCTCGCTCCCGCAGCAACATGGCGACCTCCTGGTAGAAGACGTGCGGCGAATTCTCGACCAGATCGTCGAGCGGCGGACCGTCGAACCGCACGACCAGCTCGTCGTAGCCGAGATCGTCTAGCTCTTCAAGGAAGCTCACGAACCTAGGGTCCCACGTATCGGCATCCTGGCCTCCGGGGCTGATGGGAGCATCCGAAGAGACCGGAGGCGCCAGGGAAGCCGGAGGCTCCCAGCATTCCCCCCGCTCGGCCCACCAGCTGCACGCCGCGACTCTCTGGCCACCTCGCCAGCCGCCGCAGAGCGCTGACTTGCGTGCCCTCGCTGGTCTAGCCCCCAGTCCGGCGACCTCCCGACGGCCGCGACCATGATGAAGGCGTCGTCAGCGCCCTTGAGCGAGGAGGTCAAGCAACAGCGCCGCCGCTGAGCACACGACCGAGCAGCAGCGCCATCATGCTCATCGTTGACACGGCGAGCGCAAGGGCATCAAGAGAATTGGTCCCGGATCGTCCGGCAGGCCGGATCCGCTCCCGGCCGCATACGCAGGGGGATCCGACCCGCAGCGCTGCCGCGGGTCTCGAGGCTCGCGTGTCGTGACCGGACGGCGGACGAGGTTGTCACAGCCCGCAAGCAGGGCGCGACGAGCGACAGCAAGGACCGACGCATGCCCGACGCCCCCAGTCTCCGTCACCGTCACCGTCACCGTCGAATGCTGCGATCATGGCGATCATGGGCTTGTCGAAGCGCTTGGCGTGGGGACTCGCCGCGCTGCTCGCGGTGATCGTCACGTTTGCAGCGGTCGATGCTTTGGCCAGGCATCCTACAGCGGTCAAGGTACCTCGGCTGATCGGGATGACGCTGAACCGGGCGGAGCGCGTACTGACCCAGCTGCGACTGCAGGCGCCCGCGCGAGCCGTTGTGCGTTACGCACCGGCGGCTGGATCCTCACGCGCTGGTGTGCTGCAGCTCAGCGCCGTCACCGACGGCGATCGGCCCGTGACCGCGCAGTCGATACCGGCGGGCGTGTCGGTGCCCACTGGCTCTGTCGTTGAGCTTGGCACGACTCATCCCCCGCGGGGCTCGCGAAGGCGCGCAAACGCGATCTTCCCACGGGCGTTCGGTAGGTATGAGATCGGCGGTGATGATGGGACCCTGACCCTCGAGATCCCCTCGGTCGAGCAATGCGCGGCGATCGACCACCTCGATCTGGCCCAGGCGCGAGCTTGGATCGTGGCCACGCCATTCGTCCTCACCAACGCGGTCCCGCCGCCGGGGTGCCATCAGGGAGGTCCACTCTCCTTGCAGCTGCAGCTTGATCGCCCGCTCGCCGGCCGGGCAGTGCTCCGGTTCCCGCCCTCGCCCCCGAGCGCCGGACTGTTCAAGATCACGACGGGCAGTTGGGGCGAGGCTAGCGATCTACCGAGTAGCCGCGCACTCGCCCTGTACTTCAGTCGAGGCTCCGACTGTGGTCTGCTCGGGGGAGCCACGGTGAGAGAGACCGTCCGCGAGATTCGGATCACGCTCACGGTCGGCGATCTCGGATCTAGCGGTATCTGCCTCGCCGATCTCCGGCAAGACGCAGCTGTCGTCAAGCTCGCCGCGCCGGTCGGGCAGCGCATGGTGGTCGACGACTTCCACGCGGCACTCGGGGGGGTCATCGGAAGGCTCCAGCTGGGCTCCAGCACGATCGTCTGCTGCCTCTCACCCGTGCACGAGATGCCACGACGCGTCCAGCTGCTCGATGCGAGCGGGAACACCGCCGCCGTTCAAGTCGTCAAGCCGGAACGCCGGTTCAGGCTGACCGCGCCCGTTGGCCGCTACACCCTCACGGCCACTGGGTGCTTTCCCCAGCCCGTTACCGTCACCCGAAAGCGCTCGGCGAGGGTCACGGTAATGTGCCCCATCGCTTGAGCTCTCGCCTTGACCTTCGGGAGCGAATTTACTCTTCAGCGCCCCCGGCAGGACTCGAACCTGCGACCCTCGGATTCGAAGTCTCCTAGTAACACAAACCGTTGGCGACTAGCGTTCCAGACGCGATGCCTTGGCGCAGCTGCTCGAAGGACTGACGTACTGCCGCCGCCGGCGACGGTGAACTCTTACCGCATCCGGTCCACGCGATAGTTGACACGGTTAAGCCGACAACGATCCGCGTCCTCATGCCGAGAGCCCCATCACGTTGCTGCATAGCGGACGTATCCGTCGTTGTGGGTGAAGCTGCCATCGCACTGTTCAGTGATCTCGGCGTTGTCCCAGTACCGGTAAGAGGTGCGCTCGTTGTGGGCCTTTCGGAACTTCGGGATGTCGCCGCTCACGAGCACGAGACCGGTCATGACGACCCCTGAGTTCGCGCTCCTGCTGGTCACGAGTGGCCTTGGCGGGCTCGGCGGGCGAGGTAGATTGAGGTGGCGATGGGGGCGAGCAGGAGCAGGACGGCGAGGGCGATCTGTAGGGCCGGAGTGGAGCCGGAGCCGGTGCAGTGCTCTGGCCCGTTGTTGATGCTTTCGCATTGTTGCGTGGCGGCGGCGCCTCCGATGATGGCGAAGACGAAGACGGGGATGAGGCCGCCGGGAAGGATGAAGGTGCCGATGAGCTTGTCGCGGGTGTTCCAAGCGCGCGAGCTCCAGAGCAGGATCACGCCGACGATCCAGCCGATCCCGCCGATAAAGGAGCCGAGCAGCAGCAGGAAGATGGCGGCCCACTCACGCGTGCCGCGCCGGTCGGGGACGAGGGGTTGCTCGGCGTCGAGGATCTCCTCGGGCTGCCCGAGGCGGTCGAGCACCGTGCGGGCGTGAGTGTCGGTGGCGCCCGCGGGGATCGCCTGGGTCAGGTGATCCTCGATCTCTGAGCGCAGCTCGTGGCGGCGGCCGCGAGAAAGCCGACGAGCCTCCTTGTCAAAGCGGTGCATGTAGTCGGCGGCGAGGGGATGCCAGGTGCGACTGGTCATGCGGGCCTCCGGTGGTGAGGATGGAATCGACCGACGTGCGAAAGCGAACCCACTCCTGGGTGAAGGCGTCAAGCGCGGCGCGGCCAGCCGGCGTGAGGCGGTAGTAGCGGCGCGGAGGGCCGGCCGTGGACTCGCGCCACTCGGTCTCGACCACCTGATCACGGCGGATGCGACTCAGCAGCGGATACAGCGTTCCCTCGCTGGTGACCATCCCGTCGGCCTCAGCCAGCGTGCTCACGAGCTCAAACGCGTAACGCTCGCCGTCGCGCAGCAACGCCAGCACGCAGAACTCCAGCACGCCTCGGCGCAGCTGAGCCACGCTCGCCTCCCTGGGTGCCATGCACTACAAGGTAGCTTGCGGAGAGCAACCTGTCAAGGGAGATCGGTAAACCCGCTCCGCCGTATGACCCGCGCGCGCCCAGCCGCCGAACCACGACCCCATCCTGTTCGCGCCCGCCCCTCTCCTGCTCGATGTGGACGAGCTCGGGGTGGTGGGGGGTGTGGGACGTGAGCCGGCAGACTCGCGGCGCGCAGCCGACGAACCCCAGAGCGCCGCCCGCTAGGAGGGAACCCTGTCTGGGAGCGTGTAGGGGATGAGCACCGCGCAAGAGTCGCCGGCATGTTCCCGACCCCGCTGCCCGCTTCTCGCTCTTGCAGGCTGTCCTCAGCGCCTGTTGAGCGCCTGTCCGTCGCCTGAGCGGTTCCGGAGGCGCTCACGATTCGCGTGTTCCGGTGCGGACCTGCAGCGCGCGCGCCCCCAGGCGCGGGAGGTCACGATACTCGAGCCCTTCGGCGAGAGCCGCGCGCCGCCCGGGTCGGGCCCGCGTTGAACGCTTCGAGCAGCACCGTGAGCTCATTGACGTCGTCGACTTTGATCGCCGACGAGCCGCGCGAGCAGCTGCCACGCCCTGACGTCGTCCATCACCGCATCGGTCACGCGGCTGATCAGATCCCGCCCGACCTCAACCCCATAGATCTCCTGCAGATGCAAAGCGATGTCCCGCGTCGAGAGCCCCCGGGAATACAGCGCGAGGATCTTGTCGTCGAACCCCTCAAAGCGCCGCTGGCGCTTGCGAATGATCTTTGGCTCGAAGCCGCCGTTGCGATCACGGGGCGTGTCGATCCGCACCGGACCGTGCTCAGTCGCAAGCGTCTTTGAGGTCGACCCGTTGCGGGTGTTCCCCGCCCCACCAGGCGGCTCCTGATGAGGCTCATAACCCAGATGGTCGGTCAGCTCGACCTCCATCGCTCGCTCCACCAGCCGCTTGGTCAGCTGCGAGAGCAGCCCGCCCTGCCCGGTGATCTCCTCCTCGGTCCGGGCGCCAGCGAGCAGCTCGTCGATCAACCCATCCGGAAGGAGCTCTCGCACCCCTTCGGCGAGCTCCGGCCGCTGGGGGGCACGCGAGCGGCGTGCAGCGCCAGCGGATCGCTCCGCTCGCCCTCCGGGCTCGCTGCGCTCACCGCCAGCGCCAACCGGCTCGACCGTGTTCTCATCCAACTCGACTCTGCTGTTGATCGTCCTGGACATGAGTCTCCTTTCGACTCATGCCTACACAGTTGCTCGGACACTCCCCTGGAGCCTCACGGCTTGGTAAGGCGGCGGATCGCTGGCCATCAACAATGGCCTCGATCCGGCCAGCAGCGAGGGAGTGACGCTAATCACCTCGCCGAGTCCGGTCGCCAATGCGGACTGCGGTGCTCGGCGCTCTCGCCCGCTCGCCCTGTGTTTGACCAACCGCCTACGAGTCCGGTGGTGTCGAGGTATCGTTTGTGGTGGTGTTCTGGGGTAGCGGCTGGTACGCTTCTCCCGTCCACCGCCCTCAGGAGTCCCGATGACGACAGTCGAGCAGGTCCACCGCCTTGCGGTCTCCGAGGAGATCACCACCGTCGCTCAGTCCTTGCAGGAGACGCTTGGGCAGAAGCTGGTGGCGTTTGCCGTGGGCATCAAGGATCCCAAGGCCATCGGTAAGTACGCGGGCGGACGGCAGCCGCGAGCCGATACCGAGGCTCGTCTCCGTGACCTCTATCGCGTCGCGCGGCTGCTGCTTTCGGAGGAGACCCCGGCAACGGTGCGCGCCTGGATGATCGGCGCGAACCCCCAGCTCAACGACGAGGCTCCGATCGAGGCGCTGCACCACAAGAAGACCGCCGGGGTGATGCGCGCCGCCGAAGCCTTCGTCCTCGGCGGGTAGTGCCGGGCTCACGGCTCGTCGCGTCGCCCGCGACAGGGGTCTACCGCGTCGCCAAGGGATTCGATCCCTTCGTCTTCCGCCCGCCGCGCAGCGCTCTTCCTGACGGCAGCGAGCCGGTCCTGGACGGAAACCGCTGGGATGACCCGCTCGGTCGGTTCGCCTCGCTCTACTGCGCCACAACCGCCGAGGCGGCGTTCGGCGAGACAATCGCCCGCTACCGCGAGAAGGACGGGCTGCTCGATCGCATCTCCGCCTTTCTCAACAGTGACCCTGATCCCCCCTACGACTTCGAGCTTGCGCCCGGACGCATTCCCCCCGACTACTTCGCCGACCGTCACCTCGGCCATGTGGCCGTCGACCCCGACGTCCGCTTCGTCGACGTCGACCATCCCCACACGCACGCCGCCTCAACACTGGCCCTACGACGCCTGCTTCGCCAGCACCGGCTGCGGGAGGTCGATCGGGGCGTCATGTTCCACGCCGACCGACGCCTCACCCGGCCGATCGCCCGGTACTATTGGACCCTCGCCCAGAGCCCCGACCACCGAGACTGGGCGGGACTGCGGTACGAGAGCCGCCTCTCGGCTGGCTGGGAGTGTTGGGCTCTGTGGGAACCGAGCCCCATCCGCCTGCACGTCTCAGAAGTCCACACGGTTACCCGCGCCAATCCTGACCTTCGGGCGGCGGCGGCGCGGCTCCGCCTCACGCTGTGATGGGATCCATCAGGCGCGTCTGACATGTCGAGCATCAATTTCTACTCACTCATCGGCGCCGGCGGCAAGCAGGTGCGCGAGAGGTCTTCGAGCGCCTCGTCGTTCAGCTTGTGAGTTTGCAGCACCGAACGATGCGTATCGAGGCCAACCCCGGCGACTGGGGCATCGATGCGCTCGTGGGCGAGCTCGATGGCGGCCACCGTCGCGATCTGGCAGGCCAAGTTTTTCATCGATGGCGCCGGCCAAGCCCAGCAGAGTCAGATTCGAGAATCCTTCGAGGCCAGCATCGCGGCCGCCCAACACGAGGGTCACACACTCGAGGGCTGGACGCTGTGCATGCCGGTGTCCTTCGATGCACCCACCGCGAAGTGGTGGTCAGGCTGGAGGCGGCGGATGACTACCAAGCACGGCGTCCGGATCGAGCTGTGGGACGACACCGAACTCGAGGCGCTGCTCCTCACGCCCGACGCCGCACCCCTGCGCCACGCCTACTTCCACGCCCCAGCAGTCCCTGCGCCGTCCCCGCCCGTCAAGCCGCTGCCGGCCGGAATCACCTACGACGAGATGCTGTTCATGAAGCAGCTGCGCGCGGCGAACGTCAACGAGGTTGAGTCCGCAAAACGCCAGTTCTTTAACGCCGATCTGCTCGCCCGCGAAGTGGCGGACAAACAGGTGCCCGAACACATGCAAGCACTGGAGACGTCCTCGTCAGCAGCGAGTGCGACTGCCACGCAGCGCGCCGCGAAATGGCCAACATGCTTCACGACCGCTTCCGGATCGAGCACACCACGCTCCAAGTCGATCACGAGGGCAGCGAGCTGCTGGCGATCAGCATGCCGGGCGCGGGTGAGCGCGAATGAGGCCGGTTCCGGTCAGGGACGGTGTGCGATTCCCAGGATGTGCGGGCCGCCGAGCTTCTCAAGCACGCCGGGCGCGAACTCGAAGCGTTCGATGTTCTCGATGACGAAGCCGGCCGAGGTGATCGAGGACTCGGTATCACGGTTGAGGTGGCAGCCGCCGCCGATGCGTGACCAGATAGGCGTCAGAGCGCTCTGAGCGCCGGCGAGTAGCGGGTGGGCACCCCGGACGTGCTCGAAGAAGCGCAGCTCGCCGCCGGGTCGCAGCACGCGGCGGATCTCAGCCAGTGCTCGGCTCTGGTCTGGGACCGAGCACAGCACGAGCGAGGCGATCGCGACGTCGAAGTTCGCGTCCTCCGCGGGAAGCTCATCCCCGACGCCCGCGCTGACGTGTATCGGGACAGGCGCTAAGACGGCCGCTTTGGTCGCTGCCTCGCGCAGGTTCTGCTCGGGCTCGACGGCGAGGACCTCGGTGACCTCGGCGGGGTAGTAGGCGAAGTTCAGGCCTGAGCCGGCTCCGATCTCGATCACGCGCCCGGTGAGCCCAGCAAGTAGGCGTTGGCGATGCTCGCCCTCGCCCGCCCTCATCGCCCCGGCGCTGAAGCGCGGCCAGAGATAGCGAGCAAACAACGGCCGGTTGAAGCTCTTGGCCTCCGTTGTGGGGTGCTTCTGAGGGTCGGTCGTGGTCATCGGCTCTCGTTCGGCGATCGGAGCTGGCAGGCGATCAGGGAGTGTCGCCGCTGGCGCGGGTTGCCGCCAGTGCCTCGCATCAGCGTGAGTCGCAGCGGGCGCCCGACGCCGAGCCGGCGGCCGAGCGCGCGATCATCGTGATGCCTGATCGCTCGGGATTCATGATCGGCCATCGTGCCGATCATACCCGTGCCCATTTGGTACCCAGCCGGTCTCGGTGATGGCGAGTAGCGTGTCGCGCTCGATCGGCCGGCATGCCGGCCGTCAGTCGGGGAAGCGCTTCTGGCCCTCCGCGATGGCATGTGCGAGCACTGCGGCTTGTAACGCGAGATCGGCGTTCTCGTAATCCGCATAGGCTCTCGGCCGTCCCAATGCACCCTGGAGGCCAGCCGGGTCGCGAAGTTGGTCGCGGGCCTGGGTGACCGTGCGCGATGATCGCCGCATACATCTCGAGTGCGTCAGCGAGCTCGAGATAGACCGGCTCCCCGTCGGCCGCGCACTCGTCCACCAGCTATCTACCGCTTGGCGCGCTCGCTGGTCGGATCGTGCTCGGCGAGAATCTTTAACGCCTCGGCGTGCTCGCCAACCGCTCGCCGCCCGACACTACGGATCCGATCATGGACCTGCTCAGTCGGCAGGATCCGCAGCTCACCACCCTCGAGCTCTTCAACGAGCACCGAAGTCCCGGGCGTGTAGCCGCGCGCCTCAAGCTCCCGGGGGATCGAAACCACGTTGCTGTTGCCGACGCGACGGACCTTCACCACCTTCATACCGGTCAGTATATACGCGGATCTAGTAGCCGGTGCGGTTGCTTGCCTCTGCATCGCAGCCAAAGCTCGCAAGCGCAAGCCGTCAAATTGTCTTCGTCAGCCAGACAAGGACGAAGAAGATGACGTCAGCTAGGAGTTATGGAGAGCCTGCCGAATTGTCTGCTTGAGCGATCGAGGAGGTAGTCGATGGGCTGGTCGCAAAGGACGACCGTTCGCCACCGCAAGCACTGCGGCAAGTACCCTCGCGACCTTCACGTCCACCGATCGTTCGCGTCGGCTCCCAAATGCCAGTAGGCCACGCTTCATGTTGGCTTCGAGCGGCGACCAGCCATCTCTGTCGACGTTACCGGCAGCCGCCGTCTGGGTGGGGCCGCGCGCAAGCCGGCAACGAGGAGGAGCCCGTCCTGATCGTCCTCGGGTAGTGCGCCAGGTCGCACGCACTGGGGCGAGGTGACTGGTCTAGGCTGCTTTGCTCGATGGGTGTGGTGGAGATTCGCGACCTGCATAAGCGCTTCGGCTCGGTCGAAGCGGTCAATGGCCTGAGCTTCGACGTGGAGGCGGGGCGGGTCACCGGCTTCCTGGGTCCCAACGGGGCGGGGAAGAGTACGACGCTGCGAGCGCTGCTTGGGCTGGTGCGTCCGACGACGGGGACGGCAACCTTTGCCGGGCGCCGTTATGAGGAGCTCGATCGACCGAGCGGTCACGTCGGCGCCGTGCTTGAGGACACCGCGTTTCATCCGGGACGCACCGCCCGCGACCATCTGCGGATCCTGGCCGCCATGGGCGAGCATCCGCCCGAGAGCGTCGATAGGGCGCTCGCCGCGGTCAATCTCACGCCTGCCGCGGACCGGCGGGTCAAGGGCTATTCGCTGGGCATGCGCCAGCGGCTGGCAATCGCCGCCGCGCTGCTCGGCGACCCGGCGGTACTGATCCTTGACGAACCGACCAACGGCCTCGACCCGCCGGGCATCCGCTGGATGCGTGGCCTGATGCGCGAGCAGGCGGCCGCGGGGCGCGCGGTACTCGTATCGAGCCACGCGCTGGCCGAGGTCGCCCAGTCAGTCGACGACGTGATGGTGATCGCCAAGGGCAAGCTCAGAGGCCAAGGGACGCTCTCGCAAGTGCTCGGCGGAGATGACGGTCCCTCGACGGAGGTGCGCGTCGATCACAACGATCGGCTGGCGGGGGCGCTCACGCGCCGCGGCCATCAGGTCGTCCCGGAAGGCGGCAGCCTGCTCGTCTTGGGCGCCACGCCCGAGCAGGTGGGCGCCGTCGCCTTCGAGGAGCGCCTCACCGTGTTCGCATTGGCGCCCCGCGCTCGCTCCCTCGAGGCGGCCTTCTTCGCGCTTACCGGTGAGGACACATGAACGCGCTGCTGCGCGGCGAGCTGCTCAAGCTGCGCACGACGCGGACCTTCGCCGCCCTGGTCGGTGCGGCGCTGCTGCTCTCGCTGCTGGTCGTCTGCCTGACCGCCGCCATGAACGACAGCCTCACCGAGCGCGACCTGCGGCAGCTGTTCACCACCACCAACTTCAGCAGCCTGTTCATCCTGATGATCGGCGTGATCGGGATGGCGGGAGAGTGGCGCCACCGCACGATCGCTGGGACGATCCTCGCTGCGCCGGACCGGCTCAAACTGCTCGCCGCAAAGACACTTTCCTACGCGATCGCCGGAATTGTGCTCGCGGCCGCAGTGACGCTGGCAAGCATGACCGCCGGCACGCTCATCCTCTCTGGCCGCGGGCTGATGACCCTCGACGTCGGCGCCCTGGCTGACGTGCTCTGGCGCAACCTGCTCGTCGCCTCACTCCTCGGCCCGCTCGGGGTCTGCGTCGGTGGCCTGCTGCGCAACCAAGTCGTGGCGATCGTAGGCCTTCTCGTCTTCGCGTTCGCACTCGAGCCGGCAATTCTCGCACTCGCGCCCCACGTCGGCCAGTTCGGCCCGACGGTGGGAGCACCGAACGGAATCCTCGGCGATTCGTTTAACAACAAGAACCTGCTCGCCCCGGGTTACGCCGTGCTCGTGCTGCTCACCTGGGTCGGGACCGGCTTCGCCGCCACCGCGGCGCTCCTGCGCCGCCGCGACCTGCTCTGAGATCGGCAGATCGGCCAGTCGAGCTCGCGCTGGCCTGAACTGAGGTCTCTCTTCGCGGGCGCAGGTGATGCCCAGGCGTCCAGTCTTGTCGTCGACATCATCAGTCATCAGGTTTGCCATGTGAGCCGTGGTCAACCCAGCAGAAGCGATCGGAGCCGTTTGGCCGTTGCCCAGGCGACGGCCGCGTTGGTCGACAACCACAGTGGAGGAACATGATCCACTCGAGTGGGTCACCGAGGCCGAGGTAGACGCCGAGGCGCGTCGCAGCTGCCGTCCGCTCCGAATACCCCGAGCAGCGCCCCGGCGATTTGATGCCCCGAGCCCCCAGTGGGTTTCCGTGCAGGGCCTTGCACCTGGGAGCTGTTCACGACCCATTGCCGAGGGCAAGCCGTATTTTCCGCTCTGTCAATGGCCAACAAGTGTCGGCGCCGGTGCAAAACTGACCCCCTTCGCCGGTTGGGAGTTGACCCCTCTGGACGGTGGCGGAGCGTCCGGGGTCGTGGTGAGCCTGGCTCGGTCGTGTCGCCGAGACCGGGAGAAGGAGCATGCTGGACGTGGAGCGCTGGGCTGAGCTGCGCAGGGAGCATTTCGTGCGCGGGGTGTCGATCAAGGAGCTGACGCGCCGCAGTGGCCTCTCGCGTAACACACGATGAGAGCTGCGCTGCGCGCGGAGGGGCCGCCAGGTTAGAGCGTTCGCGGCGACCATCCAAGCTCGACCCGTTTAAGGAGGAGATCCATCGGCTGCTGCACGACGAGGCGAAGCTGACCGGTGTCAGGGTCCGCGAGCTGATCGAGCCGCTGGGCTATGGGGGCGGCAAGTCGATCGTCGATGACGACCTGCGCGAGGTGCGCCCGCTGTTTTTTGAGGCACGCACGCATCAGCGGACGGTCTATCGACCTGGGAGACCTCTGAGCCGGTCCCGGTCGGCCATGGGCAGAGTCGTCGCGCGTGGTGCGTGGTCTCATGCCTGGGCTACTCGCGCGCCGGCGCGGGCACGCTGATCTTCTCCAAGGAAGCCCCGGACATCTTGTGGGGAATGGGCCGCTGCCTGTGGTCGCTCGGCGCGCTGCCCGAGCTGTTGGTCTGGGATCGCGAGGGAGCGCTGCACGCCGGCGGCGGCGGCCCACCGATGTCTATGCGTCGTTTTGTGGCCTGCTGAAGCTCGACTGGCATTTTTGTGGGCCCCGCGACCCGCAGGCCAAGGGCGCCGTCGAGCGCCTGCAGGGCTACATGGAGACGAACTTCGAGCCCGGGCGGCGCTTCGTGAACCACTTGGACTTCCAGCTCCAGCTCGACGCGTGGTTTGAGCAGGCCAACGCGCGCACTCACAAGACGCTTAGGGCCCGCCCGATCGACCGGCTGATTGAGGAGCGATAGCCACCTCGCGGACCATTGGTACGGAACGCTGCTTCCCACTCTTGGGTGTCGTGAGCGTGCTGGCGGCGTAGCTCTCGCGGACGTGGATGGTTGACCCGGCGAAGTTGACGTCCTTCCAGCGCAGCGCAAGCAGCTCGCCGTGGCGTAGGCCGGTCGGGGGTGTCCGCCCGGGCCAGCGTCCTGGCGTCGCCCATCCCGCTACAGACTGGGAGGGGGGCGCAACCGGCGCAGCAGGGCCCCACGCCGATCAGGACTGAAGGGTTTGCACGAGGGGATCAGGCGCGCAACACGAGCAGCGGCTCTTGGGCGGAACGGTACTCAGCGATGGCCGCGGCGCGGCCGGTGGCTGGGGGTCGGCGCGTGCCGAGGTGCCCTATGGGCGACGGGAGGTCGACGGCGGTGTGCGCCGCGTCGGCCGGCGGCATGGTGAGTGCCGCCGGTGCGCGCGCATATGTAGTTCTTGAAGGGCTTGGGCGACGCATAGTTGACCGGCGAGAACCCGAAAATCCGCGTCTTGTGGTGGTCGTGGATGACCTGGACGTACTCCCAGCTGACGTGGGGGGGCTTGTCGCATGAGTTGGGGTCGGCATAGGACAGCAAGGCGATCGGAGCGACAGTGTCGTCGCCGGAGATGACGCTGCGGATGATGCCGCCCCTGCTCACGGCGGTGGTGCTGGCGTAGATCGCGGCTACCGCTCGACCCGGCCCTTTATGCGGGGGGTCAGCGGGCTGGTTCGTGTAGAAGTAGCGGGGTCCCGCGCTCGGGTACAGCCCGCCGTTGGGGTTCCCATTGGCATCACGCCCCGGGCCGTTGGTGCCGAAGTAGCCGCTCCCGTTCTCTTTGGGGATGGGGGCCAGCCGGTGCTCCGGGCGGTCTGCCCGGGCCGGACCTTTCTCCAGTTTACCAGGGTTGCTGCACCCCAGGGACCGCTTTTTGATCTTGCGCGTGACAGCGTCACGCGTGCGCCCGGAGATCGCCTTCAGCTGCATGAAGGCGCGCGTGGGCCTGTTACTTCCCTTCAGTCGGGTGTTCAGCACGATCAGCAACGCGTGGGTGTTAGTGTCCGTGCGAGTGATCATGCAGCCCCGCGAGAGCCCCAGGGCGGGCTGCGGGCCGCGGCGGCGCGACGTGCCCCGCGGGATGTGAACGGTCCAGGGGAGCCGTGTCCGTCCGTTGGCCTGGAAGAACTGCAGCTGGTGACTGACAGCCGCGTAGCGCATGTAGGCCAGCAGATCGTTCTCTGCGTCAACCAGTCGCCAAAGCCTGCCAGGTACGAGCGAAGTGACCGGGATGCTGGTGGCATGATCGTTCGGCGGGGGCGGCCCGTGGCCGTCAAGCGACAAGCTGTGGTCCACCAACCCTCCCGAGAACACTCGGCAGTCAGGCAACCACAAGCCCTCAAACGCAGGGTCGTGCCCCTGCCCGGAGGGCCACGCCCGCGTGAAGTCCCCCCAGGAGTGCCGACGACGCGAGCACGCTTTCGGGCCCCCGGCATGTTTCGGGGTGGCCTTGGCGAATCCCCCGATTCCCCCACCGCCGCCGCGGCCGGCCTGTGCGCAGTGTGGGGCGGTGATGGTGTCGCTGATCAGGGTGACCGAGCCGTTGCGGGCCAGGGCTCGCCCGTTGAGAGTGACGCCGTACTTGAGCGAGATCGACGTCAAAGCCAGGATGTCGCCGGCAAAGGCCGAGGAGGTTCCCAGCGTCGCGGAGCTGCCGATCTGCCAAAAGACGTTGCAGGACTTCGCACCGTTGATGAGGTCTACCCGGCTGACTACCGAGGTGGTCAGCGTGGAGCCGACTTGGAAGACGAAAACGGCGTTGGGATCGCCCTGGCCATCGAGGGTCAAAGCGCCGGTGAGTCCGAGCGCACCGCCGGACCTATAGACGCCGGGCGCAAGCGTTCTGCCGCCGACGTCAGCGGGCAACGCCTGAGGCGGAGTACGCCCAGCGGCGTCCTCATACGCGGTCCTAAGGTCAGACTGCGCTTGTCTTGCGACGGGGTCGCCGGGGTGGACCCTCCCGTTGACCCTGCCGGGCGGAAAGCCAGTCCGCGCTGAGCCCGGGCTAACCCCGAGATCACCGTTGAGCGTCGAGCGGCCGGAGTTGGTCACCGTCTGGCCCCCGAGGACGGCAAAGCTGTCGGCTGCTCCCAGCCTGACCGGCAGCTGTCCCGCGAACGCGGTACTGGCCAGCAACCCCAACGCCGCCAAGAAGCCGGCGGCCAGCAGCCCTACACGGCCCCAAACGCCACCCCCAGGCAAGGAGAGGGAGAGCGGCCGACTAGGAGTCGTGGCGAGCATGGCAAACATCCCTCAACCTGGATTGCTCAACCTGGATTGCGAGGGACCCAAGTTCCGCGGCGAAGCATCGCTTGGACGTCCCTCGGTACCTGGGAGGACTATAGCATGAAATTCGCGACTAGCCCGGATCGTGCACGGGTCGGGGTGGTGTGAGTGCTGTCGCGTGTCGGCGGCCCTTGCGGTGGTGGTTGGCGTGGGGTGAGGGCCAGGCGGGTCGGGCGGTGTGACCTCATAGGAACCTGACCAAAGTGCCTCGTCACTGTTCTGTCCGCCCTTCCCGACCAGGCCGTCCCGCCCAACAGGAAGGACAGCCATGCACAGCATGACGCAGGAGAAGGAGCCGCTGGTTATCGGCGGCGTCGACGCTCACGCCGATACCCATCACTTCGCGGCGCTCGATCAGCGAGGGGCGCTGCTGGCCACCAAGAGCTTCCCGACCACCACCCCCGGCTACACGCAAGCGCTCGACTGGCTGATCAGCTTCGGCGAGATCGACACGGTCGCGGTCGAGTCGACCG
>JAABUJ010001788.1_pt1 | contig 29417 bp, 22 predicted proteins | sample 5559131 | NCBI WGS metagenome assembly JAABUJ01 (sample SAMN10711875, study PRJNA513366) | rock metagenome | isolation source: Antarctica rocks | place: Antarctica: Victoria Land, Mt New Zealand nord | collected 2016-01-07
CGCGCTCGTCCTCGTCGATCTGCCACACGTGGCCGAGCGAGCGCCCGCGCGGGACGATGCTGATCTTGTGCGGGACGCTGACGCCGGGGAGCGTGAGGCCCACGAGCGCATGGCCTGCCTCGTGGTACGGCATTCTTTGCCGTCGCGGCGACGGAGTTCGTGGAGGTGTTCGTCGGCCAGGGAGCGGCGAGGGTGCGCGATCTGTTCGCTGAAGCCAAGGCATTGGCTTCGCCGGCCACCGCCTTTGCCAGCAGCGTCTTGCCGCAACCGGGGGGGCCGCTGAGCAGGATGCCGCGCGGTATCTTCGCCCCCATCGCCGCGAAGCGCTCGGGCTCGGCGAGGAAGTCGCGCACCTCTGAGATCTCCGCGATCGCATCATCGACTCCAATGCGGTTGTGTGGTCGCCGCGCGGGGTGCCACCCGCACGGCTACAGAACTCCCCACGATCGCGTGGGGGACCGGCCCTACCTACCAACCAGGCCGGACGACAACCTCCATAGGGTCTATGAGCAACCCGCCCCCCCTTCCCGGTTGTCCGGCGCTTTCGTGGATCCAGGCTAACGCCATGACTCGCTGCACAGAAAAGTCGTTCGCGCCCGGGCGCCGTGCTGCATCGGTGGTTCGTCGCGGCATGGAGCCGACCAGGATCGCGGCGGTGTCCGCTCGCCACCTACAGGATGGAACCGCATGTCGATCTGGGCGCCGGTAAATCCGATCGCCCTGGAAGTCGACGGTGCGGAGCGCTCTGAGGACGCGGCCTCACTATCGCTTTCGTGTCCGGGCCGAGGCGCGACCGGCGAGTGCTGCGGCGACAAAGGGATCGCCCGGATCGAGCCCGATCGGCGCAGCCGCGGACAATCGCTTTCGCGTGGATGCACCGCTCTCGCTGTCCTGGGAATGCACCGGGCGCGCCCGTGCGACGCGTTCGCCCATGGACCCGAGGCTGAACCCCTCCGCGTGAGGGGCCGACCAAGAACTTGGATCGCCCACCAGCGGTGGCCCCCCGCCCGTCCGGGCGCCGAGGGGCGCGCGGTGGACCGCCCCCTTCTGCCCCAACCACCCATCCCACCGCCAGCGCTCAGGCGCAGGTGGGGGCGGACCACCGGCGCGCACCTCGGCGCCCAGGGACATGCTCGGCAACGGCCTTCGTGAGCGCGGCCTGCCAGGCTCCATCCCATGCCCCGCGGCGACCGGCTCGGAGTGGACGTGGGAGGCACGTTCACCGACGTGGTGGCCCTGGTCGGCGGCCAGCTGCGCGTGGCCAAGGTGCCATCGACCCCCGACGACCAGGCCGACGGGGTGATGGCCGCGATCGAGGCGGTGAACGTGGACACCGGTGCCCTGGACGCCTTCGCCCACGGGATGACCGTGGCCACCAACGCGTTGCTCGAGCGCCGCGGGGCACGGACCGCGCTGGTCACCACCGAGGGGTTCCGCGATCTCCTGGAGATCGCCCGCCAGGACCGGGCATCGCTCTACGACCTCGGCGCCCGCCGCCCCGAGCCGCTGGTGCCGCGTGAGCTGCGCTTCTGCGTGGGCGAGCGCATGGGTCCCGACGGCGTTCTCCAGGAGCTGGATCAGGACAGCGTGGAGGCCGCGGTGCAGGCCATCCGCGAGGCGGAGGTCGAGGCGGTGGCCGTGTGTTTGCTGTTCTCCTTCCTGCACGACGACCACGAGCGACGGGTGGGCCGGGCCCTGCGCGAGGCGCTCGACGGGGTGCACGTCTCGCTCTCCTGCGACGTGCTGCCGGAGCTGCGCGAGTACGAGCGGGCGGCGACCACGGCGGCCGACGCCTACCTCTCCCCTCCCCTAGCCCGGTACCTGGGCTCGCTGGCCGACCGCGCGGGCCGGGCGGGAGTGCCCGAGCCGCTGGTCATGCGCTCCTCGGGCGGGGTGGTGCCCCTCCAGGCGGCGGCCCGGAGCGCTGCCGGCTGCGTGCTGTCGGGCCCCGCCGGCGGGGTGGTCGGCGCTGGCTGGGCGGCGCGAGCGGGCGGGCTGGGAGACGTGCTGAGCTTCGACATGGGGGGCACGAGCACCGACGTCGCAGCCATTCTCGACGGCCGGGCCCAGACCACGACGGGCTCCAGCGTCGGCGGGGTGCCGCTGGGGCTCCCCATGGTCGACGTGCACACGGTCTCGGCTGGCGGCGGCTCGATCGCCTGGGCCGACGCCGGCGGAGCGTTGCGGGTGGGACCGCGCTCGGCCGGCGCCCAGCCCGGTCCGGCGGCCTACGGCGCCGGTGGCGAGGAGCCCACGGTCACCGATGCCAACCTCGTGCTCGGGCGCCTGGGGGACGCGGTCCGCCTGGGGGGCGAGGTGGTGCTCCGCCGCGACCTGGCTCAACGAGCCCTCGCCACCCTGGGCGAAGGTCTGGGCCTCGACGCCGAGGCCACGGCCCGCGGGGTGATCGAGGTGGCTGACGCCGAGATGGTCCGCGCCCTGCGTGTGGTCAGCGTGGAGCGCGGGCTGGACCCGCGCGAGCTGGCCCTGGTGGCCTTTGGCGGGGCGGGGGGACTCCACGCCTGCGCCCTGGCCCGCGAGCTGGGGATGGCCACGGTGCTGGTGCCTCGGGCGGCCGGCATGCTCAGCGCCCTGGGCCTGGCCATCTCCGATCTGCGCCACGACGGGGTGGCGCCGCTGCCCGGCCGCCTCGACGCGATCGCCGGCGAGCGCTTGGAGCTGGCGTTCTCCGAGCTCGAGCAGGGCGCCCGGGAGGCGCTGGGCGACGGGGTCGAGCTCGAGCGCCACGCCGACCTGCGCTACGGGGGCCAGTCGTTCGAGCTCACCGTCGAGGCGGGTGACGCCGATGGGCTGGCCGAGTCCTTCCACGCCGCCCACGAACGTCGCTACGGCTACCGGATGGAGGACGAGCCGGTCGCTCTGGTGGCGGTGCGGGTGGTGGGCACGGTGCCGGTCCATCGCCCCGAGGCCCTGGGCGCGGGGTCGGGCGAGGGGGAGGGCGACGAGGGCCGCCGGCGTGTTCACACCGGAGATGGGTGGGAAGAGGTGACCGTCCTCGATGGCGCCGCTTTCACCCCCACCTCCGAGGTGCAGGGCCCGGCCCTGGTGACACTTGACGGCGCCACCTGCCTGGTGGCAGCCGGCTTCGCCGGGACGATCGACGACGCCGGCGGCCTGCGGCTCGAGGACCGAGCATGAAGACCGAGGGTGACCTTGACCCGGTGGCCCTCTCGGTGCTCGTCGCCGCCCTCACCGGCATCGCGGAGGAGATGGGGGCGCTGCTGGTCCGCGGCGCGTACTCATCCAACATCAAGGAGCGCCGTGACTGCTCGGCGGCGCTGTTCGACGCCGCCGGCGCGATGGTCGCCCAGGCAGCCCACGTGCCGGTGCACCTCGGGGCCATGCCCGAGAGCGTCGCTGCGGTCATCGCGCACCACCCGGCGGTGGACGACGTCTGGCTGCTCAACGACCCGTTCACGGGAGGCAGTCACCTTCCCGACCTGACGCTGATCAGCCCCGTGACCCTGACCGGCGAGGACGGGATCGACGCGTTCGCGGCGACCCGGGCCCACCACTCCGACGTGGGCGGAATGCGGCCGGGCTCGATGCCCGCGGACTCCCGCGACATCCTCCAGGAGGGGATCGTCATCCCCCCTGTGCGCCTGGTGCGGGCCGGGGAGCTCGACGACGAGCTGTGGGAGCTGCTGCTGGCCAACGTCCGCACGCCCGACGTGCGGCGCGGAGACCTGCGCGCCCAGCTCGCCGCCGGGGACCTCGGGCGCCGCCGGCTGCGCGAGCTCGCCGAGCGCCGCGGACGGGACACGGTGCGCACGGCGTTCGCGGAGACCATCGCCTACGGCGAACGGCGCACGCGCGAGGCACTGGAGGCGCTGCCCGACGGCTGCTGGCAGGCGGCCGGGGAGATCGAGGGCGACGGAGTCCGCGACGAGGACATCCCCCTGCGCGTCCGCGCCGAGATCGCGGGCAGCGAGATGACCGTCGACTTTGCCGGCAGCGCCGAACAGGTTGACGGCAACGTCAACTGCCCGCTCGCGGTCACGCGAGCGGCGTGCTGCTTCGTCCTGCGCGTCCTTCTGGGCGCCGACGCACCGGCCAACGCGGGTACCTACGCGCCGCTCACGGTGCTCGCCCCCGAGGCCAGCGTGGTATGCGCCACCCGGCCGGCGGCGGTGGTGGCCGGCAACGTCGAGACCTCCCAACGCATCGCCGCTGTGCTGCTCGCCGCCCTGGCCGACGCGGTCGAGGGGTTGCCGGCTGAAGGCCAGGGAACGATGAACAACGTGGTCATCGGCGGCCGGGGCTGGACCTACTACGAGACCGTCGGCGGCGGACAGGGCGCGGGCCCCGAGGCGGCGGGCGACTCCGGGGTCCACGTCGGGATGACCAACACGCTCAACACCCCGGTCGAGGCGCTCGAGCTCGAGTTGCCGCTGCGCGTCGAGCGCTCCGAGCTGCGTGCCGGCTCGGGCGGCGAAGGACGCCACCGCGGCGGCGACGGCGTAGAGCGGTCCATCCGGGTGCTCGAACCGGCCACCGTCTCGCTGCTCTGTGACCGCCGGCGCCACCGACCGAGGGGAGCCGACGGGGGCGGCGACGGCGCGCTGGGCGAGTCGCTGATCGACGCGGAGACCATGGCGCCGAAGGCGACCCGCGAGCTGGCCGCCGGTCAGCTCGTCACCCTGCTCACCCCCGGGGGCGGGGGCTGGGGGGCGGCAAGGCAGGAGGACTGAACGGACCAGCTCAGGGCGCGAGCGCCTCGATCCAGTCGAGGCTACGACCGCACAGCGCACGCCACTGCGTGGCCGGCAGCGAGATCAGGGGCGCGGACAGATCGGTCGGCGGCTTGATGATGAGATCGCCCATGGTCTGACCCAGGTAGCCGCTGCCTGGGGCCAGGGTGGCGCCGTGAGCGGTGATGGCGACCGTGTGCGGGCCCGCCCCCAGCTCGCGCACGCCGAGGGAGAGGTACTGCCCCCGGTTGGACAGCTCGTCGCTGACCGAACCAACCTTGCGCCCATCGATGACCACGTCGACCTGCCGGTTGAAGGACCCCCCCAGCCAGACCTCCTGGCGTCCTCCCGTGCCGAGCGCGACCGACCCCGTCGCCGTGCCCGGCCCGGTGGGAGCAACGAGCTCCAAGCCCGGGTAGGACAGCCACGGCGCCGGCAGGCTCAGCGCCTGGGGGGCGACGACGAGGCTGTGGGGCTGGGCGAAGGCCACCAGGTGCCCCCGGCTCTGCGCCGCGATCGCCCCCATCTGGGAGACCTGGGTGCAGCTGGGCACCGACGCCGGCTGGACCGCGCAGGGTCCCAGCGAGACCTCCTGACCACCGTTCTGCACGGTCCCGCAGGCAGGCCGCTGGCCCACGTCGCCCAGGGGGAGGTGGGAGACGATGCGCTCCGGCGGGGATACGGGGCGTTGCCAGAGCTCGTAGTAGCGCCCGGCCCAGGCCCGGCGGTAGATGGCTGGCGGCCGACTCTCGGTGGGCGAACGGCGCACGACGATCGAGCGGAATCCCTCCACGCCGGCGAGCTGGAAGCTGTCGAGATCGGCGTAGCCGTCCTTGATCAGGTCACCGCCGCCCTGGAGGGGGATCACGTAGGGCCGCAGGTCCGAGGCGCCGGTCGGGTCCCCGGCGCGCAGCAGATGGCGGCTGCCGTAGACCTCCTCCTCGCTCAGCAGCGTCGGTCCCCGACCGTCGACCAGCCTCCCCACGTGCTCCAGCTCGGCCAGCCGGGCGCGCGGGGCGAGGTAGACATCGCGGTAGGCGAGGCCGTCGGAGACGAGCACCCCGGCACCGACGAGCAGGGCGAGGAGCAGGCCCAGGGGCCGCCGCCAGCCCGCCCCCAGGGCCAGGACGCCGGCGGCGGTCATGGCCAAGAAGGGCGCGGCGGGCGAGGCGATGGCCAGCGCCTTGCCGACCAGCCAGGGGCCGCCCACTGCCTTCATCAGCACGAGAGCGGCCAGGGCAACGAGCGGATAGGTGGCCACCGGCCAGCACCGGCGGCGAATGGCGGTGCCCAGCCCGCCGAGGGCGGCCAGGAGGACGACGGTGACCAGGACGCCGTTCAGTGGGGAGGTGGGCCAGGCGCGGAAGTCACCGCTGAGCCACACCCCGGAGACCTGCTCGAGCCCAAGCGGGTGCAGGAGGTTGCCCAGATCGTTCTGCAACCCGCCGCCCTTGGTCAGATTCCCCACCGACGGAAGGAAGGTGCCCAGCCGGCTCAGGGCCGGGAGGGCGACGACCAGGGTCAGCGCGATCAGGACCCCCCCGCGCAACCAGACACCGGTCCAGGGGCGACGCCGGCGCCAGGCCACGGCGATGACGCCGATCTCACCGACAGCCAGCGGTCCCTCCCAGGCCCCCGCTCCGGCACTGAGCACGGCGATGAGCGCGCCCAGAGCCACGGCGAGGGGGAGCACGGAGCGGACCCGACCGTCGTTGCGGGGCAGCGCCGCCGCGGCAGCGGCCACGGTCACCACGGCCCAGGCGGCGGCGATCTCCTTGATGCCACCCCAGAGCGCGTAGCCCAGCAGAAGGGTCGAGGCACCGCCCGCCGCGCCCGCCGCCGCGCGGGCCACGCCGACGCGCAGAAGCCCGCGCGTCTGCTCGCTGAGCACGGCGCCGATCACGCCGGCGAGCGTGGCCAGGTAAGGGGCGAACAGCCAGGCGCCATCCCGGCCCACGAGCGCTCGCAAGGCCCCCAGGGGTATGAACCAGCCGAACGGGTAGGCCCCGGCCACCGCGTAGTCGCTGAAGGTGAGCTGATAGCTCGAAGGGGCCAGCCCGGCCACCGAGCGCCCGTCGCTCATGGCGCGGTCCATCAGGTTCAGCCACGTGGCGGTGTCGTCGAGCTTGATGTACCCGGCGAAGGTCGCGTGGCCGGAGAGCACGATCGGAGCGGCGAAGACGGCGAAGGCGACAAGACCGGCGGCGAGGGTCCAGGGCTCCGGACGCCAGGGCGCCGGGGCGACGGCCACCCCCAGCAGCGCCAGCACGAGGGTCGCCGGCGTGACAAGCCCGGCGAGCCCACCCACGGCGAGCAGGACGTTGCCGACCACGACGACGAGCCCGAGGCCGAGGCTGACCCGCAGCGCCCCTCTCAGCGCCCGGTCCGCTCCGCGCACCAGGAGCCCCCCGGCGCCCCAGCCGGCGAGCACGAGCATCAGGGGAAACGCCGCCCACGCCAGCACCATGCTCACTGCGAGCCCCTCCCTCGGCCCCGGCCGGCACGGCAGGAGCCCGGCACCGCTACTCGATGCCTAGGCGGTCGAGCAGGGCCTCGTCGCTGCGCCAGTGCCGGCGCACGCGCACGGACAGGTCGAGGTGCACGCGCTCGCCCAGGCGGCGCTCGATCTGCCGCCGGGCCGAGGAGCCGATGGCCTTGATCATCTGGCCGTGGGCCCCGATGAGGATGCCCTTCTGGGACTCGGTCTCCACCCAGACCAGAGCACGGATCACGGCCACGCCGGGCCTGGGCCGCTGAACCTCGGCCAGCTCCACCTCCACGGCGTGGGGCACCTCATGGCGGGTCCGGTGCAGGATCGGCTCGCGAATGAGCTCGGCGAGCTCGACCTCGACCGACTGGTCGGAGTGCTCGGCCGCATCGAACAGGAACGGACCCTCGGGAAGCCGCTGGGCCAGCGCCGCCACCAGGCCGTCGAGACCCTCTCCGGTGCGGGCGGAGATCGGGAAGACCTCCTCGCCGACACCGAGCTCGGCCGCGGCCTGCAGGACAGCCGCGGTGCGCGCCCGATCGAGGCGATCAACCTTGTTGACCCCCACGATCACGGGCGCGGCGGCGGCGGCGAGCAGGCCGGTGAGGTAGCGGTCCCCCGGGCCCACCCCCTGCTCGCCGTTGAGCAGCAGCAGGCTGGCCTCGGCGTCGGTGAGCGTGCGCTGTACCTGGCGGGCCATGCGCTGGGTGAGCGCATCGCGCGGACGCTGGAGACCGGGCAGGTCGACGAGGACGAGCTGCCAGTCGGGGGTGGTCATCACGCCGCGGATGCTGCGGCGAGTGGTCTGGGGCCGGTCGGAGACGATGGCCACCTTGGCTCCGACGATCGCGTTGACCAGCGTCGACTTGCCGACGTTGGGACGACCGCACAGCGCCACGATGCCGCTGCGGGTCACCGGAGCGCAGCCGGCGCTCACGGGGTCGGCTGACGGGCCACGGGCGGCGCCGTCCAGCGCAACAGCTCGGCCTGCAGGGCGAGCATCTCGCCGCGGTCGGCCTCGTGATCCATTCCCACCAGATGCAGGACCCCATGGACCACCGCCTCGCGCACGTCGGCGGTCTGGGCCGGACAGATGACGACGTCACCGAGCTCGCGTGGTCCGGCCGTCGCCGCGTCCTCATCGACCGGGAAGGAGAGGACATCGGTGGGTGCCGCGCGCCCGCGGTGTCGGGCATTGAGCTCGGCGATGTCGGGCTCGCCGACGAAGGCGATGGCCACGTGGCCGCTCTCGACTCCCGCCGAGGCGGCGGCCAGGGCGCAGAGCGCGACCAGCTCCTCGTCGGCGGGGGCGCCCGGAGCCAGCTCACGCCCGGTCACCTCGACCTCGAGCATCGGATCGCTCACGCGCGCCGGACGAGCGGCTCGGGCGCCTCGCGCGCGTCGGCTCGCGTGCCCTGGGCGCCGGCGTCGCCCCGCTCTGCGTAGGCCTCCACGATGCGCTGCACGAGCTTGTGACGGACGACGTCCTCGCCGCCGAAGCGCACGAACTCGATGCCCTCCATCCCCCGCAGGATCTCCCCGACGACGACGAGTCCAGACTTCTGGTCGCGCGGCAGGTCGACCTGGGTGACGTCGCCGGTGACCACCATCCGGGAGCCGAAACCCAGCCGGGTAAGGAACATCTTCATCTGCTCGGGCGAGGTGTTCTGAGCCTCGTCGAGGATCACGAAGGAGTCGTTGAGCGTGCGCCCCCGCATGAACGCCAGCGGAGCGACCTCGATCACGCCGCGGTCGAGGTACTGGGCAACCTTCTCGGGATCGAGCATGTCGCGCAGGGCGTCGAACAGCGGACGCAGGTAGGGATCGACCTTGGCCATCACGTCGCCGGGCAGGAAGCCGAGGCGCTCGCCCGCCTCGACGGCGGGACGGGTGAGGATGATCCGGTTCACCTCGCGGCGCGACAGGGCGGCGGCGGCCAGGGCGACGGCGAGAAAGGTCTTGCCCGTTCCGGCCGGCCCCACGCCGAAGGTGATGGTGTGGCGGCGGATGGAGTCGACGTAGCGCTTCTGGTTGACCGTCTTGGGAGCGACCTTGACGTTGCGATGGCGCCAGACGACGTCCTCGAGGATGCGGGCCGGGGACTCGTGCTGGTCCAGCGCGCCGGTCACGGCATCGATGGTTCCCGGGGCGATCTCGTGGCCCTGGCCTACGAGGTCGGCCAGCTCGGCGATCACCGAGGCCCCGCCCTCGACCGCAGGCGGCTCGCCCTCGAGGGTGACCACGTTGCCGCGCAGGAACAGCCCGCACTCCAGATGTCCCTCCAGCGCGCGCAGCACGGAGTCGTGGGACCCGGCCAGCTCGGCGGCGACGGCGTTGGACAGCTCGATCTGGCGGCGCATCAGGGCTGGAGAGCCTCGCGCACCGCGGCCGAGACGCGGCGCCCGTCGGCGCGACCGGCGACGAGCGCCATCGCCGCGCCCATGGCCTGGCCCATCGCCTCCGGACCCGGGGCGCCGGTGTCGGCCACGGCCCGGGCGGCGAGCTCAGCCAGCTCGGCGTCGGAGAGCTCGGTGGGGAGGTAGGCGTCGATCAGGCCGGCCTCGAACTCCTCGTGGGCCGCCAGTTCGTCGCGGCCGGCGTCGCGATAGGTGGTCGCTGAGTCCTGGCGCCGCTTGCGCTCGCGGCGCAGGACAGCGATCTCGTCGGCGTCGGGGCCCTGGTCCTTGACCGCGCGCTGCAGCTCGGAGAGCACGAGGCGCAGCGCGCCGACGCGCTCACGCTCGCCGGCCTTCAGCGCAGTGACCAGGTCGCTGCGCACCTGGGCGACGACGGTCACAGAGCAACGGCGAGGACGGGCACCGACGGTGAGCATAGGGGTCGCCGGCGACCGCGCCGCCAGCGCGCCGCTGTTCGGCGCCTCCGACAGGATCCGGTCAGGCTGGGTCGGTCGTGCCCGAGGCGGCACGGCGATCGTCCGAGGACCCCTCCGACGCCGACGGGCCGCCGTCGAGCTGCTGGGGGTGGCCGATCTGACCGACCTCCGCCGACTCGCGGGAGAACAAGAGGTCGACGGTCCAGTCGACCACCAGCCGCAGGCGCCGGGCCGCCCCGGGCATGAGCAGCATGTGGTAGGTCCGGGCCAGAAACCAGGCGGGGAAGCCGCGCCAGCGAACGCCCAGCGTCTCGGCGACGGCCTGGTGTCGACCCAGGTCGACGAAGACACCGAGGGTCCGGTAGCGAAACCGGCGAACCCGCCCGCCGGCACCGAGGGTGGCCGCGACGTTGCGCGCCGCGAGCCGGCCCTGGCGCACCGCATGCTGGGCGGTGGGCGGGCAGGGATGTCCGCGCCGAGCCGGGTCGGGCACCGCGGCGGCGTCCCCGATCGCCCACACTCCGTCGTGGCCGGCCACGCGCAACTCGCGGTCGGTCTGGATCCGGCCGCCGTCGACGAGGGGCAGGCCGAGTCGCGCGATGGCCGGCACCGGTCTGACCCCGGCCGTCCAGGCCAGGGTGCGGGTGGGGACGCGCTCGCCGTCGGAGAGGGTGACCGCGTGGCCCTCGAGGCGCTCGACGGTGGTCTGCGTGCGGATCTCGATGCCGCGTCCGCTCAGCTGGCGGGCGGTGAATGAGGCCAGGCTCGGGCTGACCTCGGTCATGACGCGGGGGGCCTTCTCGACCAGCAGCCAGCGCATCCCGTGCTGCCGGCAGCGGGGATAGAGATCGAGCACCGCGGCAGCGAAGTCCTGGAGCTCGGCCAGTCCCTCCAGGCCCGCGTAGCCGCCTCCGACGAAGACGAAGGTGAGCTCAGCGGTGCGCTCGGCCGGGTCGTCGTGGGCCTCGGCGCGCTCCAGGCACTCGATCACGCGATTGCGCAGGGCGATGGCCTCGGCCAGGGTCTTGAAGCCGATGGCGTGCTCGGCCAGCCCGGGGATCGGCAGGGTGCGCGAGGTCGAGCCCAGCGCGACGATGAGCTGGTCGTAGGGCAGGCCCTCCTCGCGACCGTCGGGGCTGCGGACGGCCAGCGTCCCGACCGAGGGATGGGCGCCAATGACCACCGCGTTGCGGACCTCGCTGGCCCGCAGCATCTCCCGCAGCGGCACGACGACGTGGCGGGGCTCCAGCGAGCCGCCCGCCGCGCCGGGCAACAGGGGCGTGTAGAGCATGAAGTTGGTGTCGTTGACCAGCGTCACCCGAGCCGCATGAGGGGGCAGGACGCGCTCGAGGGTCAGGGCGGCGTAGAGGCCGCCGAACCCGCCGCCGGCGATGACGATCCTGTGGGCCACGGCGCGAGGGTAACCGCCGCGCTCGCCGGTCCAGGCGCGCCACCTCCCTCAGGCGCGCTGAAGGCGCAGCGCCACCCACCCCTCCCGTTCGCGCCGGTCGCGCTCGACGAGCCCGGCGCCGGCGAATGCGGCCGCCGCCTCATCGGCCTCCCCGGTGAGCAGCCCGGACGCGAGCAGGATGCCCGGCGGCGGATCACGCAGCCGGCGGGCGAGCACGATGCCCGGCGGCGGATCGCGGAGGCGGCGGGCGAGCACGAGCAGCAGGCCACGGACGAGGTTGGCCAGCACCAGCGGCGCTTCGGGCAGGGGGTCGGTCCGCAGATCCAGGCGGGAGACGTGGATGTCCACGTCGTTGACCGCAGCGTTCTGCCGGGTCGCCTCGACGCTGGCCGGGTCGTGGTCGACGGCGCGGACCGACCCGAGGCCCAGGCGGGCGGCGGCGATGGCCAGCACTCCCGAGCCGCAGCCGATGTCGAGCACGGCGTCGGCGGCGACCGCCGGCGGTGGCGCGACGCTGCCGCGCCGCTCGCCGGCCACGTCGAGCAGCAGCTCCAGGCAGAGTCGGGTAGTGGCGTGAGCACCGGTCCCAAAGGCCTGTCCCGGGTCGATCACCACCTCGACCCCGCTGCTGTCGGACGGCGCCGAGGCCCAGGGCGGACGCACGACGAGGCCGTCGAGGACCAGGGGTCGGTGGTGCTCGCGCCAGCGCTGGGCCCAGTCGTCGGCCACCTCGGTTGTCGAGACGGCGATGGGGCGCCCCCCGGCGCGTGCCGACAGCGCCGGGAGGGCCGGGAGCTCGCCGGGCGCGCCGTAGACCGCGTACTCGACCTCGTCGCCGCGGTCGACCTCCTCCACCCCGGCCGGGACCAGCTCGAGCAGCTCGGCCAGGACGAGCTCGGCGTCGGCGCGAGCCACCCGGATGGCCAGGCGGATCACGGCGGCGCGGGTCGCGCTGCGCTCAGGCTGCGCCGCCGAGCGCCCGGCGCAGCTTGGCGAAGACGCCCTCGTCGGAGCGCAGGTTCTCCTCCGAGATCGTCGCGGAGAGCTGCTCGAGCAGATCGCGCTGACGGCGGTCCAGGCGCCGGGGGATGACTACGTTGACCACCACGCGCAGGTCGCCGCGCCCGCGGCCGCGCAACGGTGGCATGCCGCGGCCGCGCAGCGAGACCACCGTGCCCGGCTGGGTTCCGGCGGCGATCTCGACCTCCTCCTCCGAGCCCTCCAGCGTGGGGACCGACACTCGGGTGCCCAGGGCGGCCAACGGGGCGGCCACGTCGACGGCGGTGAGCAGGTCGTCGCCGTCGCGCACGAAGCGCTCGTCCTCGGCCACGCGCATGAGCACGTAGAGGTCTCCGTCCGGGCCGCCGCGGTCGCCGGCATTGCCGCGGCCGGAGAGTCGGATCCGCTGGCCGTCCTCGATGCCGACCGGGACGTCAACGGACAGGCGCATCGGCTCCCCCACGCGTCCGGCTCCACGGCAGCGGGTGCACGGATCGCGCGCCACTCGCCCGTCACCGCCGCAGCGATCGCAGGCCGTGCGCCGGACCATCTGGCCGAACGGGGTGCGGGTCACCGCCTGGAGCTCGCCCGCGCCACCGCACCGCGGACAACTCTCGATGGGCGTCCCCGGTTCGGCGCCGTTGCCGGTACAGCGGTCGCAGCGCACCACCCGCTCGTAGGCGACCTCGACTGACGCTCCCGTGGCGGCCTGGGCCAGCGACACGCTGACCGTCGCGGCGACGTCGCCCCCCTGCACGCTGGCACTCCGCGCCCCGAACGGGTCCATCCCGGCCATCCCGAACAGCGCCTCGAAGATGCTCCCGAAGCCCTCCCCGGAGGCGGCGAAGTCCGTGGGGCGGTAGCCGCCCGAGCGCAACCCGTCCTGGCCGTAGCGGTCATAGAGCTCCCGGCGCTCGGGATCGGAGAGCACCTCATAGGCTTCGGCCGCCTCCTTGAACTTGCCCTCGGCGTCGGGGTCGTGGGCATTGACGTCGGGATGCAGCTCGCGGGCCAGCCGACGGAAGGCCTTTTTAACCTCAGCCTCGCCCGCGTCACGCCCCACGCCGAGCACCTCGTAGTAATCGCGCCGGACCGACTCAGCCACGGTCGAACTCCTCGCCCTCAGGCATCGGCATAGACCTCGGCGATGAAGTCGGAGAGTTGCAACGCGGCCTCACGGACGGCTCCGATGGCCAGGGGGTAGTCCATGCGCACTGGCCCGATCACCGAAACCGTCCCCAGCGGTCGCTGGGGCAGGCCGTAGCCCGCGGTGACCAGGCCCATGGAGCGCAGGCCCGGGGCCTGGTTCTCGGCCCCGATGCGTACGAGCACGTCGCGCTGGCCCAGCGCGGTGCGCAACACTCCGAGGAGGGTCACGCGGCGCTCCAGCAAGGTCATCAGCTCGTTGAGCTCGGACGCATCCGACAGCCGGCCCTCGGCCAGCAGCCGACCCGTCCCGTCGAAGTAGATAATGTCCTCGGCGCGGTTGGCCAGCTCGGTGAAGGCGGGGGCCAGGGCGGCCAGGAAGCGCTGCTCGCTGACGCCCAGGCTCGGATCGGCCAGACGGCTCTGGAGCATCCGCGCGCCGAGGCCCAGGCCCACGAGCTGCTCGTTGAGGTAGCTGGCGGCCCACGCGGTGAGCCCCGAGTCGATGTCCTCGGCGAAGGTGAACACCCGCTTGGTCACCCCGCCGGTCGAGGTGATGACTACGACCATGAGCACGTGGGGCTGGAGGAGCAGCACCTCGACGTGACGCACGGTCGCGGTCTGGGGCGGCGGCGCGGAGACGATGGCCAGCAGGTCGGTGACCTGGGACAGGGTGGCCGTGGTGATGTGCATGGCCTCGTCGAGCTCGCGCTGCACGAATTCGAGCTCGAGGCTCGCGCGCGGGCCGGCGGCGCTCTCCAGCAGGCGATCGACGAAGTAGCGGTAGCCGGCATCGGTCGGGATGCGCCCCGCCGAGGTGTACGGGTGGGCGAGGAACCCGTGCTCTTCGAGCACGGCGAGCTCGTGGCGCACGGTGGAGGGTCCCCAGCCGACGTCGACGTCGGCGGCCAACGCCTTGGAGCCGACCGGCGCCCCCTCGACGAGATACCCGTCGACCACCTTGCGCAGGAGCAGCTCCTGGCGGGGCGAGAGCATGGGGGCGATTGTAGGTCCCGCGTCTGGCGGGAACGGGCGGCGGAAGCTAGGCGTCCCCCACCCGCAGCTCGGCCTCGGCGTTGCGGACGATCTGGTTGCCCGCCTGCTCGGCCACCGTGTCGACAACGACGGCGCCGTCCCCCGCCTCGCGCACGGTGGAGCGCACGACGATCTCCTGCTCGGGCAGCCCCATGCCGCGGAACTGCACCGAGAGGCGCCGCAGCGACGCCGGACCGCCGCCAGCCTCGGTGTGGGCCCGGGCCACCTGGGCCATAGTCCACAGGCCATGCAGGATCCGCCCGGGCAGACCCACGCCGCGAGCGAACTCCTCGTCGATGTGGATGGGGTTGTAGTCGCCGCTGGCCCCCGCGTAGCGGGCGGTCAGGAAGCGATCGGGGGTCACGCTCAGCGGAGGCAGCTCGGACCCGGGGGCAAACCCCATCTCTAGACCCCCCGCACGATGTTGGTCCAGGTCCCGGTGCACACGGTCTCGGAACGCTGGTTGACCGAGTCGGTGCAGAAGACGTAGTAGCCGCGGCCGTCGCGCTCGGAGATGTCCCGCACGCTGGCCGTCGTGGTGACCTCGTCCCCAGCGACCACCAGCTCCCCCCAGACGAACTCCTGGCCGCCGTGGACCATCATGGCGAAGCTCATCCCCACCTCAGCGTCGAAGATCACCGGCGCCATGGCGGGCGCGGAGTACACCACGCAGAACATCGGCGGCGCCACCACGTCGGCGTAACCGGCGCCCCGGGCGGCGGCGACATCGAGGTGCAGCGGGTCGGTCTCGCCCACCGCGGCGGCGTACTCGCGCACCTTCTCCCGGCCGACGGCGTAGACCACCGGGGCGAAGCAACGGCCGACGGCGTCGGTGCGGACGGGCATGGCGGCGCAGGAGGATACCCGCGCCTGCGCCGCCGTCGTCCTCAGCCGTCGTCCCCCAGCTCCAGCACGGCCAGGAACGCCTCCTGGGGCACCTCGATGCGGCCCACCTGCTTCATCCGTCGCTTGCCCTCCTTCTGCTTCTCAAGCAGCTTACGCTTGCGCGAGATGTCGCCGCCGTAGCACTTGGCCGTCACGTCCTTGCGGTAGGCCTTGACCGTCTCGCGGGCGATCACGTGGGAGCCGATGGCCGCCTGGATGGGGACGTCGTACTGCTGACGGGGGATCTTGCGCCGCAGCTTCTCGGTCAGCGACCGTCCGACCCCGTAGGCCTTTTCGCGGTGCACGATCATCGACAGGGCGTCGACGGGGTCCCCGGCGAGCAGGATGTCCAACCGGGCCATGTCGGACTCGCGCAGGGCGATGAGCTCGTAGTCCAGCGAGGCGTAGCCCCGGGTGCGCGACTTGAGCTGGTCGAAGAAGTCAAGGACGATCTCGGCCAGGGGGAGGTCGTAGGTGAGCTGCAGGCGCTCGGCGGACAGGTAGTGCATGCCCACGTGCTGACCGCGGCGGTCCTGGCAGAGCTCCATGATCGTCCCCACGTGCTCCTTGGGAGCGAGGATCGAGGCCCGGAGGTAGGGCTCGCGGACCGCGACGATCCGCGCTGGGTCGGGCCAGTCGGTCGGGTTGTGCACCTCGACCACCTCACCACTTCCCAGGGTCACCTCGAAACCCACGCTGGGCACGGTGGCCATGAGCTCGAGGCCGTACTCACGTTCCAGGCGCTCGCGCACGATCTCCATGTGCAGCAGGCCGAGAAAGCCACAGCGAAAGCCGAAGCCCAGGGCCTCGGAGGTCTCGGGCTCGAAGGAGAGGGCGGCGTCGTTGAGCGTCAGCTTCTCCAGCGCGTCGCGCAGCTCGGGAAAGCGATCGGAGTCGATGGGGAACAACCCGCAGAAGACCATGGGCTTGACGTCGCGATAGCCGGGCAGGGGCTCGGTCGCCGGGCGTCGGGCGTCGGTCAGGGTGTCGCCCACGCGCAGGCGGGTGACATCCTTCAGGCCGGTGATGACGTAGCCCACCTCGCCGGCACCGAGCCGGGCGACTCCGGTCATGGCCGGCGCGAAGAACCCCAAGTCGTCGATCTCGGCCTCGGTGCCGGCCTGCATGGCCCGGATGCCCTGACCCCGTTGGAAGGTCCCGTCCACCACCCGGACGTAGGCGATCACGCCCCGATAGGGGTCGAACTGCGAGTCGAAGATCAGCGCTCGGGCCGGGGCCTGGGGATCGCCCGACGGTGGGGGGACCGCAGCGATGAGACGCTCGAGTACGTCGTCGACGCCCGCTCCCGTCTTGGCCGAGATGCGCAGGACGTCCTCATCGGGCTCGCCCAGCAGCTCGGCGATCTCCCCGGCCACCCGCTCGGGCTCGGCACCGGGCAGGTCGATCTTGTTCAGACACGGGATGAGCTCGAGCCCGGACTCCACGGCCAGGTAGGTGTTGGCCAGCGTCTGGGCCTCCACCCCCTGGGAGGCATCGACGACGAGCAGCGCGCCCTCGCAGGCGGCCAGCGAGCGCGACACCTCGTAGGTGAAGTCGACATGGCCCGGGGTGTCGATAAGCTGGAGCTGGTAGGCGCGCCCGTCGCGGGCGGCGTAGGTCACCCGCACGGCGCGGGCCTTGATGGTGATCCCCCGCTCGCGCTCGAGCTCCATGGAGTCGAGGACCTGGGCGCGCATGGCGCGCCGCTCCACCGCCCCCGTGAGCTCCAGGATCCGGTCGGCCAGGGTCGACTTGCCGTGGTCGATGTGGGCGATGATGGAGAAGTTGCGGATGTGCGCCTGGGGGTCGGCGGCCTCGCGGCCCGGGGCGGGACGAACGGCCGCGGCGGCGGGCGTCGTGGCCGGCGCCGGGGCGGCGCTGATGGGCGTGGGGGACATGCGGCTCAAGGGTAGGGCGCGTCGGCCCTACAGCCGACCGGGGGCCAGCAGGGCGGTGGCGCCCAGCGCCGCGGCGATGGCCAGGGGACCCAGGACGACCCCCTGCCGGGAGAGCGCCCGGGCCGACGGGGCAGCCCCCACGCTGCGGGCGCTGCGCCACCAGAGATACGAGGAGAGCGAGCCGGTGACAGCCAGGTTGGGCCCTAGGTTGAGCCCGATGAGCAGGGCCCGCGGGTGGACCACGGGTCCCGAGGAGAACAGGACCGCCGCGGGCAGGTTGTCCACGAGGACCGCGGCGACGGCGGCCAGCGCGGCGGTCGGCCCGGCCGCTGCCGCGTGCATGAGCCGGCCGGGCGCGCCCCAGGCGCGCGAGAGCGCTCCCAGGCCGACGGCCAGCGCGAAGAGGAGAGCCAGGACCCCCGGGCCGACGGCCAACAGGGCCTCGCCTGGGCGTAGACGGCCCGCCCGGACCAGGAAGGCGGAGGCCACCACGGCGACGCCGAGCACGGGCAGGGCCGGATGGGCCGAGACGACAAGGAGCACGGCGGCAGTGGCCGGGGCCAGCACTCCGACGGGCCCGCGCCGCAACGCGAGCAATCCGCCGTCGCCCGTCGGCAAGGACCCGCGCGCCGCATCGGCTGCGAGCGTCCGGCGGTGCCAGACCAGCACGCCGGCGGCGGTCACCACGACGGCGGCCAGCGCTGCAGGCAGCAGGCGCACCGCGAAGCGTCCGCCGCCGATGGGGTCGTGAGCGAGGACGAGGAGGTTTGTCAGGTTGGAGCCCGGCAGGAACAGCGACGCGGCGTTGGCCATGAGCAGCGCGCCGTAGAGAAAGGGGCGCTCATCGAGACCGCGGCGCCGGGCGGCGAGCACGAGCACGGGCGTGGCGAACACCGCCGCGGTATCGAGATTGAGCACCGCGGAGACTCCGGCCACCAACCCGAGCCCGGCGAGCAGTAGGGCGCGGCCGCCCCCGGGCGTGCGGTCCAGCCCCACGGCCAAGCGATGAAAGAGCCCGTCACGGGCGGCGACCTGCCCGATCAGGACGAGCCCGACGACGAGGACGAAGGGCGGCCAGGCCTGCGCGAACGCGGCGCTCAAGACTCCGGGCGCGATGGGCGCAGCCGTCCGGCCAGCAGCCGGCGGATCTGGTGGGCCTCCTCGACGCGCAGGGCGAAGAGCACGGCGCCGTAGGCCACGGCGCCGGCGGCCAGGGCGAGCGACACCGAGATGATCTGGCCCGGCAGCGAGCGGCCCAGGAGCGCGTCCAGCCCTCGCCAGCCCAGCGCGGTCACCGCGATCAGAACCTCGGAGCCGACGAGCATGGCCAGCAGGGCCGAGAGCGTCCGGGCTCCGTCGATACCACCGAGGCGGCGGCGCAGGACCCACCCCTGACCCAGCGTCATGGCCAGGCTGGCCACGACGGTGCCGATCACCGGCCCGGCGATGCCGAACGGCTTGTACAGGGCAATCGAGACAGCGGCGTTGAGCACCAGGCTTCCGGCGGCCAGGCCGGTGGGCAGCCAGGGACGCTGCAGCGAGAAGAAGGTGCGCGTCAGCAGCAGGTTGATCCCGGCAAGGGGCAGCGAGAACGAGAACCAGAACAGGGCGAGGGCAACGCGGTCGGTCGAGTGGACGTCGAAGCTCCCGTGCTGGTAGATCAGCCGCACGATTGGGGTGGAAAGGGCGACGGTGGCCGCCGCGGCGGGGACGAGGAGCAGGAGGATCTGGCGCAGCCCGTTGGCCATCGTCGAGCGCAGATCCTCCAGATCGCCGCGCGTCGACGCCCGGCTCAGGGCCGGGAACAGCACGGTGGCCAGGGCGACGGAGAACATCCCCTGGGGCAGCATGTAGATCCGAAAGGCCGCGTCGATCGCCCGCGGAGCCTCCTGGGAGACCAGCGAGCCCAGGGTGTCATTGAGGAAGACATCGAAGTTGATGATGCCCAGACCGATGGTCACCGGGAGCATGAGCGCGAGGACCCGGCGAACTCGCTCGTTGCGCCAGTCGAACGAGAGCTGGAGGCGAAACCCGATACGGCCGAGCACGGGCAGGGCGATGGCCAGCTGGGCCACGGTCCCGGCCAGGACCCCGATGGCGTAGGCGTAGAGCTGGTCGGGGCCCGCGAACTGCGGGCGCAGCCCGACCAGCGCGACGATGATCACCGCGTTCCACACCAGCGGCGCGATGGCGGGAATGCTGAAGTGGTCGTAGGCGTTGAGGATCCCGACGGTCAGCCCGTTGAGGGCGAGGAGCACGACGATCGGGAAGAGCACCTGCGAGAGCCCGACCGTGAGGTGGGTGAGCGGGCCATCGAAGCTGGATCCCAAGAACAGTGGGACGATGACCGGCGCCACCAGGATGAACAGTCCAGTGAACGCCCCCAGCCCGAGGAGGATGAGCAGGAACAGGGTCCCGGCCAGCTGGAGGGCGTCGCGGCGGCGGCGCTGCTCGAGCAGTTCGGTGAACACCGGTACGAAGGCCGCCGACAGCGCCGAGTCGGCCACCAGGCTGCGCACCAGGTTGGGGATCTGAAAGGCGATGGTGAAGGCCGAGAAGCGACCCTGGGTCCCGAAGTAGGAGGAGGCCACCACCTCGCGCACCAAGCCGGCCACCCGGGAGAGCCCGGTGGCCAGTGAAAAGATCGCGGTGTTCCTCGCGATCCGGCGTCCGCCCCCCGCGTCGGGACCGGACGGCGCGACCGGGGGAAATGCTCCCGTCGTCGGCTCGCCGGCCCCGGGAACGGCCGTCAGGGGGTCGGGAGCGGGCACGGGCCGCCGCTATAGTACGGTGCCGCCGCGGGCCGTCGTGGCGCCGTGAGTCATGGCCAATATCGCCTCCCAGAAGAAGCGCATCCTGCGCGCCGAGCGCGAGCGCCTGGAGAACCGTCGCTACGCGTCGGCCGTGCGCACCTACTTCCGCCGGCTGGAGTCCGCCGTCGGGGCCTCCGACGACGCACTGGCCGACGCCGAGCACCGTCAGCTCGTGGTCACCATCGACAAGGCAGTCAAGCGCGGCGCCCTGCACCGCAACACCGGGGCGCGCAAGAAGGCCCGCGCCACCCGCGTGCGCCGCGGCGCCTAGCGGCGCTGCGCTCCCAAACCCGACCTCTAGCGCGCGAGCGCGGCCACGGCGAGGACCGCCGCCGTCTCCTCCGACAGCGATCCGCCGCCACGCGTGGCCAGCTCGAGGTCGGCCAGGGCGACCAGCGTGGCGCGCAGGCCGTCGCGGTCGGTCCGCCGAGCGTCGGCCAGCAGCCGGTCGGCCGCGCGGGGCGGCATGCGCAGCCCCCGCTTGACCTGGGCGGCGGGCTCGCCGGCCTCCAGGCGCTCGACGGCGTCGAGGGCGAGGCGTACGCGCTGGACCATCCAGTAGACGAGGCCGCCGAGTCGCTCACCCTGCGTCCGAAGCTCGAGCAGGAGTCCCAGGGCCGCGGCCCGATCGCCGGCCACCAGCGCGTCGGCCAGGCTCCACACCCGGCGCTGCGCACCGCCGCCGGTGAGCTCCTCGATCTCCTCCGCGCCCAGCGTGACGCCGGACCCGAGCTCGAGCCCGATGCGCTCCAGCTCGCGCAGCAGCCGCTGCTGGCGCTCGCCGACGCGGGCGACCAGGGCACGCGCGGCGCCGGCATCGAGCTCCAGGCCGTGCTCTCGCGCGCGAGCCACCACCCACTTCGGCAGCTCCCACGGCTTGACCGCCTGCTCGGCGCTGACCACCCCGCCAGCCCGTTCGACGGCAACGCGGAGGTTCGCCGGTGCCTTCACTCGGCCATCCTCACGGGCAAAGAAGGCAACCGTGGTCTCCGCGGGCAGATCGGCCAGCAGCGGCTCCAGGACCCCCGTCTCCCCCTCCTTCCAGCGCTCGACGCCATCGACGATGATGATCCGCTGGCCGACGGCGAGGCTCATGGTCGACAGGGCACGGGCCGTCGCCTCGACGGTGGCTCTCTCGCCCTCGAGCACCTCGGCCCCCACACCACCGGCGCCGTCGGCCAGCGACCGCAGGCGCGCGCGGCGCTCGGCGATGCGCCCGTGGTCGTCGCCGTGGATCAGGTAGGCGGGCTTGAGCGTCGGGGACATGCGGGCGCAGGCGGCAGGCGGCAGGCGGCAGGCGGCGCTCAGCGCAGGACCAGGTTGACCAGGCGTCCGGGCACCACGACAGCCCGCGCCACCTCGTGGCCATCGACGTGGGCGGCGACGTTGGGCTGGGCGCGGGCCAGGTCGATGACCTCCTGCTCACCGGCGGCGGCGGGGACGGCGAGTCGAGCGCGTACCTTGCCGTTGACCTGGCAGACGATCTCGACCGTCTCTGTCTCCAGCAGCGCCGGGTTGGGATCGGGCCACGGCTCCTCCCACACCCGCCGCGCGCGGAGGCGGTCGTAGACGTCGGCCGCGGTGTGGGGGGCAAAGGGCCAGAGCAGCGAGGCCGCGGTGCTCAGCGCCTGGCGTGAGACCTCCGGGCTGGCGTCGTTGCGCAACTTGGAGGCCAGGTTGGTCAGCTCGATGATGGCCGACAGCGCCGTGTTGAACGCGAAGCGGCCGGTGAGGTCGGCGGTGACCTTCTCCACCGCCCAGGCCGCCTTGCGGGCCAGCTCGAGGTCGGGCCCCCCGGCAAGCGTCAGGGCGTCGACGAGGCTGGGCTCCTCCTCGGCGGCCGCGTGCTCCTCGGCCAGCTCGGCCCCCAGGCGCCAGAGGCGCCCGAGGAAGCGGTGCATGCCCTCGACGGCGTTCTCGCTCCAGGCCGCGTCCTGATCGGGCGGCCCGAGGTAGAGAATCGTGCAGCGGGCGGTGTCCGCCCCCCAACGCTCGACGATCGGGCCGGGCGGGATGACGTTGCCCTTGGACTTGCTCATCTTCTCGCCGTCGGGGCCGAGGATCATGCCCTGGGTGAACAGGCGCGCGAAGGGCTCCTGGACGTCGAGGTGGCCCAGGTCCGACAGCGCCTTGCAGAAGAAGCGCGCGTAGAGCAGGTGCAGGATGGCGTGCTCGACGCCGCCGATGTACTGGTCGACCGGCATCCAATGGGTCAGCACGGCCGGGTCCCAGGCCGCCGCATCGTTGCCGGCGTCGCAGTAGCGCAGGAAGTACCAGGACGAGTCGACGAAGGTGTCCATGGTGTCGGTCTCGCGGCGGGCGGGGCGATCGCAGCGCGGGCAACTCGTCGCCACCCAGTCCTCGGCCGCGGCCAGGGGCGAGCGGCCGCGGGGCGCGTAGTCCTCTACGTCGGGGAGCTCGACGGGCAGCTGATCCTCGGGGACGGCGACCACGCCGCAGTCCTCGCAGTAGACAACGGGGATGGGGCAGCCCCAGTAGCGCTGACGAGAGATCAGCCAGTCGCGCAGGCGGAAGGAGACCGAGCGGTGCCCGCGCCCTTCACGATCCAGCCAGTCGACGATCCGCTCCAGGGCGTCGCGGTTGTGCAGGCCGTCGAAGTCCGCGTGGGAGTTGACGATCGGACCGTCGCCGGCGTAGGGCAGCTCCTCGCCACCTCCGACCACGCGCCGAATGGGCAGCTCGAAGGTGGTGGCAAACGCGTGGTCGCGCCCGTCGTGGCCGGGGACGGCCATGATCGCCCCGGTTCCGTACTCGATCAGCACGTAGTCGGCCACCCACATGGGAAGCTCCTCGCCGTTGACCGGGTTGCGCACGGTGCGGCCCAGGGGCACGCCGGTCTTGGGGCGGTCGGCATCGCCGCGATTGGCATGGGTCTCGGCCAGCGAACGGTTTACGTAGTCGCGGACCTCGGCCTCGTGGGAAGTCCCGGCGACCAGGCGCAGCACGTCGGGATGCTCGGGGGCCAGGACGAAGAAGGTTGCGCCGAACACCGTGTCGGGCCGGGTGGTGAACACCGGGTAGTCGGTGTCCAGATCGTCGCAGCGGAAGCTGACCTCGGCGCCCTCGGAGCGCCCGATCCAGTTGCGCTGCATGGCCACCACGTGCTCGGGCCACTCGACGGTGGCGAGGTCATCCAGCAGCCGGTCGGCGTAGTCGGTGATGCGCAGGAACCACTGCTCGAGCTGGCGTATCTCCACTGCGGCGCCGCAGCGCTCGCAGTGGCCGTCGACCACCTGCTCGTTGGCCAGGACGGTGGCGTCGTTGGGGCACCAGTTCACCGCCGCCTCGCGGCGGTGGGCCAGACCGTGGGCGAGCAGCTGGAGGAAGATCCACTGCGTCCAGCGGTAGTAGCTGGGCTCGTGGGTGGCCAGCTCCCGCGACCAGTCGATCGAGACCCCCCAGCGGCGGAACTCGCGCTGGAAGGTGGCGATCGATGCGTCGGTCGACTCGCGCGGGTGGGCACCCGTGCGGATGGCGTGGTTCTCGGCCGGGAGGCCAAAGGCGTCGTAGCCCATCGGGTGAAGCACGCGCCGGCCGGTGCGGCGATGGAAGTGGGCGATGGCGTCGCCGATCGAGTAGCACTTCAGATGGCCCATGTGGGGCTCACCGCTGGGGTAGGGGAGCATCTCCAGCACGTATGAGCTGTGGACGGCGCCGTGGCTGTCGGGCGCGTCGTTGGACACCTCCCAGGTCCGCTCTGCAGCCCACAGCGCCTGCCAGCGTGGCTCGATCTCGGCCGGGTCATAGCGCAGCTCTCCCACGGTTCGCGAGCGTAGCGGGGGGTGTTGGCCGACGGCCCGCCTTGGGCTCTTGGCCGGAGCTCGCTGCGCGGGTTCTTGCGCGACATGGCCGGCTGGCGGGCTATCGTCGCGGCCGCATGGAGCACGACCCCGCCGAGCCTCGGGGGGAGAACCCCCACGAGGAGGACGACCCGCCTGATTCGACCGCTGGCGCGGTGTCCGGGCGCGTCGGAGAGATCGTCGAGGCGGCCGAGCACGCAGCCGAGAACCTGCGCGTGCTCGCCGAGGCCCGGGTGCGCGAGCGCATCGCCGAGGCCCAGCGCGCCGCGGACATGCGGGTGGCGGCGGCCGAGCAGGAGGCGGCCGAGGTGCTGGCCGAGGCCGAGGCCCGCTCGAGCGAGCTGGCCGAGAGCGCGGCGGCGGAGAGCGAAGCGGTGCGCGCCGAGGCCCGCCGCGAGGTGGCGGCCCTGCGCGTGGAGGCCGAGCGACGAGCGGTCGAGCTGACCCACGGGGCGCGGGAGCAGGTCGAGCGCGAACGGGGGGAGGCCGATGCGTACGGGCAGCAGGTGCGTGAGGAGGCCGATGCTCGCGCCGAGGCACTGGTGTCCGACGCGCGCAGGGCCGGGGGGGACGTGCTGGCCCAGGCCAGCGAGCTGTCGGAGAACCTTCGCGCGCTGGGCGACTCGCTCTATGCCAACGCCGATCGGCTGCTGCGCGACGTCAGGCTGGCCCACCAGGCCCTGATGGAGCGCGTCCAGCTCTCCGGGCGTGGCCGCGAGCCCCGTCGCGCCCCTGGGGACGGGGTGATGCTCGGCGAGCGCGAGCCCGTCAGCCGGGGCCGAACCCGACCGGTGGCGCCGCCGCGCCGGACCCGGTCGGAGCGTGGGCCCGAGCAGTTCGAGGTGCCGGAGTTCGTGCCCGCCCGGCCATCACGGGCGCGGTAGGCCGGCCGACCCCATCCTCGCCGGCGACCACCGTCGCGTCGGGCTACACTCGGCCGCTGACAACCTGCCCGGGGCTATAGCTCAGCTGGGAGAGCGCCTGCATGGCATGCAGGAGGTCGGGGGTTCGAGCCCCCCTAGCTCCATTCCGCGGAGCCGAACGCGGCCTGTCGCCGGCGCATGCGATCCCCTACGACCACCACGCGCTGGGGCGGTCGCTCACCCGAGCAGGCCGCGGATGTCGTCGGCGGTGACACTGCTCGCGAACAGGTCGCCGTCGTCCATGACCCCGCTGAACAGTGCGGCCTTGCGGCGGGCGAGAGCGACGACCTTCTCCTCGATCGTGTCACGCGCGATCATCCGGTAGACCATCACGGGGCGGGTCTGGCCGATGCGGTGGGTGCGGTCGATCGCCTGGGCCTCGGTGGCGGGGTTCCACCACGGGTCGAGCAGGAAGCAGTAGTCGGCTTCGGTGAGGTTCAGGCCGAGCCCGCCGGCCTTGAGGCTGATCAGGAACACCGGATCAGAGCCGTCCTTGAAGCGCTCGAGCACGCGATCGCGCCGGCGTGTGCGGCCATCGAGGTAGCAGTAGCCGATGCCCTCGTGGTCCAGGCGCTCACGGGCCTTGGCCAGGAACCCCGTGAACTGGCTGAACACGAGCGCCCGGTGGCCGCCGCCGACGACGTCGCCCAACTGCTCTGCGAGCGCGCCGAGCTTGGCGCACGGCACGGCGTCGTGGCCGTTGTCGACGAGGCCCGGATGCAGGCTCAGCTGACGCAGCAGCATGATCGAGCGCAGGATCGTGAAGCGGTTGCGGTCGAAGTCGTCGATCAGGCCCAGGATCTTCTGCCGCTCGCGCTGCAGGTGCGTGTCGTAGAGCTTGCGGTGACGCGGATGCAGATCCACGTCGAGGGTCTGCTCCTGCTTTGCCGGCAGGTCAGTGGCCACCAGCTCCTTCGTGCGGCGCTTGATCAGCGGCTTGATCCTGCGCCGCAGCCGCGCGAGACGCTCGGCATCGCCGCCACGCTCGATCGGCCGCGCGTACTGCTCGGCGAACCGCTTCGGATCAGGGAACAGCCCGGGCGCCGTGATCGACAGCAACGACCACAGCTCCATCAGGTTGTTCTCCATCGGGGTGCCGGTGATCGCCAGCTTGAACGGCGCCGCCAGCTCGCGCACACAGCGGTACGTCCTGGCCTGGTGGTTCTTGACGTACTGGGCCTCGTCGAGGACCAGGCCAGCCCAGTCCACCGTTCGGTACGCCTCAGCTTCGAGCCGGAACAGTGTGTACGTCGTGACCACGACATCGGCAGCGGCGACCTCGTCGATCGTGCGGCCCGACCGCGCCAGCGTGTCGGTCACCGCGCCGACCCGCAGCCCCGGGGTGAACCGCGCCGCCTCGCCCACCCAGTTGGACACGACGCTCGTCGGAGCGACCACCAGGAACGGGCCGACGACCGGGTCGCTTTCGAGGGCGTGGCAGATCATCGCGAGCGTCTGCAGTGTCTTGCCGAGCCCCATGTCGTCGGCGAGGATCCCGCCGAGCTCGAGCTGCCACAGCGCCGCCAGCCAGCCGAACCCGTCGCGCTGGTACGGGCGCAGCTCCGCCGCCAGGGCCGGCGGCGGGTCGTGGTCGGCGACCGTGTCGATCTCGAGCAGCGCGCCAACCTGACGCCGCCAGGCCTGGGCCTGCCCGGTCACGACGCCGAGCGCCGCAAGCTCAGCCCAGAGCCCGGCCTGATAGCGGCTGATCCGCATCGGCCCCGACGGCGACTCCGCCAGCGCCCTGGCCTCCTCGATCAGCTGCCGGAGCGCCTGCAGCCGAGGTGCGAGCAGCGAGAAGTGAGCGCCGTCTTCCAGCAGCATCTGCGACTCGCCGCTCGCGAGAGCCACGAACACCTCAGCGAACGCCAGCTCGCGACCATCCACGCCGACCGTCACGCCGAGATCGAACCAGTCGCTTTCTCCCGCCACGTCGGCGGTCGACACGCCGATCGTGAGCGAATCACCGACGTCGCGGTAATCCGCCGGCTGTCCGGAAACTTCGACGGCGATGCCGGCGTGCTGCTCCAGTCGCGGCAGCTCCTCCGTCGTCAAGCGCATGCTGTCGAGTCCGGTCAGTGAGACCGCCGGCGCGTCAGCGGGACGTCCGGCACCGTCGAGCAGGCCGAAGCGCTCGAGGCCCGTCTCGGTGAGGACGGTGTCGGCGAGGATCGCGCGCTCAGCGTCGAGATCGCGAAACCCGGGGCCGTCCCCGTTGGGCGCAAGTCGCGTGCGCCGCGTGGTCGTACCGACCTGATAGACCCACTCCCATCCGAGCTCGACGGCGTGCTCTGGGCCGTGGCTCGCGCGCAGCACGAGCGCCGGCGCGGAGATCTCCGGCGGGGAGAACGACCCGTCCGACGACACGACCGTGGCGATGTTGCGCAGCGCTGGGCAGAGCTCGTCGGCGAACCGCTGAAGCTCGCCCGCCGGGATCTCCAGCCGCTCGCCGTCGAGGGCCATCCGCCGCAACTGCGGTGCCGCCGGTCTCGCGAGGCGCACCAGCCGCAGCCGCCAGCTCTGGGGACCGTGGCCGGCGGCGACATCGGCGTGCTCGGCGCACACGACGCCGTGTCCGCTGGAACCCAGGAACGTCAGCGGCTCGAGGCCCGCTGCATCGTCGCCGTCGACGCCGATCACCGCAGTCACGAGCAGCGACCCCTGGTCGGCCTGGCGCGTGACGTCAAGGAGCAACTCCCCCTGCTGGTGGCGCCGCAGCTCGCCGAGTCCCGGACGCTCGTGGACCAACGTCAGCCCGAGCCGTGCCGCCTCGTCCAACAGCGACCACAGCTGCCGACTGTCCCAGCCGCTGAGATCGAGTGTCTTCTCGGCACCGTAGTTGTCGTAGTAGCCTGCCCGCCCCTCACGCGCGCGGTGCACGGCGTGCAGCTCGCGGACCAGCGCCAGATGGTCGGGGCGATACTCGCCGCTCTGAACGTGCCAGGAATCCAACCGGCTCCACGTGAGCGCGCCGTTGACCCAGCCACCGCGCGCGCCAGGCCGCATCAGCCGTGCCATCAGCCGCGGCGCGCTACGGCCCGCGGCGCCGTCTGAGTGCAACGCCAGCTCGATCGCCAGCGGGTTGCCTGCCGCCTGCGGCGCCGGCGCATCGATCAGCGCGCGCAGCGGCTGCTCCCACGACCGTGGCTGCGCCTGGGTCGCGAGCTGACGCGACGGGCGCCGGTCACGCCCCGGCCGACGACGGTCCCGACCGTCGATGGCGGCGACCACCACCGCCGCGACGTGCTTGCAGTTGTATCCCACCGGACACGTGCACTCGCCGTCGCTAAACGCCAGCGCCCCGTCATGGCCTGCGGCGAAGAACGCAGCCGTGTCGTACAGCGCGCCCTGGCCCACCACCGAGCCGGTCAACGTCTCGCCATCCGGATCCCACTCGATCGAGGCAACCCGGTTGCGGTGCGCGTAGGCGCGCCCGCGCTTGAAGGACCGCGATCCCACGGCCGCCTCGACCCGGGACAGGTCGACGTCACTCACCTCGCTGATCGCAGCCAGCACGAGCTCAACGTAACGGTCGCGCCGGACCGACACGCCGGCGGGGATGAGATCCGATGCGCCCGGCCCCCGAGTCGCGGGCGGTGGCCGGAAGGCCTACGACACGACCGCCCTGTCCGCTCGCATTAGGCGCAATCTTCGGGTCGTACACCTGAGTATGTGTATCCTCTGGTGTATGCGTACGAACATCGACATTGATGACGACGTCCTCCGCGAGGCGCAGCGGCTCGTCGGGGCCCGGACAAAACGCGAGACGGTCGATTTTGCGCTTCGCGAACTCGTAGCCCGACAGCGGCGGATCGGCGTCCTCGACCTGCGCGGGCGCGTTCGGTGGCAGGGAGACCTCGCCGAGAGCCGCCGCGGCCGGTCGTGATCGTCGTAGACACCAGCGTCTGGATCGACGTGCTCAACGATGTCGACTCGGGCGGCGCGCGGCGCTGCGTGGAGCTGATCGAAGCGGGCGAACCGGTAGCGCTCACCGACGTGGTTCTGGCCGAGGTCCTGCAGGGACTGCGCTCAGAGCGAGAGTCGCGGCTCGTCGAGCGCCATCTTCGCGCCTTCCCGATCCTCCGCCTCGAGGATCTCGAGGACTTCGTCCTGGCCGCGGCGCTGTACCGGTCTGCCCGTCGTGCCGGCGTCACGATCCGCAAGACGCTCGACTGCCTGATCGCCGCCCCGTGCGTGCGGACCGGCGCGCCGCTTCTGCATGCAGACGGAGACTTCGATCGCCTCGCCACATGCACCCCGTTGCGGCTCTGGACGGATTGAACTCGCGCGACGCGGACGTAGCTCCATCGGCTCGCTCTGCACCGTCGCTAGACAATATGGATTGACTGTCCGTCCGGCCCGCTGTGTAGAAGGGGCCGGTCCCCCCGCGTCGTTCGTGGGGTTGACGTTCAGCCGCGCGGCTGGAACCCGCGCGGTGGTCCACAACCGCATA